>Ga0105104_10003237_pt1 | contig 11671 bp, 14 predicted proteins | sample PPLLaktember2015_3_FD_87034 | JGI IMG/M metagenome (GOLD analysis project Ga0105104, IMG submission 87034) | Freshwater sediment microbial communities from Prairie Pothole Lake near Jamestown, North Dakota, USA - PPLs Lake P7 Core (6) Depth... | ecosystem: Environmental > Aquatic > Freshwater >...
TGCGCGCGCCGGGCGTCTCGAACCCGGGCGACGAGGGGACGCACGAAGGCATTTGCACCCAGACGTGGATCGGCTGCCTGCGGGCTTCGTCCAGCATGAGCTTCACGCCTTTGAGCCCGAAGACGTTGGCGATCTCGTGCGGGTCGATAAACATGCCGGTCGTGCCGCGCACGGCCACGGCCCGCACGAACTCCGTCACCGTGACCATGCCCGACTCCACGTGCATGTGGCCGTCGAGCAAGCCGGGGACGAGGTAGCGTCCTTTCGCATCGATGACTTTGGTCTGCCTGCCAACCGTGTGAGCCGCGTCCTCACCCACGTAAGCGATGTGTCCGTCCCGAACGGCGACATCGATACCCGGAATGATCTCACCCGATTGCACGCTGACCCATTGACCGCTCCGAATCACCAGGTCGGCCGGGAGGCGTCCCATGGCCACGTCAACGAGCGAGCGGGTAAGCTTGGCAGATGATGGCATAAATCTCCTCAACGTTTATTGCGCAGAAACAGCGAAGAATAAGAGCAGGACCGCCAGAAAGTATGGGATCCCCAAAAGCCAGGCCAGCATTTCACGGCGGCGATACATAAAGTAACTTGATCCATAGAGAAGTCCCGGCAGAAAGATATTCACGAAGGCCGGGAAGTGAAACTCCGGCAATCCGCTCAGAGACCAGGAAATCGGAAAGGCAATGATCGCTGCCGCAAAAAGAAAGCGGTAATCGTTTTTGATCAAGCCAATCAGGGCCAGAACAACGGTCGTGATCACCGCGGGCGGGCCAACAAGGAGGTAGAGAAGGACTTCAAGCATATTGAAACCGATTATCTAATTTGCTATACTGTTAGCAGGTTCCCGAACGCTGGTCGCCTGACCAGGAGGCTAAAGGACAAACTCGGACGCATTCGAGTAAAGGAGAATGTCATGAAACTTTCTGCACCAAAACAAGTCACCTGGGTCATTGCTGTTGTGTTAGGCGTACTTGGCTTGCTGGGGAGCCTTGTCGCCCTGCCAATCGTTGGCGGTTCTTCTTTCTGGCTGGTGTTCCTGGGATTTGCTCTATTAGCTATTGCCACTCTCGTCGACGGTCTATAAGATCCCGGATTACACTGTGGCGGCGCCTCCCACCATCCAAGGCTCCCGTTCGCACGGGGGTCTTGCCTTTTAAACGGATAACTATCTCTTTGCAGCCTCATTATGTTTCTCTACTAATTTACGTTCATCAACAGTGACCAGATATCCATCTTGATGGCAACAAGCTCAAATTTGATGAAGAACGCGGATCGCCTGGATTTCTTCCACATGTTGATCCAGGTGGCGGAGATTCATTTCGACGATTTCACGGACGGTTCCGCAGGTTTCCTCGCGCTCGCCGGGCTACGTAACACGCCCGAAATGATCCCAGGCCTCGGGGATCTTCCGCAGGAATTCGACCAGGTTCCAGGTGTTGGCCCGGTAGAGAGCCAGGGACGGCTCCAGCGGACGTTTATCGTATGCCCAGCGCTTCGCCCATTCATCCTGTGGAATGGCCAGGTACCATGCAAATGGAAACAGGATCCCATCCGTCCCGACGACCGCCCGCAGGTTGAGCTGCCAGAGATTTTCACCTTCAACTACGTGATGGACGATCTGACGGATGGACCAGCCGCTGTCTTTGTGCACATCCAGATCCGAATCACGCAGCCCGGCAATGGCAGCCTCCAGACAGTCGGGCAATTGCAAATACTTCTGCAGAAGCGCTTCGGTCCCTTCGATCATGATCCGCTCAACAGCCGCTGCGCGGCTTTGTTATGCTTCTCGATCAGCTTATGCTCATCGACAGTGCACAGTTGTCCTTCCTTGACGATGAACCTGCCGTTGACGACCGTGTAGTCCACCTTGACGGACTGGCCAAAGACCAGCGCCGCGACGGGATCGTGCATTCCTGCAAAGGGCAGCCGGTTCAGATCGACCGCGAAGAAGTCCGCGCACTTGCCGGCCTGCAGGCTGCCGATATCTTTTCTGCCCAGGACGGCCGCGCCGCCGCGCGTGCCCAGGTGCAGAGCTTCGCGGGCCGTCATCAGCTTGCGATCCGGATCGTTGGACAGGGAAAAACCCGTGAGGCCTTCCTTGACGCGCGCCACGAGCAGCGCGTTGCGGGCCTCGGCCAGGAGATGCGACCCGTCGTTGGAAGCCGATCCGTCCACGCCCAGGCCGACGTTCACACCCGCGGCGCGATACTGTTTGACGGGCGCGATGCCGGAAGCCAGGCGCATGTTCGAGGTGGGACAGTGCGCCACGCCGCACTTATGTTTGGCAAAGACCTCGATCTCCTCGTCGTTGACCCAGACCGCGTGCGCGAACCAGACGTCATCCCCCACCCAATCCACTTCCTGCATGTACCCGACAGGACGCTGCCCGAACTTCTGCAGGCAGAACTGCTCCTCGTCTTCGGTCTCGGCCAGATGGGTGTGCAGATGGACGCCATACTTGCGCGCCAGTTTGGCGGACTGCTTCATCAGGTCGCTGGTGACGCTGAACGGAGAGCAGGGCGCCAGGACGATCTGCACCATGGCGCCGGTCTTGGCGTCGTGATATTTTTCGATGAGGCGCTGGGAATCCTTGAGGATCGAGTCCTCGTCGTCGACGACCGAATCGGGCGGGAGCCCGCCCTGGGAGGCGCCGAGCGACATCGAGCCGCGCGAGGCCTGCAGGCGGAGTCCGACTTCGGCGGCGGCGGCAATTTCGTCGTCCAGTTTCGAGCCGTTCGGGAAAAGATAAAGGTGGTCGGAGGCGGTGGTGCATCCCGACAGGGCCAGCTCGGCCAGGGCCGTCTGCGTCGAGACGAAGATATCCTCGGGCCTCATCCGGGCCCAGATCGGATAGAGCGTCGTCAGCCAGTTGAAGAGATTGGCGTCCTGGGCGGCCGGGACGGCCCGGGTGAGAGTCTGGTAGAAGTGGTGGTGGGTGTTGACCAGCCCCGGCAGGACGATGTGACCTTTCAGGTCGAGCACTTCGTCGGCAGTGTGGGGCAGACTGGCAGTCTGCCCTACCGCTTCGATCAGCCCGCGGCGAATAAAAAGACCACCATCGGGAATTTCCCGTTGATGGTCGTCCATGGTAACGATGTAGGCGTTCTTGATGAGTAGTGTAGTCATGTAGTTGAGTAGTTCAGTCGTTGTATAGTCCAGTGAGTGACTAGACTAAATTTGTCTGACAACTTCAAGTGTAGCAAAAAAGGGAGAGGATGTCAATTGGAACATTTGGCAAAGAAAGGAGTTTTTTTCGAGTCGAAGGATGCCCGCCCCGCTGCCAGTCGGCGATGCAAAAGGTGTCTAACAACCTGGACTGGGTTTGGTAAAAAGGTATACTCTGCTTCCCTGCTATAATTGGACCCAAGCAAGGAGCAAATTATGGTTACGCCTGCTGTGAATACGATTATCAAAATGATCGAACAGTTACCCGAATCGGACCAGGAGAGGGTTGCTGAACACTTGCGTGAATACCTGGCTGAGCTTGAAGATGAAGAAAAGTGGGATGCGGCTTTTTCAAAGTCCCAGGATAAGCTGGTCTATGCGGCGCGTGAGGCCCGCAAGCAGATTGCCGAAGGAAAATCCGAGCCGATGGACGCCCAAGATCTATGAAATCTGCCGCCTTGCCGTCGTTTTGGGAATCATACAAGAAACTGGATGAGACGGTCAGGAGCAGAGCGAGAAAGACTTTTGAGCTTTGGATTGAAAACCCCTTTCATCCGTCTTTGCATTTTAAGTGTATTAATTCGGAAGAGGAAATCTGGTCAGTGAGAATTACACTGAACTATCGTGCTTTGGGTGTGCTTGATGGGGATACAGTCACCTGGTTTTGGATCGGTAGTCACAAGGACTATGAAAAATACTTCTAGGATTGCCCCGCCTCACGGCGGGGTTTTGATTTTTTCCTTATCCCTCCCCTCTCCTGCGGAGGCACTTTGCGACCTCCCCGCTTCGTCTTCGCCTGCGGCTCCGCTCAGCGCGAATAAGAGAGGGAATGCTATCCGCTATTTATTGCCGCGTCTGCGGGCGGAAACTGTGTTACACTGAATAGGTAATAAATAACTGGATCTCTGTCGTACCTTTGGCCGCCGACCCACTTATAGGGTTGCGGTCATTTTTATTTCCGGCTGTGCCGGAGAAAGCAGTAATAGAATGGAAACCCGAATTTACGTAGGAAACCTGAATAAGTCGACCACACCGGATGAAATCAAGACCTTGTTCGCGCAGGCCGGAACCGTCACAGCGGTGGATCTCGCCACCGATAAGGGCAGCGGCGCGTCGAAGGGCTTCGCCTTTGTGTCCATGCCCACGCAGGCCGATGCGGATAAGGCCATCAGCATGTTCAACGACTATGCCATGGCTGAGAACAAGCTCAAGGTCAATATGGCCAAGCCGCGCGTCGAACGCGGATAATCCGGGAACATCGCATCCCCAATCCGCCCGTTCCAATTGGAGCAGGCGGATTTTCTTTTTCCAGCCGGGTCAGGGCGGAGAGATACTTAAACTCTGTCTATGGTATGACTGATTCCAGCCAGGATGTGAATTCTTCCATGGGCGTTGGGCCGAAGAAATAGTTACCGCCGGAATCTGAGAACGGCGGAGGCGGCGCGCCTGTAAAAGTTTGTTCGGCAGCGTTCTCGATCGTATCAACCTCTAGAAGGCGAACGTTCCAAACCACCTGGACGCGAAACTGCTCCACCACCGTATAGAAATAGCCTCGCGCAACCTTCAGGACGATAACCTTCTGCTCGCGTGATTGAATGGTACGGTTATCCGCCGTAATGCAGGCTACATAATGCATTTCTCCCGGAGTCCTGGCAGCCAGGTTCTCAGGCAATGGATCCTCAATTCCGTGTATCCCGAAACGTATTGCGTCTTTGTTCAAGCCAAAGATCGGCAGGTCGGGTGCTTCCCGCTCTTTACACACGGCCTGAAGAGCTTCCTTCATGGCCCGCCGGGCCTGCGGTCCGCTTGACCTCGAGAAAGCCAGATACGTATCCTGCAGGGCCGTGTCGACTGTTTGCTGCATCGTATCGGAGGCGGCGGCTTCCTGCGCGGCCCCGAGATGTTCCAGGGCGGCCACAAAATCCTCATCGGCCCGCAACCTGTCTGCCCACCGCATCAGTCCATTGGCAAATGCATCCCCGGCACTGTCATCATCGGTTCCCTCGGATTTTGCAACGGCCAGCTGGAATTTTTCAATCGCAGCCGGGAATTGATCCTGTTCCAAAAGCTCATTCCCCCACTCGACATACACCTTACTCTGACCTGATTTTACCTGCGCCGCAGAATCAAACTGTGACTGCGGGTCGGCCGCCGCGCCCAGATCAAATTTCGCCAGCGCATCTTCGAATTTCTTTTGCGATTGGAGCTCCAGTCCCCAGTCCAGATACGTACGGGCAAGCTCGCGCTGTGCCTCGATCACAGCCTCGTTTCTTTGATAGGTCAGGCTCCAGGTTTTGAATTCGTCGAGCACCTGCTCGGACCCCGCAAAATCGCCTGATTCTCGCAGGTCTGTGCCCCAGGAGGTGTAGACCGCCGGGAGGCGAGTCCAGGCCTCTTCAGACATGCTTGTATCCGGGTAGCCGGAAATGATCAGGTTCAGATTCGTGACTGCCTCATCATATTGCTTTTGTTCCACCTGGTCTTTTACGATGTTCATCAGGGCGATCCCGCTGTGCTCCTGGGCTTCCGGGACATACAAACCGCTCGAATAAGTAGTCAAATAGACCTGATAGGCATCGTATGCGTCGCGCCAGAGTGCGTTTTCCTCGTTGCGGACAGCCAGGGCATAGGCTTCACATTCCCGGACCGGGCCCGAAAGAGTTTTATCCTCCAGGAATTCAGGATAGAGACCTGCATAGAGCCTGTGCAAGGTCAGAGCAGCATCACAATTCCTGTTTTGAAAGCTTAGGAGAACGGAAAACGGTAAAACAATAATTCCTGCTCCGTATGCAAGCAATAGAAGTAAGGCAGCCAAAGCTGCAAACAGGATTTTCACACGCGGTTTTCGACTTTTGACAGGGGTCACAGCATTTTCTGACATGGTTTGCCTCCTTGAAACCGGCAGAGATGTGCGCGAACCCGGTCATTATAGTATCGTTCCCGGGTTTCTGTTTCTACCTCTTGGGGGAGGGTATACATTCTGCCTGCCAGCTATAATTACCCATCACAGTCCGTTATCGCGATGGAAGCGCAGAAATAAAGCCCATGGAACATTCTCTGGAAGCTCAGTTCGCAGAAATCGATCTCCTGACGGGGTGCTCGAATCTGGTCAGTTTCACGAAAGGGATCCAAACCAGCTTTGGCAATGAGGATCTCAGCCCGGTAACGCTCATTGGGATCGATGTTCATCAACTCCAGTCCATCAACCGCAGGTACGGCTTCGAGGGCGGCGACCAGCTGCTGCGCTGGCTGGGGATCGCCCTGCGGGATGAGATGGGGAATATCGTCTATCGCATTGCAGGTGACGCATTTGTGATCGTCATCGTGGGCGGCGCGACGGCCTCGGACGATGAACGGGCCCGCAGTCTTTTCGAGCAGCTCAACCATCAGGCCAGGCAGCTCAAGATGGAAATGCCGGTTGTCCGGATGGCAGTCATTCATTTTCCCGCAGGCAGCCCCCTGAATACTGCCCTGGTCTGGAAGAATCTGAATGAATTAATGGTACGAATCGAGGAGGTGGAACCCTTCAAAATCTTCGACGCCGAGCCGCTGGAAGACAACCCGGCTATGATCCGGGCCATCGAGTTGATGGCCGAGCAGATCCTTTCCCTGGGCTACATGCTGAACGTCACGTTCCGGGTGGCCTATACCGACCCGGTCGGGAACCTGCCGAACCTGATCGCGACGCGCCGCAAACTTGACCTGATCCTGGCCGAGGCCATCTCCAAGGGAGGCTGCTTCAGCCTGTTCCTGATCGATGGCGATGACCTGAAGCGCTACAACACAATCAGTTATGCCGCCGGGGACAAATTGATCAGTCAGCTGGCCGCAATCCTGATGGAGTCCATCCGCCCCGATGACTTCGCGGGCCGCTGGCGCTTCGGCGATGAATTCGTCGTCATCCTGCCCCATACTCCCCTCCTGGAGGCGGCCGGCATCGCGGACCGGGTCCGCACGGCCATCGAGGAAACCTCCCGGGGCTGGACGTTCCCGGTGACGGTCTCGGTCGGCGTCGTGGAATACCCCGTCCATGGACATACGGTCGATGAGCTGGTGAACAGTGCCGAACAGGCGTTGAAAAACGCGAAAACGGCAGGAAAAAACAAAACGGTTGTGGCCGGATAAACAGATTGAATGGAAGAAGCAACAACCGGTTGCTTCAGAGGTTGAGCGTATTGAGCGAACCCTGACAGGATGCCAGGCTGGGAGGAGTGCAACATTACCAGGAGAAAAGATGACAGACAAAGAGAGAAAGAAGTCTGCCCTGATCGGTCTCAGCCTCGGTTTTATCGTGGGGTGCGGCCTGAATTATTTGATCCTGCTGGGCCAGAACTGGCTCAGCACGTGGACAGCCATAGAGCCTGTGAAGATCACATTCTGGAACATCCTGCCGTTAGGGATCCTAATGGGGCTATCCATGGCCGCGGTCATGATGACCGGGTATTTGGGCGATTGATCCTGCCTGGCGAAGTAACAACGCTTTGAAAAACCTCACCTGGGAGCATCCGGATCGATGCTATCCAGCGGGACTTTCAAAGCTTCGTTCCCAAAGTCATCGAGACAGATGCAGCTGCTGGCGCCCTAATCCCGCGGAGGGGTTCCGCTGGCGGAATATCCCTTTTGAGTACAGAACTCCTGACAGAGTGTGCCCTCTGATTTCGGTCCCAGGTTTCCCACACTCAGCTGCTGGAGGAGGATGAAAAGGATGAACAGGAGTGTGAGACCTGCTGATATCAAAACATGGATCCGGTTCAATGCCGGGTCGCTCTCGAGTTTCTTTCCCATCGCGTAACCGGTGATGATCGAGCCAGTCCACAATGACAAAAAGGTCAGGACCAGCACGATGGACAGCACTGCATCAGGGGAGTCCGGCCAGGGATTGTCACCGAAAACAAAAAGCCACAGAATGCCGATGAGGGCGCCAAAAGCAAGGAGGGAAATGATCCCGGCCGCGAAAAAACCGGGGATTCCAAACAGCAATGCATACAAATATCTCTTTTTCATGACGGCTCCTCAAGCAATTGGATGGCCGTATTGTAATATGGCAATGGATTAGGAAAAGAGATTGGAGCAGATTAAATCAAAAGTCCGTCTCTTTCGAGACGGACTTTACCTCTACGGCTTCTCCAGCCCGTGGGCGGTCAGGAATTTCTCATCTTCCAAAATATCTTTTGTCCTGCCGTCCGCCACGATCCGGCCCTCGTCCATCACGATCGTCCGGGCGAAGAGTTCCTGCACCAGCTTCATGTCGTGCGTGGAGACGAGCATGGTGATCGGCAGTTCGCGCAGCAAATTGATCAGGGTCCGGCGCCCGCGCGGATCAAGTCCGGCGGAGGGCTCGTCCAGGACCAGGATCTGCGGCTCCATCGACAGCACGGTCGCGATCGCGATCCGTTTCTTCTCGCCCACGCTCAGGTGATGCGACAATCGGTCGCGAAAGCCGGACATCCGCACCGCCTCCAGCGCGGACTGTACGCGAGACTCCACTTCATCTCTCGGCAGGCCCATGTGGAGCGGGCCGAACGCCACATCCTCGAATACGGTCGGAGAGAAGAGCTGGTCGTCCGGGTTTTGGAACACGAGTCCCACCAGGGCCCGGATGGCCGGCAGATTGTCACGCGTCAGGCGGCTGCCGCCCACCGTGACCTCGCCGCGCCCATTCAGAATCCCATTCAGGTGCAGCATCAGAGTGGACTTTCCCGCGCCGTTTGGTCCCACCAGTGCGACCTTATCTCCCTCGCACATGGTGAAAGAGACGCCGCGCAGGGCCGCCAGTCCGTCGTGATAGGAAAAATGCAGGTCTCGAACCTGTAAAACGTTTGTCATAGGCGTCCGATCATTTGAAGGATGAGAATGAAGACCAGCGCCAGCGCGGCCGTGAGATAGTCGCGGCGCCGAAGCTCATGCGGGTTGATCGTCTGGAGATGACCCGCATAGCCGCGCGCCAGCATCGCATTGTAGACGCGCTCGCTGCGCTCATAACTTCGCAGGAAAAGCTGGCCGGCCATATGTCCCGCGACGCCCGCCCGCCAGGCCGCGCTCCTGCCGGACCTTTGGCCGGGCGCGGCCGCCGAACGCGATTCCCTGGCCCGCATCAAGCGGAAGACCTCATCCACCAGCACGAAGAGGTAGCGGTAAAGGAACGCAATAATCGTCGTCAGCACGGACGGCACCCGCAGGTGTTCCAGGGCGTGGATGATATCCGGGAAGCGCGCCACCGCCACCAGCAGGATCGCCATCTGCACCGAAAGCCACGAGCGGATGAGGATGCTCAGGAAGCGCAGCAGGCCGGCATCGCTGATGGTGAAGTCCCAGCCCAGAAAGTGGAAAGAGGCCAGAGGCCGGCCAGGGATGGAGAAAAGAACGGTGACCGCCACCAGCGCAAACGGCAGCGCCACGAACGATCGCCGGAGTGTGAATCCGATTCCCAGATTCGAAATCGTATTCAGGAACAAAAGGATCAGCCACGCAAACCCAAAGGCAACCCAGGCGCCATCCGGCAGGAGAGCATTGGAAAGAATAAAAGCAACCGCGACGACAACCTTCACACGCGGGTCCAGCCGGTGAAGGAAACTATCCTTTTCGTGATAACGGTCGAAGGCGTCGGAATGCATGTTTCAATTAGCTGTTAGCTTTTAGCGATTAGCCAACTTACCGATTTGCTGATTTTTGACTTGCTCACTTGCTACTACACAACCATCGAACCACTCAACTATCAAACTATTACGATTTTGCTCGCAGTCCTTGCCCAAGCAGGATGATGATGGCTCCCACAACGGCCAGTCCAATGATCCCTGCCAGGATGGTGGAGAGATCGGTATGTCCCAGGACGGGCAGCGTGTAATCGGGGATGAGCTGATAGAGCGCCGGGGAACCTTTTCCAAGAAACCCAAGTTCACCCGCGACGCGTTCCAATCCATCGGGATCTGCCGAAGCGAGCGGCGAAAGCAGGACTACCGCCAGCGAGACGAGCGCGCCGGCCACCACCCACCCGCGGCTGCCCTGCGCGGAGGCCGAGTCTTCGCCGAGCAGGTCCGGGCGGGTCTGCAGGATGAAGGTCAGCGCCGCGACGGTGATGAGCGCCTCCCCGATCCCGATCAGCGCATGCACACCCAGCATGGCGGGAATGACGACCTGGAGTTGTGAAGTTCCACTCAGCCACAGCTGCAAGGCAGTCAGAAGAGCCCCCGCCATCACGGAGAGCCAGGCCGCGATGCCAACCACCGTTAACTTCAGCGTGCGATTCCAGCCCGCGCTCGCGCGATAAAGGCCATACCCGATCGCCGCGGTGACGAGTCCCATATTGAGGATATTCGCGCCCATGACCAGCAGCCCGCCATCCTGAAAAAGCAGGGCCTGCACTGCGATCACCGCGGTCATCACCAGCATCCCCGTCCATGGTCCCAGAGCGATTGCGGCCAGCACCCCGCCCAGCAGGTGACCGGAGGTCCCGCCGGGCACCGGGAAGTTGATCATCTGCGCGGCAAATATAAAGGCGGCCATGATCCCCATCAGCGGGATCTGTCTCTCGCCCAGTAACCGGTTCGAGCGTGAGATTGCAGCACTGAGAGTGATGGCAGTAATGACCCAACAGATCATCGAAACAGTCAAAGTCAGAAATCCGTCGGGAATGTGGAGCGGCGCGGGGGAATAGTACATATAAATCTCCTTCTCTGAATTATTGACAACCGGGGCAGAGACCAAAGAAGGTCACGTGACTGCCAATGCTTTTGTAGCCGCTGGTTGTTTCCAGCAGCCGGTAAAGGCTCTCGACCAGCGTATGTTCCACTTCCATCTCGCTGCCGCATTGTTTGCAGACGAGGTGATGATGCTCGTCCCTGGCGATCTCGTAGGTCAGGTGTCCGCTGGAATTGTAGGACGGCCGCACCAGGGCAATATCGGAAAGGAACTCGAGCGTGCGATACACCGTCGGTTCGGTCAGGCCGGGCAGATTGTGTTTGGCCTGCCGGTACACTTCACTCGGGGAAAGGTGTGTCCCGGCATGGCGCAGCACGTGCAAAATCGCCAGGCGCTGGGACGTCATCCGGTAGCCGCGGGCGCGGAGTTCGGGGGTGTATTCGGAGGCACAGGACATAGGAGATATTATTGCAACTTCTTGCAATAACCATAGATATAGTATGCCGGAGATGGAGGATTCTTACCTGAGAAAAGGCTAAGGGCTGGCGGGGAACTCAAAAGCCTTGCGAAGGCTGCTGTAAATGATTGCCCCTTCAAGCAACCTTCGCAGGGCGCGTGGGAAGGTTAAGAGAGCGTTTTGAAATTCCGTTGGGACCTCGTTGACTTACTCACTTGAGCAGGATTCAGCCACGGACACCTGCACTTGAAGCTGCGCTGCAAGCGCAGGTGCAAGTGTTACACGGATTCCCACAGATTTTTCCTCCTTTTCTCAAGCCTTTGTGTCCCGGAGCCTGCCCTGAGCGTAGTCGAAGGGCGTCCTTCGCGGTGAATTAAGAAACACTCTCTAGGGCTCCCAGAAGAA
>Ga0105104_10003239_pt1 | contig 11667 bp, 8 predicted proteins | sample PPLLaktember2015_3_FD_87034 | JGI IMG/M metagenome (GOLD analysis project Ga0105104, IMG submission 87034) | Freshwater sediment microbial communities from Prairie Pothole Lake near Jamestown, North Dakota, USA - PPLs Lake P7 Core (6) Depth... | ecosystem: Environmental > Aquatic > Freshwater >...
CAGACACGCAACGAGGTTTCGGGCGGCGTCCCCTGTTCGATCCAGTTGCGTAGCCGATCAAAGCTCCACCGCGTAGCCCAGATCATGACCGGTCGAAACAGGAGATCGAGCGCCCGGCCGAATGCGCCGTAACGCACGCGGTAGTCGTAGACCGTACTGAAGCGGACACGGCTGTTTTCCTCTCTATAGCGCCACGAGCCGGCGCCTTCATGAATCAGCGACTTCGGGTCAGCGGATCCGAATCGAAGCGCTGATATGGCGCGATCGGCGCGCCCGATCGTCTCGCCCCAACCCTGCACCGCGAGACCAAAGCCAATACGGGTCGTGTAGCGAAAGAGCCGACGCGGGTCCCCGGCAGCCTGGAGCAGATATTCGATCTCCGAGAAGCGGGCGTCCCACCGAGCGTGGAGATGCGGCGTCTGTGAAAGGTGCCATACGGTCCGGCTGTCTGTGGCGATAATGGTCTCCGCTGCCAGTCTCATGAGTTATTCGAAGGTTCTGACGATCGAGTGTCCCGTGCTTGTCTCCGAGAGGCTTCTTAAATATATTAGTAAACGTGTTCACTTAAAAAGTCAACCATGAGAGATTCGGAGAACCAGAAGGTTAGCGACGAGAGACGCCGTGGCCGTCCTCGTGGGCGGACGGCACAGGGTGCCGAGACCAGACGGCGTCTTTACGACGTCGCGATCGGACTTATTGCGAGTCGAGGTTATGAGGCGACAACTCTGCGCGATGTCGCGCGAGAGGCTGGCGTCAGCGTCGGCCTTCTTTATCGCTACTTTCCGAGCAAGCGTGCGGTCGTCCTGGCGCTTTACGATGATCTTTCTGCCAAGTATGCATCGCAGGCGGTCCAAATGCCTGCCGGTCGTTGGAGCGACCGGTTCTTCCACGCGCTTCGCGCCAGTCTGGAGGTGCTCGGACCGCACCGGAATACGCTTGCGGCCCTGATTCCGGTCCTGGTGGGTGACGCCCGCGAGGGCCTGTTCGCGCGAGGCGCGGCATTTTCACGTTTCCGTGTTCAGAAGGTGTTTGCCGAGGCCGTCATAGGTGCCCTTGATGCGCCCCAACCGGGCCTGGCGGAGGCAATGGGGCGGCTACTGTACCTGGTCCACCTGGCGGTGATCCTCTGGTGGCTGCTCGACAAGAGCCCTGCGCAGCGCGCAACGGAGGCCCTCCTCCGAGCCCTTGAGCGGGCGGCACCAATGGCAGTCCTGACGTTACGCCTCCGCGGTATCCGCACTTTCATCGTCGCCGCTGATGCGGCCTTTCGGGAAGCTCTGTTCGATGACAGAGCGGCTCAAGGACCGGCGGAACCGCCAGGCTAGATATTGACAGCAACGAACCGGCTCGGTTCTAAGAACATGCAGTCCCGCCGTCAGGGTTGGCGGCTTGCTTCTTTCCCTCACGGTGCGCTAAAAGCATTGCAATGAGGGAGGCCTCCATGAACTTTCGCAAGGTCATTGTACCGCTACTCTTCTTCCTTCCCGCAATAACCATCCCGGCGATTCTCGCGCAGGACCGCGTCGGGCAGGTGTTCGTCAGGGTTACGACCGACGACCCCGATTGGACCTATTCGCCAGGTCAACCCGTGACTTTCCATATCGCAGCAGCAATGGACGGACACCCGCTGTCCGGTGTGGAGGTCGAGTACCGCGTTGGCCCTGAAATGATTGAGCCGGCCATCGTCAAAACGGTGACGCTTCCGGCCGAAGGCATTGACGTCGAAGCCGGGACGATGAAAGAACCAGGGTTCCTCAGATGCATCGCTACTGCGAAGCGCAATAACCGCACGTATCGGGGGGTAGCTACCGCGGGTTTTGACCCGCTCTCCATCCGGCCCGTCGGCGAAAACCCGGCCGACTTCGAAGAGTTTTGGAATGAGGCCAGGCAGGCGCTCGCCGGCCTACCCATCGATGCGCGGTTGACACTCCTGCCGGATTACTGCACGTCGACGGTGAACACGTATCACGTCAGCCTGCAGAACGTCGGGACCGACGGCGGCCCAAGCCGTTTCTACGGGATACTGTGCGAGCCGAAGGCGGACGGGAAGTACCCCGCACTGCTCAATGTTCCGGGTGCCGGCGTGCGGCCTTACCGGGGCCTTGTGTCTCTCGCGGAGCAAGGAATGATCACCCTGCAGGTCGGTATCCACGGTCTGCCGGTCATACTCGACCCGGCCGTATATGACTCGCTTGGTCGCGGCGCGCTCAACGGTTACCCGACTTTCGGTCTGGATAGCCGCGACCGTTACTACTACAGGCGCGTGTACCTCGGTTGCCTCCGAGGCAATGACTTTCTGGTCCGCCACCCGAAATTTGACGGCAAGAACCTGGGAGTCACGGGGGGAAGCCAGGGAGGAGCGCTCTCGATTGTCGTCGCGGGGCTCGATTCTCGCGTGACTGGGCTGGCTGCCTACTACCCGGCGCTGTGCGACCTGACCGGTTATCTGAAGAACCGGGCTGGGGGCTGGCCGCATATGTTTCGACGTCAGGGAGAGGGCTCCCATCGCTCGCCCGACAAAATTCAGACTTCGTATTATTACGATGTCGTCAATTTCGCCCGCAGGGTGAAAGCCCCGGGGCTCTATATCTGGGGTTTCAACGACGAGACCTGCCCGCCCACTTCGATGTATTCGGCCTATAACTTCATCACTGCTCAGAAAAGCCTGCTCCTCGCTTTCGAAACCGGGCATAACACGCTGCCGGAAGAGACGGACATCTCGGACCAGTGGCTGATCAAGACACTGAACGCGAAGGGGAATCAATAGGCAGGCAGAGGAACTTGCTAGGAGGAGAATCGCTGTGATCGACAAGGTGAACCTGCTGGAGAAGCTCGCCAGCTTTTCTGATTATTGGAACCCGAGGATAGTCGGCGAACTGAACGGCCAGTACGTCAAACTCGTCAAGTTCAAGGGACCGTTTGTTTGGCATAAGCACGAGCGAGAAGACGAGCTCTTTTTCGTCGTCAGCGGACAGTTCCAGATCGAATTCCGAGATCGGACCGTCAATCTCATGCAAGGCGAGTTCGTGATTGTGCCAAAAGGAGTGGAGCATCGGCCGGTGGCGGAACAGGAGGCGCACGTTCTGCTCTTCGAGCCTGCCTCGACCCTTAACACCGGGAACGTTCAAGCCGATCTGACCCGCCGAAAGCTGGAAAGGATTTGAAGCACGTGCGGGTAGAAAAAGGGGGCAAAAAAGGGGGGGCAAAAAAGGGACGCTGGCTATTGACTAGGCTATTGACTAACGAGATAAAATCCATAGTGTCAGCTAATTGCGGGGATACAACCAGCAGGGTCAGTTGATTCAACGAGGAAGCTCCCGTCACACGGGCAAGTCTCATCCAAAGAAAACACCCGAGCACGCGGCCGTCTCAGGCAATAGGGGGAGAAAGGAAGCCAGCCTGCCTGCAGCACCCCCTTCGTCGCTTGGGTAGTAGCGATTCGTTCCTGAGTCCTCGAAAATTTTCCTTCGTAGTTTTTCCGACTCGGGCGTTATAGCTAACGAGGGTTCTGTGAAGCGCCCTTGGAAGGAGATGCGCCCCATGCCCCGTTTACCCCGTTTAAAACCTCGTAACCGAGACCAGAGCTATCACCTCTACAACAGAATCGCTGGCGAACCCGGCTTCTACCCGTTACAGCAGCCGGGCGCCCGGGAGAAGTTCCTCGAGCTTCTCGTCTTCTATGCCGGTGTCTATTTCTGTCTCCTGGCTGCTTTTGCTTTGATGGGGAACCACTACCACGCGCTGGCTCAGTTTGAGGCCTTCCGGATCTTGACTCGGGTGGAACTGCGCCGGATCGCCGAACAGCTCTACCGGGATCGGTGGTTCAAACCCTATCTGTTCTGGCGCGCGGCCGAGTGGCGCCGCTTCAACCGTCGCCTCTTCGACGTCTCCGAGTTCATGCGCAATGTCGAGTCCGACTACGCCCGGTGGCACAACCGCCGATTCGGCCGAAAAGGCCAGCTCTGGGCCGACCGTTTCAAGTCGAACTTGCTCGAAAGTGCCCGAGCCGTCCAGGAGGTCGCCCTTTACATCGACCTGAATCCATTGCGCGCCCGGCTGGTCCGCCGCCCGGAACAGTATCGCTTTAGCTCCGCGCGGTTGCGACTCGGCGGCGTTAAGCGTCCGGCCTGGCTATTGCCTCTGAGCCAACTGTGGGGTGGCGTGACCGAAGCTCGGGCTCTGCGACTGCATTTCGGCTGCCTTCAGCACCGGGGCGGCATGGAGATCGACGACCAGGACGAGTTTTTGCGGGAAATCATCCGCCAGGACGAGGCCGACGGTTACTCGGCGGGCGTTTATCTTGAGAATCAACGCTATATGAATGATGCCCATGCGCTGGGGGACGAGGAGCAGATCAGGGCCCTCCGCGACGACTTGGTGGCAAGGAACGTCTACCGGCAAGTCCGCCGCCCGATCCGCGCGCCGGTCGGTTCGTTGACGCTACTACGGCAACAGCGTCGCAACTTCATCGCGTTCGATTCCTCAAAAATTGCCTGATCCGAAGCTTGGATTGCGATTCCACTTCAAGTCTCAGGCTCAACAGCAATTGCGGAAAACAAGGAGAAGACTGTCTACGGACAGGCGAATTGACTATTGCGCTGAACTCCCTTGTCGTTGATGGTTGGCTCGCGGGGGCCGCGCCTCGCTCTCTTTGGAGGATCTTGAAAGCCGACTGGCTGCACTAGCAGTCCATACGAATCGCTGCCCGGCCCCCGGGTCCTCAAACTTCGCCTTTTAGGCAGCATCCGAGTTGCCTTGGCGGCTCAAATGCTCAGATCTCAATAAGTTTGCCCTCCGGAGCGATAACCAGCGTCCCTTTTTTTTGCCTCCCTCTTTTGGGGAGGACAGTTCCTCCAGTTGACTCCTCCGCCCTTACTCGATAGGATCGCCGGAAACGCGGTGACTGGGGGTCTCCGGTTGCCGCCCAAAGGGCACCTATGAAAACGAAGCTGATGGCGGCAGTCCTGTTGGTCATTTTCGCGGGTACGGGGCAGATCTGCGCGATCGATCTGATCCCTCAGCCGGTCGAAATGAAAATCCTCGATGGTTCGACGGCCCTGACGAGGGAATCGACCATTGCGTTCAACAAACCGGAAGGGCGCGAAATAGCGGAGATGCTGGCTCGGAGGCTACGCGTGCCGACGGGTTTTCAGTTCCAGACGCGTCAAGGTCAGGCGGCAACAATTCAGCTTCGCCTGAATGACGCCCCAAACCCGAATATCGGGAACGAGGGCTATGTCCTTGAGGCCCAGCCGGAAGCGGTCGTAATTTCCGCCAATCGTCCCGCCGGTCTGTTCTACGGGACGCAAACGCTCGTCCAACTCCTACCGCCCGAGATCGAAGGCCACATCGTGGCGAATACCAACTGGACAGTACCAGCGGTGCGAATAACTGACTACCCCCGGTTCGGGTGGCGCGGACTCATGCTCGACGTTAGCCGGAATTTCTTTCCTAAGGACCAGGTCAAGAGCTTCATCGATCAAGCATCACGGTTCAAGTTCAACACGTTTCATTGGCATTTGACGGACGATCACGGCTGGCGGATCGAGATCAAGGCGTTGCCGAAATTGACGGAAGTCGGAGCCTGGCGGGTGCCGCGCGTCGGCCATTTCGGCGAGCGAGCCGCACCCAGGCCCGGCGAAGCGGACACGGAGGGCGGTTTTTACACCCAGGCGGACATCACGGAAATCGTTAAATACGCCGAGGAGCGATTCGTCACCATCATCCCCGAAATTGACATCCCGGGTCACAGCATGGCCGCGATCGCCGCCTATCCGGAACTCAGTTGTCGCAAAGACAAGTCGACCCGCGTAGATCCGGGGACGCGTTTCTCTGAATGGTACGGCAACGGAACGTTCAAGATGTTGATCGAAAATACCCTCAACCCTGCCGATGAGAACGTCTACGCATTTCTTGATAAGGTTTTCACCGAGGTAGCCGCGCTTTTCCCGTCACGCTATATCCATGTTGGCGGGGACGAGTGCTACAAGGGGTTTTGGGCCGAGGATCCGGGCTGCCAGGCGCTGATGAAAAAACTGAAAACCAAGCATGTCGAGGACCTGCAGGGATACTTCCTCAGCCGGGTGGAAGCCATTGTCAAAGCCAAAGGGAAGAAAGTGATCGGCTGGGACGAAATCCTGGAGGGCGAGATCTCGCCCGACTCCGCCGTGATGAGCTGGCGCAGCATGAAAGGCGGGATCGAGGCGGCGCAGCTGGGCCATGCTGTCGTCATGTCACCTGCTTCCTTTGTTTACCTGGACTACACGCAAGGCGACCCGACGGTTGACCCGCCCATTTACGCGAGCCTGAGGCTTCGTCAGTGCTACAACTTTGAGCCGGCGCCGGAGGGGGTGGACGCTAGACATATCCTGGGAGGGCAGGGAAACCTGTGGACCGAGCAGGTCTCCACCCTCCGACACGCTCAGTATATGACTTGGCCGCGCGGCTGGGCCTTGTCGGAAGGGCTCTGGTCGCCCAGGCAGGTGAAGAATTGGGAGGACTTCGTCGCCCGTGTGGAACACCATTTCGTCCGCTTTGACATGGCCGACGTCAATTACTCTCGTTCGATGTACGACGCCATTGTTCGGACATCCAGAAAGGGCGACAGATTGGTGCTGACGATGGACTCGGAGGTGCCTGGCTTGGAGATTTACTTCACGATCGATGACACGATGCCCGATAATCGATCGACCAGGTACAGCCAACCGGTCGAGCTCCCCGATGCCCCAATCACATTGCGGGTAAAGACGTATCGGGACCGTAAGCCGGTCGGCCACTTGATCACCTTGTCGCTGGCTCAGCTGAAGGGTCGGGTAACAAGGTAAGGGGGCTGGGCCGAAGGGCGGACACCCAAATTTCCCGCGTACTTCGCCGAAGCAGTCGCCCGAGTGTATAATTTCTGCAGCCGAAGAAACGGAGGCCGGGATGCGGAGATAGTCGGAAACAAAGGCTTGGTCGATCATTCGAATCACCAGCCCGGCATTTCTTCAGGGAGAAATGCCGGCCAACTCCGGCTATACCGGCAATCGTCCGGCGACCTTGAGAGCTTCACTCGCTTCTCGTAGCTCACCGATGCTTTCGGCGTATTGCGCCGTTCGTGACCTATCGTCTTCAGTGCCGCGGCCGGAGAGGGAGACCCTTATGCTCCGGCATACACTGACTTTCGAAAACGTGACTTTTGCCTATGAGCAGATGACTTTTCCACTGCTGTCCGGCGTGTCTTTTGCCTTCCCACTTGGATGGACAGGTGTCGTGGGCGCAAACGGTGCTGGGAAGACGACCATACTCAGACATGCTGCCGGTCTCCTTCGGCCGGATTCCGGCTGGATTCGCCGCCCCGGCGGCTCGATCTACTGCGAGCAACGAACGGACGAGCCTCCTGCCTGCCTTAACTCGTTCCTGGATGCGGCGGACGGGGTAGCGATAAGGCTCCGGGGCAGTCTAGGCATCCATCCGGATTCGCTCACCAACTGGGCGGTCCTGAGCCACGGCGAGCGGAAGAGGGCGCAAATCGCCGTTGCCCTCTGGCAGGAGCCTGGAGTTCTGGCACTTGATGAGCCGACTAACCACATCGATCAGGGCGCGCGGCGTCTGCTCCTCCAGGCGCTCGATAAGTACCGGGGAATTGGCCTGATCGTGAGTCATGACCGCAACTTGCTCGATTCTCTTTGCCGGCAGTGCCTGTTTGTCGACCTTGGCAGGATGGTCATGCGTCCGGGCGGCTACACCGCGGGCCGGGCACAGGCGGATCGGGAAGAGGCATCCGCATTCGAACAGCGAGAGTTACTGAAGGACAGATGCCTCAGGCTCAAGAAACAGGTTGGCCGTGCGCGGAGCGATTCCGGAAGGTCAAGTCGAAAAGGGACCAAACGCGGGCTTTCGTCCCGTGACCACGATGCACGGGCGAAAGTCGATATTGGCCGAGTGACGGGAAGAGACGCTGCGGTCGTCCGGCGTGCGGTTCAGCTCCAGAAGCGGCTGGAACGGGAAAGCAAGCTGCGTGACAGCGTTGCCGTCAAGAAGCAGTACGCTCTCGGAGTCTGGACGGAAGGTGCGGAATCAAGACGTGATACGCTGTTTCGTTTGCGCGCTGGTTTCGTGAGTCTGGGCGGAACGCGACGCCTCGTTTACCCGGACCTAATGATGGCACCTAGCGATCGGATCGCGCTAACCGGTCCGAACGGTTCCGGCAAGAGTTCGTTGGTCGGGGTGATTCTGCGACAGCTGAATGTTCCGCCCGAACGCCTTGTCTATCTCCCGCAGGAGATCGACGCCATTTCGTCCGCCCGGACTATCGAGCAAGTCCGCCATTTCTCCAGCGATCAACTGGGACTCATTATGAGCCTGGTGACCAGGTTAGGGTCCGATGCCGTTCGCGTTATGGAGACCATTGAGCCGAGTCCGGGTGAGATCCGGAAAGTCCTGATAGCAATTGGGCTCGCTGCCTCCCCCCACTTGATCATCCTGGACGAGCCGACAAATCATCTTGACCTGCCGTCCATCGAATGCCTGGAGAAGGCCCTGATGGACTGCTCTTGCGGCTTGCTGCTAGCCAGCCACGATGAACGGTTTCTGGCGGCCCTTACCCATCGTCAATGGCGGACCGCACCTTCTCCTCATGACCCGGATTGCATTTTGCTGGGTGTAAGCTGAAAGAGAGGCACGAAGGACGAGGGATCAGGAATGAATGAAGTGCGCCGCGAGAGGAGTCGCAATGCCGACGGGACGACCGGTAACCACCTGATTCTGTACGACGGGGTGTGCGCTCTATGTAATGGCCTGAACCGTTTCGTCCTGAAGCGCGATGCGGCCGGAGTATTCCGATTTGCTTCACTCCAGAGCAACCTCGGGCAGTCGATTCTGAGAGCGCATGGAAAGGACCCAGGCAGCCTGGAGACGCTATACGTGGTGGTGAATCACGGCTCGAAATCGCCCGTGCTGCTTTCGAAATCCGGTGCCGCGCTTTTCATCTTGGAGACGCTGCGCGGCCCGTGGCGCCTAGCCACGGTCCTGCGAATCTTTCCCCGCCCGCTCCTCGACTGGGCCTACCAACTGGTGGCACGCAATCGTTACACGGTGTTTGGGCGATACGATCACTGTCTGATGCCGAATTCCAAATACAGGAGCCGATTTATTGACGTTTGACGGTCAATGCTGCCTAGCGTGGTCCGCTGACAACTGCTTGAGGACGGAAATGGCTTCGGTGGCTTTCGAAACCGGAACAAACAGGTGATCGTGGTAGAAGCCCGCAAACACGTTAACACTGATTTCTGCGGCCGCAAGAGCACTGGTTACTGCGGCAACCAACCCGACGGCTTCCAAACTCGAGTGAACGTCGAGAGTGATTAGAGTCTGTACCGGTCCCCAAAGTCCCGCGTTTTCCGCTGCCGTCTTATCCAGCACCATCGTCGTCCCCTCGCTCTCCCTGAATGTCGCAAGCGAGACCATTCGAAGGCTGGAAACCAAGTGGTCAGGAACCGAACAGAAGACAAATTGTCCCACCATCCGCGGCCTGAGATTGGCCAGTATTACGCCGAGGTTCGTTTCACCACTCATCTGTTCCTATCATAGGCTTTTTGGAGGCGGGCGTGGGGACACCTTATTGCGAAGATCACAGGCTAGGCTCCTAACCGTCTGTAAACAAACGTCTTACTCCCTCCTCTTCTTAACCAGCGTCCCTTACTTCCGCGTCCCTTACTTCCTTACTTCCCCTTACTTTCCACGTTGGAAGTGCAAGTTGGAAGCGAACGAAGACTGATTCTGTTTCGGTCTGCCCGCCCTTTTGTCGGACGGCTGTCTACCAACCGGGCGAGTGTGATAAACACCCGCCCGGCGTTAGACTGGATCAATGAAGTACTCCCGCCTCTTCCCCATACTGGGTGCCGTATTCTTGGCCGTTGGACACGCGCTTTTTGCACAGACTCAAGACAGGAGCCAGGTTCCGGAGCAATACACTTGGCGATTGACCGAACTGTACCCGACCGACGACGCCTGGCAACAGTCCCGACAGAAAATAACATCGCAGCTATCCGAATTGGACCGCTACCGGGGTAACCTCGGCCAATCGGCCAGGCAGCTGGTTTCTTGCCTTGAACTCGTTTCCCAACTCGAAAAGGAGTTCGGCAGACTGGGCACTTATGCGGGGCTGACTTCCGCTCTCGATACACGGAATTCGAAGTACCTGGCCATGGCCCAGGAGAGTGAACTGCTCGGCTCTGAACTGCAGGCACGCACCGCCTTCATAGAACCCGAAATCCTCCGACTGAAGCGTCAGCGGGTTGATGCGTTCATAGCCCAGGAACCGCGATTGAAGGTCTACTCCCATTATCTGGATGATGTCTTGCGCCGAGCCGCTCACACCGGGACTCCCGCCGAAGAGAAGATCATCGCGGATGCAGGGTTAATGGCCGACGCGGGCGGAAGCATTCACGGTGTCTTTCTCAACGCCGACTTTTCTTTCCCCGAGATCAGTCTGGCTGACGGCAAGAAGGTCAAGATCGACCAAGCCGGATTTCAGCTGCATAGAACGTCCGCTAACCGTCCAGACCGCCAGAAGGTCTTCCAAGCTTTCTTTGGCGCCCTTAACAACTACCGCCGGACTTTCGGTGCAACGCTTTATGCGAACGTGAAGAGCGACATATTTGGGATGAGAGCACGCAAATACCGGAGCACCGTCGAGGCGGCGCTCGATGCTAATGCGATTCCGGTAACGGTATACGATTCGCTGATTTCGAGCGTCAACGCCAATCTTGCAACGTTTCACCGTTACTTGAAGCTGCGGCAGAGGATGACGAGTCTGGATCAACTCCATTACCACGACCTCTACGCCCCGCTTGTCCCCGGCGTGGACCTGAAATACTCGTACGAAGACGCGCAGAAGCTGGCGGCCGCTTCTCTCGCGCCGATGGGCCAGGACTACGTGGATGTCGTCCGAAAGGCGCTGACCGAGCGCTGGATCGATGTCTACCCGACTACCGGCAAGAGAGCCGGCGGCTTCTCCAACGGGAGCGCTTACGATGTCCACCCCTTTATCCTGATCAATTACACGGGATTGTTCGCCGATGTGAGCACGCTGATCCATGAGCTGGGGCACACAATGCACAGCTATCTCGCCAATGAGGCGCAGCCTTATCCGACGGCTGATTACCCGATCTTCCTAGCAGAAGTGGCTTCGACGTTCAATGAAGCTCTTTTTCTAGACCATATGCTGAAAACGACGACGGACGAACGGGTCAAGCTGTCCATTCTTGGCAATTATTTGGAGCAAATGAAAGGGACTCTCTTTCGACAGACGCAGTTCGCTGAGTTTGAGCTGCGCGTACATCAGATGGCGGAGAAGAGTGAAGCCCTGACCGGGGACCATCTGAACCAGCTCTACCTCGATATCACCAAGAAGTACTACGGGCACGACGACGGCGTCTGCGTGGTTGACGACGAGGTGAAAGCGGAATGGGCTTTCATTCCGCATTTCTACAGGAGCTACTACGTCTACCAGTACGCGACTGCCTTGACCGCCTCATCGGCGCTCGCCGAGAAAGTGCTGGCCGGCGACCCCGAAGCGAAACGCCGATACATGGCTTTTCTTTCCTCCGGCGGCTCGGACTATCCAATCGACCTCCTGACGAAGGCGGGAGTGGACATGACAACTCCGGAGCCTTTCCAGCAGGC
>Ga0105104_10003240_pt1 | contig 11666 bp, 8 predicted proteins | sample PPLLaktember2015_3_FD_87034 | JGI IMG/M metagenome (GOLD analysis project Ga0105104, IMG submission 87034) | Freshwater sediment microbial communities from Prairie Pothole Lake near Jamestown, North Dakota, USA - PPLs Lake P7 Core (6) Depth... | ecosystem: Environmental > Aquatic > Freshwater >...
CATTTCAGTCTCACTCTTTGTTGTCATGAGGTGCTTAAGGTGCTACATTTGCGGCCGCAATGCGCAAATGGGCGTTTCTACTCGTTTTCGTCGCGGCCTGGTCGATCGTTCTTGGGGTGCTCCGGTTCCCGCAGTATTCCGTCACGAGCCTGTCCGACCCCGATTTCGTGAAAACCGAGATCGCAAGTTATTCCGAGCAACGCACCGCGTTGGAGACGCGACGTTCGGCTGCCACGCCGGTCCTGCGATTGACGATCGAGGAGGACCTGAGGCGGGTCGACTGCATTCTCGAAGCGCTCCGCTACGTCCAGGCAAAAGGAATACGGGCCGACGACCCGGAGATCCCCAAGCTCGCTTTCTTCCAAAAAACAAACGTCGAGGGTATCGGCAAGACACAACTGCCCGTCCCACAGGTCCGCCGTGTTGCCCGCCTGTCCACGTCGGCTTCTTCGCCCTCAGATTCGTTGACTTCGCCCGAGCCGGACGTGAGCCAGGATTCCACAGCCCAGGCAACCGGGGAGGGGTCCCGGGAGCTGCGAGGAGGCGAGGAGATCACCCTGACTCGCTTCTTGGTGAGTGGCCAGACCATGATCTTCGATTTCTACAGTGATTATTGCCCTCCCTGCCGGCAGATTTCGCCTCTTCTTGCCAGGCTCGATCAACAGCGCGGGGACCTCTCGGTTGTCAAGGTGAACATCAACCGGCCCGGTGTCACCGGGATCGATTGGGAGTCGCCTGTTGTCCAGCAGTACGGCATTAACGCCGTGCCGTACTTCATCGTATACGGCCCCGATGGGCAGTTGATGGCCCAGGGCAAGGAAGCGTACAGCATGGTCGCGTTGGTCCTGCACCAGCTGGGCATCCGCTGATCCGTTCACCGACCACTCCCCGCCGTTCATCGAGATGATCCTTCCGTCCGTCGAAGAACTGTTCAGCCGTCGCGCGTCGCTTGCGTAGACTTGCAGTATGAAAGACCAGGTCATCGGGCTTGTCGGTGTGCGCAAGTTGTACCGTCTGGGCAGCGTGGAGGTGGTTGCGCTGGCCGGCGTGGATCTCGAGGTATATCGAGGCGATTTCACCGCTCTGGCGGGCCCATCGGGAAGCGGGAAGACGACCCTGCTGAATCTGATCGGGTGCATTGATAAAGCGTCGTCCGGCCGGGTTTTCGTTGAGGGCCAGGACATAACGGACAAGCCGCTGGATGCTCTGGCTGATTTGAGGGCTACACGGATCGGCTTCATCTTCCAGACCTTCAACCTGGTCCCCGTTCTGAATTCCTTCGAGAACGTGGAATACCCGCTCCTCCTGTCGGGCGTTCCACGCAAGGAGAGGCACGAACGTGTATGGTCATGGCTCAGGAACGTCGGACTTGAGTCGCAGGCGCGACAGCGACCGGACCAGCTTTCCGGGGGGCAACGGCAACGAGTAGCCATCGCGCGCGCCATGATCATGAAGCCTGTTCTGGTCCTTGCTGATGAACCGACCGCTAACCTCGACTCGGAGACCGCGAGCCAGATCCTGGATCTTCTCGACCAGATCAACAGGGAGACCAGAACTACATTCGTCTTCGCCACGCATGACCCGAACATCATCGGCCGTGCCCACCGAAGGATCAGGCTGAGAGACGGGCGTATTGTGGCGGACGAGCGAAATGGCGTGGTCAACTCCGCCCGGTTGCAGCCGATTGCCACGACCGGATCGAGATCCCAGAACGCGTGAGCGAAGTAACCGCACTGCGGAGGAACCGATGCTTCTCAAGATCTCTTTTCGCAACGTTTTCAGGAACCGGCGCCGTTCGCTGATCACCCTGCTCGTGCTGGTTATGGGTGCCACCGGTATGATCCTTTTCGGGGGATACAAAGAGGTCAATTTCTACGGGCTGCGCGAGACCACGATCCGTAACCGGCTGGGTCACCTGCAGATTTACAAGCTAGGGTCGTCTACCGCAGAGTCCGATAAACCGCTGGAATACGGACTGGAAGATGTCCAATCGATCCGCAAGCGCATCGAGCAGGATCCTCGGGTCAGCATGACCGCCGCGCAGATAACCCTCATGGGTTTGATCAGCAACGGGGACAAGTCCGAAACGTTCCTCGGTACGGCCGTCGAACCGTCCAAGGACGCGAGGATGCAGGCCCAGCGCCTGGTGAGCGGTCGTGAGCCAACCGACAAGGAGCTGGACACGCTGATCGTCGGGCAGGGCCTTGCGCGGTCCATGAAAGTGCGAAACGGTGACTACCTTACCCTGATGACAACCACCGTGACCGGGTCGCTCAACGCCATGGACTTTCAGGTGGTCGGCACCTTTGCCACCGGTGTTAAGGAGTACGACGATCGCGCCGTCAAGATGCCCTTGGGTGGAGCTCAGCTTCTGCTGAACACCAAGAAAATCGAGAAGCTGCTCATCATGCTCAAGAAGACGGACGAGACAGAAGACGTCGCGGCGGACTTGCGCATCCTGGCGGCCAAGGAAAAATGGCCCGTCGAGATGAAAAGCTGGTCGGAGCTGGCGACCTTCTATCACCAGGTAGTCCTGATCTTCAACGGGATCTTCGGCTTCATCGGGATCATTGTCTTCGTGATCGTCGTCCTGAGCGTGGCAAACACGATCATGATGAGCATTTTCGAGCGTACCCGGGAGATCGGGACGTTGATGGCGATCGGGACCAAGAGGCGTCGCGTTTGGCTGATGTTCCTGTTCGAGGGCATGATCATCGGCCTCCTCGGTGGTGTTCTCGGTTTGCTGTTCGGCACCGGGGTCGCCCAGCTCATCAACCTCGCCCATATTCAGCTGCCGCCGCCGCCGGGCTACACGACCGGATACCCGCTCCGGATCATGCTTAAGTCGTCGATCCTCGTCAGCGCCTTCCTGCTGGCCTGGGTAACCGCGACTTTATCGTCGATTTACCCGGCCCTGAGAGCGTCGCGGCTGCGGATTGTTGATGCCCTTGGGCACATTTGAGTCCTGGAGCGCGGACGTCCCGTCCGCACTGGGTTCGCGGGCGTCCCGCCCGCTCGCCGGGCATCTTGCCCGGCGTTAGGAAACGAGGTTTCGCCGATTATGCGACTGCGATTGCTATCACGGAAGCGAGAGGGAGAGGCGGCAGAAAACGGCGGGCAAGATGCCCGCCGCGCGGACGAGACGTCCGCGATCCCAGTGCGGACGGGACGTCCGCGCTCCACGGAAAGTCCGCGCTCCCCGGGACGTTTGCGCTCCCGGGTCTTCGCGCTTCATTGTGTCGTGATGATCTCCGCCTTCGCGGTCTGTTTCGCCGCCGACCCGGTTGAAATCCTCAGGCAGGTGGATGTGCTTCGCAACCCGCTCGAGAGCTTCGTTATCGATGTGGAAGTCGTCGCTCATCGTCCCAAGGAGACCGAAAAGTCGACGTTCAAGGTCTTCGGTCAGGGATTGGACAAGAGCCTCGTCGAGTTTGTCAGCCCCGCGAGCGAGCGGGGACGTTACCTGCTCATGCTGCGCGACGCTATGTGGATTTACATGCCGAACACGCGCAAACCGATCCGGATCTCGCCGTTGCAGAGGCTGATGGGCGAGGCGTCGAATGGAGACGTTGCCCGCACGAATTACAGCGTGGACTATGTGCCCTCCCTGGCTGGGGAAGAGACCCTGGGTGACTCGCCAACGTACATCCTTGACCTGAAAGCCAAGGATACGGACCTCTCCTATACCCACGTGCGGCTTTGGGTCAGCAAACGCAACCACGAGCCGATTCAGGCCGAGTTTTACGTCCTGTCGGGCATGTTGATGAAGAAGGCGTACTTCCGTGAGTTCGGCATCATGAACGGTGCCCGCACGGTCACGATGATCGAGATCCACGACGTGCGCCGTAAGGGGTACTGGACCGAATTGAAGTACGCGAATCTGCAGGTCAAGAGGGTCTCCGAGAAACTCTTCAACAAGAACTACCTGGGGAAATGGTGATGCGGTCCGGTTGGCTGTTCCTATCGCTGCTGCTTGGAGTGAGCGATCTGCTCGCCGACGCAGAGAAACCGGATTTCCGCCTGTTTGGCTCGGTCGGGAATGAAACCCATCTCGTCGCAGCGAACCCGGATTCGAGGCTCAACCCGGGCAACTTCCTTCGGATACCGAGTGCCTCCAACTCCCTGGATTTTAACTTGTTCACGGAGTTGGTGCCGGAGAGCAAGGCTTGGAAACTGCATTTCAAGATCCGGGGGGAAAACGACTGGAATCGCGACGACAGTGTGACTCGGGTCGAGGTGAGCGAGGCGGCCTTCAGCGTTTCGGTTGCGCCGTGGATAGACCTCCAGGTGGGCCGGACTATCGAGAAGTGGGGAACCGGCTACGCCTGGAACCCGACAGGCGTCGTCAATCCGCGAAAGAACCCGAGTGACCCGAATGACCGCAGGGGAGCCTATCGGGGAGTCGATAACATCAGAGTCGACTTCTTCGTGAAGGATTGGAACCTTGCCGTTTTGGCGGTTCCTGAAATCGATTGGAGAGGACAAGACGGGAAGCACTTTTTGTCCTCGGGATGGGCTTTTCGAGCATACCGTCTGGTCAAGGGTATCGACCTCTCCCTGACCGCAAGCGGCGGGAGTGGCCTTCCGAACAGCCAGGGCCTCAGTTTGTCCGGAGTCCTGGGGAACGCCCTGGAACTGCATGGAGAAGTTGCCGTTTTTGGCGACTCGCTGCGCATGCGACCAGAGTCAGCGAATTGGGTGCTCCAATCCAACAGCCATGCGGATGTCCTGGTTGGTGGGCAATACACTTTCCCGCGCAGCGTCAACCTGATTATCGAGTACTATCACGCCGGCAACGGCCTGAGTCCGGCGGAGTGGGTCGAGTACGAGAGGATGGTGGACACGGGGTTGGAGTCGTTCACACAGGGCAACGCGATGCCGCTGCTGATCTGCAACCGGCAATTCTCCGCTCTCGGAATGGCCCGCGATTACATGTTCGGCAGGCTCTACTGGCTGTTTCATCATGACAAGCTGGAGGCCGAGCTGCTGGTCCTCTCCAGTGCCCGTGACGGTTCAGCGCTGGTCCGTCCAGGGATCAGCTGGAAGATCGCCCGGAATTGGAGCATATATTGGCTGCAGAGTGAGCTGATCGGAGGAACAGGGACGGAGTTCGGACATCTGCAAGTGCGCAGGATGTCAGATTTCGGCCTTCGTTTTCATTTCTGATGGACGTTTTTCGGCTGGTGTTTCTTCTGATTTACACATTCGGCGCCGTCGCCTTCGCAGCCTTCTTTGTCCTGACGGTAAAGGGGGCCCGAACCGAGGTCGGTCCTTCGAGCGTAGGTCCGACTTCCAAGCCGGACGCTGGGCTCGTCCGGAAATGGAGCATAGTCTGGAGTCGCTGGAAAACACTCGACCTGCTGGCCACCGTCATCAACCTGATATGCACGCTCTGGTTCCTCTTGAACATCGGAATGACGGTCCAGGAGCTGCATCAGGGTCTCGAGATGTCGGGGATGCACGTCGTACTGATGACGATTGCTTTCGCATTTCCACCTCTCATCCTTCACATGGCTTATGAAAACGAAAAGCCATTCACGGGGCCTTCCAGGTTCTACAGCTATCTGACAGCGGTGGTCTACGCGCTCAGCTTTACGCTGATGCTCCTGTGCCTTGGCGTAGGCTTGGGGTTGGTCCGAATTGACCCAACCACCTTCTCGCTGGTTTCACTGGTTTCGCTGTTTGTCCTGTTTACCGCGTGTGGAATCATCGGTGGGTTGCTGGGAAGGTCCTCGAGCCGGCTGAGGAATTCCAAGCGCGAAAGGAAGGCCAGGCTTACGAACAACGTCATGCTTGCTGCGACGAGCCTCGTGTTTCTGGCCGTCCTGCTGGCGATTCGTGTCTCCGTGCCGTATGGCCAGGTGATCGGCCTTGGATCGCGCGCAATACCGCTCGCATTTATCTTTGTAGGAACCTACTACCGCAGTCGATATGAGTTCTTCGACATCTTCGTTAAGCAGGGCGTTTTCTTTCTCGGAACCCTGTTTCTGCTGACCGCCTTCTTTGCCTTGCTCCCGCCGATCATCGAAGCGTCACGGCTCGGCGAAGCCAAGCCATGGGTCTATGCCGTTTTGATGCTTCCGCTCACGCTGGCTCTACCGTGGGCCTACCGGAATCTCGGCGCTTGGCTCGACCGAGTCTGGTTGGGCCGGCAGTTCGTTACCGTTGATGCCGTCAAAGCATTTCTGAGCGGCGTCAAGAACGCCACTTCGGAAGAGGACCTCGTCGCGAAGGCCGAGAACTGCCTGTCTGAAATCGTCAGTGCGCCCGTGGAAATAACCATGGGGGAATCTTCACATCCTGTTGCCGATGAAGGCTCGTCGCCGGAAAATCTCCGTCGTTCCTGCCGGCGGTCTATTGTCGACGTCGAGGTCCCAATACGGTCGGAGGACGCGGTGGTCGGCTGGATCGGCCTCGGAACGCGCGCCAATGACGCGCCATACTTCAGCGAAGACATCAAGCTGGTCAGCTCCCTCGCCGATGTCTTCTTCTCGGTGCTGGCCAACGTTCGCCTGCAGGGAAGAAAGCAGGAGCAGGAGAAGCGCGAGCAGGAGCTCATCCTGAGCGCCAGCCGCTCGGAGTTGAAAGCGCTGCGGGCGCAGATCAATCCGCATTTCCTGTTCAATGCGCTGAATGCCATTGCGGGACTCATCGAACGGCAACCCACCAAGGCGGAAGACACGGTCGAGAGGCTGGCCGAGGTGTTCCGGTACACGCTTCGACGCTCCGAAAACGAGTGGGTTCGCCTCGGCGATGAAATGGATTTCATCCAGGCGTATCTGGAGATTGAGCAGGCCCGTTTCGGGGAGCGTTTGCGAATCTCTATCGAAGTGACTGACGAGGCAGCCGAGGTGCGGATCCCTGCCATGGTGGTCCAGACCCTTGTCGAGAACGCAATCAAGCACGGGGTGGCGTCCATCCGTGGGCCCGGAATCGTGCAGGTACGTGCCTTCCTCAACAAATCGCAGCTTGTCATCGAGATCCTCGACAATGGACCGGGTTTCGAGCGGACCGGGCAAGTCCGGGAGACGAGCTCCGGCAGATCATCTGGCGGGTACGGCCTTCGCAATGTACGTGAGCGGTTGGAAGGTTATTTCGAAGACGACGCGTCTCTGGACCTGGCGCGGGAAGGCGAGATGACAGTCGTTCGGATCCAGATGCCCACTGGTCCGATCGCGGGAGCGGTTGTTCATGATTAGAACACTCGTGGTGGATGACGAGCAGCCGGCACGCGAACGTCTGTGCCAGTTGCTGCGTGCCATGGAAGATGTTGTCGTCGCCGGGGAAGCGGAGGACGGAGAGGACGCGCTCGAGAAAATCCATGCGCTTTCCCCGGACCTGGTGTTTCTGGATATCCAGATGCCGGGAAAAACCGGGTTGGAAGTCGCAGCGGCCCTGCCGGTCCCGCGGCCCCGGGTCATCTTCTGTACGGCATTCGACCAATACGCAATCGACGCTTTCGAAGTCCATGCCGTCGATTACCTCCTGAAGCCCGTGAACCGTGCACGTTTGCTCAAGGCGGTCGCCCGGGTGGGCAAGTCAATTTCTGAAACTCATTTGCTTTCCAGGGACGTTGAGACGGCCGGCGAGCTTCAATCGCATTTCTTCCCCCGGGTTCTTCCGGCCATGGAGTCTCTGCAGTACTGCGGCATCAGCCGGGCGGCTCGGGGAGTGACAGGAGACTACTACGATTTCCTTGCGCTCGACTCCAGGCAACTGGCGATCATCCTCGGCGACGTGTCCGGCAAGGGGATGCCGGCGGGCCTGGTGATGGCGGGGCTTCAGGGGCGGTTCCAGGCGCGCGCGAGGCAGACCGCCGAGAAGATCGACGAGCTCATCTCCGAAATCAACCGGACGATGTGCGCTTCCCTGGGCGGCAAGCGTTACGTTACCCTCTTCTATGCCGTGTACGACGACGCGGCCCGCCGGTTGACGTACGTAAACGCGGGTCACAATCCTCCGCTGCTCCACCGCACGGACACTGCCGAGACAGAGGGACTGACGGTGGGCGGAACGGTGATAGGGCTGTTGCCGCACGCGGAGTATCGAACGACGGCGGTCGACCTCCGGGCCGGGGACGTTGTTCTCTGCTACACCGACGGTATTTCAGAAGCGCTCAATCCGGACGGAGAGGAGTTTGGTGAAGCGAGGCTGCGCAACTGCCTGCGCAATGGCGCGGCGCGGCGGCCCGACGAGCTGGCCCGCAGGGTCTACGAGGAAGTGGACCGTTTTTCGGAAGGCGTAACTCAGGCGGATGACCAGACGGTCGTCGTGGCGAAGGTGAGCTGACTATGCGAGTGCTCCTGGTGGACGACGAAGAATTGGCGCGCTCCAGGCTGCGCAGCCTGCTCCAGGGCCACGCGGATATCGAGATCGTTGGCGAGGCCGAGGACGGCGAAGAAGCGATCCAGAAAATCGAGGAGCTGAAGCCGGACCTCGTGTTTCTGGATATCCAGATGCCAGGGTGCAGCGGAACCGACGTTGTTCAGTCTCTTCCTTCGCCACGGCCCCGCATCATATTTTGCACCGCGTTCGACCAGTATGCCCTCGATGCGTTCGAGCTGGCTGCGCTCGACTACCTCCTGAAGCCGGTGACCCGCGCCCGCCTGGCGAAGGCGATCGAGCGCGCGCGCCAATCAACCGCGGACGCCTGCGAGACTTCGCTGGTCAAAGCCGCCACCTCGGGAGTGCAACGGCCCGGCCGCTTTCTGGCGAAGCGCGCCGGACGGTACCGGGTCGTGCCCCAGTCTGAGGTCCTCTATTTCTCTTTTGAAGAGGGTCTCACCATGATGCATGCGGTCGATCAGGAATATTGCATGGACCCTACCCTGAACGACCTGGAAGGGCGGCTGGACCCTTCGGTGTTTTTTCGCATTTCCCGGGCGGCAATTGTGAACCTCGACCACGTGCAAGAGGTTTTGCCGTTGCCTGGGGGCTATGGATGGGTTACGCTGAGGAACAAATCTCGGCTCGAAGTGAGTCGAAGACGGCTGAAGGATTTGATGAACAGGTTGGGCGAGTGCTAGCCGGACTTTGCCGCCGTACTGATTGAAGATCCGTGCTTTCCCGTCGTCCGCCTCTTGGGGGGGAAGGGAGACGGTAATGCGATCGCGTTCAGCCGCTGTACAGTTGTCGCTTGTCCTTTTTCTGCTTGGTGTTTTCGTTCATTCCCTGAACGCTGCGGACGCCGCGCTCATGACCGCGCCCAAAAAGCTATACGCCGGCGCGAAATCATCTGTAACCGTAACCACTTTCGACTCCATGACTCGAGCACGCATTGATCGTCGAGTCACATTGTTCTTGATCTCGCAGGACCGCCATACAAGCTATCAGCTGGGTACGGCTCCGAGTGGTTGGAAGGGCGTCGCGAACATGGGTTTCGTCGTGCCTCCAGGGCTGTCAGGAGCGTACTTCCTGTCGGCCCGGATCGAGGGAATCGCCGGGCGGCTGGAGGTCAGCGCCACTGTCACCCGCAGTTCAGCCGTACTCATCGAGACCGACAAGCCGATCTACAAGCCGGGACAGAAGATCGAGGGGAGGGTAGTCCTGCTCAACAGTGATCTTCAGCCGGTCAGCGGGTCCGTCAAACTGGTCGTGCAGGATGCCAAGGGACTGCGAATCGCCAAATGGGACCTTTCCGCGGACCAATACGGGATCGCCCCGTTTTCGCTCGATCTTGCTTCGGAGCTGAACCTCGGAGTCTGGCGTGTCATCGCCGAGTCGGCCTCGGCCCAGAGCCAGAAAGACATCCGAGTCGAACGATATGTTCTCCCTCGGTTCGAGCTCGCCGTGGAACTCCCGAAGACTTGGGCGGTTGTCGACGAACAGGTCGAGGGCGTCGTCGATGCTCACTACTTCTTCGGCAAGCCTGTTTCTGGAACGGCGAAGCTCGTAGCCAAGCGCTGGATTGGCGTGTGGGATCAGTACGCCACGGCACAGGGACAGCTGTCGAAGGGGCGATTCGCTTTTCGGCTGCCTGCCGTTGGATACGTGACCGGGACTCCGTACAACGGCGGCCAGGGTTCGATCATGCTCGAGGTGAGCGTTCAGGACTCTACGGGTCATGCTCAGAACACCTCCGAAACCATCGTCATTACCGAAGCTCCCGTCGTCATCGGTCTTAGTGCGACATCCAGCAGTCTCAAGCCGGAAGTTGACGCCTCGGTGATCGTAACAACGGAAACGCCCGACGGGGAAGCTGCTTCGGCTCTGGTCTCGGTCGCGACGACCTTCCTGGATGCGCACGGTCTGAAGGTCGGCGAGTCAAAGCAAGACGCCGAGACGGTTGAGGGCCGCTCTGAAGTCGTACTTCACCCACCCGCGAATACTGCGATGGCGACGGTGTTGGCCAAGACGACGATCGGCAAGCATACGACCCAAACCGTCCTTGAGATTGGGTCGAACTATTCGCCAAGCGGGAACTTTTTGTCGCTGTTGCGTGCTAACTCGCCCGGGAAGCTAAAGGTTGGCGACTCGATGGTTTGCTCGGCGCAGGCCAGTTCGGCAGGTACCATCTATTACGAGGTCTACGCCGGCGGAAGGACGGTGTTCTCCAATGTTTCCGAAGGTGGATCGTTCGCATTCACGGTAACGCCGGACATGGTTCCGCACGCCAAGGTTATCGCCTACGTCATCAGCGATAACAACGAGGTGGCCGCCGATTCACTGGCATTTGATGTTGATCTGAACCTGTCCGCGTCCCTTTCAGCCGACTTCTCGGCGGGAGAAGTCAAGCCGGGTGATCCGGTTCGGCTGACGATTGACGCCGGTACCGGGCGAAAGACCATGCTTGGCCTCTCCCTTGTCGATCAGTCGGTCCTGGCGCTGGGCCAGAGTCGCCTTCACATGGCCGAGCTGTTTGCCGAGCTGGAGAAGCGTTTCATGGAGCCGGTGGCCGAGGTTCATGAAGAGCCCGGAGGGTTTTGGGCACCCCCGATTTCCAGTAAGGGCGCCATCGACATCCTCCACGACGTCGGACTGGAGGCGGTCGCCACGGCTGGAGTTACGATCCCACCTGGTGTTTCGTTGTGGTGGAGGGGCGACTTTGGTCCTCCCGGAATCCCCGTTTCGCCTCCTGCGGTCGGGGGACTCGAAAAGGCGACGCCCCCGGAAGCACCGCGCGTGCGACAGTTCTTCCCGGAGACCTGGGTGTGGCAGCCGACCGCGCTGACCGATGACTCCGGACGCCTGGTCCTTGACCTGACGGCGCCTGACAGCATAACCGGCTGGAAGCTTGCTGTGGTTGGAACGTGCCCAAGAACTGGCGGCCAGGGGCTGGTGCTGGGCGAAAGCGAGTTGACCGTTTTTCAGGAGTTCTTCGTGGAGCCCTCCCTGCCTTATTCGGTCACCCGCGGCGAAAGTCTGCCCCTCAAGGTGGACGTTTTCAATTACCTCGACCAGCCTCAAACCGTGCAACTGCGCCTGGAGCCGAGCTCGGGATTCGAGATTGTCGGAGGGACTTCTGTATCGGTCGATGTGCCGGCCAACTCCGCTTCATCAGCTGGTTTCTCGATCAAAACCACGGGCATCGGGGAGTTTCCGCTGCAGATCGCCGCGATCGGATCCCGTTTGTCTGACGCCGTGCTCCGTCAGCTGAAGATCGTTCCCGAAGGCTGGCCGGCCGAAAACATCTTCAACGGTGTCATCAAGCCCGGCGAGCAGGTGCC
>Ga0105104_10003241_pt1 | contig 11666 bp, 12 predicted proteins | sample PPLLaktember2015_3_FD_87034 | JGI IMG/M metagenome (GOLD analysis project Ga0105104, IMG submission 87034) | Freshwater sediment microbial communities from Prairie Pothole Lake near Jamestown, North Dakota, USA - PPLs Lake P7 Core (6) Depth... | ecosystem: Environmental > Aquatic > Freshwater >...
GAACATTCCTGTTTCCAAGGTCAAGGACATCGTAAAACTTTCGCAGGAGACGACCTCGCTTGATACAACCGTTGATGACGAGAACATCACCCGCCTTTCAGATTTGATTCCAGATGACAATTCCAAGATGCCCTTTGAGAGCGTATTTTCAGTGACCCTCCAGAACACGATCCGCAGGGTGCTGCGCCAGCTTTCCGAGCGCGAGATGCGGATAATCCAGCTTCGCTTTGGACTTGCAGGCGAGGGCCCATTCACCCTGGAAGAAACTGGAAAGCTTTTAGGCATAACGCGGGAGCGCGTACGCCAGATCCAGGAAAAGGCCATCTCAAAACTCAGACATTTCAAGCTGATACGCGAGCTTAAAGACTGCGTTTGACAAAACTCTTTGTGTGTCTGACAGGCTGAGGAGCCGCATGTGAAAGAAAAAAGACAATACCATCGGTATCTTTTACAGACAGACATAGAGCATGAATCCGTTAACAGCAGACTGAAAAACATGTCATTCACCAAGGACATAAGCCACGGTGGAGTCTGCATCACCATAAAGAATACCCCGCTTTCCATCGGAGACACCTATGTAATCAATTTCAGACTTCCTGGAAATCCGGAACCCATAAAGGCCATGGCTGAGGTTGTCTGGATCAAGGAAAGCAACAGCGTTTTTGATAACGGGCTGATGTTCACGCGTATCTCCCGTCAGGCCAGGGACCTGATTGATGAATTTTCCATTGGCAGTGTAGAAGAAAAATAGAATACAAACCGATAACAATATTATGAGACGCATCCTTTCCATGATTGTCCTGCTCTTGTCATCTGTATTGCCTGCACAAGCTGAAGAGGGATTTGCTTCCTGGTATGCAGGCAAATTCCAGGGCCGTCAGACTGCAAGCGGAGAGATTTTTGATACCGAAAAGTACACTGCCGCACATAAGACCCTGCAATTTGGTACAATGGTGCGCGTTACAAACCTTGACAACCAAAAAAGCACAGTGGTACGCATAAATGACCGCGGACCTTTTGTACAGGGACGCATTATTGATCTCTCACGCGTGGCCGCCCAGGATCTGGACATGCTCAAAACAGGTATTGCCAGAGTAAGTGTTGAAGTGGTCAAGTCACCTTCACAGGCGGCATTCTGCCAGATCCAGGTCGCGTCATTTAAGGACCACGAGAATGCAAAACGTCTTGGCAGAACCTTGAATCTGAAGGGATATTCTGTTGTCTATGAGATCGCTTCAGCCGGGAATCTGCGTGTCATAATGGAAGCGGTTCCAGCGGAAAAACTTGCAGAAGCGAAAGCCCTGCTCGCCAGCCTCGGTTTTTCAAACGTCATTGTACGTTGACTTTTTCTGGAAATTAGGTAAATCTCATTTATAAAAGAATATTGGAGGAAACGCATGGCAAAGGAAACATGCAAGGGAGAACACAAAGGCCATCTCTGTGTTCTGGCCAGTCAGGATCTCTTCGAGGAAATCAAAAAGCTTACAAAAAATCCTGAATATATCTGTTTTAACTGTGGCAGGGTCGCGGACTGCAGGGAAAATCTCTGCAATCCAATGCCGCTTTAAAAAAAGCATGGGGGTTTTATGGGTATAACGTTTAATGCAGATGAAGTTTTCGCCATGGCAATCAAGATAGAGGAAAACGGAGCCGCGTTTTACCGCAGGGCGGCAAGCCTGACAGCTGGAAGCACGCATGTGAAGCTCCTGGAGAGCCTTGCCAAGATGGAAGATATTCACAAGAAAATATTTCTGGACATGAAGGCTAAAATCAGCAAAGATTTTTCAGATGAATCATCTTATGATCCCTTTCAGGAAACAGGACTCTACCTGGATGCATTGGCTGATTCACATGGCGGAGAGGGGAGTCTTTCGGCTGCAGACGCTTTGACGGGAAAAGAGACCATACGTGAAATAATTGACATAGCCTTGGGCCTTGAAATGAAGTCAATCCTGTACTACACAGGCCTTCTTGACCTGATCCCTGCGCGTCTTGGACCAGAACATGTCGGGCATATCATTGAAGAAGAGAAAAAGCATGTAGCCCAACTCCAGCAGGTAAAACGCCAGTTGTAGTCCTGTTTAGCCGAGCGATAATCCAAAAAGGGACAGTATTAAAGGCTCCACAAAGATAAGGCCCAAAACGCAAATAATGGTGATGAGTATCGCCATAATCATCAGGGCCCGGGGATAGGTCAGGTTTCTGCCGCCAGGAACGCATTTCCTGACTGCAAGCGTGAATGGTTCAAGAATGGAATCCAGTACAAAGAAAAAACCGCCTGCAGGTCCTCGCATGAAAACAATGCTTACGAAACGTATGGCGGCAATGATTCCAAAAAAAATCAGGATTGAAATTATTGTCTGCCAGACTGCCAACGCCACTGCCGTCAGGATGGTAAGGGGTGTGAGCATCCCTGTAATGGCCGCATATTTTAGAATAGACGCCAGAATCTGCAGGAGTATTATCCCGAGAACTGGCGATAAATCCATTGATCCAAGTTGGAGAAAGCGTATTCCGCGAAAAAGGTTCAGATAGGGATCAGTGATTGAACAGATGAATCTCCATGGACCGCCAAAGTCAAAACCGCGGAACCAGGTCAGGAGAATCCTGAAAATTATTATAAAGCTGTATATCGTAATGATTCCACTTGAAAGATGTAATAATTCCCTGACTATTTGCATCATCGAACTCCTTGTCCTTTGCTTTTATTCACTCCAGACCTCAATCACTTGCGGGTAGCCCCTGAGTTTGAAGAGAATGTCCGGGTCTGCTGAAACAGAAAGCTCGGCTGTGGCGCGGATCACGGTTTCCTCGCGCTCACCATTGCCTTCAATGTGAAAGAAAACCCTGCATCCGCCCTTCTGGTCTGATAAAAAGTCCCTGAGGCGATAGGAGTTGTCCTCATCCACCAGGTCCTTTGAGAGCCTGATATGCACTGCGTTGGCCGCCTTTTTTGCCAGCGCGTCCGGCCCCAGCATCTCTTCCACCTTGAGCTTTGCATCGCCGCGGCTTGTGTCAATTTTGCCGCGGACTGCCACAACCTCGCGGTCTTTTAAAAGTTCGCGGCATTTTTCAAAGATGTCAGAGAAAAGAATGCACTCAATTGAACCTCGCATGTCTTCTATCTCCGCGAAAGCCATGCGCTTGCCTGTTTTGGTGATTATCTCTTTTATATTTTTTAGAAGTCCAATTACCGTGTAGAGCCTGTCCTGGGATAGGTTTTCCTTTTCTGCGAGGTTCAGTGTTGTGTAGCGTTCAATATATTTTTTGAAGTCGTCAAGCGGGTGTCCGGAGAAAAAGAAACCCAGACAGTCTCGCTCATCCATGAGGAGTTTCATCTTGGGCCATTCCGGTACTGTTGTCAGATTGAGTGTGGCGAAGTCATCACTCGCCATGTCCTCAAAGAGAAGCCCCTGGCCGCCCTCACGCTGGTCATGGCGGCGGGAGGCGATCTGCATTATCTGCTCCAGGTTGTGAAAGAGTGTGGCGCGGGTTTCACCGAATGGATCAAGCACACCGGCCAACAGGAGCGCTTCAACGGTTTTCTTGTTTACAACCTTCAGGCTTACGCGCTCCAGGAAATCAAAGAGAGCTTTGAAGGGCCCGCGCTTTGTGCGTTCACGGATTATTTCTTCCACCGCGGCTGTGCCGACATTCTTGATGCCGATCAGGCCGTAGATGATCTTGCCGCCGGTAACGGCAAAGTCTCCTTCGGAGAGATTTATATCCGGCGGCAGAATTTCTATTCCCATGTCGCGGGTTTCCCTGATATATTCCGCAAGCTTGTCCAGGTCCTGAATTTCGTTTGTCAGGTTCGCGGCCATAAACTCTGCGGGGTAATTGGCTTTCAGGAACGCTGTCTGGTAGGCCAGAAGAGAGTACGCCGCGGCATGTGACTTGTTGAATCCATACCCTGCAAAAGGGACAAGAAGCTCAAACAGCTTGTCCGCGATATCCTTCTGGTAGCCGTTTGCAGTTGCCCCTGCCAGGAACTTTTCTTTCTGCTCCGCCATTACCTCGAGTTTTTTCTTTCCCATGGCGCGGCGGAGGATATCTGCCTGTCCCAGGGAATAACCCGCGATCTTCTGGGCGATCTGCATTACCTGTTCCTGGTAGACTATGACGCCGTAGGTTTCCTTGAGAATGGGTTCAAGTTCCGGCAATGGATACTGGATCTGGGACCAGTTGTGCTTTCCCGTGACGAACTGGTCAATGTTCTCCATTGGGCCTGGTCTGTAGAGGGCGTTTAAGGCAATGAGATCCTCGATTTTTTCAGGCCGTGCGCGCTTTAAAATGTTCTGCATGCCGGGACTTTCAAACTGGAACACACACGCGCTTTTACCCAGCGAGAGCATCTTGAAGGTCTTTGTATCCTGTTCGGGAATAGTGGAGATGTTTATATCAATGCCGCGTCTTTTTAAAAGCTCAAGCGTGTTCTGGATCAGGGTGAGTGTTTTGAGGCCAAGAAAGTCCATCTTCACCAGGCCGCACTCCTCTAGATAGTCCATTGTGAATTGAGTTGCGGTCTGGCCGGTTTTTGGATCACGGTAGAGCGGGACATAGTGGGTAAGAGGTTCCCGGCCAATGACTATACCCGCGGCGTGGGTGGAAGCATGCCTGCAGAGTCCCTCCAGTGTTCGGGATGCGCTGATCAGCTCCTCGTAGACAGGGCCGCGCGAGGCCACGTCACGAAGACGGGGTTCCATGTCAAGCGCGGCTTCCAGGTCAACCTTGGGTCCGGTCGGGACGAGCTTGGCTATCCCGTCAGCTTCCTCGTAAGGTATGTCCAGCACGCGGGCCACGTCGCGGATTACCGCGCGTGCCTTCAGTGTCCCAAAGGTGATGATCTGTGATACACGGTCTTTGCCGTACTTTCCAGTCACGTAGTCTATGACCTCGCCCCGGCGGGAGAAGCAGAAGTCTATGTCAAAGTCAGGCATTGATATGCGTTCCGGATTCAGGAATCGTTCGAAGAGGAGACCATACTTGAGCGGGTCAATGTCTGTAATACCAAGGCAATAGGCGACAAGCGAGCCAGCTCCCGAGCCTCGGCCAGGGCCGACGGGAATTCCCGAGTTGCGGGCAAAGCTTATGAAATCCCAGACAATCAGGAAATAGCCTGTGAATCCCATGGATGTGATGACATCGATCTCATATTTCAGCCGCTCCATCATCTCCGTTGAAACATTCGTGTAACGATGGGTGAGCCCCTCCATGGCCTTTGCCTCAAGATAGCTTTCCAAAGTGAAGCTGTCTGGTACTTCATAGTGCGGCAGAAGGGGGCCTGGCAAGGGAATGTCCAGGCTGCACTGGTCCGCAATTACACGTGTGTTGCGCAGAGCCTCGGGATTGTCCGGAAATACAGCGGCCATTTCCTCTTCTGTCTTGAAGTAGAACTCGGGAAAATCAAACTTGAGGCGGTTTCCCTCAGTGATCTTTCTGTTTGTCCCAATGCAGATGGCAATGTCCTGCGCCCTGGCGTGGGCACGCTCCAGATAATGGATGTCATTTGTCGCCACGACAGGGATTCCATGCTTGCGGTTTATGGCCAGAAGGCCTTCGTTAACTTTTTTCTGGTCAGTAATGCCATGATACTGGAGTTCCAGGAAAAAATGCTCTTTTCCAAAGAGCTCACTGTATGCGCAGGCTTTTTTTGCCGCCTCTTCGTGTTTTTCCAGTAGAATGAGTGATGGAATTTCACCCGCGAGGCATGCGGTAAGGCACGTGAGACCCTTGTAGTGCTTGAACAGGAGTTCCTCGTCAATGCGCGGTCTGTAGTAGAAACCCTCAAGATAGCTTTTTGAGGAGAGTTCCAGCAGATTCCGATATCCTTCTGTGTCCCGCGCGAGCAGGAGGAGGTGGTAATACTTGACGCCGGTTTCCTGACCGCTTTTGACAAAGCGAGAGCCAGGGGAAACATAGAATTCCGAACCGATTATGGGCTTGATCCCCTGCTTGCGGCATTCCTTGTAGAACTTCAGGGTTCCAAACATATTACCATGGTCAGAGAGCGCCAGGGCAGTCATGTTGGAATCCCTGGCCTTTTTTACGAGCTTGGGGATCGCCGTGATTGCGTCCAGAAGGGAATAATCTGAATGTGTGTGAAGGTGAACAAAGTCGGCCATGTGAATTGTGTTTCTAATATATGCTTAACAGGCCTGATTTGTAAATAGAGAACAAGCAAGTGAGGCGATTTCTGGACCAAAAGCGATGTGTTATGAAGTAAATTTCCGGATAATGCTCTCTAAAGGGAGAAAGTTGGACTCGAAAAAAAGCTTTCCGTCCCTGTAAAAGCGCATATACGGGGTTTGATCATTGACAAAAACCTTCTCTTTAAAATCCATGAATTCCTGGAAGAGTGGCGAACGGTTGTACAGAAAGATATGGACATGGATGTCCGCTTCGCCTGTTGTTATATGTTTTTCAAGATCGCTTTTCAGATACTGCCACTGGGAACACCAATTCTGTGAAAGAATCACCAGTACGTTTTTTGCCATGGCTATAATGCCAGTGTCAAACTCGTTGTGTTTAATTGCGTGCCTTGCATCATCGTCTGTAAGGGTGTTTAAATGTAGCATATATATTATCCTATATAGGAATATATTGTATAAAGCATTTTGAGTCAATCCGGTGATTGAATGGTATATTAATTCCCCTTGAAATAATCGCCCTGATATACTATTTTATAAACTGCAGAGTGCGCCTGGTTCTTCTGTTACATCCTGCGTGTCTGTTAATTAACAAAAGAATTAAAAACTCGTATCATTCCGCCGCTTTTATTGCGGTTTTGAAAAAGGGGTTTGTTCATGCATAATCATCGGTTTTTCCTCGCCCTGTCTCTGGCATGTGCACTTGTTCTTTCAGGAATACTTTTTTCCTGTGGTGATAATGGAATTTCTTTATCGGATTTAAAGGGTGAGATACAGCGTGGAAGTTCCAGGCTTGCGCAGGAAATATTTGCAGCGGATTCCGGAATAGTCGCATTGGCGTCAAATGGAAAATATGTTTATGCCGCAACAAGGAAGGGTGACGTGTGGAGGATAAAATATCCGGAAAAACCCATACTTTTTGCATCCCTGGGAACCTGTTCCTCAGAGCTCAGTTTCCAAAACCTGGCCGTGCTTCCTGATGGAAGACTTTGTGCAGTAAAATGCAGACAGGATGCAGCTGGCGGTACAGCCACCAACAGCATCGTGGCAATTGATGAAAACGGGACAATTCAGGAGCTTTTCAATGTCAATGAAAACATCCTGTGTCTTGCTGCAGACCACACAGGCAAAATATATGCAGGTACCTGGATCAATGAAGGAAAAATCTCGTATGGGATAAATCCCTATCACCTGGCAAGCGCCGAGTTTGTCATGGGAAAGTTGTATGAATACAATCTTGTGGGTAAACAGTTGACTGAGATCTATACCGGTGCATTGCCCGCATGGATCTGGGTGGGTGACAACAATACTACGTATGTCTCGCTTTGGGGTGACCGGGGACCGGTTCAGCCTGACAGGGAAGAGCATCTATGGGCAGACCACTACCATTCATTCTGGCTGCCCTATTCTGAAAGAATAAAGATCATTGACCTTGCCAACCAGGATACGGTTTTCAGAAAACTGCCGAGCTCGTTTGCATCTTTTATTATTGGGTCAAGCGGATTTCTTTTGGGACTTGCAGCAACGAAGGAAGACGGCCCGGGGTTCTATCTGGTGGAAGGTGAAAACAAGCCGATCAAGCTCAAGTTCCAGGATTCAAATCTGGAAAAAAATATTTCTGCAATGACCCTGCACCAGAATGTTGTATATTTTGGTACACCTCTTGGGAAGGTGCTGCGGATTAAATAGGGCAGAGTTCACGGCACCTGCAGATGCTAATTTTCTCCTTTGACAATTAAGACAATCCTTTGGGCTTCAGAAAGCGTGAAATTGCCGGTAATGCGGATGATTCCGCTTTCAATAACATCGTTTATCCGTGCGTAAGAGACAAGCTTGTGGTCAAAGATAATGGCAATAAATTTGCCTCTGTTGTCTTCGGTTATTTTTTTCATGATATCCCTGCCATGTACCATTTTCCCGTCATGGTCAGTGAATTCCCCCAGGGTAAGAACGATACCCGGTTCTTGGCTCTGCGGATCCGCTCTGACAACAGCATCCTGAACGGACATGCCTGAAAGAACCGGCTCGTTCTTAATTGGAATATATGTGAGAAGCTCTTCAGCGCCTGAATCATTTTTTGTGTAACTTCCCAAAAAGACAGTTCCATCCGTATACAATTCTTTAGGGAAGGAAAATGTACCATCCTCGTTTTGCATTGGTTTGAACCCTGGATTACCTGCCAAATAACCCAGAAGGCGCTTCCATGCATCTTCATCGACTAAATGGAAGCTCAACAATGATTTCCGGTCAACTGAATCGGATGTGCCTGGACTTGAATCAGGATTTGCGGTCTGTCCACAGGCACCAAACAGTGATAAGAAAAACGTTATGGAAAGGAAGATCATGAACAAAGTTGATTTTTTCATTTAAACTCCATACCATGAATTATAGCGCACCTGTCACTATTCCACATATACTCGCGGGACCCGGCGGGTTATAAGGCATGTGACCTCGTACGGAATGGTGTTCATAAGCAGGGCTATCTCCTCGGCGTCCGGCCCATTTTCACAATTGCCAAAGAGCATTACATCGTCATAAAGATTTGCCGTACATACAGGGCCAATATCCACAAGGGTCTGGTCCATGCATACGCGGCCGCGGACAGGATAGCGTTTGCCGCCAATGTTTACATATCCGCGGTTTGAAAGCAGCCTTGAATATCCGTCCCCGTATCCTGCGGGCAGAGTCGCTATCCATGTGTCCTGATCCGCAGTCCATGTGTGGCCATAAGACAGGGGAGTACCCTTTTTTACTTTTTTAAGGAAATTTATTCTGGTCACAAGCTCCATTACAGGCTTAAGCGCGAGGCTTCGTCCCTGTTCCTTTGATGGATAATAGCCGTAAAGCATGATTCCGGGTCTGACCATGTTAAAGTAAGTTTCAGGCATGGCGATTATTGCCCCGGAGTTGGCGGCGGAAACAATCGGGGGACGGAGGTTGGCCTTTGCCAGGTCTGATAGAATACTCTTGATCATTTCTGCCTGAGCAAGGGTAAATGCCGGGTCGGTTGTGTCTGAAAGCGGGAAATGCGTGGCGAGTCCTTCTATTGCAAGATTGTGCGATACAGCAATTGCAGCGGCAATTTGGGGGACAGAGGATGGCTGGCAACCAATCCTGCCCATGCCAGTATCAATCTTTAAATGCACTGGAAGCCTTTTCCCCTGTTTTAAAGCTTCTTTTTCAAAAAGTCTGGTCAATTCCAGGTCAGCAACATATGGAGTCATGTCTGCGCTTACAATCTGGGCTATTTCTTCAGGCAGGGGAAACCCGAGGAGCAGTATGGGAGCTTTTATGCCGGCTTCGCGCAGCTCCATGCCTTCGTCCACAGTGGCTACACCCAGTGAATACACTCCTTCTTCAAGTGCTACGTGTGCAATTTTTATTGCGCCGTGGCCATAGGCATCCGCTTTTACCGCCATGGAGATTTTTATCTCTTTCCCTGTACGCGAAACGAGCTCTTTCACTATCTGTATATTGTGTCTGAGATTGTCGAGTCTGATGATTGCGCGCGTTGCCCTCATGTCTTGGGATACTACTATGGTTTTATGGCAGTTTCAAGGGAAAGATATGGCTGAATTGTGAATTGTCATTTAACAAATGGCGGCAAAAGCGTTACTGTCTTGCCGGTAATAATTCTGACGGCCTTCCATTCATAATTGTCGCCAACAAGGTCCACAACAGCCAGGTCCCAGTATTCGCTCTGCTTTTCAGGGCTGAAATTTATAATTATGGTCTTTTGATCAGCAACCACCTCGCCGTCAAGAACGTCATTTGTCCAGACTCCGGAACCGGCAGGAGAGAGTCGGAGGACAAATATTGTAAGCCCGCTATTGTTCTCAAGAGTGAACTCCAGGGGTTTTTCAGCATACAGAAAAACTGATACTGCCAGAAACATCAGAATCATTACAGAAATGGTCTTTAACGTCATGTTGGGACCCCCTGCCTGTAATTCTATGCATCCAGAGCTGCTTGGCAAGTGAATCCTCAAACGAGGCCAAGAAGCCCTGCCATCTTTTTGACAGCCTTGCCCCTGTGTGAAAGCGAGTTTTTTTCATCCACCGGCAGTTCGGCTACCGTCTTGCCCAGTTCCGGCAGGAAGAAGATCGGGTCGTAGCCAAAGCCGTTATCCCCAATAGGTGTTTTAACAAGAACGCCATGAACTGTTTCCTGCACGGCAAAAAATTTATAATCCCCGAGGATTAAAACCATGCAGCATACGAAAAACGCGTCATGAGGGCCGCCTTCCGGCAAAAGCGAGAGCAGGTAGCTGTTGCGTTCTGCGTCGGTACCGGGTGGAACAGGTGTATCAGCGCCAAAGCGCGCTGAAAAAATGCCTGGTGGGCCGCCAAGTACTGGTACGCAGAGCCCGGAGTCGTCAGCCATGACCGGCAATCTGATCTTTTTAAAAAGCTCTTCTGCCTTGCCGTACGCGTTTTCGAAAAATGTGGAACCTGTTTCTTCAAAGGAAAACTTGAGACCGGCATCTTCCGGCAGCAGGATTTTAATTCCCGGCAGTGCTGCGGCTATCTCTTCCTGTTTATGTCTGTTGTTCGTGGCCAGAACGATTTCGTTGATATTCATGCGTTTCGTTTCTCCAGACGCAAGCATAACTGAATTCTATCAGATAGGGAACCTCCGGGAACCGGATGCGGAAGGCCGAAGGATGCAGGGAAAAAACCAGTGCGATATTTTCAGGATGAATTTGTATTTTGACCCTCTGCTGCATTATAATTCAGTAAAATGTATTGTGGAATTCTATTGCATGCGGTGGAAAGCGATTACAAAATAGGGCCAGGGGGCGATGCATGGATCAAATAAACGGGAAAATTTCGGCGCGCACCATGCATTGGCTTTTTTTCCCGGAATTTGCGGGAGAGCAGGAACAATTTGAGCTCCTTCAGTACGACATCCTGTTGAAACGATACCACACATCCGTACGGTCGTTTTTTGATTCTGTGCGAGGTGTCCCATCAGCTGATCTGCTGGTCATCAATATTGATGCTGTTCTGCGTTACGAACCAGAAGAGCCGGAAAAAAGAACAAAGGTTCTGTCTGCGATTCGTGATAATACCCCGCGATCGTCGGCCTCAAGATGCCATCTGTATACCCGCGACCTTCAGCCGGTGCGCGAGGTTTTCCACGATCATCCCGCTGTTGTGGTGCATGCATGGGATGTTTTCAGCAAGAAAAAGGATTTTGTGCCGACTCTCCTGACCTTAATCCGTTCGCCTGGTTTTGCACATCGGGCATTTCGAGGTTCGATCCGCATACCGTTATATCCTCAGGCGACATACAAGGCGTCATGCCATATCACGGACTACCCGGAAGCGATCATTGAGGGATATGTAAAGGATATAAGCAGAAACGGAGCGGGGTTGATACTCTACATCAAGCGGCTGGTTACAATTTTCAATGTCAATGACGTCATATCTGTCTCAATTACCTTTCCCAATACCATAATGGAGTTGAAAAAAGCAATTGTGCGCCGAATCTCACTCCACGAACAGTTGGTCGGGA
>Ga0105104_10003242_pt1 | contig 11666 bp, 8 predicted proteins | sample PPLLaktember2015_3_FD_87034 | JGI IMG/M metagenome (GOLD analysis project Ga0105104, IMG submission 87034) | Freshwater sediment microbial communities from Prairie Pothole Lake near Jamestown, North Dakota, USA - PPLs Lake P7 Core (6) Depth... | ecosystem: Environmental > Aquatic > Freshwater >...
GGCCTTCGGCTGGCAAGAGGTCGACTTCTCGCCTCCGGCTGCCATCGCCGCCGACACAACCTACGTCGCCTCTTATCACACGGATGTCGGCCACTACAGCGCCGACAACGGCTACTTCGAAAACAGGGGCGTCGATGCGGCTCCCCTTCATCTTCTTGCCGACCGGGCTGACGGCGCCAACGGAGTGTACAGATACGGTGCCAGTGCCTTCCCGACCGAGACCTATCAGTCGACCAATTACTGGGTTGACGTGGTCTTCAACAGCACCTGGGTGGACACTGCGCCTCCGGTCGTCGTCTCCACCTCTCCCGCCAACGGTGGTACGGGCGTTGGGATCGGGACGGTGATCCGCGTCACGTTCAACGAAGCGATGGACGCATCAACCATCGATGCAAGCACCGTCCTGCTCCATGACGGACCCAGTCCGGTTCCTGCTGCCGTCAGCTACGATTCGGCCACCCGCTCCGCGACGCTCAGGCCGGTCCTGTCGCTCAACGTTTCGACGAGATACACCGCGAGCGTTCTCGGTGGCACGACCGGTCCGGCCGTGAAGGACGCACAGGGCAACGCGCTGGCCGCCACGTACACCTGGTCGTTCACGACCGGCGGCCCTCCGCCGAACGAAGATCCGGGCGGTCCGATCCTCGTCATCGCGGGCGACGCCAACCCGTTCAGCCGGTACTACGCGGACATCCTGCGAGCGGAGGGTCTGAACGAATTCCTCGTGACCGACATCTCGAACCTGACCCCCACGCTCCTCAACGCGCACGACGTCGCGATTCTGGCAGAGGTCCCGTTGACGGCCGCGCAGGTGACGACCCTGAGCGACTGGGTGAACACGGGCGGACATCTGATCGCGATGCGGCCGGACAAACAGCTCGCCGGCCTGCTGGGGCTCACGGACGTCTCGGCCACCCTGGGCGACGCCTATCTGCTGATCAACACGGCAGGCAGCCCGGGCGGAGGGCTCGTGAACCAGACGATTCAATTTCACGGCGTCGCAGACAGATACGCCCTCAATGGCGCGACTTCGATCGCGACGCTCTATTCGACCGCCACGGTGGCAACCACCGCGCCGGCCGTCTCGCTGCACTCCGTCGGCAGCGGAACGGCTGCGGCGTTCAGTTACGATCTGGCCCGCTCGGTGGTCTACACGCGCCAGGGCAATCCGGCCTGGAGCGGCCAGGAACGCGACGGGTATCAGCCAATTCGTCCTGATGACCTCTTCTACCCAGCCTGGATCGATCTCAACAAGGTGGCTATCCCGCAGGCGGACGAACAGCAACGCCTGCTGGCCAACCTGATTCTGCAGGTCAACCTCACCCGAAAGCCGCTGCCTCGCTTCTGGTACTTGCCGCGCGGGTTGAAAGCGGCCGTCGTGATGACCGGGGATGATCACGGGGGCGGAGGTACGGCAGGACGCTTCGAAGCGGAGAAGGCCGCAAGCGCTCCAGGGTGTTCGGTGGACGATTGGGAGTGCGTCCGCAGCACCTCATACGTGACCCCGGGATTATCGCTGACCAACAGCGATGCCTTTGCCTATACAGGGCAGGGGTTCGAGGTGGCGCTGCACGTGGATACGGGCTGCGCCGACTGGACGGCCGGCTCGCTCGACGCCTCCTACACCACCCAAATCAGCGCCTGGAAGGGACTGTTTACAAGCCTCCCTGCGCCGTCGACCATCCGCATCTATCGCCTCGTCTGCAGCGACTACGAGACACAACCGGCAGTCGAGCTCGGTCGCGGCATCCGCCTCGACACCAACTTCTACTTCTGGCCGCCCGAGTGGATTCAGAATCGTCCGGGACTCTTCACCGGCTCCGGCCTGCCGATGCGCTTCACGACCCGGGTCGGCAACGTGATCGACGTCTATCAGGCGCCGACACAGATGACCGACGAGTCCGGCCAGACGTATCCAGGCACGATCGATACCCTCCTTGACAATGCCCTCGGTCCCAACGCGTATTACGGGACGTTCGTGGCGAACATGCACACGGACGCGGACACCAGTCAAAGCTGGGCGGCCATCGTGGCTTCGGCGCAAAACCGCCAGGTGCCGATCATCTCTGCGAAGCAACTGCTGACCTGGATCGATGGCCGCAACCGTTCCTCCTTCGGATCTGTTGGCTGGAGCGGGAACGTTCTTACGTTCTCTGTTACGGTGGCCGCAGGGGCCAACGGGTTGAAGGTCATGATCCCCACCGAGGGCCCGACCGGGACCTTGTCAGACGTAACCCGCAACGGAGCCGCGTCGGTCTACACCACACAGGTTGTCAAGGGAGTGAGCTACGCGTTCGTGGACGGCGTCAACGGAACCTACCGGGCGACGTACGGCAGCGGGCCCGTGAACCTGGCGCCCACCGCCAACGCGGGACCCGACCAGAACGTGACGGGCGGGAGCGCCGTGCAGCTGACGGGCACGGCGAGCACCGACCCGGAGAACGTCACACTGACCTACGCGTGGACCCAGACCGCCGGGCCCGCCGTGACGCTGACGGGCGCGACGACCGCGACGCCGACCTTCACGGCCCCGGCGGCAACAGCCGCCCCGCAGACGCTGACCTTCCGTCTGATCGTGAACGACGGCGTGAACGCCAGCGCGCCTGATACGGTCAATGTCGTCGTCGCCGCGGCGGCCAACCTGGCCCCCACCGCCAACGCGGGACCCGACCAGAACGTGACGGGCGGGAGCGCCGTGCAGCTGGCGGGCACGGCGAGCACCGACCCGGAGAACGCCACGCTGACCTACGCGTGGACCCAGACCGCCGGGCCCACCGTGACGCTGACGGGCGCAGCGACCGCGACGCCGACCTTCACGGCGCCGAAGGCAAGCTCACAACCGAGGACACTGACGTTCCAGTTGATCGTGAATGACGGCGTGAACGCCAGCGCGCCCGACACGGTCAACGTCGTTGTTGCCTCCCGGAACAACCGACCTCCAATCGCGAACGCCGGGCCTGACCAGAACGTGACGGGCGGGAGCGCCGTGCAGCTGACGGGGTCGGGCAGCGACCCCGAGGGCGCCGCGCTGACCTACGCCTGGATTCAGACGGCTGGTCCGGCAGTGGTGCTCGCCGGGGCGAACACCGCAGCTCCCAGCTTCACCGCACCGCTGGTCGCCTTGGGCACCCAGACCTTGACTTTCAGCCTGTTGGTGAACGACGGGGCCCAGAACAGCGTGCCGGACACCGTCAACATCAACGTCGCGTCGTCCAACCTCGCGCCGATCGCCAACGCGGGGGCGGATCAAAACGTCACAGGCGGAAGCCCGGTGCAGCTGAACGGGACGGCGAGCACCGACCCGGAGGGCGCGGCGCTGACATACTCCTGGATCCAGACCGGAGGGCCGGCGGTATCGCTGACGGGGGCGGATACGGTGACTCCCAGTTTCACGGCGCCGCCCGCCACGCTCGCCACGCAGACGCTGACATTCCAATTGACGGTCAGCGACGGGTCCCAGAACAGCGCGCCGGACACGGTCAACATCAACGTCGCGACGTCCAATTTCGCCCCGACAGCCAACGCAGGGCCCGACCAGACCGTAGCCGGGAGCAGCCTGGTGCAGCTGAACGGCACGGCGAGCACGGACCCTGAGGGCTCCCAGTTGACCTATCTGTGGACGCAAACGGGCGGGCCGACCGTCACGCTCACAGAGGCAACGACCGCCACCCCGACGTTCACGGCACCCGTTGCTAGGACCAAGGTGCAGCCGCTGACATTCCAGCTGGTCGTCAACGACGGGCTCCAGAACAGCACCGCGGACACGGTGGTGGTCTCGGTCAGCCGCAAGTAGCGCGCAAGGACCGGGAGAAGAAGACAAGAAAGGCCGGGCCGTCCGGCCCCTCTTGTCGCCTCAACCGCCTCCAGCACGGATGCGACCCATCCAACGAATCTGCCCACCGATCTCGCACACACCCTTCCTCCCAGCCCCTTGCCGGTCGTGACCGGTGACGTTCAGGCCCGCCTCCGGCGGTGCCCGGACGGCGAGTCTCGCGATTCTGTGGGCGGGTCCTGCACGATCACTGTGACATTCGGTCCGACAGCGCCGGGAACGAGAACGGCAACGCTGAGCGTGACGGACAGCGCAGCCGGAAGTCCGCACACGGCCGGCGCCAGGTTGGTCGTCAACGACAGCGCCGGGGGCCACACGGCTGCTTTGAGCGGCTCGGGCAAGAAGAAGTAAGGCGCCTCTCTCCTCAGAGGTTCCCCGTCCAGACGCCGGCGACCCGCGCCGGCCTTTGGATACCGGCGTGCCGGACTGTGGCCCGGCATTGACGCGAACGTCGCCGACGGCTTCCCGCGCGCCTCCTGGCCTGCTACTGCTGACCGCCGTCCCCCGCCCTGCCCGTTTCCCCCCGCTCCAGCGTCTTCTCGCACCATGGGCGCGGCATCTACCTGCTCAACCAGTTGATGGACGAAGTCACCTTCGCGCACGGCGGCACCGAGATCCGCATGCGCAAAGGTTGACCACGGGCCTCGGCCCGCATCAATCAGGTCGCCTGCCACAGGTAGTTGCAGCACCTGTCAACAGTACGAGGTGCTTTCGTTCGCCCGACAGGTGTATCTTTGCGACGCACCCTTGAGAAAGGAACGGTCATGATCCGACGAGTGCTGGTCCTGTCCGTAATCGCGGTCTCGGCGTCCGTGCCCGCTCTGCGGGCTCAGAACGCGCCAACCGAAGACAGCCTCAAGCTGGCGCACCAGGCTGTCATGTCCGCCATCACGTCAGGCAACCCGGCGATGCTCGAACCGGTCCTCCATCGGAACGCCATCGGGTTCTTCAGGGATGGCCAGATGATAGCGCAGGTGGGCGGCGGCTACAGCACGAAGGACGCCGTCCCGGCGGTCCTCGCCGACCTGGGCCGCTTTTCGATGACGGAGTACGACGCCGTGTACCGCGTAGCCGCAACGTCCGGTGTGGTGTGCATGGGGACGAGGTTCCAGCCGAAGAAGGGTGAGAAGGGCCAGCCTCGCTACATCCGGAGCACCTGGGTCTACGCGAATCTCGACGGAGCCTGGCGACTGCTGTCCTGGCACAGTTCCGACGTCCCTCTCAAGAAATAGCGGAAACGGCCGGAACACGAATCCCCTTTTCGGGCCGCGATCAGGGCACGCGCCATTCGATCGGTTCACTGAAGTGTCAAGAATGCTGGCGAGGTTGTCGCTCTGGGACGCTGAGGCTGAAGCCGGCCAGTCTTGGACAGGAGCCCCGCACCGGCTGACCGGCAGGTGGGAGTCACCTACACGACGACGACCACCTTCCCTCGAACGTGCCGCGTGGCGACGTCGTGGATCGCCTGCGGGACGGCGCTCAACCCTTTGCGCCGGTCGATCACCGGCGTGATCTTCCCGCTCGCCATCAACTCGCCGAGGATTTCAAGATCCGGTTGGCAGATGTTCGCGACGAAGAACGTCAGCTTCTGGCTCACGAAGGGCGCGACGACGAGCGGCTTGACGAGGCTTGCGAGCATGCCGACGAAAGTCCGGCCGGGAGGGGCGCCAACGATGACGAGCCGTCCGTCGCGTGTCAAGACGCGTCGTCTCGCCGAGAGCGAGTGGTTGCAGATGCAGTCGAGCAGCAGGTCGTACCGCTCGTCGGTCCTGGTGAAGTCTTCCTTCGTGTAGTCCACCACGCGGTCGGCGCCGAGCGATCGCACCATCTCCACGTTCCTGGCGCTGCAGATGCCGGTGACCTTCGCGCCCATCGACTTTGCAATCTGGACCGCGAACATCCCGACGCCGCCCGCTGCGCCATTGATCAAGACGCTCTGGCCCGGCTGGAGGTGTCCCTTGTCGCGGAGACCCTGCAAGGCCGTCACGCCCGCGATCGGCGCAGAAGCCGCTTGCTCGAAGGTGACGCTCGGAGGTTTCTTGACGAGCTTCACCTCTGACGCACACGCGTACTCCGCAAAGGCGCCGCGGCAGACGCCGAACACCTCGTCGCCCGGCTTGAACCGGGTGACCTTCGGGCCAACCTCCTCCACCTGACCTGCCACATCGCGTCCTGGGCGCGTGGTCCTGGGCCTGGTCAAGCCGAGCATCAGCCGGGCGCCGTACGGCTTGCCCTTCATCAGGTGCGAATCGAGGGGATTGACCGCCGCCGCGCGGACTTTGATGAGGACCTCGTGATCGCCGGGCGTCGGCTTCTCGACGTCCTCACAACGCAGGACGGCCTCGGGGGGCCCGTACTCGCCGCAGACGATGGCTCGCATATAGAGGTGAAGACGGATGAGCGCGTTGAATATCGTTGAACGGTTCCGCAACTCCGAGTTGCTGCCAGGTCACGGTTCTTGCACGGTGAACCTTGCTGCAGCTCGGGCATTCAGGCTCGAAACAAGACGGCTCGGGCGATCCCGGGCTCCAAACAGAAGGGAAAGGCCTCCCATGCGAAATCGCATCATCGTTGCAGTTGCGGTCGCCGTCGCCTTGGCGTTTGTCGTGGCGCCGCTGACCGCCATCACCGGCGACTGGGTAGAGGACAACGAGCACCCGTTCGTCGGGCTCGTGGTGTTCTATGACGCCGACGGTGAGTTCCTTTGGCGTTGCAGCGGAACGCTTCTCAGCCCGACGGTTTTCCTGACGGCGGGGCACTGCGCCGACACCGCCGAGGGCGCCGTCACCGCCCGGGTGTATTTCCAGCAGGACGCGGGTGCCAATTTCGACCCCGTTACCGAGGTCGATCCTGTCACCGGCTACCCCGAGACCTGCGCCGCAGGCACGCTGGGGATCACCTGCGCAACCTCGGATCAGCTCTTCAATTTCGACTTCACCGGATTGAGATTGCCGGACACGCACGACGTTGGCCTGCTGATACTGGACCAGGAGATAACCCTGCCCGAGTATGGCGAGCTGGCGCCGGTGGGCACACTCGACAGTCTCGCCACGCGCCGCGGCACCAACCGCACCGTGTTCACCGTGAGCGGCTATGGCCTGACCTTCAGGCCCAATGCGAACTCGCCGCTGGCCACCATCTCGTTCCGGGAGCGGCTCATGGCCGAGTCCACGCTGGTGAACCTCAACAGCGCCCTGAACGATGGGTTCAACCTGCAGACCCAGGGCAACGGCCAGGGCCGGGGCGGCACGTGCAGCGGCGATTCGGGTGGACCGGTGTTCCTGGGCGACTTCGAGTCCAACCTCGTCGTGGCCGTCACCTCGTTCGGGCTGAATGCCCTGTGCAGGGGCACCGACTTCGCCTACCGTGTCGACACGCAGGCGGTCCAGGATTGGATCGCGGAGACCGTCGGGGCGGATCTCTGGGCGGTCATCCAACCGTAGCGGCGCGTCGAACGCCACGTCTTTGCCAGCGAGTTCCTTGCGCCGGCAGAGACGTGGCGTGTCGCCCGTTCGCGGCCGGGTTCATCAGTGCACGGTGTACGGCTCGCTGAGCGTGAATGACGCGATCTCGACGTCGAACTGCTCGCCGGAGGTCGTCACCATCTGGTACGTACCCGACATCACGCCGAATGCCGTGCGGAGCGGGCAGCCCGAGGAATAGGTGAACGACTCGCCCGGGTGCAAAACCGGCTGCTTTCCTACGACGCCGGGCCCACGGACCTCTTCGACGCTGTTGTCGCCGTCGGTGATCACCCAGTGCCGCGTCAGCAACTGCACGGTTTCGTGGCCCTTGTTGGTGATGGTGACCGTATAGACGAAGAACCAGTGGTTGGCCGCCGGGTTGGACCGTTCCGGGTCGTACTCGCACTGGACTTGAACGCTGACATTGCGCGTCACAGCCGTCGATGTGGACATGATTCCATGATGGATGAGACCGCACGCCCGGGCAAGTCCGGTGCTGTGGGTCCAGGAAGCTGCAGGCTTCCTGGCGCCGGCCGATAGCGGCCGCGTCGATTGGGCGCTCGACGGAATTCCCTACTTCTTTGCACTTCTCGCCGCGCCGTAGTCGAACACGCGTCCTGCAACCTTCTTGAGCGGGTTCAGGCGAACGGGATAGAAGAAATCGGCTTCGAACCACCCCTTGTCCCGGTAGTACGTGTAGTCGCGGGAGCTGTCGTCCAGCATGAGCCTGATCTTCGTCCGACCCATCCTGAACATCATCAGGTGGAAGAGCGTCGGCACCGGGTATGACGGCCGCAGCAGCCTGTCGTGAAACCTCCTGGCGTGCGCGGCCAGGATGCTCTCGTTTGCCCGCTGCTGTTTCTCCGGCAGCGGCTCCAGCGATTGGACGATGCTTCCCTTGACGACGTTGAAGCCAAGGGCGGCGCCGATGAAGTCGAGGTACTCGACCGACTTCTGCCCGCCATAGATCGCCTCGACGACGATGCTCGTGAAGGTCTTGCCGAAAAGGCGCGGGCGGTGGAACGCAAAGCCCAGCCTGTCGAGGAAGACCTTCATGATAGCCGAGACCTGGAACGAGTAGACCGGCGATGCGAAGACCACTCCGTCAGACGTCATCATCTTCTCGATGAGTGCGTCTCGGTCGTCCTTGAGTGGACAGAGCTCCTCGCCCCTGTCGCAGCAGACCCTGCAGCCCCTACAGGTCTTCAGGTTGTAGTCGCTCAGCACGACGATCTCGGATTCGACGTCGCCGAGCGACTGCACCGACCCGAGAAACTGGCGAACCGAATTGTAGGTGTGCTTCTTGCGGGCGCTGGCGACGAACGCGGTGACGTTCTTCATCTGCAGCCTCCCTTCGGCTACCCGGCTTGCGGCGGGTAACCCGGGTCCCTGCGTCTCGCGCGCCGCAGGCGGTGGGCGCAACGGCGCGAGCGAGACCTTGCGGAGTGCGGTGTCGAGGGAATACTACACCCCCATGGCTCCCCCGGATCAACGCGGTGGTGGGCAGAGCCGCGAAGCCCGACCGGTTGCAGTCCCTGCCGGATCCGGCGCCTGCGGTGTCCAATATAGTAGGCCGGCCGGCGGCCGAAGAAGGCGGCCCGCGAGGCCCGTGGCTTGCGCGGTTGGCTGGCCCGCGCGTGCGCGGAGGACGAGGATGGTCTGGCTCGTCGCTCTCTTCTGCATTCTTCTCGTGGGCGCCCTCGTTCGGGTCTTCGTCATGAGCGCGCGGGCGATCAGGCGCGACATGGACGAGCGGTTCAAGCAGCTCCAGGTCGAGCTCGAGGAGGAGGCGAATTCGGTCGTCAAGAACCTCCTGAACCGCCGCGAGGGGACCTGAACCGCTGATGCACGGCGCAGGGCGCGCAGCGGGCCCTGTCTGCCACTGGTCACCCTCGGTCCTTCCCCGCTGTCGGCGTCGGCGTGGGTGCGGGAGACGGCCGCGGTGTGCGAGCCGGCGCGGGCGGGCGAGCCTGCGAGAGGATGACCAGGCGCACCGCGGGCGGCAGCGAACGATAGAGGGACGCCGCGTCCTTCGGGCTCAGCGCGATGCGTAGCCGGACGGCGTCGCGGTCCCGGCGAAACACCGCCGCGACGACGTCGTGCCACTTTGCGCTCCACCAGGCACGGAAGCGCGCCGCTCGTCCCGCCTGCTCGTCGACGTCCAGCGGTCGCACCTCGATGGACCATCCCTCGTCGAATCGCACCTGGTAGCGCGATGGCACCGGGTACATCTCTTCAGGCGTGGGAGGCACGGGAGGGGTTTCCGGCTCCGCGGCGTCCTTCCCGGGCGGAGCCGCCTGGACCACGAGCCGATCGATCTGTCGCGGCGGGTCGAGCTCACCGCGCGACCAGACGACGTCCTGCCACCGCCGCGGACCACGGCGCGTGATCCACGTCACCCGTGGCTCGCCCACCTGCAGGCCGATGACGGGATAGCGCTGCAGTTCCGCGCCGCTCAGCATCAGGGTGAGGTCGGGCGCGCCCGGGTCGAGCACGAGGTAGAACTCCTTGCCGTTGGCCAGCTCGATCTGGCGCTGCAGGAGACTGCCAACCCGCTGGAACCGCGCCGCCTGCGCCCGGAGGTTCGAAGGCGTCGGCGCTGCCTCGTGCTTCGAGCACGTCGCGGCCGCGAGGCCTGCGGCTCCCAGGGCGATCGCCGCGAGGCAGGTCCGCATGCAGCGATGGTTCGTCATGGCGTGTTAGTAGATGAAGATGCGCGTGCCGATCCGTGTATTCGCCCAGACCTGTCGCAGGTCGTCCCGCCCGACGCGGATGCAGCCGTGCGAGACGGCCCGGCCCAGGAGGCGCTCGTAGAGCGTCCCGTGGATCATGTAGCCATTGCCGAAGTAGAGGGCGTACTCACCGAGCGACCCCGTCTCGAGCCGGTCGGCCGGATTCTTCGGGATCGGCTGCCCTTCTTCGACGAAGGCCCAGTCGGGCTTCGCCCACGTGGGATTGCGCAGCATCGACAACACCTCGAACCGCCCGCGGGGTGTGTCGAACACCCACTCGCGCTTCTTGCCCACCGACTCCTTCAAGACCATCCCCGACCCCGCCGAGCACCGTGCCTCGAGCAGCGTGTCGTCGTCGCGTTTCAGGTACAGCCGGTTCTGTGTCTGGTCGATGACGATGTAGACGCCTCGCGGGGCGGTGGCTTTCAGTCGCGCGGCGAGGTCGCGAGACCGTCGATCGAGGCGCGAGACGAGCTGCCTCAGTTCCCTGTCGCGGCTCGGCACTTTGCCCGACTGTGCCGCGGGTGCGTCGGCGTAGGGCTGGTAACGGTAGCCGGTGCCCGCCCACGCGATGCCGGCAAGCAGCCCAATCGCCGCCGCGAGCGCCATCGATCGCCGGTCGATCGTGATCGGGCCGATTCGGCGCGGCGCAGGCACCGTCGAACGAGCCGCCGGAACCTCCACGGTTCGGACTGCGGGGGCCGAGCCCTCCTCGGTCGCAACAGCAGCCGGACCCGGTTCAGGGCCTGCGGCAGGCCGCGTCACGCCTGTACCGGTCGGCGAACTCGGCAATCGGTCCATAGGTGTCGCTCCCGACGATGGTGACGGGTGTGCCCACGCTCACGCGGCCGAACAGGTCTTCGATCTCCGGGTTGGTCAGCGCGACGCAGCCGTCGGTCCAGTCGTACTGGCGGCCGCCCCCACCGTGGATTTCGATGAGCCCGCCGATCCGGGCCGACGCCGGGAGATCGTCTCGGCGGCGTGCGCGGCTGAACTCCGCCCGATCCTCGGCGTTGGGATAGTCGATGCGCAGCGCCTTGTGGAACCTGGAAGCCAGCCGCGCCACCACGCGGTACCGGCCCTCGGGCGTCGAGCCGTCCCCTGCCTGGAGCTTGTCGGCGATCCAGTTGAAGCCGAGCTCGACGGTGTAGCTCTTCACTGGCGCCCCGCTCTCGAAGACGGTCATCCGGTGCGCGTCCTTCACCACCACGATCGCCGCGCGCCCCTCGCGCCGCGACCAGGCAATCGTCTCGCTCTTCCAGCGCTGCCATCGCGCGAGCGTTTCGGCGTCGGCGAAGCGCGCCGCGAGGGCTGCGGCACGGCGGCTCGCCTGCTCGGCCAGGGACGCCGCGTCCCGCGCGCGCGCCGCCGCGGTCTCGAGTTCGCCCGCGCGCTGGTAGGCCCGTGCTTCGTCGAGCACCGTTCGCGCCCTGGCGAGGAGCCGTCGCTCGGGCCCGAGGTAGATCGTCGCCGCCACCGTCTCGCTGGCGGCCACCGCCTGGCGGGCCTTGTCGATCTGGTCGGTCGTGGAGTCGGCCCCCGCGGCGTGGCGGCTGCGCGCCGAGTCCGTCGCGGAGCGGGCGGCGCGCTCGGCGGCGGACCAGGCGTCGACCACCGGCGCGCCGCCCGCTCCGCGAC
>Ga0105104_10003243_pt1 | contig 11666 bp, 14 predicted proteins | sample PPLLaktember2015_3_FD_87034 | JGI IMG/M metagenome (GOLD analysis project Ga0105104, IMG submission 87034) | Freshwater sediment microbial communities from Prairie Pothole Lake near Jamestown, North Dakota, USA - PPLs Lake P7 Core (6) Depth... | ecosystem: Environmental > Aquatic > Freshwater >...
GCGGCCGGGTAAAGCGTAACAGCCGGCCGCGGCAAGCGGTGACGGTGAAGGGTGTCAGAGCTTCAATTTTCAGTTTTCGTCGTTGTCCTTCGCGGGAGATGGAAATTGAAAATTGAAGCTCTGACACCCTTCACTTCAGCCTGACTCCGGGGCTGACGGTCGGGTTCATACTCACCTTTCAGATATGGAGTCTGGATGGCGCTCAGACCACGTACCCGCCCGCAGGAACGCCGGGCTTCGCCCACATCAAGATCGCGAGCTCAACACCTGGCCCGGTCCTTTGACGGAAACAGTCTGCTTCCCCCAGTTCGGCGTCGGGGGAGGCTGACATCGCAGATCGTGCTGACCAATCCGTCCCGGCAAGTCAGTGCGACTGCCCAGGTCGAGATCACCGATGACGGAGGAGCTCCGGTGACTATGAGCTTTCAGCGCGCAGGCTCCAGCGATTTGATCACCATCCCACCGCTCGGCTCGGTGACGCTGACCGCGGTCGATCCCGGAAAGCTAACTGTCGGCTCGGCTGTCGCTTCCGCGTCACGAGAAATAGGTGGCCTTCGAGGCGAAAATGGGCAAATCGTCCCGGGTGGATCCTATGTAATTGAGGATTTCCCGGCGGGAGGGCACCTGGCCAAGTTTATCAACGAGCTTTTCACCCAAGCCTCGGTGGAGAACTTCGCTGGAACTCTCGTGGTTCAGAGCGTTGGAGGCCCTGTCGCAGCAGTGGCCCTGGAGCTCGGTTCGAAGCCCGGAGAGTCTACGACTCTGCCCGTCGTTCCCCTGAAGGACTAGTAGGCCTCTCGCCTGGAAGCGCCGTCTTTCTTGTGGGAGGCGGGTGTGTTTTGTCCACAAAACACGTCCACAAAACACCGGGCAAGAGCCGTCGCGCAACTCGGTCCCCGCCTCAACCGCCGTCTCCAGCATTGTCTTGTCGAGTGCCAGCCGGCGGGGACCTCCAGGATTTTCTGACCGCCAGCCCCGCCTTCCGAAAAAAAATCAAAAAACTCAAAAAGACCTTGCGTCCGATATGGTGTTATAGTTTAGTATATCAGTATACCTGGTCGGCATCGCTCGGAAGCGATGCTCGGGGTACCGAGCAAGTGCCCGGTTTGGAAACACAGGATGGATCGAGAGTGGAACGACAGACAGCCGATTTACCGACAGCTTCGAGACCTTGTCGTCGCAATGATACTGGACGGGGTGCTCAAAGAGGGCGATCCTCTGCCGTCTGTGCGCAACGTAGCGGCCGAGTATCGGCTCAATCCGCTCACGGTTCTCAAGGGTTATCAACAACTCGTCGACGAGCAGCTGGTCGAGAAGAAGCGAGGTCTCGGCATGTTTGTCAAACCGGGTGCACGCCATCTGCTGCTCGAGGGCGAACGGCAGAAGTTTCTTTCGGAAGAGTGGCCCAGGATTATTGCCACCATTCAACGTCTGGGACTGCAACCGGAGGACCTGCTGGAGCCGGTCACGAAACGCCGGCCGGGATCGGATTCGGGACGGGAGGGGCGCTGAAGCCATGGCATGCATAGAAGCACGCGGCCTCCGCAAGGCCTACGGAACAGACGTCGCGCTGGACGGGATTGACTTGAGGGTCGAAGAAGGCCGTATCCTGGGTATCATCGGCCCTAACGGCGCAGGCAAGACCACCGCGCTTAACGCGATTCTCGGGCTGACGCCCTATCAAGGCACGCTCAATGTGCTAGGACGCGATCCCTGGGCCGAGCGCGATCAGCTGATGCGGGACGTCTGTTTCATCGCCGATGTCGCCATCCTGCCGCGCTGGATCCGCGTTTCGCAGGCGCTCGACTATGTCGCCGGCGTGCATCCGCGATTCGATCGTGCCAAGGCCGAGGGCTTTCTCGCGAGGACCGACATCCGGCGTACCAGCAAAGTCAGGGAATTGTCGAAAGGCATGGTGGTCCAGCTGCACCTGGCCCTGGTCATGGCCATTGACGTGAAGCTGCTGGTGCTGGACGAGCCGACGCTCGGCCTGGACATCCTGTTTCGCAAGCAGTTCTACGACTCGCTGCTGAATGATTATTACGATCGCACCCGCACGATCGTTTTGACGACCCATCAGGTGGAGGAGATCCAGGACGTGCTGACCGATTTCATATTCATCAACCGCGGCCGGATCGTCCTTAACAGCAGCGCCGAAGAATTTGAATCGCGCTACCTGGAAGTAGTCGTGCATCCCGATCAACTTGCGGCAGCGCGCGCGCTCAAGCCGATCAGTGAGCGCCAGGTTTTCGGCCGCAGCATCCTCCTGTTCGATCATGCCGATCGCCATCAACTGGCGGCCGTAGGCGACGTACGAAGGCCCAGCATTGCCGACCTGTTCGTAGCTGTCGTCGGCGGTCAGACCGGCCAGGCACAAGGAGCGACCCGATGAATGATCTGTCAAATGCAGCGATCGGCTCGCGGGCAATCGCGCCGGCGGCCGGGGGGCGGACCCGACCGATGTATTGGTCGGTCAGGCGTGAGTTGTGGGAAAACCGCTCGATCTCCCTCGCGCCGATCGTCGTCGCCGCATTCGTCTTGTCCGGTGTCCTCATCAGCATGATAACCCTGCCCCGGCGCATCGCTGCCATATTGGCACTTGACCCGGTCAAGCAGAGTGAGGCGCTGACGATGCCCTACAGCGCTCTCGCCTGCGCGCTGATCGTGACAGGGTTTCTGGTCGGGACTTTCTACTGTTTGGACGCACTGCAAGTGAGCGCCGCGATCGGAGTATCCTGTTCTGGAAATCGCTGCCGGTATCCGATCTCACGACCGTGCTCGCGAAGGCGAGCATTCCGCTCGTAGTTCTCCCGGTGCTGATCTTCGGGATCGTTGTTTTCTCGCAGCTGGCTATGCTGCTGGTAAGTAGGATCGTCCTGCTCGGGAACGCCGAAGGGTTCGCCGCACTCTGGGAACATCTGAAGCTCTTCCAATCCTGGCTGACGCTGGTTTACGCCCTGATCGTGATCGCGCTTTGGCATGCTCCTCTGTACGCCTGGTTGCTCCTCGTCTCCGGCTGGGCGCGGCGCGCGGCATTTCTGTGGGCGGTTCTGCCGTTGCTCGCGATTGCGGTCGTCGAAAAGATCGCCTTCAACACTGCGCATTTCGCTGCTCTGGTGCAGTATCGCCTGATTGGCTGGTTTAACGAGGCTTTCTCTTTCCACCCGGTATGTAACGTCCCGGAAGAGCCGTTGGCGCTCCTCACTCCGGGGCGATTCCTGAGCACGCCCGGTCTCTGGATCGGGCTGGTCTTCGCGGCTGGCTTTCTGATCGCCGCGGCGCGGTTACGGCGTTATCGGGAGCCGATCTGATTTATGCAGGGAGAAATGCATATGAACACCGCAGTAATGCCCGATCGCACGACAGAAGCGTCGCCACGTTCCTACGCGAGGATTGCCCGCGTTTTCTATTTGCTTACGTTCATTACGGGAATAGCTGCACTGCTTGTTGATGGCTGGGGGGGCTTGGCAGCAGGTATCACGGCGGGTGGTTTCTACGTCGCGGTAACGCTCGTCTTGTATGGCATCTTCAAGCCGGTCAGCAGGAACCTCTCTTTGCTTGCGGCAGTCGTCAGTCTCGTGGGATGCGCGATCGGGCCTTTGAGCTTCTTTCTCCCCGGGCTCTCCCGCATCAGCCCCCTGGTGTTTTTCGGATTCTATTGCCTCCTGATCGGTTACCTCGTTTTTCGCACAACCTTCCTGCCTCGATTCCTCGGTGGGGCGATGGTGTTTGCCGGTTTGGGTTGGCTCACCTTCTTGTCACCGACGCTCGCTAAATCGCTCTCCCCGTATGTTCTGGTCCCCGGCATTGTCGGGGAAGGACTGTTGACCGTCTGGCTCCTTGCTGCCGGCGTCAATGAAGAACGATGGAAGGAGCAGGCGAGCGTAGCTAAGTAGCGATCGCACAAAGCCTTCGAGTTTGAAAGGAGAAGAAAATGCAAGTCACCAAGAACAGCCCGAGTCGAAAACTTGTGCCGATACTCCTGATGTTACTGATTGCACCGGTGGCCGCCTTTGCTCAGGATAAGCCGCCCGCTGCCGCAACCGCATCGCAGGATAGTCCGTTCAGCGGACACAATAAGTTCGTCTTCAGTTACGTGAAGATGATCCTGCTCAGTTCAGCGGAGAAAATGCCTGAGGAGAGCTACAGCTTCAAGCCTACCGAGGCGGTCCGGAGCTACGGCCAGATCGTTGGGCACATCGCCGACTCCCAATACTACTTTTGTTCCCTCGCGCTGGGCGAGAAGAACCCCGCTCTGAACATCGAGAAGACCAAAACCTCGAGAGCCGATCTGATCGCCGGGATCAGGGAGGCGTGTGCGTATTGCGAAAGGCGTATCAGAGCATGACGGATGCAGCGGGCGCTCAGATAGTGAATCTAATGGGACGGGATATGTCCAAATTGAGCGTGCTGAATGTCAACATCCTTCACAGCATGGAGCACTACGGCAACCTCATCACTTACATGAGGATGAAGAACATCGTGCCTCCGACCAGCGAGCCGGGATTCGGCCAGCCGCCCAAGAAATAGTGTCCTGTTGGGCCGGCCGCTAGGGACGGCCTCCTCTTCTCTTCAACACGTTTTTCCGAAACTCGAGGGAGGGGTGTCTCATGAAAGCCATTGTTCATACCGCGTGGGGTTTGCCCGACGTTCTGAGATGTGAGGACATCGAAAAGCCGATTCCCGGCGACGATGAGGTATTAATCCGAGTCCGTGCCGCTTCGGTCAATCCGTTTGACTGGCACGTGATGAGAGGCAAGCCCTACATCGCCCGCATTGGGTCCGGGTTGCGAAAACCGAAGGGCGTGCAGCGGACCGGGCGTGATGTTGCCGGTCAGGTGGAAGCTTTGGGCAAAAACGCAACGCACTTCAGACCGGGCGATGAAGTCTTCGGCACCGGCAATGGATCTTTCGCCGAGTACGCCTGTGCTCCCCTGTCGAAGCTGGTCATCAAGCCGGTCAATGTGACGTTTGAGCAAGCGGCTTCCGCACCGATCGCGGCACTGACCGCACTCCAGGCTCTTCGGGACAAGGGCCACATCCGGCTGGGGCAGAAAGTCTTGATCAACGGAGCGGCGGGAGGCGTGGGTACGTTCGCCGTGCAAATTGCCAAGTCATTCGGCGCCGAGGTGACCGGGGTCTGCAGTACCCGGAATCTGGAGATGGTGAGATCCATCGGGGCAGATCACGTTATTGATTACACCCGCGAGGATTTCACCAAACGTTGGCAATGTTACGACCTGATTCTCGACTGTATTACGAACCATTCGCTCTCGGCCATCAGGCGCGTGCTGAACCGCGACGCTTTCTGCGTGATGGTCGGAGGACCAAACGAGAGCCGTTCGATGAAAGGTCTGGTGGTTCATTGGATCGCCGGGATGGTTTCGTCGCGCTTCTTAAGCCGGAAGGTGATCTTCGGTATGGCGAGAATGAACCGGGAAGACCTGGCCGTCATCGGCGAATTGATGGCGAGCGGAAGGGTAACCCCGGTCATCGACAGGCGTTACAAGTTAAGCGAGGCGGCCGAGGCTGTCCGTTACCTGGGAAAAGGGCACGCGCGAGGAAAAGTCGTCATCGTGGTGGAAGAAAACAACAAATAAACCGACAGGGGGCGAATATGTTAAAGGACTTAATAAATACCTTCTTGTTTGCCGTCGCAGGCTGTCTGCTGCTGGCACCCGTCATCGCAGCAGATGAAACGAACAGGAACCTCGTCAGCGTTGCCTGGGTTGGGACAAATCTCCAGAATCCGGATCTGCGGATACTCGACGCCTCTCCCGCTCAGATCCACGCGTCAGAACACATTCCCGGTGCGGTGAGTGTCGACATTTTTACCTATGGTCTCGAAGAAAAGCCCGCTAGTGAAATGGAAGAGCTGTACCAGTCGTGGGGAATCAGTTCCGCGAAAAAGACAGTCATCTATGATCAGGGCGCTGGCATGATGGCGACCAAGCTCTTCTTCCTGTTGTGTTACCACGGTTTTCCCACCGAGAACCTTTCCATCATGGACGGCGGGCTCTCGAAGTGGCAGGCGGCGGGATTGCCCGTAACAAACAACGTGACTCCCGGCCCTTTAAGAGGCTCTTTCAGAATCACAAAAACCAACGAGGATGTGAGGGTTCGACTGCCGGAATTCGTGACCGCATCGGGCGACCCGGTCAATAATGCTCTGCTTGAGGCTCTCGGCCCCGACTGGCATTTTGGCAAGGTCCTGGCCTTTGAAAAGGCTGGTCATGTCCCGTATGGCATCCTGCTGCCGAGCTCTGATTTCTATAATTCCGACCAGACTTTCAAGTCAGCGGAAGAACTAAGGAAAATGATGCGCTATCTGGGCGTCAGGCCCGAGCAGCAGATCCACACCTATTGCGGCGGCGGAGTTGCCGCCAGTGTCCCGTTTTTCGCCTTGAAGTTCATCCTGGGATACCCGAAGGTCAAACTCTACACTGAATCCGAGATGGGATGGCTGGCCGATGAGAGGCAGCTCCCGTACTGGACATACGACGCTCCCTTTCTGATGAGGGAGGCAGGCTGGCTCAAGTTTTGGGGCGGGCAGATAATAAGGACGTATGCCAGCCCGGACATCAGTATCGTGGATGTGCGTCCGGTCGACGAATTCAATCAGGGACACGTCCCGTTTGCGCTAAACGTCCCTGCCGATGTCTTCAAGAGGCATGTCGCCAATCCCGAGAAGCTCGCGAAAATCCTGGGTCCCGCCGGTGTGGATGCGTCTCACGAAGCGGTCGTGGTTTCCGGTCCAGGGTTGACCAAAGATGCCGCGCTCGCGTTCGTCGTGCTGGAGAAGCTCGGACAGAAGAGGGTCTCTCTCTGCATGGAGCCTATCGATAGATGGACGCAACGCGGTTTTCCGGTGATGAAGGGCGCGACGGTTGTCGGCCCCAAGAAGACGCCTCGCGATTTGTCCATACCTCCGACGGAGTATCCCGGGAACTTCCGCAAGGACGTCGTCATCACGGACTCGAAGAGCTCAGAAGGGCTCTATCCCAAGGTTTTCATTGCTTCCGGCAAGAGTCTGCCCGCGAGAGCGCAGGACGGCAAAGTCGTTCATGTACCCTACACTGAACTCCTGAACGCGGACGGCACGCCAAAAGCCGCGAAAGACATCTGGGAAATCCTGGCCAAGGCCGGTGTCCCCAGATATGCGGAGCTCGTTTGCTTCTCGGACGATCCAGGTGAAGCGGCAGCAAACTATTTCATCCTCCGATTGATGGGCTTCCCGGACATCAAGGTGCTGCTGATCTGACCTGAAGCGGCTGACTGGAGGGTTGGCTTCAAGTCTCGGTGGACAGCGCCGGCGAAACCGTGCAATCAGCCGCACCCGAAGGCCGCTCGTCCAGACATCCAGTCGGTGATCCGCCGCCGAATCCGAGAATGCGAGAAGTTTGCGACCATGCCTTGACGACCTGGCCAATGACTTACGGCCAGGTGACGAGGGTATGTCTTGGTTTCGGACCGTACTGGCGGACCAACGCTACCATTGCATCGTTCGCGGAAAGTGCGCCCTCGTCGATGTAGCCGTCATCTGGACCGCGAAACTGCCACACCTGTCCGGTGCCCCGGTCTATCAGCAGGTATTCCCTGCCGTTTTGAACGAGAACACGCCCTCTGCTGACATCGACAATGTACGCGGCCACGCCCTTGAACGTTGCCAGTAACCGCCTGGATACCGGCTGGCCGCTCACCCGGTCTGGAGCCAACTCCCACACGTAATTCAGTTCGCGGTCGGTGGCCAGACAAATCGCGACACTTTCCCCCGGGGAGCCCGATTCACAACCGACGTCCAGACCCGAGCGGAGAACCTCACGGGAGGATCGATTTCCAGCCAGCCGGAGACCAGTCCCGAAGGGCGTATCGAAGCCGACCGAGACGAGTTGTCTCAATGGGTCCAAACCGGGAGGCGGGGTGACTGACAGTGTCTTCCCGGCGCCGATCATGACGTGGCTTTCAGTCCCTTCGCCTTGGAAGAGACACGTCCGGCTCGTCCCTTTCGCGATTTCACCTTCAAAAACGACCAACGACGGTTTCTCTTCGGAATCCGAGATACAGCAAAAAGCACGCCAACATCCGGCGCCGCCGCCGGGCCTCAATTCTATCCAGTCGATCCCGGGGAAAGCGACGAGACGTGTGGTCCAGAGTGTCGCCGGGTTTTCACCGAGACGCATCAACCGCAACTCGGATTCCTCCGATGTTAGAGCGGTCGGGTTCCGCTCGTCTGCGGACGGCAGGTCGTCCTCGCTAAAGACCGCGAGCGCTTCGGCGTCGTTCACGAACGCGAGGTCGATGGCCTCAATCCGTGTGCCGACCGGTTGCCCGTCCCGAGTCCTAAAAGACCCGCCAGCCACTCTCCCAGGTCCCGGTCTCCCAGTTCTCGGTCGCCCGACGTTCACTGACGTCGACAGCGCAGAACTGAAGGCCGGGTGAGACGGCCAGACCCTGCGGAGATTCTCCTTCGCCCAGGATCAGATCGGCCAGGGGGCGTGCGGTCACTGCCTTCGGGCGCGTGATCAGCCTTTCAACCGGCAAGAACGGGTCTGGGGCGTAACGGTTCTGAAAGGCGCGAAGCGAGACCAGCAGAGGGAGTGACGCGACGAGAGCCACCGCAGTGGCAGCCACGCGAGCTTTCTTGGATCTCGACATCCCTAAAACGAGCGCAGTTGCCAGCGGCAAGATCCAGGCACCGGGGAAGCTTCGCGCCAGAAAATGGAGGTGGAGGAGATTCACGTCACGAGCCGTTCCGATCCATGCTGCCGCGGCAAGCAAGATGAAGGCGAGCACGGCGCCGGCGCCCAGGCTGATGACCGCCGGTTTCCACCCTGCCAGCCGTCGTAGCGGGTCTCATGCCTTCATCATTCCCAGAGAAACGAACGTCAGGCCCACTGCTATTAAGGCGACGCGGGCTGCTATGTCATATCCGGTGCCGCCCAGAGTGTGCGCAGCCAGACTGGCGGGAGGCGGGAAGGCGACGGCCAGAGAACAGAGACCCAAGGCGAGGAACGGCCCGGGCTGCGGCCAGATCAAGACGAGTATGCTGGGGATGAGGATAACGGTAGCAGCCGAGTTCATCAGAGCAGACACGAGCGCCACGAAGGCGGCGAGACGAGGGAACACCTGGGCCGGAAGCCGGGTTTCCGACGCCGCTCGCCAATTCGCGGGTGCCGGCGCGGGTGCGAGCAGAGAGTCGATCCGGTCCAACGCACGTTGGAGGTCAGCCTGCATCTCGGCAGGGACCGGAATCCAGCGTCCGAGATAGTTCAGATCGACGACCACCAGACTCGCGGGTCGATCAAGGGAAGCTTCGAGGCGCAACTCTCGCAACTGGGAATAAGGCACCTCACGGACGCTGGCTGCCGCCGCGCGCACAGCCTGTGGATCGGCCGGGATGTCCGGTGCAATACCGTCCAGCCAGACGAGACAAGTCGGTTCGAGGAGCAAGGCCTTGGAGCCTTCCATCGGGAGCACCAGGCTTGGAACTGGCAACGGAGGCGGCTGCGCAGACAGCGTCTGCTTGGTCCGTGCCTGGGCCGCGACCCGGATCGCCTGCAGGCGCTGGGCCAGGCTGGGGTGGGTTATCTGTCGTGTGTCAGCTCCTGACAGTCGTCTCGGCTGAAGCGAGGTCTGGTGAATCTTCTTCAGCCCCTCGATTAGCGCATCCGCATCGGAGCAAAGCTCGAGCGCCCGCAAGTCGCTCGCAGTTTCGAGGGCGCGCTTCCGCGAAAGCAAAGCCTTCATACCGAATGCCAGAAGCGCATACCAGACAAAACAGACTTGCACCTCGAGCCAGGGTTGCGGTCCGAACCCATATCGGATCAAGGGGATGAGGGAGATGGAGAGCACAAACAGAACGATCGCAACCAACATGCCGCGTAACAACCGGACCGGTGTGTAGTACTCGAGATGCGCCACCTCGTGAGCGTGGATCGCGGCCACCTCCGCCGGACGGAGCACGCTTAACAGACTATCGGTGAAGGCGACAGCCGGTCTGCCCCAGAAAGGGAAGGCTATCGCGTTGACGATGAACCCGCCACCCAGATCCAGACGGTAGAGGTCCGGGCGTCGTGCGGTCGAGCGCGCCAGGATGTCCTCAATGCGGGCGGCCAGTTCCGGCTGCGTGGCAAGATCGAAGGGTTTTGCTCCCAGTACCCGCACGCCGAGCTTCCCGCCGAGCAGGTAACCGATGACGAAGAGAAGCAGGAGAACCCACGCCATCCACCATCCATGCCCCGCACCAGCTCGCTGCATTGCGAGCGGAGCCAGCCCTACGACCGGCCAGAATCCGAACATAACTACGAGAATGGCCGTCTGGAACCGGAGGGACCGCAGGATCCCCCATGACTCGCGATAGACTGCCTTCCGAAGCGGAAAGGAGCCGACCGCGTATGCCACGAGCAGGAGCGGTATTACCCACACGGCTGACCAATGTGCGAGGCCGACGATTGCTACTGCCGTGAACCCGATGAGCTTTGAGTTCCTTAGTCGTTCCTTCCAGAGCAGCTCGGGAATCGCGGGGCCATCAATCCTGGCGATCAAACGGCGACCGCGCCACCAGGCAAAAACACCAAAGCCGAGAACGATGAGGAAGGCGAGAGCCAGTCGCCATAAGAAAAGCTCGTCGGATTCAATAAAATCGATAACCAGTCCGATCGGATCAAGCCGGAACGGCGTTCCGCTCAAACTGTCGTCCATCGATCCCTCCCGGCCCCGTCTTCGCAGATCATAGACCCAAATGGTTTTTGGGGAAAGACCCGACGAGGTGGACGGCTCCGAACATGACCTTCCCTTGCATAAGGCGAAGGGGGCAGACTTTGACCGGGGGAGCGCCAATGGAAACTACAGGAGTGAAAATACGTTCACGACTGCGCCGCCTGGTTGGGTGGGTACCTGCAGTAATCATGCGAAAGGCTGGATCAAGGTGCAGCAGGGTTTTTCCCGAGGGGGAGAATGGGAGCGGGTGCCCAACGAAACGCTCTTGGGATCTCACTACTACCGACAGCGTCTCCCTGATTCCGGAGTGACTCCCGAATGCTTCAGCGTTCGGGTCGGTGATGTCTGGGTGGGCAGCATTCAGACAATGGAATGGATGCAGATTTCGATGCGGGAATAGGGGACGCTGGTTATTGATTGGGACTGGAAGGCTCTCTAATTCAGTCACTTCAAGGAATAACTCCGTTCAGGAAAAACCGGTTTTGGTTCACAGCACGAAGCCGAGGCGCGTTCGGGCGCATGCCGACTCCCGCGCCGGGCAAAAAGCGCCCGCGCTCGGGTCGGCATGCGCCCTCCGGCCTGGCCTCGCTTCGGTCGGGCTCACACTCTCGCGGCCCCGCCCAACGGGTGGTAGCCCACCGCTCCGGTCGGCCTGCTGGATGGAGGTAGCGGCCCGGCGGGGATGGGGGGCGGGAAGTACGCGAAGGACTTCGGCGCGGTCGCATAACGCCGGCGTTATGCGACGCCGCCGACGTTTGTGCTCGCCGGCGAGGCCGGCGAACGCAAAGCGGTGTCAAGGCCACCGCACTTCGAAAGAGATCTCGGCAACTACTGGCGCTTCAGAGGCGCGGGGTTTCGATGCGGCTCGCCGCCCAACTCGCCACAAAACGGCGAGTCACTCAACCGCCGCTGAGATCCTGCCTCCGCACGCTGGTTCAGGAGACGCA
>Ga0105104_10003244_pt1 | contig 11666 bp, 11 predicted proteins | sample PPLLaktember2015_3_FD_87034 | JGI IMG/M metagenome (GOLD analysis project Ga0105104, IMG submission 87034) | Freshwater sediment microbial communities from Prairie Pothole Lake near Jamestown, North Dakota, USA - PPLs Lake P7 Core (6) Depth... | ecosystem: Environmental > Aquatic > Freshwater >...
CCGGAGCCGTGCGATTTGCGAAATCAGTTGGTGTGGAGATCGAGCGCTCCCGGGGGGAATAGTCATGCATCAGGTTTACCTGAGTCTTGGCTCGAATATTCAGCCCAGGCTGAATTTGCCCAGAGCTGTTGAGCTGCTCCATGGATACGGGGAAATTCACAGGGTTTCGCAGGCCTGGGAGTCCAAAGCCGTGGGATCGGATGGGCCGAATTTCCTCAATGCGTGTGTCCTGTTGGCCACTCCCCTTTCGCAGACCGAGGTAAAAGAAAAAGCGATCCAATCCATTGAAGCAGAGCTCGGCCGGAAAAGAAGCGCAGACAAGAACGCGCCGCGTACCATCGATATTGACATCGTTCTTTTCGACGATCAACTATGCGATGCCAAATATTGCAGCCAGGCCTTCGTCGTCGTTCCTCTGGCAGAGATCCATCCCGAGTATCAGAACCCAATCAACCAGGAAAAGATTGTAGAGACAGCGGCGCGTCTCCGTCAAAAAACATGGATGGAGACGCGCCCTGAAGTGCTGGCTCAATTTACCGGGAACAGCCTGAGTCCCTAGATCTGGAGCGGCTTCGCACCCCTTGAAATGTTGTCAAGAAACTCCTGGCGGGTCGCCAGATTGGCCCGGAAGGCTCCATGCATGGCGGAGGTCGTCATGCGGGCATCATGTTTCTTGACCCCGCGCATCATCGAACACATGTGAATACCTTCCACAACGACGGCAACCCCCTGCGGCTCCAGGATTTGCTGCAGCAGGTCGGCGATCTGGCGGGTCATGCGCTCCTGCACCTGCAACCGGCGCGCGTACATGTCGACGATGCGTGGAATCTTGGAAAGACCGATCACCTTCCCTTTGGGAAGATAAGCTACATGCGCCCGACCCAGGAACGGCAGCATGTGATGTTCACACAGGCTGTAGAACTCGATGTCCCGCACCAGGACCATCTCATCGTAGTTGATATTGAACAGGGCGTCGTTGATAATCCTTTCGGGATCGGCACCATAGCCGCTTAATAATTCCGCATACATGCGCGAGACGCGATCCGGCGTATTTTGCAGTCCTTCACGCTTAGGATCTTCCCCCACGGCTTTTATGATTTCGAACACGGCTTTCCGCACGGCTTCATAGTCGATATTGACCCTGTCCAAATCCTTCACATCAAAATCATCATCAAATTCCATATTTGCTCCCTGATAAGACCAGTGGCGCCTCGGCGCCACTGGTCTGCTCGTTTCCGGATCTTAGCCAACCACAGGCTCGATCAACCCGTATGTGCCGTTCCGCCGGCGATACAGGACCTGGATGGCATTCTGCTCGGCATTGAAGAAAACAAAGAAATTATCATGCCCGAGCAGGCGCATCTGCTCCACAGCCTCGTCCTCGGTCATGGGCAAAATGATAAACTTCTTGCGCCGGCCGATGAGCGGGAGAAGTTCGCCGGTCTCGTCCACAGGCATTTCCTCCTCCGTCACCTCGGCCGCGGAACGTCCATCGCCGCGTCCCCGATAGTGCTTGCCTTTGTACCGGTCGATCTGACGCTGGATCTTGTCGAGGGCGGCATCGAACGCCGCGTGGACGTCATCAGCCCGCTCCTCGGAACGCAGGATGAAGCCCTTACCATGAACCGTAATCTGAGCCACCTGGCGATCCAGAGCGCTGCGCGCCGACTTGGCATGCGACAGCTCGACGCGCACCTCCTCAATTTCCTGAAGGTAGCGTTCAAGCTTGGCCGCCTTCTTTTCAACATAGTCGCGTGTATTGTCGGTCAATCTCATATTACGTGCTACGGTCTCAACCTTTTGAGTCATAGGACCTCCTGAATTGATTATCAACTGCCCCGGGGGCAATTGTCAAACCCGGGCAAGACTGTGATGAGCAAGCGCACGCGCAATCGTCAGCACATAGACCTCCTGCGCGCCGGCACAAAGCAATGCTTCCGTACAGGCAGAAATGGTGGAACCGGTTGTTGCGACATCATCCATAAGCAGGATCGATTTCCTCTTCACTACCTTTGGATCGGCCTCATATGCATTATGGACGTTTTCGCGCCGCTGAGCAAAATTCAACCCGACTTGCGAGCGAGTCTCGCGTGTTTTCCAGAGAGCGCCGGGTTCATACATTAATCCCACCTGGTAGGCCAATGGGCGGGCGACCAATCCAACCTGATTATAACCTCTCTCTTTTAAGCGCTTTTTCCCCAGCGGAACTGGAATCAGGATCTGCACCGGCCATTGCAGGAAACGCAGAAAATCAACCATCTGCCTGGCCAGCGAGTCACCCAACCCGATATTGCGGCGGTACTTTAGTGTATGCAGTCCATTCTGTATTGGTGAATCAAAAACCGCCCACGATCGCATCATACGATACGCAGGCGGATTCGACACGCACTTTTCACACTCGCCGGCCGCTCTGATCGGTATCCCGCATTTGTCACAGAAAGGGGCGGTGATTTGCGGTACGCCCGCCTGACAATCCGGACACCAGCGCCAGCCTGCCTTTCCGCAGCCGCCGCATACAGGCGGGAAAAGCAGATCCAGCCCGTTCCAGGTCAATCGGTAGAGGCGATACGACCAGGGTATGTTGTTCACAGAGAATCAACGTTGCTCAGACAGTTATATACCTGATCCCATGATGCTAATGACCGCAGGCGTCAGAATGATGATCATAATGGATGGGAAGATCAACAACGCCATGGGGATGAGCATTTTGATAGGAGCCTTATGCGCCTCTTCCTCCGCATACTGCCGACGCTTCATACGCATCTGCTCGGATTGAATGCGCAGGATTTTCGCCATACTAACACCAAGCTGTTCGCTTTGAATGATCGCGGCGACAAAACTTGTCATTTCGGGAAGCCCGAGGCGATCAGACATATCTTTCAAGGCCTCACGACGAACCTTGCCCAACTGGACCTCACGGATGGTGCGGGCAAATGCCATGGAAAGGTCAGTCTCCCACTTTTCTGCCACTTTCGACAAGGCTGCATCGAAGCCAAGCCCGGCCTCCACGCAAATGGTAAGCAGATCCAGGGCATCCGGCATGGCTTTACGAATGTTCTTTTGACGACGCGTAATTCTGCTTGTGAGCATAATTTGAGGAAGCCAAAAGCCACCCACAAATCCTCCAACAATAAACATGGTTTTGTCGGTCGTGGACCATGTAGCAGATCCTAAAAAGGACCAAATCATCAAACCACCAAGAGCAACAGCTAATATAAAGCGGATCGCGAGAAAGGTTGCAGCATCAATCGGCCAGGGGTTGCCTGCCAATTCCATTTTCCGGGCAGTATCCTGTATGGCTTTTTGAGGAGTAAAACGAGCAGATAATTCGCCTATGCGGTTAATCGTCGGGATAATTACGCGCTCACTGAATGGCTGGGATAGTTCAATTTCCTCCAGCGATGTGACGTCGCCGCGCTGAATGAACTCAGCCAGACGCGCCTGCAAGGGGTCGTCTTCTGCCCCGCGTGCATTCCTTCGCAAACTTACGACAATCACTGCAACCGCAACGATCAAAACAACGCCGCCAAAGATAAGCAGACCCATCTTACACCTCGATATCCGCGATTTTCATCATCACAAAATAACCCGAAGTGATCATGCCGACAATTGTGCCGACAGCCGCCCAGCCGCACACAGGTCCGCGATCGAAGAAGCTGCTAATATACTCAGGGCTTACAAACCACAACGCTACTGTCAAAAACACAGGAATCATCGACAATATCGACGCGGAAGTTCGGACTTGCGCAGTCATCACACGGATCTCACCCTTTATTCTTACACGTTCTCGGATGGTGAATGAAATCGTATCCAGAATTTCCGAAAGATTACCGCCCACCTCCCGCTGAACATTGATCGCAGTGATTACAAAGTCGAGATCTTCGCTGGGAATACGGCGTAAAAGATTATCCAGCGCCTTCTCCATGGTAATGCCGATCTGCATTTCCTGGACAACCCGATGGAATTCATCGCAAATCGGGGGCGGCAATTCCCGGCTGATCGCCTCCATGGCCTGCATGGTGGAATAACCTGCCCGCAGACCATTAACCATGAGGTTCAGCATGTCACCCAGTTGATCGTTAAATTTGTTCAGCCTGGCCGTTTGCTGGCGTTTCACATAGAAACGAGGAATGAAGAAACCGATCACGCCGCCAACCACGGCGGAAACAATCAAAGGCTGGAGCAGCCATGCCACGAAAGCCACGGCAACGGTCGATATGAAGACCAGGGCGTAATACTCCGCGACCTTGAATTTGAGGTCCGCGCGCGCCAACTCACGCGCGACACGATCGCCTCTGGATGATTTCGCCACCTTGCGGTTAAGCCACTCCGTAATGGCGGAGCCTTCGGCTTCGCGGTTAGGTTCGCGTTTGTCATCCTCGAGGAAACGCCCAAGACGCTCCTCGACCAGTGAACGCTCACTGCTTATGGAGACAATCACGCCTATGATCAGGAGGAGCAGGACTATGCCGCCACCAATTAGTAAGAATATTGGGGTCATTGAGCTAACCTATCATGTCTTCAGTGCGAACTAATAACGGCGACGCTCTCCAATGCCAAATATGGAGGGAGGCAAATTAATACCGGCTGTTTCAATCTTATCCATGAATTTTGGACGCAGTCCGGTCGGGCGCAGGCGGCCGACAATCTGTCCGTTCTCAACGCCGGTCTGCTCAAAAACAAATATATCAGTCATCGTAATGACGTCGCCTTCCATGCCGCTTACTTCCGTAATATTGGTGATCTTGCGCGTGCCATCGCGCATGCGTTCCTGATGACAAATCAAATCGATGGCGGACGAAACCTGTTCGCGAATGGCGCGGGAGGGCAAATCCATGCCCGCCATCAACGTCATTGTCTCGAGACGGGATAATGTGTCGCGCGGTCCGTTGGAGTGCAGCGTTGTCATGGAACCGTCGTGACCGGTATTCATGGCCTGCAGCATATCCAGGGCTGCTTCATCACGGATTTCGCCAACGATAATGCGCTCAGGACGCATACGCAGGGCATTGACGACCAGATCACGAATCGTGATTTCGCCGCGACCCTCAATGTTCGGTGGCCGGGACTCCAAGGTCACCACATGTTCCTGGCGCAGCTGCAGTTCTGCCGCATTCTCAATGGTGATAATGCGCTCATCAGAAGGTATGAACGCTGAAAGGATATTCAAGAAGGTGGTTTTGCCTGAGCCTGTACCACCGGAAATGACAACATTCAACCGGGCCTCAACACAGGCCTTCAGGAACTGGACGCCTTCCTGCGTAATCGATCCGAACTGGACCAATTGTTCAACGGTAATGGGGTTGCGTGAAAATTTACGAATGGTCAGAACAGGTCCAACGAGGGAAATGGGGGGAATCACTGCATTGACGCGCGACCCATCCTGCAAACGGGCGTCCACATAAGGGCTGGATTCATCGATGCGGCGGCCCAGCGGAGCAACGATGCGATCAATAATGCGCATGACATGATCGTTGTTCTCAAATGTTACGGGAACACGGTGCACTTTACCTTTGCGTTCGATATAGATGTTCTTGGCCCCGTTCACCATGATTTCGGTGATGGTATCGTCCTCCAGCAACGGCTGCAGCGGACCGAGCCCAAGGATCTCTGCCGCAATCTGTTCGAAGAGACGTGCCCGTTCGGGACGCGAAAGCACAATATTCTCCTCGGCCAGGATTTGCTCAAACAGATCCTGAATGGTCCGGCGCACCTCATCGGTCCGCGTGATATCCATGGCTGGATCCAGCTCGGAAAGGAGTTTGTTCTGCACGCGGGTCTTGAGATCGAAATAAGAACCTGCCTGAGGGGAAGTGATCGGCGCATTTACTCGACGCGCTTGAAGCGATGAGAGGCGGGAACTTTCGCCACCCTGCCCGTCAGAGGATTGACCGGAAGAGGAGTTGCCGCCTTGGCCTTGTTCGATACGTTTTAAGAGAGACATCTTCTATATCACCTCGAGATAAAGGCTTCCCATAAGGCTCAGCGCCTCATAGCACGATTCGGCTCTTCGGTGGACTCCTGAGCAGCCACCCGAGCCCGGACACTTTCAGCCAGCGAGAAGATGCCGCGCGCGGCAGGTGCGCTCCTGCTGTCCAACACAAACGGCACACCGCGATTGACAGCTTTGGTAGCCGTCTGCTCGTCCAGCGGAATCACGGAGACAATTTCCTGTTTAAGGTTTTCGGTAACGCGGTCCGGGGTAATATTGATGCGCTTATCGAAGCGATTCATCACGAAAAGTATGCGTTCGCGCTCAATGCCGAGAGTCTGCAACAGGTCAAGGAAGAGGCGGCAATTTTTAATGGAAGGAATATCCTGGGTCGTAACAAGCACGATAAGATCGCTCACATCAATGGCAGCCAGAGTAACATCGGTTAGGAAGGCGGACGTGTCAACAACGACATATGCATACATCTGCCGCAAGTATTCGAGAACTTTCCCAAACTGGCTGCTGGTGACTTTTTCGGCATTTTCGGGCCGGCTGGGCGCCGCCAGAATATGCAGGCCGGAGGCTGCGTGTTTCAGCATCACTTCCTGAACGATATCAGGGTCCAGTTCCTCCACCCGCGGTGCGATGTCAACGATGGTGTTTTTGCCCTGTTCATTCATAAAAACGGCAACATCACCAAACTGAAGGTTGGCATCCACCAGCGCGACATGGGTATCCTCATTGTGCAAAGTCAGCGCAAGATTGACCGCCAGTGTTGTCGTGCCAGTCCCGCCTTTCGGGCTGTAGATCGTAACAATTTTGCCCTTTGTCCCGCCGTAGACAGCCATCGGTCCCACATTTCGGGAAACCGGAGCGACCTGCACCTGGGCAGTCTTCAACCGTTCTGCCTGCGCAACTGAACCTGCCAGCCGCACCGCCGAGATCAGCTCATCACCCATCGGGGGTTTGGTGAGAAAATCGCGGGCACCGGCCAACATGGCCCGGCGCATGTAATTTTGATCGCCCTGCACCGAAAGAATGACAACCTGGACGGCCGGCTGTTTGGCACGGATGGCCTCGGTGGCCGCGATCCCATCCATGTCGGGCATGTTGATATCCATCAGCACGACATCCGGGTGCAAATCCAGCGAGAGTTGAATCGCCTCTTTCCCGGTACGGGCCGCCCCCACGACATCCACATCGGACTCAAACTGCAGCAGTTTTCTGACGTTCTCCCTTGTTTCAGAGACATCGTCAACGATCATGACACGAATTTTTTCACCGGGGACCATAATGAGCAATCACCTCAATCAGATCGAGTTATTTATTGGGGTTGAACCGTGATAATGTCGTTCGGTAACGTTGGCGGAACTAATTGATCAACCCTGGGTTGGACCGCATACGGCAGCTTGGAAGGAAGTGAAATATTGTATTGTGTCAGCAAACTCGACAGCGTAGCAGCCTCGGCTTCAAAGCGGGAGGTGTCATTCGGATTCCGCAGGGACATATGCAGCATCGCGCCCATATAAACCAGGGAATCGAGGTAGACCGAATCCTGCGGCGTCACCATGAGAGTCACAAGATCAGGAGCATTCTGCTGCTGAGCCTGAGCCGGGGAAGGCGTGACATTCGGATCGGTTGAAGGGGGCTGCAGATTGAAATTGCCCAGCTTCAGGACAACTACATCCTGCAGAATCATCTGACAAACCAGGCGCGGTCTTTGCGGTTCGGATGGCAGCGCGTAAAAAGGCTGCTGAAGTGTGGGATCGAGCTCCACACGTCCCTGCTTGGAGGTCTCTCCGCCAGTGGTCGCTCCGACCGACAGGACCGGCAGCGATTCCGGCAGGAAGCCGGTGCCAACCAAAATCGAGGTAAAGTTCGGCAGGACAGATTGAAAAGCGGGATCGATATCGACGAACAGCATACAGGCATTCAGATTGACGTGCGCCCCATCGTTTACGCCATAGCCAGCCAGAGCCAGCCGGTTCGTCGGAATGGCTTTTGCAACCATGCCTGAGGGGATCTGTACTGCCCAGGCTGGACCCGGAATGTCCACCGGGCCGGTGCCAACCATGGACGATGTAATCAAAACTCCCTGTTCCAACGAAAAGCGGGCGCTCTGACCCACCAGACCCGATTCCTCACCGACGGTAAACATCACCTCGGCCACATTTTCAGGCGGCAGCCCGAACGTGTCGAGCATTTCCGGCTGGATGATGGTTCCCTGTGGAATATTCTGCGCAGCAAAATAAACCTGAGTAAATGGGGGCTGAGTTGGTGTAGCCGTTAGCGTTCCCAGCTGGGTATAGGCGAAATAAACCAGCGCCAGAAAAATCACACCGATCAGTACGAGGAATATGAGTATCCGTCCGCGACGCATAGAGTGGTTCTCCTCTCTTATCTGCTTTGCCGCCTATTTTGGCGGGATTTTGATTACAAACATTATACAGTATAAACCCAAAACAATAGTTGTAAATTGGTAAAAAAGTAGGACTCTGTCCGGTGACAGAGTCCTCTGAGTACTTACGGAAAACCAAAGGTTACGGCAGGGAGTTATTGATGGTGCTGAAGGTATTGCCGATCTTGGGTCCCAGCAAGCGCATGACCGCGATCACGATGATGGCGACCAGGGCGAGGATGATCGCGTACTCAACCAAACCTTGACCTTTTTCCTTGGGGGCGAATAACATTGGATTATTCCTTTCTTGGATGATTTTTTTGCCTGAGAACCGCTCTCAGATTTATACATATTTTACTTATTGCGGAAAAAACCGCAAGAGGCCGGGCAGGGGGGATGCTTACAATCCTGTTATGTGATTTTAACAATCTCGAAAACCCGGAACACTAGGAACGGGCAGGAACTGCAAAGAGAATCCGGGCACCTTTGCCAACCGCGCTGTCAATCTCGAAACTTCCGCCGAGCATTTCGGTGCGTTCCTGGATCAGTTTAAGCCCAAGACTGGTTCCCTGCTGGATGGAATTCGGGTCGAATCCCCTGCCGTTGTCGTCAACACTGACCCGGACCCGGTCGTCGCCCATGTCCAGCGTCACCTTCACCAGGGTGGACTGGCTGTGGCGAGCCGCATTTCCCAGGAGTTCCTGAATAGCGCGGAAGAGCATGACTTCCACATATGGCTCCAGGCGCCGTTCATGACCCGTGATTGTTACGCTGATATCCAGCCCGGCATGTTCCTTGAACGCGTCCGCGTACCGCCGGACGGTCGGTGCCAGCCCCAGGTCATCCAGCATCATCGGGCGCAGTTCGAAGATGAAATTTCTCACCTTTTGGAACGTGCCCATGGCAGAAGCCTTTAGGCTGTTCAGCTCGTCGCGCGCCTGTCCGGCATCGACATCCATCAGCCGCATGGCAATCTCAGTCTGCAAAATGAAGTTGGAAAGGGCCTGTGCAGGACCATCGTGCATCTGGCGGGAGAGGCGCTGGCGCTCGGTCTCCTGGGCATTGACGAGCATCTCCACGCTGGCCAGCGGGCCCTTCGACCCCAGGGGCGAGGTCGGGGAGGCAACTGAGCCGGAGAGCGTCCGCGCCCGCTCGAGGGTCGTCTTGAAACGCTCAAGGTGGGCTTTTTCGCTCTGCAGTTTCTCCAGTTGTCCACGCATAACAAATAATCGCTGCTGGGCATCCAGGGCAGACTCGTAGGCGTTGCGGATTTCCTGCGGAGGCATTCGATCGAACTGATTCTGGACCTGCTGGAGGTGGGTCGTGATGGCTGCATTGCGCTGTGAAAGCTTCTGTACCTCGCCTTGACTCTGCTCGATCATGAGAGTCACTTCGCGCAAGGCCTTTTCCGTCTCTTCCAGTTCTGCCTGCAGATTCAATTCGCCGCCCGGTGCTGTAATATTATCGATTGCCATGTAAGCTACTCCTGGTTCTTCACCTGACCGTTCTGCAGTTTGACCCAGCCTCGCTTCAGTGCATAGACGACCGCCTGCGTCCGATCTTCCACCCCGAACTTGCGCAGGATGGAGGTGACGTGGTTCTTCACGGTCTGGTGGCTGATGCCCAATAACCCCGCGATTTCCTTGTTGCTCATGCCGCGCACCACACAGGCCAGCACTTCCATTTCGCGATCGGAGAGCGGATGGAACGGCGAACCCGGCTCGCTGTACGATCTGCGCGCGCCATCCATTTGCTCGTCGATCCAATGATCCAGCTCCCGGCGGGTAAAGATATGTCCGGCAACCGCGTATTTGCCTTCGGCCACCGCACGCACGGTGCGGGCCAACACCTCCGGCTCAATATCCTTTGCACAGTAGCCAAACGCCCCAGCCAGCACGGCATGGATGGCCTGTTCGATGTCGTCATAACCGGTCAGGAGCACCACACGGGTCATCAAATGCTCGGATGTCACCTGATGAGTTACCTGCTGGCCATTCATCCCCGGCATATTGACATCCAGGATTGCGACCGTCGGTTTGAGGGCACGGATCTGGGCAATCGCCTCATTCCCATCCGCAGCCTGTCCAATGATGCGGAAGCCCTCCTCGAACGATAACGTGTCCACCACACCTTGGCGGAAGAGCGGGTGATCGTCTGCGATAAGCAGTGTTATCTCATTCATCCTTTGCCTGTTCCCTGTGAAAGTCTTAATAAGAGTATAGCACAGTAGCGACGTCCGGGCAATTTTTCGAATTCAGACTGCATTTCAATTTCGTAATACGGATCACTTCCAGCGGTAGACCTGCATGTTTTCATCGAACTGGAGTGGCCCGAACTCGAGACCCGCCTCGAAAACAGAGTCGTGCTGCGAAGATAGCTGTGGATAGAAACTCGGAAAGGTGATTAAATAATCCACCGATTTCGCATCCAGATACTCAGCCAGCCGGTCTTCATCACGCATAAAAGTGACGACCTCCGGCGTGATGAGACCCGCCATATCCACCAGGGGATTTTGCACGTGGTACCCGAGGGCACCAATGTCATGCACTGCAAGCCGGGCATCGGCCGGCAGGTTTTGTCCGACCCATTTGGCCGTGGTCACCATCTCGCTCTCGATCAAAAAGACATCGTAGGCGTTTTGACGGGCACCGTAAAAGCCAAACACAACCGTCAGGACGACCGTCACGGCCCGCCAGAATGAGGCAACGCGTCCGTTCAGGTTGGGCGAGGAAATCAGTTCCAGGAAACCAAGCACCCCCCATAGATAGAGTATGGGCAAAGCCGGAATAATATATCGGCCGTGCTGATAGGCCGGCAGACGCGTAAAATAGATCGCAACATAGCCAAGAAACCAGATCAGACCCGCCAGGGCGCCCCAGTTGCGCCCGCGCATGCTCTTGAAAAGCCAAACAATGGCCGCCGGTATCAGTGCCAGGAAGGGACTGGCCAGAATCGGCCAGAGATAATTTGTAATCCGTTCAGCCGGCGGGCGCGACAGCCAGGCCGCCCCGTACTCCGCCTGCTTGGCATAGAAGGTGTTCGGCAGCGGATTTCCCGAGAGCGATAGATTGAACAGCAGATACAAAAAGAATAACGAGCTGAAGCCAAGCAGGACTCTCCATACGGCTGCACCACGCGCCTGCCACGACCTCTCGGATAACAGCGCGGTAAACAGGATCGGTCCCAACAGGGTCAGGCCGTCGGGGCGGACCCAGACGCTGAGACCGGCCAGCAGGCCGAGGACCAGATAGCGGCGCGAACCGCTGAGCAGGGCGCCAAGGACTGCAAGGACCATTAGTCCGTGCAGGAGCGTTTCCATCCCTGAAACCGCCGACC
>Ga0105104_10003245_pt1 | contig 11665 bp, 8 predicted proteins | sample PPLLaktember2015_3_FD_87034 | JGI IMG/M metagenome (GOLD analysis project Ga0105104, IMG submission 87034) | Freshwater sediment microbial communities from Prairie Pothole Lake near Jamestown, North Dakota, USA - PPLs Lake P7 Core (6) Depth... | ecosystem: Environmental > Aquatic > Freshwater >...
CCAGACCGGACGCCGGGACGCCGCGCCGGACCGGTTCCGCCGCCGATTCGTGGAGCTGGAGGGCTGGCTGAAGAAGACCTGCCGGAGGAGCGAGCCGGTGGGCTGGCTGATCGGGCCCTCGGCCGCACGGCGGGCCCGTGAGGGGCTGGTGCTCCGCGCTGCCGGTCACCGCGGCGAGGTGCTGCGACCGTTCCGCTGACTTGTCCGGTCAGCGACGACGGCTATTGCGGCGCCGCACCCACACCGGCGCCGGCCGACCCACCAGCCTCAGCAGCAGCAGCACCGCGGCGGCGGCGAGCGGAGCGAGGAGGTCCGAGGGAGACACGGAAAGGGTCGACGTGGCAGCGAGAAGCACCGGGAGAACTTCCTTTCGACCTGCGAGGCAGTGTCGATTCCAGATCACTTCCGGGGCCGCGTCCAGCCACCCCCCTCACAAAGGTGTTTCCGGGGCTCCTCGGATCGATCCACATCCCCGGCACAATGTCCTCCCGACCTCGGAGCAGGGCGCGCTCTCCCGGGGGTCAGCCGGCCGTGACCGGCGGCCCCCGCGGCGCCCATCAGGAGATCGGACAGCCGTCATGGCCACGATCGGACTCGTGCTGCTCGCCGCCGCAGTGGTGGGGGTGTCGGCGCTCGCCGTCATGCTGGGGTTGACCGTGTGGCACGTGCGGAGCCCGGGGCTGGTTCCCTCGGAGTGGCCCGGCATCTCGGTGCTCAAGCCGCTGTGCGGGGCGGACGACGACCTGGCCGCGAACCTCGCCTCCTTCGCCGAGCTCCCCTACCGCGGCGAGTACGAGGTCGTCCTCGGCGTCCGGTCGCCCGAGGACCCGGCCTGGCCGCTGGCCGAGAATGCGGTCCGCCGCTGGCCGCACCGGATGCGGCTGGTCCGGCAGGAGGGCGAGGTCGGCCTCAACCCCAAGGTGAACCAGCTGGTGGGGATGGCGCGGGCTGCCCGGCACGACCTGCTGGTCGTCAGCGACTCGAACATCCGGGTGCCGGACGGGTACCTGGCGGACATCGCCGCGCATCTCGCGCGCCCGGGAGTGCGGTGCGTGACCCATCCCGTCGGTGGCGCGGGCCAGCGCACGCTGGGAGCCCTCCTGGACAACGTGCATCTCGCCTCGACGGTGGCCACCGGGATGGTCGCCGCGAAGCGGGTGGGGCAGAAGCCCCTGGTGGTGGGCAAGTCGATGGCGCTCTGGCGGCAGGACCTCGTCCTGCTCGGGGGCTTCGAGTCGGTGGCCAACGTGCTCGCCGAGGACCACGCGCTGGGAAACCGGATCCGGCGCGAGCTGCGCGCCCGGGTGGCGGTCTCCAGCCTGCCTGTCTGGAACATCGCGGTGGAGAAGAGCGTGGGGCACTTCTTCCGCCGGCACCTGCGGTGGAGCGTCATCCACCGGACGGCGATCAGCTTCCCCACCTATCTGGGCGAGTCGCTCCTCAATCCCATCCCCCTGGCGGTCATCGGCTACGCGCTCCGGCCCACGGCGGGTGCGGCGGCGACGCTGGCGGTCTGCGCGGTGCTCAAGCCCACGCTGGACGCGGTGGCCTTCAGCAGGCTCCGCCGCGAGCTCTTCAGCTGGCGCGCATTCGGGGTGGTGTGGCTGAAGGACCTCCTGCTCTTCGTCACCTGGGTGTACGGGCTGTTTGCCCGTACAGTCGTCTGGCGGGGGAACCGGCTGCGGGTGCACTCGGGCAGCCGGCTGATCCCGCTCTCCGATCCGACGCGGTCCGGAGATTCCGACGTCACCGGTTTCTCCGAGAAGTTGCCCGCACTCCACGGCACTGCCGCCGCGGTGATGTCAGATCTGAGGGCATGAGTTTGCACACGCTGGCGCACCTGTCGGACCTGCACTTCGGGCAGGGACCAGCGCGGGAGGCGATGGCGCGGGCCCTCTGCCGGGCGGTGATGGAATCCGGCATCGACCACGTGGTGGTCACCGGTGACATCACCCACCGCGGCCGGGACGTGGAGATGGCGTCCTTCCTCGAGGTCTTCGCTCCGCTGCTGCGTCAGGGCCGGCTGACCGTGGTGCCGGGCAACCACGACCGGATCGGGGAGGACGCTGGCCGGTCACTGATGCGTGGCCGCCGGGTGGCGGTGGAGGAGCACCCGGGGCTGTATCTGGTGCTGGTCGACTCGACCGCCGAGCACAACCGGAGCTACTGGGCCTGCCATGGCGAGCTGACTCGCCGGATGCTCGACGAGGTGGACGCGGCGCTGGACGCGGCGCCGGAGCGGTCGCTGGTCGCGGTGCTGATGCACCACCACCTGGTGGAGCTCCCAGTGGAGAGCTGGCTCGAGCGGATGAGCGAGCGGCTCCGGCTACCCTACTCGGGAGAGCTGCAGCTCGGGCGCGAGCTGCTGGATCGGGTCAAGGGACGGTGCGATCTGGTGCTCCACGGCCACCGCCACGTCCCGCGGGAGATCCACCTCTTCACCGACTCGACCCGGCCGCTCGCGCTCTACAACGCGGGCTGCTCCACCGAGCTGGGGCGGGTGCGGGTGTTCACGCACGAGGCGGGGCAGATGCGCATCGCACCCCGCTGGCTCTGGTCGGATCCGGCCCGCGCCTGGGGCCCGCGCCGGATGCCGGTGATGGTCCCGGCGCCGCTGGTCACGACCGAGCGCAGCGTCGCCTGACCGGTCGGAGGCAGCGCCGCGACGCCGGACGTCCCCGGGCTGAGGCAGCACCAGCGACCCGGGCCCGTCCCGCGGAGGAGCTGGTGCCGGCAGCTGTGAGCCTCGATGTCCTCGGGCCCGCTCCGCTCCACCACCTGCGGCTCTGGTCGAGGCTCACCGCGAGCCCTTGTGCAGAAGCTCCTGGAGGGATTGACCGACCGAGACCAGGTGCACCTCGTTCTGGGGGAACTGAATGCCGGCCTCGCCCAGCACCCGGCCGATGGCGGTGCGCACCTCGCTCGCGACCCGGTCACGGATCTCCTCCGGCGTCCAGATCTGGAGCTGGAAGTTCAGCGCGCTGTTTCCGAAGCCGGCGAAGAGCGCGAGCGGTTCGGGAGCTTTGAGCACCTCGGGATGCGCCCCGGCGACCTGGAGCAGCAGCTCCCCGACTCGCTCGGGTGAGGTCGCCTCGGCGACGGCGACGTCGATGTCGGTCCTGCGCCGTTTGTCGGTGAGCGTCCAGTTGGTCACCTCGTTGGAGATGAGGTGCGCGTTGGGGACCACCACCTCGGAGCCCTGCTCGGTGGCCACCGTGCTCGAGCGGATCCCGATCCGCCGCACGGTTCCCATCACGTCCCCCACCTCGATGACGTCCCCCACCTGCACCGGGCGCTCATAGATGAGGATCAGTCCGGACACGAAGTTGTTCACCACGTCCTGCAGACCGAAGCCGATGCCCACCCCGAGGGTGCCGATCAGGACCGTCAGGCGGGTCAGCTCCGTCCCCGAGGCGAGGACGGCGAGCACCGTGCCCACGGCGATCACAGCGTAAGTCACGGTCCTCGAGATGGCGGTGTGCACTCCACGGCCCAGGCCTCGGGTCTTCAGCCCCTCGTCGAGGACGAACCCCAGCAGCCGCCCGAGGAGCACCGAGATCCACAGGGTGATGACGAACGCCAGCACGTCGCCGAGCGACAGGTCGAGCGAGCCCATCCGAGCGCGCCAGGAGACGACCCGCTGCGCTGTGTCCCAGATCGGCACATCGATGCGGAAGAGCCGGGCGGTGGCGACGAGCCAGAGCAGCCCGAGGGCCCAGCGGAGGTAACGCGTTCCGCGCGTCTGGAACAGCTCGGCGTTGCCGGCGATCAGTGGCCTGCGGCTCACGGTGGGGTTGCGGAGCACGACGATCAGCAGACCCTCGAGGACCTGGAAGACTCCGGAGAGCAGGAGCAGCAGCGCGCCGCTGTACAGCGTGCCGTTGGCCAGCAACCTCGCGAGCGCCACGTTGCCGACGAGATTGGCCACCACCGAGGCGAGGAGAAGGCCCGTACCGGCGATCAGCGCCGCCCGGAGGAGCGGCCGCCAGCGGTTCGACGCAATGTCCGCCTCCCAGCCGCGCCGGCGAAGCTCCCCCACCAGCACCGCGGTCGCCGCCAGGCCCACGGCCAGCATGATCGCCCGCCGCAGCAGCGACAGGTCGGGGGCGAGGGTGGAGACGATGTGGATGGCGACGATGAGCCCCAGGGCGTAGGCCGAGCGCCGTGCCCGCGCCGGGATGATGCTCTGCCCTGCGGCGAAGAAGGCCACCAGCATCCCGAGGAGGAGGACCTGGGAGACGATCACCGGGCGGCGCTGGAGCCAGACCATGGCGACGGTGAGGGTCAGGAGCAAGGCAGCGGCGAGGGGGTGCCGCAGCACGTCGATCGCGGTCGCGATGCTGGGATCGCTGGCCATCTCCGCTTTGAGCCGCGCCCGTCCCCGCCAGAGAACGATGGTGAGGAGCACCAGGAGGCCGGCGAGCACCAGGACTTGCTCGCTGTGGCTCCGGACGAAGTCCTTCAGCGCGGTGGCATATTTGCGAAGCGTCTGGAGGATCTGCTGCCGGCTCTTCTCCACCTGCGTCGGGCGGGAGAGCAGCTTCCAGAACGGGACGCTCTCCACCTCGAAGAGCTGCTCGGCCTGGAGCGCCTCCGCCTTCGCCACGCCGGCCAGCGCGTCGGCGATGCGCATCCGGAGCGTGGTCACCTGGTTCTGCGTGGTCAGCACCTGACCGAGCTGAGTCCGCGCCTGTGCGGCCGTCGCATCGATGGAGGCGCGCAGCGCAGCGATGCGCTCCAGGACCGGAGTGGGGGCACCATCCTTGCGGGCCTGGGCCTCGGTGAGCGACCAGACCTCGTCCAGGCGCCGGAGCTCTTGACTGTTCTCGTAGACGGCGCGGACGGCCGACTCGAGCCCCTCGTCCCAGGTGGAGAGGGTATCGTCGGCCTTTTGCAGCGCCGGGCGCACATCGGTGAGGTCCCGCTTCGGAGGTAGGGGGCCCTTTCCGGTCAGTGGATCGATGCTCGACACCAGCGTGGGGAGCCCCTGCTGGACCTCCTCGATCAGCTGGCGGTCCGCGAGGGACTTCGCCATCGACTTGAGGGCGCCGTGGACCTTCTCGGCCGAGCGCAGGACCTCCGGGAGCAAGATCGCCGCGGGCCCGGCATCGCGTACCTCGGCCACCGGGGCGGGCGCGGCCTCCGGAGAAGGAGCGTCTGCGCCGAGCGGCCACTGGAGAAGGGCGGCGAGGAGGAGGAACCGCATCGGGGGCCGAGACTAGCGCCGGCCGTGGACGACGCTAGCTGATTGAGGGATCGGACACTGAACGTCTGGGCCTCGACGGCTCTGCATCTGCCACGCCGGCCGGCCCCTGTCGGTGGAGCGGCTCGCCGGCGTGCGACGGCGATGCCTCGACTCTCCGGGCCAATCGCGCGAGAGTCCGGCGGGAGCACGATGCGTACGCATGCAGGTCCACCCGAGATCGTGTCGCGGTGACGCAGAGGACCCGCAACCACCTCGATGCTGGTGGGGGTCGGCATCGACCGCGGGCTCACCCGGGTCGCTCCGCTCGTCCCTCGAGGCGCGCCCGGGGCCGAGCGGGAGGCGGTGCTCGCCGTGGTCAACGGCGTGCTCGGTGAGCACCTGAGCGAGACGGGAAACCCGCTGGCGATCCAGATGCAGCTGCGACAGGACGGTCATCCGCTCGCACCCGAGCGGCGGGCGCTGCGCGCGCTCCGTCCCAAGGCCGGCCGCAAGCTGCTGGTCCTCGTCCACGGCTCCTGTCTGAACGACCGGAGCTGGTCTCGGATGGGACACGACCACGGCGCTGCGCTCGCCCGCGACCTCGGCTACACGCCCCTCTATCTCCTCTACAACAGCGGCCTGCACATCTCGAGCAACGGGCGCGCCTTCGCCACCCTGCTCGAGAAGCTGGTCGCCGGGTGGCCTGTCCCGCTCGAGAGGCTGGTGATCCTCGGGCACAGCATGTGCGGCCTGGTGGCGCGCAGCGCGTGCCACCACGGCGAGGTGGCGGGCCACCACTGGCGAGCGAAGCTGGACGCGATGGTCTGCCTCGGCTCGCCTCAGGGGGCGCTGCTGGAGCGCAGCGGCAGCTGGCTCGAGCTGCTGCTCGGGGCGTCACCGACCTGCGCTTCGGCCTCGTGCTCGACCAGGACTGGGTGGGCCGCGAGCGCCTTGCGCGCCCCGGAGATCCTCGAAAGAAGCTGACTCTGTCCGAGGGCGTGGAGTGCTACGCCATCGCCGCGACGAGGGCACTTGCCCCCCGCACCAGGCTCCCCGGCGATGGCCTGGTGTCAGTGGACAACGCGCTCCGCCGGCACCGCAAGCCGGAGCTCACCCTCGCCTTCCCCGAAGCGCACCGGTGGATCGGCTTAGGGTGGGTCACCTGGACCTGCTCCACAGGCCCGAGGTGTACGCGACGCTCCGGCAGTGGCTCCCCTGAGCCCCGGGCAGGGCGTCACCTCGGCCCCTGGCGGTGATGCGCCGGGCCCGGGTGCCGGAGGGCTCCGCCGCCTTGCTACTCCGGCGTGGCCTGCACGATGAAACGCCGGGGCGCCGAGCCCACGAAGTAGAAGGGGTAGCAGGTGACGAGCGTGAGCCGAGCCGAGCGCGTGGGCGCGAGCACGTGCGCCTCGTTGGGCTTGACGATCGAGAGCTGCTGCACGCGAAACCGGCGCACCTCGCCCGGAAGGGCCAGCTCGATCACGTCACCCTCGGTGATGTCCTTCAGCACCCGGAAGAAGCTGTCGCGGTGGCCCGCGATGCCCACGTTCCCCGCCTGGTCCGGGCGCGAGGTCCCCTCGATGTGCCCCACTGCGCGATCGAGCGTCCATTCGTCGGTCCCATCGAGCACCGGGACCTCCAGGCCCAGCCGTGGGATCCGAAGCAGGGCGAGGGGCGGTGGCGCCGGGCGCGTCAGCGCGCGGGCATAGGCCCGGATGCGGCCTCGATCCCAGAGGCTCTGGTCGACCTCGACGGTGGGAGGGCCGGCGCCCGTCCGCGGAGCGACCACGGAGGCGCGCGCCGCCTCGTGGAAGGCGGCGATCGACCGTCGCTCGGACGCCCAGGCCAGGCCCCTCGCCGTCGCCCAGACCCCGCCGAGCACGACCGCCATCGCCAAGGCGATGCGCTCGAGGAGATGGAGCCGGCGCCGCCAGGAGCTTCGCCGGTCCATCGTCACCTCGGGCACCACAGCCGACGCACTCTACCGGCTAGCGGAGTGTGCGCGCTGCCCGCAGCGTCAACGCGATGCCCCCGCACACCAGGGCGAGCAACCCGACCAGGGGCAGCGGGCTGGCGGTCTTGGGGAGAGCGGCAGGCGCCGCCGCGGCCACCTCGGCCGGCGCGGGCTCGCCCGGCGCCGTCGCGCGTGCGACCGCCGTGCGCTGGCTGGTCTTCGTCGGGGGGAGCGTGGTGACGATGGTGCCGCTCAGCTTGTCGCCCTTCTTCACGTCGCGGAGCGAAATCTCCTTGCCGTTCTCGACGTAAACGATGTCATTCCCCTGAGCGTCCTTGAAGTTGTAGCTCTTGAGGTCGCCGTTGGCGGTCTTCACCACGATGCCTCCCGGCGCGACCTGCATCACGGTCGCCGAGGCGACGCGGGTGACCTTGACGTTCCGGGTGGTGACCTTGTCGGTGATGACCGCGTCGACCTTCATTCCCGGCTTGAGCTGGTCGACGCCGACCGATTGGCCGTTGATCTGGAACTTGAAACCGTCGGGCAGGTTGTACTCGTGCACACCGTCGGCTTCCTTGACGACGATCTTGTTCCCGGCCACCGACTCGACCACCCCGCTCTTCACCGTGTGCGTCACGGCCGTGGACTCGGTGCTGGTCGCCGTCTGGGCAAAGGCAACGGGACTGACGGCGAGCGAGAGCAAGCAGGCAGCAATTCGCGACTGAACTGACATGGAGTCGGCCCTCCCCTGGGTTCGGAAACTGGGACTTCGGAAAGCTGGAAGTGCGGCTTACCCCCGGTGAACCGCTAACGACATCGCCCTTTGGGGGTGGGTCCTCATCGACCCGGGCCTTCCAGTGGCTCGTGTCAGTTTCCGGACAACCGCCGCTTGCCAGTCAGCCTGCAGTCAGGGGGTTCCGCCCGCCGCTCGCTCGGCTGAAGCCTGCTTGCCCTGCTGGAGCTGCGGTGCCTCGGCCAGAAACTTCAGCTCCGGGTGCTTCTCCTGCGCGTGCTGGAGGGCCCAGTCGTCCCGGAAGAGCACCAGCGGGAGCCCGTCGCGGTCCTGGACGGTTTGCCGGTTACCCTCCCAGTCGAAGGTCTTGGGGTCGAACTGTTCTCCAGTCACCCAGCGGGCGTGCGCGTAGGGGAGTCGATCCAGAGCGATGGCCGCGCCGTACTCGTGCTCGATCCGGTACTGGAGCACCTCGAACTGCAGCGCGCCCACCACGCCGACGATCGGGTCGCGCATGCCCATCTGCAGCTGCTGGAAGATCTGGATGGTGCCTTCCTCGCTCAGCTGCTCGAGCCCCTTCTCCACCTGTTTGCGCCGCAGCGGGTCCTTGCTGCGCACGACCGCGAAATGCTCGGGCGAGAACCGGGGCACGCCGTCGAAGCGGAACGGCTCACCCTCCACCAGCGTGTCGCCGATCCGGTACAGGCCGGGGTCGAACAGCCCGATGACGTCGCCGGGCCAGGCCTCCTCGATGGCGGTGCGCTCGGCGGCCATGAACTGGCTCGGGTTCGCAAGGCGAACGCTCTTCCCCAGCCGGACGTGGTGGGCATTCATCCCCTTCACGTAGCGGCCGGAAACGACACGCACGAAGGCGATCCGGTCGCGGTGGGCCGGGTCCATGTTCGCCTGGATCTTGAAGACGAAGCCGCTGAACCGGTCTGCGGTCGGCGGCTGCGGGCCCTTGTCGGTGTCGCGAGGCGCGGGCAGGGGGGCGAGGTCCAGGAAGACGTCGAGGAACGGGCGGACGCCGAAGTTGGTCATCGCCGAGCCGAAGAACATCGGGGTGATCTGCCCCCGGTCGCTCTTCTCGCGGCTGAACGCGTCACCGCCCACGTCGAGGAGCTCCACGTCCTCGCGCAGCTGGGCCAGCTCGGCGGGAGTGAGGACCTCGGAGATCTCGGGACCGTCCAGCGGGAGGCTCCTCTCACCCACCTCGGCCTCGCCGTGCGTGCCCCCGGAGGAGAAGACGTGCACGACGCGGGCGCCGCGGTCGTAGACGCCGCGGAACTCCGGGCCCATGCCGATGGGCCAGTTCATCGGATAGGCGCGGATGCCGAGCACCTGCTCGAGCTCGTCCATCAGGTCCAAAGGTGCCCGCCCGTACCGGTCGAGCTTGTTCACGAAGGTGAAGATGGGGATGGCCCGCATCCGGCAGACCTGGAACAGCTTCTTGGTCTGCGGCTCGACGCCCTTCGCCGCGTCGATGAGCATCACCGCGCTGTCGGCGGCGGAGAGCGTCCGGTAGGTGTCCTCGGAGAAGTCCTGGTGGCCCGGGGTGTCGAGCAGGTTCACCGCGTGGTTCCGGTACTCGAACTGGAGCACGGACGAGGTGACGGAGATGCCGCGCTCCTTCTCCAGCTCCATCCAGTCCGAGGTGGCGTGGCGGCGGGCGCGGCGCGCCTTCACGCTGCCGGCGAGATGGATGGCGCCGCCGTAGAGCAACAGCTTCTCGGTGAGCGTGGTCTTCCCCGCGTCGGGGTGGCTGATGATCGCGAAGGTGCGGCGGCGGGCGACCTCCCGTTCGAGCTCGGACGTCATGGCGGGCCGGACCCTCTAACATGCTCCGTGCCCGGGCGCCGACCGAGCAAAAGGAGAGCCCCGACCGCCCGGGAAGGCAGCGGTCGGGGCCTCGTCACGTCCCGGGCGGTGCGCCGCGCCGGAGCGTGCCCTGCTCTAGTCGTTGCCCGAAGGCATCACCGCCGGGACCGCCGGGACGTCGGTCGCCGGGGCGTCCGGATCCGGGCTGGGGTCGTCGATGTCCGACGGATCGCAGTGATCGCGCTCGCCGGTGGCCAGAACGACCCTGCAGGCAGAGGGGTCGCCGACGATCACCCAGGTGCAGCTCCCGGTCCCGGGCTCCTCACCCGGCCCGCAGAGGGCGGTCGCCTTGAACACCAGGGCCTCCTGCGCATCCCAGCACTCGCGGCCGAAGAAGACCTGGTTGCCCAGGTCGCCGCCGACGATCGCTACCTCGGCGCGGCCACCCACCCCGGGGTTGAACCGGGCGCGGCCGAACAGCAGCTCCTTCGCCGGGGTGTCCTCGGGAATCTCCGGGATGTCGGCATAGGCCGCGACGCGGACGCTCGTCACTCCGCTGAGACCGTTCTTGTGCGCGTAGAAGATGGCGTCCACCGGCTGCCACTGGGTCGTGTCCGCCGAGAAGTTCCTCAGCGCGTAGATGAGCGTCTTGCTCTGCCCCGTCACGCCGGCATCGGCCGCGGCCGGCCCGAAGCCGTGGTGGCTGAAGGCGACGAAGAGCTTGCCCTGTCCCGGGAAGTCGGTGACCACGGACTTGTACGCATCGAGGTCGACGCCGATGGTCCCGCGGCCGCGGTGGACCTGGTCGCTCGGGACCTTGAAGGTGGTGCCTGCGGCGAATCGGACGAACGGCGCCGTGGCGTCGCCCGTCTTCTTGACGGAGAGTCTCCAGGCGTAGTGGTTGCCCGCGACCCGCACCACCGAGAGGAGGTAGCTGTAGCCGCCCTGGTCGAAGGGACCGTAGGTGTACACCTGGCCCTGCACCTGCGACGGGCCGCTGGTGAGCACCAGCCTCTCCACCGGGCCGAAGGCCTGCTTCAGCCCCTGGTTGAGGCTCCGGATCGCATCGCGGATCTTCGGGAGCCACTCGGGAGAGTTGCTCCCCTGGATCTCAGCTCCGGGCGTGGGGGCGATCAGCGCCGCCTCCGAGCTGGTGGACGCGCCGAGGCTGGCGGCCTCGGACGAGGCGCCGGAGACCTCCGCGGACACGCCGGAGAAGGTGGGAACCGCGGCCTGGTACTCGTCCGGACCGTTGCTGCTGCTGCCACACGCGGCGGCCAGGACCAGGCCAGCCACGAGGAACGACCGATGTGCGAGCTTCATGACTCCCTCTTTCGTCGATGACGTCGAGTGACGAGCGGCCACCCACGGAGGGTGCGCCCCTCCTGGCGTCCTCGAACACGGCGGCAGGGAGCGAGTTGCGGGGGAGGGTTTCCTAGCTGCTGGCGGAGGTGTACCGGGCGATGCTGGAGAGCCACACCCGACGGGCGAGCCATCCGAACGCACCGCCTCCCACCACCGACCACGCCAGGGCGGCGAGTGAAAGCCGACCCAGCATCGCCTGCGCGGGGAAGGTGGTCATCAGGGCCAGCGGGATGATGAAGGTGAAGACCCAGCGGATGACCCCGCGGAAGACCTCCACCGGCCACCGGGCGGCGTCGAAGATGGAGTTGAAGAGGTTGGTGAGGTTGTCGATCTTCACCACGTAGAACGCCGCGCTCACGGTGAGGATCCACAGCGAGTAGAGCAGCGAGGTGGCGACCACGAGGAGTAACAGCGCGGCCAGCGATCCCGGAAGCGACGGCGGCTGGCCCATCCGGACGAACGCGTAGGTCCAGAGCACCAGGGCGGTGATGAGGTTGGTGCTCCGCCAGGGCTCGAAGCGCGCGGTGGAGACCAGGAACTGCGCGTCGGCGGGCTTGAGGAGCACGAAGTCCAGGGTGCCCTTGCGGATGTGCTCCACCACGGCGGTGAG
>Ga0105104_10003250_pt1 | contig 11658 bp, 18 predicted proteins | sample PPLLaktember2015_3_FD_87034 | JGI IMG/M metagenome (GOLD analysis project Ga0105104, IMG submission 87034) | Freshwater sediment microbial communities from Prairie Pothole Lake near Jamestown, North Dakota, USA - PPLs Lake P7 Core (6) Depth... | ecosystem: Environmental > Aquatic > Freshwater >...
AGCCGTTGACCGCGGCCCTGCGGGTGGGGTCGGCCGACCCGGGGCAAAGCCTGGTCGATGGCTGCCTGGCCCTGGTCCGCCTCTACGACGGCGCCCGCCTGCTCATCGACGCCGACCTCACGGCTCAGGCCGAGAGCACCGACGTCACGTTCACGGACTCGGCGGGCAACGTCTGGGCCGTCCGGGGCGTCATCACGAACGACCGGCCTCCTCCCCGGTTCACGGACTACGAGGCACCGACCTGCGGGCTGGTCGAGTACCGGCTCCGCACCGTCCGGCCGGACGGTGCGATGTCACCGTGGATCCACTCGGCGCCCGTGCCCGCCTGGTCGGGCAGCCGAGGGGCCATGTACCTGTCCTCCAACGAGGCGCCCGAGGCGGGGCTGGTCTACATGGACCTGCACGGCGCCCCTGAGCGGGACTTCGCCTTCCCCGAGGCCGGGGACCTGGTGACCCGCGCCCTCTACGGCCGGGACAACCAGGTGGCCTTCCGCCCGGTCGAGCGCCGGGGCACCACCTTCAGCCGGGAGTTGATGGTGGAGCGGCTGCACCGCTGCTGCCCGCCCGACTGCCCCTCCGGCCCTGACGCCATGGACCCGCTCCGAGACCTGGCTCACGCTGACCTCCCCTACGTCTGCGTCCGGGACGCCGAGGGCAACCGCTGGAACATGGCCCTGGCCGTGCCCTCGGGCACCTGGCGGCTCTCGCCCCAGAGCGTCGTGATCGCCCGGGTCGATTTCACCGAGGTCGGCTCCGCCAGCGCGGTCGCCACCAAGCAGGGCTGAGCGTTGAGCATCCTGCTCCCGTCCCCTCGTGCCGGGGTCGCCCTCCTCGACCCGTCACGGGCCGAGGAGGACCCCACCGTGGGCGACTACCTGGACATGGTGCAGCGAGGCCAGGTCGAGATGACCTGGCGGTTCGTCCTGCTGGAGCCGGACCTCACGCCCACTGGCCAGGAGATCTACCCCTCGGCCGACTCGGCGCCCTCCATCAGCAGCGACCTGACCGCCGCCCTCTCCCGCACCCTCTCCGGCGTCCTGCTCCGGAGCATCGACATGGCACCCCAGGACTACCACCGGGCACGGCTCCGGGTGGACTGCGTGCTGGGCGACACCGGCATCGTGCTCCCCTGGGGCGTGTTCCTGATCGCCACCGGCACGGCCGTCCACCGCTCCCCGGCCTGGACCGACGTGGTGCTGGCGATGGTGGACCAGACGGTCATGGTGGACCAGCCCCTCGATGAGACCGTCAGCGCTCCTCCGGGCTACCCGGTCCGGGCGCTCATCGTGGAGGCGCTGGAACGCTGCCCGGCCGACCTCGGGGACCGCGTCAGCATCGACGGGAGCGCCGCCCTGCTGCCCGCAGGCCAGCCCCTCAACTGGGCGGTGGGCCGGGACACCTGGGGCAAGGTGCTGCGCGACCTGGCGAACCTGGGCGGCTACTGGCCGCCGTACTTCGACAACCACGGCTGGCTCCGCCTCCGCTCGGCCTCGACCTCGCTGAGCACGCCCGACGTGTCCTACCCGGGCGGCCTCGTGTTCGCTGACTCGGTGGGCACCCACGACGTGGACTACCAGGCGCCGAACCGCTTCCTGGTCGTCAACACGAGCGCCACGGCCTCCCCGATCATGGCCCGCTACGACCTGCCCTCCTCGTTCCCCAACTCGTTCCAGAACCGGGGCTTCCGGGTGGTCAAGACCCTGGAGGCCCAGGGCATCGCCTCCACCGAGCAGGCGTACGCGATGGCGAAGGAGGAGGCCCTCCGCTCGGCGGGTGGGGACAGCGGGCATCTCGTGTTCTCGGGGCCGCCCGATCCGCGCTACGACGTGGCGACCCTGGTCGAGTGGCAGGGCGAGGTCTACGTCCAGGCGTCGTGGTCCTGCTCGCTCACGCCCGGGGCCGAGATGGGGCACACGCTCCGGAGGCACGTCAAGTGAGCGACCTCCACGGGGACCTGGCCTTCGAGTACGCCCGAGCCATCATGGAACGGGTGCCGGACCAGGTGGTCCTCCGTCCCGGCTCGGTGGTGGCCGACGTGGGCGCGGGGGTGAGCACGGCGGTGGCGATGGTCCGCATCGACGGCGACAGCGCCGGGATCCAGGTCCAGACGCTCGGGCACCTGCTCCCGCTCTCCGCTGGCGAGCGGGTCATGGTGCTGTTCTACCCACCGTCCGGCGCCCTGGTGCTGGGCCGCATCGGCGCCGGGTCGGAGGCCCCGGTCCTCGGCGCTCCTGCCCTTTACACCGGCAGCGTGACGGTGGCCTCCACAGGCGTCACTGGGGATGCCGACAACACCGCCATCACCCACGCCTCGGGGCCGACGAACTACGCCACGGTCAGTGGTGGGGTGCTCGCCATGCTGGAGGCCGGTCGCTATCAGGTGGCGCTCTCCGGTGGGTTCGGGTCGAACAACACCGGAACCAGCCGGGTGTTCCGGCTCGTCGCCTCGGTTGCGGGCACCGTCCTCAACGGGACCCCCGCCTTCGGCAACACGTCAGGGTTCGGCGCCCGCTGCTCTGACATCAACGTGGTGGACCTGGTGGTGGGCGAGACCCTGACCACGCAGTTCCGCCACGACGCCACCGCGGCCATCTCGTTTCAGGCCCGGCTCATGCTTACCCCTGTCGGGTCCATCGAGCCTGTCGTAGCATCGCGTCCCGTGGTCCCCGATCAACCCACCGAGGGCGCTCCCCCGCAGGAGGCAGAGCCGAAGGGGCCGCCTCCTGAGCCGCCGCCCGAGGAGGACTCCGATGAGTGACCTGGGTGGCCGCTCCCGTCACCCGCTCGACTTCTCCGACCGCGTCCCGTTCCGCGACGACCTCGACGGCGGCATCTGCGACGGCCCTGGCGCCCGGCGCCTGCCTCCGCTCCGCACCGAGGAGGAGGTGCTCGGGTTCGTCCTGTTCGCTGACATCGACTGGACCGACCAGGAGGCCATCGACTACCGGCGGGCCGAGTGGGAGGCCCTGTTCGGGGGCATCGACCTCAGCGACCAGCGGGCCATCGACCGGCGCCGCCGGTCGTGGGAGAGGATCTGGCCTCGTGGGTAGGGACACCGGCCTGGCGAACCGCCTCCGGGACGCGGGCATCCCCGTCGTGGAAGTGGCGGGCTGGCAGGAACGAGGGTCGTCGGAGTTCGGCCCCGAGGTCTCGGTCAACCACCACACCGCCGGTCCCTCCTCGGGCAACGTGCCCTCGCTCAACACGGTCACCTACGGTCGCTCCGACCTCCCTGGCCCCCTCTGCGAAGTGCTCCAGTCCCGGGAGTCGGGCGACGGCAACGACGCCGCCTACGTCGTCGCTGCGGGCAAGGCCAACCACGCTGGCGAGGGCGGGTGGAAGGGCGTCACCGGCAACTCCAACGCCTGGGGCCTGGAGATCGAGCACACGGGCGTCGATCCTCTCCACGGCCACCGGCAGGACACCGCCGCCGCCATCCACGCCGTCATGTTCTCCGGCGACCCGTCGATGGTCTGCCAGCACCGGGAGTGGGCGCCCTCCCGCAAGATCGATGCCGCCGAGGGCGTGGACGCCAGCGACTTCCGGGAGATGGTCGAGGACGCCCGCAGGCCCGGCTCCGCCCCCGCTCCCCCGCCCAAGCACCTGCTCTCGACCGCGCCGTTCCTGGCGCTGGAGGAACCCATGCGCATGTCCATCTCCTGGTGGGAGGGGCCGCCCACCAAGCAGGCCAAGGACGCCGACGAGAACTGGGGCTGGTTCCCCACCACCAAGTCGGCCTACCTGGTCATCGGCTGCAAGGACGAGATCACCGACCTCTGGTTCAACGTGTCGGCCACCTGGATCGAGTCCTACGAGGACGTCGATCTGCTCCTCGCCCTGGGCATGACCGACGTCCGCTCGGGCGAGTGGGGCGCGGAGAACAAGCCGCTCCCCGTCGAGACCTGGGACTGCGGGCTGGCCTTCGTCAACGGGCCGTTCAAGAACACCTGAGCGGCGCCGACGCCGTGCGCCATGTTCCGCTCCCGCTCGGTGGTCGAGATCATGGTGCTGTTGTTCACGGGCACCGTGTCGTTCGCCCTCCTGGCCGCCGGGGCGATGATCGCCGTGGTCGAGATACGGGACCCGACCGTGGACACCGACCAGGCGGTGGACGCCCTGTTCGGGGCCATCACGATCATCCTGGGCGCCCTGCTCGGCCTGCTGGTCGGCCGGGTCGAGGGTCCGGCCTCGCTCAGCCAGCGGCCTGACCGGGACCGGGACCGCAAGTGAGGGCCTCCTCCCCGCTCCGGGTCATGGCGGCGGCGGCTGCGTCGTCAGCGGCCCTTGTCGGTGGCACGTTCGGCTGGCAGGCCGCCGCTGGCGTGGACACGACGCCGCCCGCGCCGCCCTCCGCCCAGGTGCCCGAGGAGGAGGCACCGACCGTCACCACCTCTGCTCCTCCGCAAGCAGGGCCGCGTGGCCTCACGGGGCAGCAGGGGCCGCCTGGCGCGCAGGGAGTCCCTGGCCCTCCGGGTGCCGTTGGGCCTCGGGGTCCGGCTGGCGCCGATGGCGCGGACGGGGCCGACTCCACCGTGCCGGGTCCGGCCGGGGCTGACGGCGCGGACGGGGCGCCCGGGCCGGTCGGACCCGAGGGACCGGTCGGGCCTCCCGGACCCGCCGTGCCCGGACCCGAGGGACCTCCCGGACCCCAGGGACCGGCCGGGCTGGAGTGCCCGTCCGGGTTCTCCGCTGACGAGTTCGTGATCAACACGCCTGGCGGTCAGCGCACCATGTTCGTCTGCCTGGCGCCGCTCCCCTAGCGGACCCACTCGAGCGCCAGGAGGGTGAGCAGGGCCACGGTCGGGACCAGGGCCAGCGACAGCAGGAGGGCGAGCGCCGCCCGACCCCGCTCGGCATTCCGGCTCCCGCCGTGCTTGGCTGGCCTCGTGTCCGACAAGTGCGCTGACCTGCTCGCCCTGCTGCTCGTGCTCGCCCTGGTCGGGTTCTGGGTCGCCCTCATGCAAGTCCTGTCCCGGCTGTTCGCCTGACGCGCACCACCGCCGCCCCCTCGACAGGATGGGGGACGGCGGTGGCGGGTGTGCAGCATGAGCGCCCGACCAGGACGCAACGGCGACTCTACTGCTGGCCGCGGTCCTGCGCTCGCTGGCGCAGTTGATCGACCAGCGTCTGGTCGTCGGCCTGCTCGGCGTTGGCGATGCCCTCGGTGCGGGCCTCCTCCACCAACTCATCGTGGCTCATGCTCTCGTAGTCCTTGGCTCCCATGGCGGGCCTCCTCGGTTGCGGGACCGAGGACTACCCGGCGCCCTGGGGCGCGAACCGCCGCACGGCCTCCGCCGTTGTGGTTGGCTGCGTACGCGCCACCGCCGCCCCTCTCGTGAGGTGGGCGGCGGTGGATGAGCAACCCCATCTGCCGGAAGGGGCCGCAAGGTCCCTAGAAAGGAACCAGCGCCATGACGCTAGCAGTCCAGACCTGGGTCTACGACCGCTCCCGCCCCCGGTGCGCATCCCACAAGGCGGTGCTCGCCCTCCTGGCGCACCACGCCAACACGGCCGGGTTCGCCTGGCCCGGGATGGCCCTCCTCCAGCGCCGCACCGGGCTGAGCCGGGCGACCATCTGGCGGGCCGTCAAGGAGGCCGAGGAGCGGGGTGAGGTCCGGCGGCGGTGCCGCCGTCGCCACGCCACCACCGTCGAGTTCGTGGCCTGGAAGGCGGAGCACGCCGCCCGTCCCGGGGCCATCCAGCCGCTCGGCGGGCAGGCCCGGCCTCCGTCCCGGCGCCGCCGGGTTGGGTCGCGTGGGCGCGACGCGGAACGGACAACCCCTCCTCCTCGCGTCGCTCGCCGCGCTGACGGGGCCGTGTTCCTCCAGGGAACGGGCTGGGTCGCTCCCTATCGGGCACCGGGCACCGGCTAGCGGGCGCCCTCCTCCTCCGCCGAGGTCCAGAGCGGGAGCGCCTGCTGCGGTGGGTCGCTCTCCCGCGCCCTCGGTGGTGGCCCGTCCCAGAGCGCGGGAGGCCCGGGGCACCACTCGCCGCCGGTCAGGTGGGCCTCGTACCGGAGCCGGTCCCCACCAGCACGCCGACGCATGGCCGGTCCGCCGCAGCGCGGGCACGTCGCCTGGTGCCAGGTCTGGCGGTGGCGTCCCGCCCCGTAGCGGCTGGCCATGCCGACAAGTTATCCACAGGCCGCCACGTTCATCCGTACGGGTTCGGAGGGCCGACCTGGCGCCCTCGTCCCTGGGCAGGCCCGGCGACCAGCAGGCGGCCACTGAGCGGCCTCTGGCGAGAAGGCCGTGCGATCCCGTCAGGCGTCGGGTAACCTGGCTGACCCGGGCCGCCCGGTCCGGCGAACGGAGGACCCATGTTCAAGATCCCCGGGTCCGTCGAGGAGGCCACCGAGAAGTTGGCCGACCTCGATGGCCTCATCACCGCCCGCTCCTGGCAGCGGGCCGCCATCGTCTACGCCTTCGTGCGGGTCGGCTCGCATGGCGGCGACCGGAGCATGCCCAGTTCTGGGCTTGATCGCCTCACGCCCACCGCCTTCGCCCGGCTCGGCATCAACGGGCTGCGCTCGGCGGAGACCGTCCGGGCCTACCACGGGCACTGGCAGTACGCCATCGACCAGGGCCTGGCGGAGCCGGTGCTCCCCGGTCAGCGGGTGGCGGAGCCGGACCTCGGCTTCCCCCCGAACCCCGACTCCACGGCCGGGACCTCCAGGTCGGCCAGGTCGCTGCCCGTGGCGGAGCGGGCCGCCCTGGTCTCCGACCTCCTCAGTGATCCGCAGGTGGCCTCTGAGGTGCCGACCGCGGTCATCGTGGATCAGGTGCTCCGTCCGGACGTGGCGGCGGCGGTCGCCAACGATCCGCACGCCATCGAGGCGGTCGAGAACCAGGCGGTTCAGGTCCGTGCGGCCCGCGGGGTCGCACCCGGTCGGAACCCCCGCGACGAGGGCCGTCGGGTGGGGAACCAGATGGCCGAGGCCCTCGACACCGACCTGGCCACCGGCGCCCTGCACAACGCCGCCTCCTCCCTGGGGGAAGCCATCCTCTGCAAGGAGCAGTTCGGCATCCGCAACCCGGCGGAGGAGTCCGAGGCCCTGGCGCAGATCGACCGGCTCCGGGCCGCCTACTCCAGCGGCTCGCTCTCCGAGGGCGACCGGGGCTGGCTCGACTCCATCGGGGTGACGCTGTGAGCGGGCTGGTGGATCAGGCCCTCGACGCCTACGTCGCCAGCATGGGTACCCGGGGGATCGACCCCCAGGGTGTCCGGGTCGGCACCCTGGCCGCCCTGGTCGGCGTCAGCAACCCCCGGATGAGTGCGCTCCTCCAGGACTACCGGGTCCGACAGAACGGCGGTGGTACGAAGTACGTCGTGGGGTGCGAGGGCTACGGCAACCCGGACACGTCCACCAACCCGCCTCGGTGGAAGATCCTCTCCCGCCCCAACAGCGACCCGGTGGTCGTGCAGCGTGCTCGTCGTGATCACGCCATCTACCTCGCCCGGGACATGCAGACCCGGCTGGTCCGCGACTTCATCTGCGAGGTCTACCCGGCCCTCCAGGGCGCCCAGCGGGACCGTGTGGTTCAGACCGTCAGCGGCTCGCTCCTGGCCCACCTGGACATCGATGTCAGTACGGCGGTCCAGATGATCGAGCACGGCACGGCGCCGTGACCGCTCAGAACTGAGCAGGTTCGCCCGCTTCCGACCGTGGTCGGGTAGGCTGATCCCACAACCCACGAACGGAGGCCCCATGGACCCACTCAGCAAGTTGACCGCCGCCCTGGCTGCGGTCTCCGACGACGAGGTGCTGACGCTGGCCGACCAGGCCCGGCGCCTGTCCCTCCTCGATGACCTGATGGCCGAGGTCACCCGGCAGCGCGACGACCTCGTGCTGTCCCTGGCCGAGAGCATGGACGAGGACACCATGCAGGTGCCGGGCGTCGGGTGGCTCCACCGGGAGCGGAAGTACAGCACCACCGGCTCCGACTGGCGGGGCGCCCGGCTGGCCGCCATGAGCGAGGCCGTCCGGCTCGCCTCCGTCGATCGGGCCACCGGCGAGGTCCGCAACGACTGGCACCAGGTCGCCGCCCAGACGGCCGACCTCCTCGACCGCTCGCTCGCCCTCGGTGCGCCCAAGGGCGGGTTCACGTCGGCGCTGGGCCTCGACCCCGACGAGTTCATCCACAAGTCCTGGTACAGCAAGGTGTCCCTGAAGGAGAAGCCGTGACCGACGCCCCTGCCCCCACCAGCACCGACGTCGGCTCGGACGCCGTGGTCGGCGCCCCTGCTCCACCGACCGGCGACGAGGAGACCCGGGAGGCGCGGCGGTCGTTCGCCCTGGCCCTCGGGGCCGTGCGCGACGTGGCGAAGACGGAGACCGCCAACACGGGCACCTACTCCTACTCCTACGCCCCGCTCGGGGCGGTGCTGGAGGAGGTCAAGCGGGTCTGCGCCCTCTACGGCCTCACCCTCACCCAGCACGTCAGCACGGCGGTCCGGGAGGGCGTCCCCCTCCTGGCGGTCTACACGAGGCTCCTCCACGGCGACGGGGCCGTGGTCTCGTTCCCCCCCATCTGCATCCGGATGCCGGTGGACCCCCAGCCCCTCGGGTCGGCCATCACCTACCTCCGGCGCTACGCCCTGCTCACCATCTTCGCCATCAGCACCGAGGACGACGTGGACGGCCGGGTCGATGCGGCTCCGCCTCCCCCGCCCGAGATCCGGGCGCGCACCCAGGCCGAGGCCATCCTCCGGGAGCACATTCAGGGCATGGACGCCCCCGAGGTCACGGCGTTCCGCCGGGCCTTCAAGGAGCAGTTCGGCTGCACCCTGGCCCAGATGCCCAAGCCCCAGCACGATGAGGCGCTGGTCTGGGCCGAGGGGTTCCTCGGGGTCTCCCTGGCGCCCGGGGCTGACGACGACGGGACCGGCTATGGGTGACCAGCCGGACCTGTTCAGCACCGTCCCCTGCCCGACGTGCCGTGGCTCGGGCCTGCTCACCCATGAGGAGTTGCGGGGCCGGATCGAGGACCTCCCCGGGGCGGTCGGCCGGGACCACCCGGAGACCAGCCGCCGGGCCGCCTCGCTGGACGCTCCACGCTTCGGCACGCAACGCCACCGCGTCCTGGCCGCCCTCGTGCCGGGGCCTGCCACCGCGGCCGAGGTGGCGTCCTCTACGGGCCTCTCCCGGAACCAGACGGCGACGCGGCTGGGCGAACTGAGGCAGGGTGGGTTCGTGGCCTACCTCCGCACCCCGGGTGGCACCCCGGTCGAGCGCCGCACGGGGCCTCGGGACACCGGCCTGGTCCAGATGCTCACGGGGCTGGGCCGCTCGGCGCTGGCCGCTCTCAGCGAGTCCCGACGATGAAGCGCGGCGGTCCGCTGAAGCGCTCCCGCCTGGTGGCCCGGTCCACCATGAGCCGGAAGGCCAAGCGGCTCTCCGACGACCTCCGGCAGCAGGTCATGGCCCGGGACGGCTGGGGCTGCCAGGCCCGCACGCTGACGCCGGACCTGCCCTGTCGGGGCCGCCTCCACGTCCACCACCGGCTCCCCCGCTCCCGCGGTGGCCCGGACACCCTCAACAACCTGGTCACCCTCTGCCTGGTCCACCACGATCACGTCCACGGCAACCCGGTCTGGGCCAAGCACCACGGGCTGCTCCTGTGAGCCACCCGACTACGCTCGGGGTCGTGCCGCCCCCCACCCCCGCCGATGAGGCCCAGGCCCACCTGGCCTCGCTCCTGGCCGACGTGACCACCCGACTGGCGGCCGAGCGGGCCGCCCGGGACGAGACCAACGCCCGCATCCGAGACCTCGTGGCGTCAAAGGACGTCATCGAGCAAGCCCTGCGCCCCTTCCGGCGGCGCTCCCCCCAACAAGCAGAAGGAGAACCCGATGCCTCGTAGAGCAGGCGTGGTGACGAAGCACGACCCCGAGCAGGAGCGGCTGGCCGCTGCCGAGCACCGCGCCCTGGCCGACCTCCGCGAGGCCGAGCCGGACCTGGTGGCCGACCGCAACGCCCGGTGGTGGCACCTCTACCACGACCTCGGCTACAGCCAGCGGTCCATCGCCGCCATGGCGAACCAGGGCCTCCCGCCCGGCTCCCGCCAGCGGGTGACCGAGGACGCCGTGGAGAAGGCGCTCACCCGGATGGCCGAGCAGATGGTGGCGTCCTAGGTGGCGCCCGTCGAACCCTCCGCCGACCTCCGCACGTTCGCCAACTTCCTCCACCAGGCGTACGTCGCCCTGGTGGCCGAGGGGTTCACCGAGAAGCAGGCGCTCGCCGTCCTGGGCACGGTCATCTCGGAGGGGTTCTCCGCCAACCGCGGGGACGGGTGAACGGCACCGCCCTGGCCATGTGCCTCGGGGTCGCCCTCGTCGTGGCCGTCATCCTCCACGCCGACCCGACCGCCGACCCCGGCTGGGCCGTCCCCCTCATCGCGGCAGCGGCCGTCCTGCTCCTGATGCTCATCGTGGCGGCGGCCACCACCTGAGTGCTAGAGCCTGCTAGATGCTGACCCCGGTGCTGGTCGAGGACCAGGTGGTGACCATCTCGGCCGCACTCGAGGAGGCCACTGAGCGCTACGCCGAGGTGGCCGACCGGGAGGTCCGCGCCCGGCTGGAGTACCACCGCCACTACTGGCGGGTCGTGCTGGGTGACGTGAACGCCCACCCCAAGCAGACGGCCTCGGTCCGGGACGCCCGGGCCGGTCTCCTCTGCGACGACGACCACACCGTCTGGCGGCTGGCCGAGGCCGAGTTGCGGGCCGCCCGGGAGCACCTGCTCACCCTGCGTGCCCGGCTCTCGGCGGTGCAGACGCTCGCCCGCTCGCTGGCGGTCCAGGTGTGAGCCGCTGTAGCGCGTGCGGGGCGCAGGTGACGTGGGCGATCACGGTCACGGGCCGCCGCATGCCGCTCGACCCCGAGCCTGCTCCCGCTGGGAACGTCCTCATCGCGGAGGACGGCCGAGCCGTCGTGGTCGGCCCTGGTGCCCGGGTCCACCCGAGCGCCCTCCGCTATCAGCCGCACTTCGCCACCTGCCCGAACCCCCTGGGGCCGCGTAGTCCCTGAGCAGGGAGTTCTTTCCATCGGGCGTTGCTATGCCGACTCGGGTCGGGTACCGTGTCTACATGCCCACTCCCACCTCCCCTCGCCCCCGGCGGCGCATGCTGCCGCGTGGCAACTTCGACCTCGATGCCGCCATCGACCAGGCGTTCCTGGCCGGTGGCATCAGCGAGGCCCGGCACGCCGCCCTGCTGCGGCTCGGCTGGGTCCCCACCGACGCCCAGATCCTCCAGGCCGTTGGTCGCAACGCCTGGCGGCTCGGCCAAGAGCGGGGCAACCAGACCTACCAGCGCTGGTGCGTGTCGGTCGGTCGGCCCATGCCCTTCATCGACCCGGACGGACAGGGCTTCGACGCCGCCCTCGGGGTCACCTCGGACACCGCCTCCATCGACCGGGGGTTCGGGATCGAGATCGAGTTCAACGCTGGCCGCCGGTCCGGCTCCTACGGACAGATGAACGACGTCGTGGTGGCCCTCCAGGCCGCCGGGGTCGAGGCTGCCAACTACGGCGGGTACGCCCCGCACGAGGCGCCGACCGGCTGGCGCATGGGGACCGACGTCACGGTCTCCGGCGGCGAACTGGTCAGCCCCATCCTCGCCGGGTCGGCGGGCCTCAACGAGGTCCGGGAGGCCCTGC
>Ga0105104_10003251_pt1 | contig 11655 bp, 8 predicted proteins | sample PPLLaktember2015_3_FD_87034 | JGI IMG/M metagenome (GOLD analysis project Ga0105104, IMG submission 87034) | Freshwater sediment microbial communities from Prairie Pothole Lake near Jamestown, North Dakota, USA - PPLs Lake P7 Core (6) Depth... | ecosystem: Environmental > Aquatic > Freshwater >...
CCCCCCAGCAAACTCATAAAGACCGCAATAGCCAATATCAGAAAACTCCATAACTATACTTGCTACAACCAAACAAATTATCATTCTCGCATTTTTCATTTTCTTCTCCTTATCAGCCGTTTGCTGTCAAATAACAATGCCGCATATTATTCCACTCCTAAATAGGACTAAGTGAATTATCGGCTTTTTGATTATTTGAACCACAGAAAAAGCGGGCTAATCGTTACTATTGGGGAAAAATCATGACATAATTCTTATTGATATCGCCCGACTTTCAAGACCTAAAACAATTCCTTGCAGGACTTAGGCATGGAAGCAGGATTTATCTGGATTTATATTTGGAAGATTTTATTGAATAGTAGAAATTCGGTGAGCAACTATTTGTATTAAGATGAAAACAATTTTAATGGCATAGGATTTATAAAAATCACATTCCTTCAATTAACTTTAATGATTTGGCTTGTTTGCAGTCCGGATAATTTTCACAGCCCATAAAAATACCATTTACACTTGATCTTGCTGTCAGTGGGTGACCAAATTCGCATGTATCCCCACTGAGCCGGATCTTCTTTTTTATATCTTCCAATGAGGCAGGACGGCTATAAAAACACTTAAACATTTCATTTGAACATACTAACCGCCATTGTTGAGATTCTTGGCGAAGGATCAAATGGCCTGGCGTGCATTTTGGGCATTGGAAAAGTTTAGTCGTAGGCTTAACTTCTTCTTCAGCCAAATGTGAAAATCCAATGCGCCAGAGCACACGACTTACATTTGGAGAACGAACAGCTAACCACTCACTTCCCAGTGGCAGACAAAGGTATCCTTGTCCGGTGAATAACGGTGGACATAAAGCATCCTCTCTAATAATAAAATTACCTGAGACTGGTTGCTTTTGACCCATAACCATCAATTTACGAGGAGATTTTATAGCATCAAAAAGAGAGGCGATTAAGGGAAGTGATTCACGTTCGCTTCCGCAAGAACAAATAGCAGGGATACTTGTATCCGGTTCATACCCAAGAATTTGTTGTAGTTTATTAACGGGGTATGTTTCATCTAAGATTTCCTCGGCAGGATAAACATGTAAGCCTGTATTCCATTCTCCTATCAATCTCCGCCAAAAAGTATCTCCAATTGCCAATGTCTTAATTAATTGTTCATTACCTATAACGATTAAATAATCCTTCGATCTGCTTAGTGCTACATTCAGCAATCGGTCTGATTTCTTATCTTTAAAAAAGGGAGCTAATTTATCAGGTGAGTGCGTAGTTAAGTCCACTATTACTGTTCGCCGTTCGCTACCTTGTGAGCGATGAATTGTGCTTGACGATATCTTTGCTTTAAGAAATCGCTTCCGAAGATCAAAGGCCAAAGCAGACATTAGCGATTGCTGTGGGCGAAAAGGAGTTAGAAGCAATATATCTCTCTGCTGCAAAGGGTTTAAAAGTCGAACTATTTCATGGATCAGAGGGACGGCAAAAGGATGATAGTAAGATTTCTCTGAGACCGAGTAATAGGTTTTGCACCATTGCATTGGTAGATTTATGAATTCTGCTGGTACGCCATCTTCTCTGCGACCATGTAAAAGCTTTCCCCTATATGTAAGACGGCTGACTAATCCTCCAATTTGATTGGTCATACGATATTGAGTTCGCAGAAAAACCATTGGCTTACTATCATCGTTTTCAACAGGCGAATCGATTCCTAACCAGTCGTAAATATTTCTACCGAGCCATTCTTGTGCTTCACTGTTTTCGCTCTGGCATATCGGGGGAAGTTGCTTGGGATCGCCAGCATATACCAAATGATTTTGGGCAATTGCAGAAGCTGCGAACGCATATAGTAGCGAAACCATCGATGCCTCATCCACTGCAACCACATCGAAGAGAGTTGTTCGGAAAGATGGCTCCAAAACCATCTTAGCCAAAGTACAGCAGATGACGCGATAAGCACTGGGATCACTATTGCCTGAATATTTAATTATTTCAGGATCAATCGAAGTGCCGAGGCGATAGAGCATCCGCGCAAGTGGCAAACGGCCTTTCACCTCCATTAAAACCGCTTTCATAGCAACATCTACAGCCGCATTCGATGTGGAAACAATCAATACTCGCTTGCCTAATTCCATCCATTTGGCGATGGCAGCCCCAAGAGTTTTTGTTTTACCAGTTCCCGGAGGACCCCACAATAAATGAACTGGCTGAGAATGCATTGCCGCAATGGCTCGTCGTTGATCTTCGTTAAGATTATTGGATCGAGTCGCTATTTCAATTAGTTTGGCAGCTTTCAATTGCTTTTGCACTACACGAGTTGCTAATGGCCCACATATGTCACCGGAATCTTTGGCGAACAAAAATTCCTTTAATTGCTGTAATATGAATGTAGGATCGAATGTAACATTCATCACCACTGCATCAGGTGGCAATGGTTGTTTGCAAACAACTTCAATACCTTCATCAGTGCAGTTGAGAACGAAGGCATCGATAGATATACCGCCTTTTAAGTGAAATATAAGCGGTTGTTCAGCACTCAAGTGAATTGGTTTTGAGAGGAGAATTCGATAAGCATATCCTTGCGTTGTTTGTCCAAGTGGCTCAATGGCATCTATGTCCAACCACAGTTGCTGCACTTGCCGTTTGGCAGATTCAATTTCGCAAGCAATTGCTCTTTCGATGGACTCTCGTTCAAAATTTGTAAATAAACGTGTCATAACCAAAGTTATCTATTCGCTAATCTTTAATTTATTTTGCAACGATAGACGCTCTACAAAACCACTCCCACCGTATTCGTCGGCATACTCTGCCATGAAACGTTACCTGCCCTGACCTTATATTCGAGTTTTATTCCGATTCCAACGTTGCTTTATGTCAACATCCCCTTTGGAAAAGGTTAAATCGGGTCTCATAACTGAACCCGTTCAATCAAACCCCATTTTCAAATTAAAAATAAGGTTTTCGAAGCCAACAGTCCCATAAAGAAAAATGAAACGTCGCATATGAAGCTTCATCTGTCATATATCAAGCTTCATCTGTCGCATATCAAGCTTCATCTGCCGTATATTAAGCTTCATCCGTCGCATATGAAGCTTCATCTGTCATATATCAAGCTTCATCTGTCGCATATCAAGCTTCATCTGTCGTATATCAAGCTTCATCTGTCGTATATCAAGCCTCATCCGTCGCATATTAAGCTTCATTTTCGGGTTCCGTAGCCCCCGAAGCATTTTTCAAAGTCCCAACTTCGCGGGAACTAAGGGAAAAATCGGGGGCGAAGCTTCCTCTTGTGTTTATTAAGTGGCATAAGCCATCCAATTAACTTTTCCTTGAGATACTTAAGGATTTCCTTTAATATGCAACGCTATGCGTTGGATATGGATTGATAAATTTGTTGAGTTCAAGAGCGGCGAATCGGCTGTTTCGGTTAAGAACGTAACGTTGGCCGAGGAGCATCTGCACGACCATTTTCCGGGTTTTCCGATAATGCCTGAATGCCTGATTATCGAGGCAATGGCCCAGACGGCCGGGATATTAGTGGGCGAGGCGAAGAAATTTCAGGAAAAGGTGATTTTGGCCAAGATAAAGAAGGCGGTATTTCACGATTACGTGCGGCCGGGCGATACGCTGAGGTTATCGGCGAAGATTGAATCGATAGCTCCTGAGGCGGCAAGCACTACGGGGGCCGTTACCTGCGACGGGAAATTGATAGCGGATATCGACCTGATGTTCAGTCATATCGACCAGAACCTCGCGGGCAAGGAATTCCCGAAAGAAAACTTCGTATTCACGGATATGTTCAAATCGCTGCTACAGGGGGCGGTTTTCAAGGAAGGCAACAGGTAGAAAGACGTGGCGGGACAAAACCGAGTAGTGATAACAGGGATTGGGGCGGTAAGTTCGCTGGGTTTGACGTTAGCTAAGACCTGGGAGGGGCTTTGCTCGGGCAGGAGCGGGATAAGGCGGATTAAGGCGTTTGACCCGTCCAAATTCAGTTGCCAGCTTGCCGGCGAGGTCGAGGAATACAGGATTCAAAATTACGTTCCGAAGACATTTCGCAAGATGACCAAGCTGATGTCGAAGGATATCGAACTTGCGGTAATAGCGGCCGATGAGGCGGTAAGAGACAGCGGCCTTATTACCAAGGGCATCGACGAACAAAAAATTAACGTTAAGCCGGAGCGTATGGCAATAAATATCGGAGCGGGATTGATAAGCTGCGACCCGTGCGAGCTTGCGCCGGCGGTTGCCAAAAGTATGGCCGAGGGAAAATTCGATATCAAGAAATGGGGCAAAGATGGCTTGGATTTAGTAACGCCCCTGTGGCTGTTGAAGTATTTGCCGAATATGCTTGCCTGCCATGTAGGAATCATTCACGATATTCAGGGGCCGAGCAACACGATTACCTGCGCGGAGGTTTCAGGCCATATAGCGATAGCGGAAGCTGCGGAGGTTATCGCCCGCGGCGACAGCGATATAGCGATTGGAGGGGCAGCCGAGGCGAAGGTTAATCCTGTATTGATAATGCGTCAATGTCTTATTAAAAGAACTACCAGCAATCATAATAACGACCCGGAAGGCGCGTGCAGACCTTTCGACGCAGACGCCAGCGGCTCGGTTTTCGGCGATGGCGGCGGAATCGTCGTTTTGGAGAATCTCGATAACGCGGCAGGACGAGGCGCGAGGATTTACGCTGAATTAGCCGGGACCGGCCAAAGCGCGTGCATCAATTCCCCTTATGAGCATATCGAGCCGGACGGCAAGGGAATAACAATTGCAATCGAAAAGGCGCTGGCTCAAGCCGGAATTACGCCCAAAGACATCGATTTGATAATCCCGCACGGGACAGGGATACCGCAGGATGATTTGGCTGAATCAAAAGGAATAGAGGCAGCGATGGGCAACGAAATAAAACGGATACCCGTCTGGCCGACAAAAAGCATGCTGAGCAACACAGGCGCGGCATCAGGCGGGCTTGATGTTGTCGCGGCAATTTGTGCGATGCGAGATGGAATTATACCGGCAGCGAAAAATTGTCAAAGAATCGCGCCGGGCTGCAATCTCAATGTCGTCAAAGAAAATACAAAGACCGATATTCGTTACGCGTTATGCTGCGGCTACACATACGGCGGTCAAACTGCCGCTGTCATACTCAAGAAATATGAGAATTAGGATAGAATGGAATACAACCAGAAAAAAGAAAGAGTTGTAATTACCGGAATGGGAATTGTTTGCCCATTGGGGCACGATATCGAAACGGTATGGAAGGCGATATTAGCGGGTAAAAGCGGCGTCGATAAGACGACTATCTTTGACGCATCGACTTTCCCTACGACGTTCAGCTCAGAGGTAAAGGATTACGACATTTCAAAGTTTACTAAAAATCCGCAATTACATAAGGATGGCAACAGGGGAAGCAGGTTTGTTGTCGGGGCAGCGGCCCAGGCATGCAAGCAGGCGCGGATAGATATTGAGACCGAAAAACCAGCCGACAGGATTGACCGCAGCCGGATGGGAATTTACTTAGGCGCAGGCGAGGGAGCGGCAAATCACGAGGCATTTTTCGGGGCTATCGCGGCAGGATGGGACGACCAGACACAGCAAATGGACTGGGCCAAATGGACTGAGGTGGCCGAGGAAAAAATGGGAGCTATGCACGAGCTTGAGCAAGAGGCGAATATGCCGGCGGCACATTTATCGATGCTGACTGGGGCGCGGGGGCCTGTAAGAAGTTGTTTAACTGCGTGCGCCGCAAGCACACAGGCGACGGGCGAAGCGATGACGTTAATTCGCCGGGGCTATGCGGATATAATGATTGCCGGCGGCGCTCATTCGATGATTCACCCGCTGGGACAAACCGGCTTTAACCGCCTGACCGCTTTATCGAAAAGAAACGACAGCCCACAGACGGCATCGAGACCCTTTACCGCAAGCAGAGACGGATTCGTATTGGGCGAGGGCGCGGCGGTCGTAATACTGGAAAGTTTAAGCTCAGCGAAAAAACGCGGCGTGCCGATTCTGGCGGAGATTATCGGTTACGGCAGCAGCTCGGACGCATTTCGCGTTACTGATATGCACGAGGAGGGGCGCGGCGCGATTCAGGCAATGGAGGCGGCGATAAAGGACGCGGGAATTAGCTATAAGGATGTAAATTACATAAACACCCACGGCACAAGCACCGCGGAAAATGACTCGATTGAGACAAAGGCGATAAAGGCGGTATTTAAGGAAATGGCAAAGCAGATACCGGTAAGCAGCGTCAAGAGTATGATGGGCCATTTAATCGGGGCGGCTGGCGCTGCTGAACTGATTACCTGCGTGTTGGCGATTCGCGACGGCATAGTGCCTCCTACGATAAATCTCAACGACCCGGACCCGCAGCTCGATTTGGATTATGTGCCTAACGTGTCGAGGAAAACGCGAGTTGATATTGCGATGAAGGAATCGTTTGGCTTCGGGGGACAAAATAACGTGGTTATCGTAAAAAGATATGAGGCCTGAGTAATACAATGATTGACATAAAGCTGATAAGAGAAAATCGAGAGCGTTTCGCTAAAGCGGCCAAAGACAAGAACATAAAAGTGGATATCAGCCTATTGCTCGATATCGACAAAGTGATTGTCGAATCCAAAACGGCGCTTCAACAAATACTGACTGAGAAGAACCTGATCGGCAAATCAATTCCCAAGCTTTCGGGGGCCGAAAAAGAATCCGCCCTCGGTAAACTTGCGGAGCTAAAAAAATCCGAGACATCTCATAACGAGAAACTCAAACAATTACAGCCGGAATACGACTCGCTTATGCTGCTTGTTGCGCAGCCGGCGGATGATGCCGTGCCTTTTGGCAAAGATGATACCGAAAATGTCGAATTGAGGCGGGAAGGCCATGTTCGCAAATTCGATTTTGAGCCGAAGGACCACATAAAGCTTGGGCTTGAATTAGATATCATTGATATGGAGCGGGGAGTGAAACTTGCCGGGCCGCGAAGTTATTTCCTCAAAGGCGACGGGGCAAGATTACACTGGGCGGTATTACAGTTCGCGATGGACGTGATGGTGGCAAGAAAATATACGCCGATGTCGGTGCCGCTTTTGATGAAAGATGAGGCGATGCGAGGAACGGGATATTATCCCGGCTCGGAAGAGCAGACCTATCGGATGGAAGCAGACGAGCTTAACCTTGCGGGAACAGCGGAAGTGCCGCTGACCGCTTATCGGATGGGCGAGATTCTCGATGAGGCGGATTTGCCGATGAAATTCGCGGGGATGTCAACCTGTTTTCGCCGAGAGGCGGGTGCGGCGGGAAAAGACACTTATGGCCTTTACCGGATTCACCAGTTCGACAAAGTCGAGCAGGTCGTGATTTGCAAAAACAGCATCGAAGAGAGCAATAAATTCCACGAGGAGATTTTGAATAATTCCGAAGTGGTTCTGCGAGCGATGGAGCTGCCCTACCGTGTCGTGGTCGTCTGCACTGGCGACTTAGGCAGGGGCCAGGCAAGGAAATACGATATCGAGACGTGGATGCCCTCCCGCGGCAATTACTGCGAAACGCACAGCGCAAGCAAATTTTACGAATTCCAGGCCCGGCGAATGAACCTGCGATATAAAGACACGACAACGAAGAAAAACCTGTTTTGCCACACGCTCAATAATACCGTCATCGCAAGCCCGCGGATTTTGATACCGATTCTGGAGCTTTATCAGAACGCCGACGGCTCAGTTGCCGTGCCGAAAGTCCTGCAACCCTACATGGGCGGACAGGAGTTAATCAAATGACAAAGCCGGAAGTTTTTGAGTTTATAATGAATAACCCGATATTTGCCATGGCGACCGTGTCGGATGGCCAGGCCAGAGTAAGAATGATGAAGGCGTATCGGGCGGACGAGGAAGGCATCATATTCATTACCGGCGAAAACAAGGACGTGCACAGACAGCTTGGGACAAATCCGGAAGTCGAACTGTGCTTTTTCAGTATCGACCAGGAGATACACATACGGGTAACCGGTTCTGTGGAAGTGGCCGAAAAAACCTCGCTGAAAAAGGAAATAGGCGACGATTACCAGTTCCTCAAGAAATGGGTGGATAACGCCGGCTACGATGTCCCGGTTGTTTATTGCCTAAAGGCAGGCAAGGCGGCCGTATGGACGATGGATACAAATTACCGGCCTAAAGAATATATCCAGTTATAAAACAGCTTCAGAACTTCGCTATTGCTGGCATACAGGCACATAAGGCGGACAAGGTGGCTGCAACTGGGTATCTTTCTTCATCCAATGTGCAGTTAATATTGATTCGTCATTGCCATTTACTCTGTAGTCCCTATTAAAGTCTGCGCAGGGATTATAGCGGACATCTGGATAGGAAGTATTATTAGCATTCGCCAAGATTGTAGCATCGCTCGTAAAAACGCGATATTTGGTGGTTAGGCCTTCTGTCTTGTTATCCGCGTCACCGTAGCACTGATAGGACCATGTCCAGCAGTTAAAAACAGGTGCAGGCGGGGATGCAAATGGACTAAGCCAGGATTCTGCAAATATTTTTAAGTCATTACAATCGACTTTTCCGTTGCGGTCAAGATCCGTCCCTCCGCACCAGTCCGGCTGGACGCATTCATTTTCCCAGTTATTTCCAACTGGGACAAAATCCACAAAATCAACCTTGGTATCTCCATTGAAGTCACGATGCCAGTGGTTAGGGTCCATCCCAAACTCGGCAGTAATGGTATAGTGCCAAAAACCAATACCACCTGCCCATAAAGAGCAATTATTTTGAACTCCGCCGGGCCAGCCGTCATAAACCTCCTGGGTTATTTGAGCAAAACCAATAAAATCAGTAACATGCCAGGACCAGGCCCGTTTGGCTGGCGAAAGATAATCACGATTGATACAATCAGAGTTACAGGCAATATCAGCACGAACTATCGCAAAACCAGCCGATGGTCCATAGGCTATAAGGTCACGGGCGTGAGCAATGTCATTGGGCTCAGTCAAAGGTAAAACGTATGAATCGCCGTAAGCCGGCTCGATTTCCGAGACAAGAAAATAAACGGTTTGGCCAAAAGCAGCGGTAATGAAACAGAATAATAATGCAGCTACAAAATATGAATATCCCTTGCACATAGTCGATATTTCATAAAATAATTGACTCTGTTTAACTCCTCATATAGATTACACTATAGTCTTCTTGGCCTTATTGTGTCAAGAGAAAATACGGCTTTTTGGCTTTTTAAGGAAGCAATATAACTGCATATGAGAAACAAGTCATCATTATGTTTAGCGGGATTGTTATTTTTCATATTTGCAATTGAAGGGTGTATTTCAGCACATAACCGGCAAGATATTGCCGCCATGCAGCAGCAATTGTTAAGTAAGGCATACCGCTACGACCAGAACGGCTGGATATTTATTCATATCGAGGGTAAACCTTTCGAGCGGGGATTTCAAAGGGGATACCTGACCGCCGGCGAAATAGAGGATTTTTATAAAACACTCACATACGTCCAGGAGTTTGAAACAGGCGAAAAAATAGATTTCTTCGTCAAGGCATCGAATATTTTATTCAAGGACAAGGTCTCACAGGAATACATTGAGGAAATGAAGGGAATGACGGCAGGGATGCGGGCCGCGGGCAAAAATATAACATACGACCAGATGCTCTTTATGAACGGATTTATAGACGTCGCATGGTACTGGTGGCCGACGGTAAAGAACAAGTTGCCGGACGACCGTCCGGGATGCAGCGCATTTATCGCGACGGGTGACGCGACGGCAAACGGCGAAATTGTAATGGCGCACAACTCATGGTTTTCGTATTCGATAATTAAATTCTGTAATATTGTCGTTGATATATCGCCTGAAAAGGGCAATCGCATTTTGATGCAATCCTGGGGGCCGTGCATATACAGCGCCACGGACTTCTTTTTAACTTCGGCCGGTCTGGTCGGGACCGAAACGACAATCGGCGGATTTGAAGGTTTTAATCAAAAAGGCACGCCTGTTTTTGAAAGAGCGCGAAAGGCGATGCAATACGCCCCAGACATCAATGAGTGGGCAAAAATAATAATTGAAAAAAACAGCGGCGCTTACGCCAATTCCTGGCTGATCGGCGACACAAAAACAGGCGAGATTGCCCTGCTGGAACTGGGATTGAAGAGCCACAGCCTGCAAAAAAAGACCGGCGGATATTTCGCCGGCTCGAACATTACAAGCGACATCAAGATTCTCAGGAAAGAAACAAAGTCGAGCTACGACGACATCAGAATTTCGAACATTGCCCGGCGGACCCGCTGGGAACAGCTTATGAAGGAACACTATGGAAAAATAGACGCCGAAACCGCTAAAAATATTCTGGCCGACCACTACGACGTTTATTTGAAAAAGGAAAATCCGTCATCGAGAACAATTTGCGGGCATTATGATCTTGAAGACGGCAGCGTCGCGAAAAGCGCCCCGCCTTATCTGCCTTCGGGGACGATTGACGGCAAAGTTATTGATTCGAGTATGGTAAAGGACTGGCAATTCTGGGCAAAATGGGGCAGCGCCTGTGACAGGAGTTTCGATGCCAACGATTTTCTCACCGAGCATCCGCAATACAACTGGCAAAAAGGATACTTGCCTGACCTGCCGGCACAGCCGTGGACCGTTTTACCCAAAAAGCCATAACAACCGGTTTTCACGTTTTTGCAGTTGAACCCCTGCCGGAATATCTTATAATCCGGCATCAGATGGATTGGGGACAACAGGGTCTTTTTTGTGAGCTTATATGCAGGCGCTCGAAGTAAGCGGACTCAGGAAGGAATACGGCACGTTAGTCGCCGTCAACAGCGTCTCTTTTACCGTTGCGCAGGGAGAGGTGCTCGGACTGATAGGGCCAAACGGCGCGGGAAAGACGACATTGCTTCGGATGCTCGCCACCGTCCTTCGCCCGACAAGCGGCTCAGTCGGAATCCTCGGCTATAACTCGGCAACCGAATATCTTCAGATAAGAAAACGGGTCGGATACCTGCCTGATTTTTTCAATCTCTACAACGATTTGACAATCAGGGAATGTCTCGAATTTTTCGCCAAAGCATATAACGTGGATGAAGCGCTGATACCGGGGCGAATAGATGAGGTGCTCGGGTTTATTGAGCTTGAAGACAAACGAAACGATTTCGTGCGTCACCTGTCGCGCGGTATGGTCCAGCGAATGGGCCTGGGAGTTCTTCTCATTCATGAGCCGGATGTCTTTTTGCTCGATGAGCCGGCCTCAGGCCTGGATCCCAAGGCAAGGATACAGCTTCGACGAATACTGACAAAACTGGCGAGCGAAGGCAAAACAGTCATAATCTCTTCTCACATCCTCACCGAATTGTCCGACTTCTGCTCGCACGTCGCGATCATGAACAAGGGCAACATAATATTGCACGGCTCAATCGATGAAATCCAGCGGAGGGTATTTGCCATAAGGCAAATCGTGGTATCGGTCGCCGGCGACACCGGCAAGGCGGTTTCAACCATAAAGGAGTTTTCGGGGGTCGGCGAAATTAAGGTTGACGCCAATCATATAACAGTTGACATCGACGCCGACGACAACAAGCTGGCCGAGCTGAATTCATATCTTGTCTCTAAAGACATCAAAGTCTGCGGCCTTTGGGAGGAAAAGGCAGACCTTGAGGA
>Ga0105104_10003254_pt1 | contig 11647 bp, 7 predicted proteins | sample PPLLaktember2015_3_FD_87034 | JGI IMG/M metagenome (GOLD analysis project Ga0105104, IMG submission 87034) | Freshwater sediment microbial communities from Prairie Pothole Lake near Jamestown, North Dakota, USA - PPLs Lake P7 Core (6) Depth... | ecosystem: Environmental > Aquatic > Freshwater >...
CAGGTGAGTACAGGGGAACTGGGTGCATTCTTCCACCGGTTGGACCCGAACCTTGCCGAGGACACGGCAACCGGCATGTTTGAAACCCACGCCATCTCCCAGATGCAGTTGATCGACCGCCAGGAGGCAAATGACCCCGCGGCGGTCCTTGCGATCGTGCGAGACGCCCGTGGGCATATGGGCGCAGTCGCCAGGGCATTCGCCAGGGGGATAGCCACCCGATACCCGGACCGTTTTCCGGGTGAGGTCGGAGGGGGTCCGGCAGAACTCCGCTCCACACTAACCTTACTGCTCTCCGAGCACATGTACTTAGCCGCGGAAGCCACACGAGCTGCCTTGAAAGGGAAGCAGGTTGATTTCGAGGCCGCGGCCGGGGTACTGGAATTGAATGCAATTGATTTGTCGGCTGCTATCGGATCCACCTACGGTCCAGAGGCTCAGCAGGCATTCCTTCCCCTGTGGCGCAAGCACATCGGTTTTGCTGCCGAATACACCAACAGCCTGGCGAAAAATGACACCTCCGGCCAAAGGCAAGCCCTCGAAAGCCTCCTGGCGTATCCTCAGGAGCTTGGGGGTTTTTTGGCATCCGTCAATCCCGGCCTTCCCGATGACACCCTGGCAGACCTGGAGAGAGACCATATCCAGGCCTTGATCCAGATTATCGATTCGCAGAACGTGGGGAATGAGGCAGCCGCCTACAGCCTCTTCCGCGAAGCCTATGCCCATACGGGCATGATGGCCGGGCTGCTGGCAGAAGGCACCCTCCATGTACCCGCTCCAGGGGCCGGACAGGCAGCCATGGTGAAGCAGGTGGAGATCAAGGTATTTGCCTTCGTCCCGCCTGAACTCGAGGTCCGGGTTGGCACGACAGTCATATGGACCAACCAGGATGACACCGTGCACACGATCACAGTGGGTACCGTCGGAAATGCAGGGGATGATTTCGACTCATCCCCGTTTGGCAAAGGGGAGAGCTTCGCCTATTTATTTACAACGCCAGGCGAGTTTCCCTATTTTTGCAGGGTCCATCCGGAAATGGTGGGGTTGGTGCGGGTCGTGCCGTAATTCGAAATAGAATCTACCTCGAAGACGACTGCTTCAGCATCCCGATAGACTTTTACCAATCCTGGATCACCGGCAGCCTGGCGCAGGAAGCCTTCGTGCTGCAGGTCGGTCACCACATACTGCGCGCCAAAGATAGAGGCGATGGCGATCGACGGCTGCCTTATCTCGCCCTGAGTGATCTGGACCCAGGCATCATAAAGCGAAGCATCGTACAGCTGCAGATAAGTCGGATCCAGCCCAACCAGGTAGGTGTTGTGGGTGTTGTAGTAGAAAAGGCGGGGGAAATCATCCCAATCGGTCTGGAAGACGCGCGCATCCGCATAAGTATTGGCTTCCAGCCAGGCGGCGGCACCGGCGTAGAGCGTGTAGGGTTTCGAGTGTTGGATGGTGATACTGGAAGCCTGGAAGGTCATCCAGAGCGCAGGGATCAAAATCACCGTGAGAACGACCGCCGGCAGATGCGGAACCGTTCGCCGGATCCAGGGCAGGCTCTTCCACTCGCTTCGAGAAATTCTTTCGCGGAAGTTTGCGATTACCGGAGACCAGGCGAAAGCGGCGAAGATCAGGACAAACGGCGGGAAGTATTCGATGAACCGGCGGGATTGAAACAGCATGAAGCCGAACAGGCAAACCAGGCCGAAGCTGGCGGCTGTCCTCACGTCCATACGGCGCCCACTCAAGCCAAGCGCCACCGCTCCGGTGATCCAGGCCAGCAGCGCCAGGGGGGAATTGGCCATAAGCTGGCTTGTATCGTAGGGGTACCATTCGCTGCCGACGTTCACGGCGGTGGTTTCGACGAGTTTGGGGAGGATATGCTGGTAGGCGAAGACGATATTGTAAGGCAAGTATGGATTGATGATCAACCCGGCGGCGATACCGGCGCCGGTATAAAGCAGGGGACGGAGATCCAGACGGCGTTCGATCCATCCGGAGGCGACAACATACACACCGGCCAGACCCAGGAGGAGAGGAAAAGCATTGTATAACCAGACATACAAGAAGCCGAGGATGAACAGACAGCGGTATTTGCGCTCGAGCAGTCCGTTAAGTCCTAAGGCCAGCACAGCCAAAGATAGTGACTGGGCTCGTGTGATGCTCATCCGGAAGATGAAAGCCTCGGAGACGGCTAACAGACCCAGAGACCATAAGGAGGCATAGGGAATGCGCTGGCTGCGCAGCAAGCGTTCGATGCTTAAAAAAGCCAGGCTGGCAAAGATTACGCTGGCCCATTTTGCCCCCATCCGCAGGTCGCCAAAGGTAAAGGGGATCAAAGCCAGGTGGAAAAGTAAATGGTGATCGTAAAACTCACGCGGGTTCAGGATGGTCAGGGGCAGCCAGGGAAAATCGGGTTTCAGGCCTTCGGTGCGCATCAGGTAGGCCAGCTTGATGTGATAAAACCCATCGTTGTCCGGCATATCCGGGGTCGAGAACTGGATCAACGCCATGAAGAGCACAAACACGGCCCAGACGGTCAGACCCATCAGAAGGCTGCGTATGGCCTGGGTGGAACTTTTCTGAATGGGAAGGATTCGAGGAAACAGGCTGTGCCTGGTCTGCCGTTGGTGAAGGATGTTCTGCATGATCTTCTCCTGAGGAGGACCTGCAGGGATGGACGTTCTCGCCTTGCAGGTCCTGATCATCGATGGGTCAAACGATCCGAGTTTTGTGTCGAGTTATTTCACCCTGGAAGGATTCAGTAATCATCGTCGTTGTCGTTCCCGCCCCCCGATCCAGTGCCGCCTCCACCACTTCCGCTGTTTCCGCTGTTACCGCCGTGATCGTCAAACCCACCGTTATTGTTCCCCGAGTCGCTGTTGGTGTTCTGGCTGCTGTCGTCATTCGTGTTGCTGTTCCGGTTTCCGCCCTGGTCATCGTTCCCATTATCGTTGCTGTTCTGATTGAGGTTGGTATTCAGGTTTTCATTTCCATTGGTATTGCTGTTTCCATTGGAATTGCCATTCGTATTCTCGTTCGCATCATCGCTTCTGGAGGCTGGACCTCCACCCATGACAGCCAGCTCGATCTCGCGGGCGACCAGGTCGCCATCGCCATTCAATGCAGCATGAACCTTTACGAAATCCCCTAAACGGATAACATCTTTCCATTCGGTCAGGGAGTGAATGAAAACCGTCTTCCCGCCGATTATCCAGGCTCCAGGGCTGGTCGCTTCAACCGTACCGGTAAACTCGGTTTCTGTTCCTATGACAGCTGGCGTTGACCCAAGCTGCGAACTGTCAATGGCGCGCCTCATCTCCGATCGAACGGGATCGGGGACGCTCTCCAGCATGCTGCTCAAGGTACGCCCGTACCGGGAGAGCGTCTCCGAGATCCGGACGTTAAGAAGAGCTGCCCGCTCGGGATCACCCTGTGAAACGAGATCTACTTCGGCAAGGGCACTCTTGATAAATGCATCAAAATCTTGGGCCGCGGCGGAGATATTCTGGAAGCGGCCTTCGGCGATTAACCCGGCGATCTCTTCCAGGCGGCGCTCTGCGTACACCATATTCAGTTCAGCGCGGGCGGCCGCACCCTGCGCCATCGTGATTCGTGTTTGCTCAAGGGTGGTCTTGACCGGGTACAGCACATCCCCGGGTAAGGCAGACTGAGCGGCAAAGGCGGTCACTCCCGCCCCGCCGGAAAGAAGGACGATCCCCCCGATGAACACCGCAAGAGCGGTGATTAATGTATGTCTGATTTTTGTGTTCATGAACTCTCTCCTTACAACTTTTCCGGATAGATAGAATTTTATTGATCATATCTAACTGCGGCCGGCTGCGGAACGTACCCAGGGAGGTAATCCCAGGATCCGGAGGTCGGAAATCTTTAAGACTTAAGTCCAATAGAATCCGTTCCCTTGGACCGTTCTCAATTCAGGGTGGACAGGTATAATTTTCAGGGGGATATTTGTGCCCGATGGAGTGGATCGATGCTGGAGCGATTTCAAGGTGCGGTCAAGCGGTTAAATTTGGCCCAACGGTTTACACTGACGAGCCTGGCGGTTCTGCTGGCGGGAATGGTTGGCCTGGGCGCCTGGGTGGGCCAGCAGATACAATCCGGGGTGGTTAACCGCTCCGGTGCGACCACGGCTCTTTATGTAGACAGTTTTGTGGCCCCCCTGCTTCAGGAGCTTGGTGGATCCAGGGAGCTGTCGTCACAGAACGTGGAAACGCTGAACAAACTGCTGGCAGAGACATCGCTGGGACGGCAGATCATCGCATTCAAGGTCTGGGATTTGAATGGAAAGGTGGTTTACAGCACCGAACCTTCCGCGATTGGCAAGACATTCCCGATGCACGATCCCCTGATTCGAGCCAGCCAGGGAGAGGTGTCCTCGCGGTTGAGCGTAGAAGAGGCAGAGAATGCCCCGCAGCGGGCGATAAACGCCGAATTCCTCGAGATCTACAGCCCGGTCCGTCTGACCGGCACGAATCAGATCATCGCTGTGGCTGAGTATTACCAGGCAGTGGACGAGTTTCAGGCGGAGATCGCCACAGCACAGCAGCGCAGCTGGTTGATCGTCGCCGGTGTGATGAGTTTGATCTTTATCCTGCTTTCCGGATTTATCCGCTGGGCCAGCGACACGATCGAGCAGCAGCGGCTGGCGTTGAACCAGCAGATCACCCAACTGACAGGTCTGCTGGCTCAAAATAAGCTGCTCAACGAACGTGTCAAACGCGCGGCAGCCAATGTGGCGACAACGAACGAACGTTTCTTACGGCGGATCGGGTCCGAACTGCACGACGGACCCGCCCAGGATTTAGGGTTAGCCCTCCTGGAGCTTGACGCGGTGCTGGAGCATCTCGAAAAAGAGCCGCTCCCCAGGGATCCAAAACCTGTAGAGCAGACTGCGAAAATCCAGGCCCTGCTTCAAAACACGTTGAAAGAGATGCGGGCAATTGCGGCGGGGCTGGGGCTTCCGCACCTGGCCGAACTCAGCCTTGAGGAGACCGTCGTGCGTGCCGTTCGGGCGCACGAACGGCGGACAGGTACCCGGGTTGAGTTGACCGCCGATGCGGTCCCGGAGGACGCCTCACTCCCGGTCAAGATCACGGTGTACCGGCTGGTGCAAGAGGCATTGAACAATGCCTACCGCCACGCCGGGGGAGCAGGCCAGGAGGTGAGGGTAGCAGGCGCGGGAGAATCCCTGTCCATCGAGGTGTGCGATCAGGGTCCTGGGTTTGAGGTCAGGCCATCCAGAGAACTGGACGGCCATCTGGGGTTGGCTGGGATGCAAGAGCGGGTGGAGAGTCTGGGCGGTTTATTTCAGATTCGCAGCAAGGCCGGAGAAGGCACACATGTGGCGGTAATCCTACCGCTTCAAACCGGAGGAGAAGGCGATGAGTGACAAAATCCATGTGGCAATCGCGGACGACCACGTCCTGTTCCGGGAAGGACTGGCAGCCATCCTGGCCGCCGAAGAGGATATAGAGGTTGTGGGGCAAGCTGGGAATGCTCAAGAAGCGGTCCACCTGGCTGGAAGCCTGCTGCCGGATATTATGCTGCTGGATATTGACATGCCTGGCAATGGATTGCAGGCTGCCCAGGTCATTGCAGAGCAGTGCCCCGTAACCAGGATCGTGATATTGACCGCCTCCGAAGACGATGACAATCTCATGAACGCCCTGACCACCGGCGCCAGGGGCTATATTCTGAAGGGGGTGGCGGCGAGGGAACTGACCCGTATTTTGCGGGCTGTGTGGGCAGGGGAGAGCTACGTGCCACCTTCCCTGGCAGCCAGTTTGCTCCTGGAGATGCGGGGCCATGGATCAAAGACGAAACAACCTGCCAACCCGGATAACGAGCTGACCGAGCGCGAGCGGCAAATCCTGGAAGGGCTTGCCTCTGGGCTGAGCAACAAAGAAATCGGGCAGAAATTGTTCCTCTCCGAAAAAACCGTCAAGCATTACGTGACCAATATCCTGCAGAAGCTGCAGGTCCGCAACCGGGTTGAGGCAGCCCTGCTGGCTCAGAAAAGCGGGCAGGTGGGAAAGGGTCGTTCGTAAGGTAAAAGGATCACCGCAGAGCGCACAGAGAGCACGGAGAAAAACAAAAACAACGCAGAGCTGCAGAGCACGCGGAGAAGTAAAAGGAGTAAAACAGGGATAAGGGGGATCATTTTAATTTGTGAGGGACTAGAAGAGGTCGAGAATTTCGCTGCAGGAGTTGACAGGGTGGATTGATCCGCGGATAATCAATAAATTGGGGATTGCGGATAGCTGATCTTGATCGGTTCCCTGATCGCCACTATCCCATCACCAACCACTCATTCCAATCACAAATCTACAATCAAAAATCTTCAATCCAGAATCCCCATGGCCATCCCTGAATTCCTGCTCCGCAAGCTCTACGTCCGAGGAAGCCTCAAAATCTCCCCGAATGGGTTTTCGATCCAACTGCTGAACAGCATGGCTCCGGCCACAATCACGGCATTTGAGCTGTCCGTCGATGGGAAACCGGTGCCAGCGGGCCAAATCTCCCTCCAGGTTGGGGAGGACGCGCCGCGGCTGGCCGGAGAGTTCTCGATGGGGGCGGCGATCGGCATGCCGGTGGGAAAGCCGGTGACGATTTCCGTGCAGGGGGTAAACCTGGAAAGCGGGAACCTGTTTCTGCGGGTTGCCACCCAGGAGGCAGGACTGCTGGCTTTTGGCCTTTCAGTCCCGGTGAAAGGAAAGGCGCCTCGGAAACCGAAAAGCCCACCGGGTCAGGGCTATCGGCTGAACGTGCTGCCACCTGCCTATCCGGCCGAGCTGCTGATCGATGCCGGCGCGGTCATCGGGGAGATCCAATCCCACGTCTATGGGCACTTTATCGAGCACCTGGAACGCGGCATTTACGGCGGGATCTGGACGGATGACGGCTCCTCCCTGCGGCAGGACACGGTGGAGCTGGTCCAGCGGCTGCGCCCGCGGGTTATCCGCTACCCTGGCGGCAATTTTGCCAGCGGTTATCACTGGGAAGATGGGATAGGACCGCGGCAGAAACGCCCGCGCCGCTTCGACCCGGCCTGGCAGGCCTGGGAAAGCAACCAGGTGGGCACAGACGAGTTCATCCAGTTCTGCCGCAGCGTCGTGGCTGAACCATTCCTGGTGGTCAACGACGGCTCCGGGACGCCAGAGGAAGCGGCACGCTGGGTCGAGTACTGCAACGCGCCGCCGGCAAAAGGACAAGGCGCACGCCGGGCAGCCAACGGGACCCCCGAACCACACCGGGTGTCCCTGTGGGGGGTGGGCAATGAGGTATGGGGAGAATGGCAGATCGGCCACACGGATGCCACCAACTATGCGGCTCGCCTGCGGACCTTCAGCCAGGCAATGCGGGAGGTGGACCCGGAGATCCGGATTGTGGCGGTGGGAGAGGCGGTACTGTCAGACGATCCTGCAGACCCCGGGCGGCGCTGGAACGAAACGGTCCTGATCCATGCGGGAGACCAGCTGGATCACCTTTCTTTGCACGCATACACCCCCGGGAACGAAGGTTGGAAGGAAGCATACGACCTGGATGCGCTGCACCATGTGCTCTGTGCTGCTCCGTTGGGGATCGAAGCGATGATCTGCCGCACGGCAGACCAGATCCGGGAATTTTCCCCCGAGACCAGAGCCCGGCTTGAAAACAGAAGCACCGCGGGGCCTGGGATCAGCATTGCCCTGGACGAGTGGAATGTATGGCTCCCGCCTGCTGCAGGGGCACGGTCTATCCACCAGCAGCGCTATACCATGCGCGATGCTTTGTACGTGGCCGGGATGCTGAATATGTTCCAACGCCAGTGCCAGACCCTGAAGCTGGCAAACCTGGCGCAGATGGTGAACGTTCTTCCTTTGATCGTGACGGATGCCAGGCGGGCGGCTGCAACCACCCTCTATTATCCGTTTCTACTCTACCAGGCCATGGAGCCTGTCAGCCTGATGGCGGTGGCGAACTGCCCAACCTACACTTCGGACAGCCTGGGCAACGTGGAAGCGCAGCGCGGGGTGCCTTACCTGGATGCTGCCGCTACCCGTGATTGGCTAAACCGCCGGCTGGCGATCAGCCTGGTCAACCGGCACCCGTACCGGAAAGCTCACCTGGTCACGGTCTTGCGCGGGTTCGACCGGCTTAAACCCGGCCGGGGCTGGCAGCTGTGTACCCCGAATCCAATGGCAGCCGATACGCTCGACGCTCCCCACAGGGTGCAGCCCAGACCGGTCAACCCACCCTCCAGAAGAGGCGATCGGTTTACCATTGAACTGCCTCCTGCCTCCATAACCGTGCTGCCGCTGGAGATGTGAGGCGGGTTTTATACCGGTTCCGGTCCAAAGGTCCGAACAGCCTGCAGCCCATCCACTCGATTGGCGAAGTGTTTTGATGGCAGCCTGGCTGCCTTTGCTGAAGATAACTATCTCATTTCCCTTCCATACCTGAGTATTCGATAAGCGGTACGGAAACCGGCCGCTTCAAAGGCTTTCAGCGCGGCCGCATTATCACTGCTGGTCCCCAGGATGGCGGTCTCCATGCCGCGCCGGCGAAGGAGGCGAAAGCCGTGATGCATCAGCGCCAGTGCCAGGCCCGACCGCCGGTAGCGTGGGTGAGTGCCGATCGGGTCAGTCCAGCCTTCGTTCCTCCCGGTTATGGCATTCTCCTCCGGACTGATGTGGGAAAGGCAGAACGCGGCCAGCTCTCCAGAAGGAGCGACGACAACCAGATCGAGGTCGGGATCGTATTCCGGAGTGTGCATGATGGAGAGCCGCTGCTCCACGGTCATCATCTGCGTGCCAAACGCCGCCCGGTGGAGGTCGACTACGGCTTCCACCTCCATCTCTCCTTTCACCGGCCGGATGGAAAATCCGGGTGGAAGCACAGGTTCCGGGATAGGTTCGGACAGCGGGCGGGCCATGTGCAGCGTTTCTTCCTGGAGCCGTTCGAATCCGTGCCGCTCCAGCAGGGCAGCGCGCTCTCGCTGGGTCTCCCGACAGCCAATCTGCAGCACGGAGTTGATCGAACGCGCATCCTGGCCTTGAGCCCCAGGACCGGAGGCACCATCGTGGCAGGCTACCTGGCGATGGCGCTCGGTCCCCCAACCCACGATTTCATCTGCTATACCGGCTGCCTGCGCTTCCGGTGAGGCTTCATAGGCGAGGGTTGAGGGATCCGGGATTAACAGGCCAAACCCAACCACTTCTCCCAGAGGGCTGCACCAGAGATGGGTGTTCTCTCCAGCGCCGGGGAGGGCGAGCAGCTCCTGCAGGTCAACCAGGCTGGGAAAATCGGCCATGCATCCAGGATCCTTGAGGGTCGGAAGCACAGCCATAAGGGAGGGCAGATCGGAAGCAGGTTGGTACGGCCGGTTCGTGTAGGAAGACATGTCCCTCCGTGCTGCCGGCGTGGTTGGGGTGGATGGGATGATCGAGATGAGCTTATTATACGGGCAATGGCAACGGCTCGAAATGGGTGGTTTTAAGTGAATAAAAGGACGGCCGGACTTCGGCCGTCCTTATCCTGCGTGCGAATGATCCCCCGGGCAGGACTTCCCCAGGTGGATGCCAGATCCCTGGCGGGAGAGGATGGATCACCTCCCTTCTTGTACGCTCTCCAAACCGGGTAAAAGTAACCCTGGAGCCGGGCTTTTGCAAAAGCGCAGCTTCAGATGATCTGCAGATCGTGATTGCATGTCCTGGTATCTCACCCTATGACCTCCCTTATTGCTGATTTTCCATCCGATGTTCCACCCATCCCGTCCAAATGCCGGGTGTCCGCATGCCTGACTATGCAAATGATACCCAAAGGCAGCGTTCCATGAGCGGATGTTTATACTATATCGATTTCTGAAGGTCCTTACAACTGCGGACTTTCCTGATGAAAAGGTAGGGATATCCCTATCTTGGCAGTTGGGTCGTTTGTGATAAGATTTGCATGCAAGAGGTGAGGAATTCATGCAAATTCACCTCTTGCATTTTTGAGGGGTTCTCTTATAATACGACGCTGTAATAGCGTCCGCTGATCTTGAGTGCATGCACCACCCGGCGAGTCAACGACCATTCTGGGAGTTGAGGGCGGGTATCTTTGAAAAATGAGGTGGAAAAGCAAAGGAAAATGGATGAGATCTCTCTGAAAGATAAAGAACAGCAAGAGAGCGACAAGCCTCCCGGTACTAAACCGCGCCGGTCGCGGTCCTGGCGGGTGGCTGTCGTCGCCAACGTCAAAGGGGAAAGTGCCCTCCCCGTCAATGGACCAGAAGATGCAGGCGCGGAGTTTGACCGAAAAGAGACGATCCACGCGATCCAGGCGGCGATCGAAACGGACGGTCATCAAACAGTTTTCCTCCCAGCCGATCACAATTTATCTTTTGCCCTGCGGGATGTCCACCCCGACATTTGTTTTAACATCGCCGAAGGTCTTGGCGGCGATGCACGCGAAGCGCAAGCGCCAGCGGTCTTCGAGATGTTGGGTATCCCCTACACCGCTTCGCGAGTCTTAACCAATGCCATCGCGCTGGATAAGACCATTACGAAGCGAATCTGGCGTGATTCAGGCCTGCCAATCGCCGAATTCCAGGAATTCACGACCGGCGACGAACCGCTGACGTCCTCCCTGCGTTTCCCGATGTTCGTAAAGCCTGCCCGAGAGGGCACAGGGATGGGAATGGATGGGGATGCCATCGTAAACGATGAAGATCAGCTCCGCCGCCGGGTGCGATGGGTGATCCAGGCGTACTGCCAACCTGCCCTGGTGGAGGAGTTCCTGCCCGGCAGGGAATTTACGATTGGAGTCTTGGGCCGGAAAGATGCCAGGCGGTATTCTCCGCGCCCACACCTGTACGGACCGGATGGTTTTCACCGTTTCCCGACCCTGGAAATCGATAACAGCCAATCGGCTACCCCGGGTGTATACGGTCATATCACCAAAACGCTTACCACGATCGAAGAAGGCATGCCCAGGTTTATCTGCCCGGCGGACGTCGGTCCACAGTTGGGAGCGCACCTCCATGAACTGGCACTGCGCGCTCACCAGGCGATTGGAGCGCTGGATGTATCGCGTGTAGATATCCGGATGGACAGCCGGGGCACCCCGCGCTTGTTGGAGATCAACTCGCTGCCCGGCCTGACCCCCGGGTTCAGCGATCTGTGCGTGCTGGCCAACGCGGAGGGAATGAGCTACACAGACCTGATTCTGGAGATTCTGTATTTGGGAGCCTCGCGCTTTGGCATGGTGCAGTCGGCCGATGAGGTGCAGCGCACCCGGCTGCGCGTGCCTCACTGGGCCGGAGTATCCCAGCCAGTGGGTGATTGATAGATATAGATGATAAGGAAAATTAGCCCGGACCCCTCTCCTATCAACGGAGAGGGGTTTTTCAAACTAGAACAAGAACGGCACAACCTTCACCAGGAATGGGAGGAAGAACAGCAGGAAAATTCCGGCAATCACCCCAACCACCATACCGGCGACCACATCCGACAGGTAATGCACCCCCATCGAAACACGCGCCAGGCAGACCAGCGGCGCCCATCCCAACAAGGCCAATCCCAGCCAGTACGGCCCGAGTCCCAGGGTGAGCAAGGCCATAAGGAAGGCGCGGGCAGCATGACCGGAAGGGAAGGAATGCGGATCG
>Ga0105104_10003256_pt1 | contig 11646 bp, 9 predicted proteins | sample PPLLaktember2015_3_FD_87034 | JGI IMG/M metagenome (GOLD analysis project Ga0105104, IMG submission 87034) | Freshwater sediment microbial communities from Prairie Pothole Lake near Jamestown, North Dakota, USA - PPLs Lake P7 Core (6) Depth... | ecosystem: Environmental > Aquatic > Freshwater >...
CTTCGCAACTTACTTCTCTTAAGCTTTCTCTTTGTACTAACTGCCTGCAGCAGCTCGCAGTCTCTTCCGCCGACCTCCACGCCAACAACCACACCTTTCGCTATCACACCAACCTTCACGGCAATTCCATCGGCAACCTCCACTCCTCAGCCACATCTCGCTCCTGTCACGTACGGGCCTGAAGCAGAGGATTTCCCATCGGATATTAATCCGCTGACGGGGCGTGCAGTCGAAGATCCCTCCCTTCTCAAGCTTCCAGCCGTGCTGGTGTCCATCAGCAATATGCCTGTCACGGCGCGCCCACAGGCAGGACCCGGCTTCGCACCCTGGGTCTATGAACTGTACATCGGCGAAGGGACAACCCGCTTCCTGAACGTCTTCTATGGGGATTTCCCGGGCGCGATCCCAAATGTCAACGGCGGGTGTGAAGTGCGCGCAGAGATCGTGAGCCCAGCCGGAGACTGGATCGGGGACCGCCTCTGGCTGGACGAGAATGAGAACGGTCAGCAGGACGCCTGGGAGACAGGTGTTGGCGGGGTATGTGTCCGTTTGTTAAACGGAACCAGCCGCGAGGTTATCGCGGAAACGACGACCGATTCAAATGGCTATTACGCTTTCACGCGCCCTGATACCCAGGCGATCATTCAATTTGCCAAACCTGATTCCTACGAATTCACCAAACCAGATGTCGGCGACGATGACCGCGATAGTGACGCGGACTCGAACGGCGAAACAAAAGTTTTTCAAGCCGACGCCAGCGCTCCCTTCTGGGACGCGGGCTTGACCCTGTCCAAAGAGCCGATCGCCACCTCAAGCCCTGCGGTGACCGGAACGCCGCCTGATGGCGCTCTGGCGCCATCATGGTTTATCCCCTCCGAGCCGTATGTGGGACCGATCCGCTCAGGGCGGTTGACCTATAATCAGATCGGTCACATGTTCCTCAATAGTTGCCTTGTGTATGCCAGCGCCGCCTGGGATATCGGCGAGATGCTCGACGCCTGCGAGATCGTCTATGGCGTGGACAAGACAACGCCCAACAGCGCATTGCTGCCCGTCACCCGCCTACGCGAGCTTGCTGAACAAAGCTTGAATCCGAGACAACCTGTCAATTATTCCGGAAATTTGTTTTCCGATGAAACTCCTGATGGCGGGCAACCTGCAAGCAAGCTCCATATCTTCTATCATGCCTACACGCAGTCTGCCTGGCAATATGACCCGATCTCGCAGACCTATCTGCGTTGGACCGACCTGGCAGATGGCACCGGGATACTCGTCCCTGCGACGGACAGACTGACCGAAAGACAAATGGCATTTGAAAATGTGGTTGTTGTCTTTGCCGAACATCATCGCTTCCGACACAACCAGCTCGAGATCGATTTCAGCCTGGGGCAAAAAAACATCGCTTATCTATTCCGCGACGGGCAAGCCTTCAAGATTTACTGGTCGACTGAAAACCGTGAATGGGAAAAGAAATCCGGGCTTGTACGCCCTCTGCACTTTGTCGATGCGCAGGGCAACCTTGTCCCGCTCCATCCGGGCAGGACCTGGATCCATATCGTCACGCCGTTTTCATCTGTGACCGATCAGGGAGATGAAAACTGGCTGGTGCAATTTGTCCAGCCGTATGACCCGGAGGATACGCCTGTGCCGTGAAGATTTCACCACGAAGGCTTGCATTGACTGTGGCTGCTTGGCGCCACGTGTCGAAATGTCACCAAGGAACACAAAGGATTAAAGATTTAAAAGTTTCGCGCAAATTCGCGGCTGAAAAGTATTTGTACTATCTAACAAGCAAGGAGACCCAATGCACCCCTATGTCGCTTCCCTGAAAACCTTGTTCGAGCAGAACGCCGACCCCGTCCAGGCTGTGCCGATGAAGAAATATATGCGCGACCAGTTTGAATATCTGGGGATCAAAACGCCAAAGAATGTCGAGCTACAAAAAGAGTTCTTCGAAAAATCCGGCTTCCCCTCCTTGTCTGACCTGGATACCATCTTGCGTGATCTGTGGTCGCTTCCGCAGCGGGAGTTTCAATATGTGGCTGTAGGTCTGCTCGGCAGATTCAGCGAACAACTTCCCGCCAAATTCATCAAGACCATCGAATATTTGCTCGTGACCAAATCCTGGTGGGACACGGTGGATAGCATTGCAGGCGGGACAGTGGGCGTCCACTTTCAGAGATTCCCGGATGTTCGAGAAAAATACCTCGCCAAATGGCGCGCCTCTGACAACTTCTGGTTGAGGCGCACGACCATTCTTTTTCAACTCAATTACAAAAAGGAAACCGACTTTGACCTGTTATGTGAGATCATCCGCGAGAACCTGAATTCAAAGGAATTCTTTATCAACAAAGCCATCGGCTGGTCGCTGAGGCAGTACGCGCGCACCGATCCGAAAGCGGTGAAGGCATTCGTCAAGTCCACGCCGCTGCACCCGTTGAGCCGGCGCGAGGCAATGAAACATCTTGAGAAATAAGAGAAGCCAAAGTACCATTTTGCTCGTCTGGCAGCTATCGAGGTCTTTTCAAAGTTGGTAACGACACCGACGCTCAATCACAATAAAATATAAGCAACCATAGCATAAAGGCGGCCGGGAAAATAAATGACAATTGAAGAACTCTTAAGAATGGGGATCACTGCAGCCAAAGCCGGTGATATTGCCAAAGCGTCAAATCTATTAATACAGGTCGTTCAAACAGATCCGAACTCGGAATTGGGTTGGCTTTGGCTGGGATTGTGCCGTACTGCCCCTGAACAACGTGAATATTGCCTTCGCCGGGTCCTGGCTATTAACCCTCAAAATTCCGAAGCCAGGCACCGGTTGGAACTTCTCCATAAGCCGACAGTCAGTTCACAGGAGATAAAACCTCTTACTTTTCCAGTTGCACCAGCTCGTGTTTCGACGCCTCCAGCGATTGAGCCATCCAAAGACAGGCTATCCCCCAACCAGACCCATATACAGCAGCCAGCCCCCAAAGCTGTTCGCCCAAAGTCTGGAAAGAAAGGTAACAGCACATTGATCTGGGCTGGCGTGGGATTAACCTTGTTTGTTTGTGTTGCTGTTGCAGGAATTTTTGTTTTGGGGAGGATCCTCAATCCAAGAAATACATCTGCTTTGGCAAGCCCGAGTCCCACATCTGTACCGATCACCCCCACTCCAAACTACACAGCTGTGTTTGAATCCGCGCCCTGCACTTTTACAAAGCCCGATCAGGCCCGGGTCGACTGTGGCTTTGTGATCGTCCCGGAAGATCGGAGCAGTGACCCATCCGATACGATACGGATTGCTGTCGCCATTTATCGCAGTACCAGCAGTGCCCCAAAGTCTGACCCAATTCTATATTTATCGGGCGGCCCCGGTGGGGAAGCCATTAAGTGGGGTGTAAGTGCTTACGAATCTGTGATTGCCCCCCTGCTCAGCGAACGCGATTTTGTTGTTTTTGATCCGCGCGGCGTGGGCCGTTCCGAACCTGTTCTTGATTGTGATGAATTCAGTAAAACATATTTACAGGACTTGCAAGGCAAGATACCCGCCGACCAAAGAGTTTCTTATTATCAGGGAGCACTTTTAGGCTGCAAGAATAGTTTGATCCAGCAGGGGGCAAACCTTTCCGCCTATACATCCATGGATATGGCCGCAGATGTCAAAGATGTTGTTGTTGCACTTGGGTACCGACAGGCAAATCTTTATGGTATTTCCTATGGCACCCGTGTGGCTCAATTTGTCATGCGCAATCATCCGGAAGTAGTTCGCAGTGCGGTCCTTGACTCCGTTGTCCCTGTTGAGGTTCAGATGTTCAACCAGGGCTCAACCGAGAATGAATCTATTCTTCGAGTGTTATTTGATGATTGTAAATCTGCTCCCGCATGCTCATCCGCTTATCCTGAGTTGGAAGTAGCTTACAATCAGGCCTTCGATCAGCTAAATGCCAAACCTGTGCTTGTCACCGTCACATTGGAAGAAAACAGAAAGCTCGAGCAATCGATTAACGGATATACCTTCCGTAATGCTGTGATGTGGGCATTGCGGACGCCGCAAACCATTTCGCTTGCCCCGCAATTAATCTATCGTGTCAGGGAAGGGGACAATTCGATCCTGATACTTTCACTTGCATTGCCTATTCTTGCCTTCGATTCAATTTCAATGGGCAGCTATATTTCGGTGAATTGCCATGATCAGGTTTTTGCCATGTCAATGGAAAATCTGGACATGACGATCTATGATATGTGTGGACTCTGGGATACAAAACCGCCTGTACCCGGCGAAAATGATCCTGTGAATTCTGATATCCCAACCCTGATCTTTGCCGGTCGATACGACTCCACGACACCACCTGCTTTTGCCCATCAACTTGCAGGGCATCTTACCCACAGCTATATCGCCGAGATCCCGAATCAAGGCCATGCTCCCTCGGCAACCGGAATTTCAGACTGCCCAACCAAACTCATCTCAGCCTTTCTACAGGATCCAAATGTTGCCCCCGACCTTACTTGTGTCAGGGAAATCCAGCCGATCAAGTTCTTCGTCCCTTACGATGTAAACGCGCCCCTTGTCCTGGAGCCTGCCACGATTGAACAGTATCGGATTAACACTCAAATCCCCTCCGGATGGAGCAAAGCGGATTTTGGTTTTTATAATCGCAGCGGCTTTTGGGGAGACATGACCCAAATCGGCATCCAACGTGCAGCCGTATCCGAATCTGAATGGCTTACCTGGCTTTCCACCAATTTTAGAGGTACACAAGGTTTTGATCAGCCCGCTGTCAAGGATGGCGAGCGACAGGCAAATGGTCTGACATGGTCGATCTATAAAACAAGCTCTCAGGGGTTTCCGGTTGAGATTGCCCTGGCAAGCTCCGGGGACCAAATGTTAATGATTCTATTACTCAGCTCTCAGGACGAGCATGATGCTCTTTACGAAACGGCTTTTCTTCCTATTATTGACTCAACAACATCTTCACCCTAGTTGAAAAGCAACCTCAGGAGTGTTCCAGAAGAACTGGGGTATAGTAATAAAAACCTAAAGGAGATATATCATGCAACCGAGAACACGAATCGGATTAATCGTCGGCGCAATTGGTTTGGCCCTGAATGTCTTTATTTTTGGATTCGCAAGTTTCCTGGGTTTCTGCGGTCCGATTATCGCACTGATCGCAGGGGGCATCGCAGGCTCCTTTGCCGTCCAACAGGAGAAGCCCGCGATCAAAAATGAAGGCGCGCGTGCTGGCGCAACTGCAGGCGGCATCGCGGGCAGCCTGATCATCCTCGGTCAGATCCTGGGGGGACTGGGGTCATGGCTTTACCTGCAATCATCCGGAACGCCGATCGATATACAGGCACCAGATCTGCCAGGTGGTCCAGCCACACAAATTGGTCTTTATGCTGGCATAGGTACAGTACTATGTTTTGGCATCGTCAGCGTCCTGCTTGCCGCAGGTGCAGGCGCAGGCGTAGGGTACCTGGTCACATCTGACCCACCCATGACGCCTCCCTCTCAGGATATAATAAGTTAGCCAGATCAACAACACTCCGAACAAAGCCAATGGCAAAACCCATTGGCTTTATAATTTTTATACATATTTCGCAAAGGAGGCAGGATGGCTAAGGAAAACCAGCGCAGCACGCCGCAAAGCGGCAGTGTGGATGAGGCGGTGATCCTTTCCGCGGCGCGTACGCCGGTCGGGAAGTTCCAGGGTTCGCTCAGCAGTGTGCCAGCCACCCAATTAGGAGCCATTGCCGTCAAAGCTGCTGTGGAGCGCGCAGGCATCAACCCTGCGGAAATCGAAGAAGTCATTATGGGTAACGTTGTACAGGCGGGCGAGGGACAGGCGCCGGCGCGTCAATCAGGAATACTGAGTGGCATTCCAGCAACAGTCAGCGCCAGCACGGTGAACAAGGTCTGCGGGTCAGGGTTGAAAGCCGCCATGTTTGCCTCGCAGGCCATTCGCGCCGGCGACGCGGACCTTTTCGTGGCAGGTGGGTTCGAGTCGATGAGCCGCGCACCCTATCTGGTTGCAGGGCGTTCGGGTGAATTGAAGTTCGGCAACCAGCCGCTCACCGATGCCCTGCTCTACGATGGTCTCTGGGATCCGTTCGAGAACTGGAGCATGGGCAACGCGGCGGAATTCATCGCGGACGAGTACGAGGTGACGCGCGAGGCGATGGATCAATATGCGCTTCGCTCCCATCAGCGGGCGGTGGAGGCTCAAGAAGCGGGCCGCTTCGAGGCTGAGATCGTCCCCGTTCAAATCAACGGGTCAAAAGGCAAAGCCACTGTTGTTGATCAGGATGAGGGCCCACGCAGGGATACGTCGCTGGAGGTACTTGCAAAGCTGAAGCCGGCCTTCAAACCGGATGGAAAGGTCACGCCGGGGAATTCATCCCCGATGAATGATGGCGGCGCGGCGGTTGTGATCTCGTCGCGCGCGTATGCAGAGAAAAACAATCTCAAGCCCCTTGCCAGGATTGTTGGCTACGCACAGGCGGCGGTCGAACCAAAATATTTGTTTGCTGCGCCGACTTATGCCATTCCAAAGCTGCTCAAGAAAATAGACTGGACGTTAGCAGATATTGATTTGATCGAGCTCAATGAAGCCTTTGCCGCGCAGGTCCTGGCGGACGGGTATGCCCTCGCCGATCAGGGCTGGGACTGGGACAAGGTCAACGTCAATGGCGGCGCGATCGCCCTGGGGCATCCGCTCGGTGCCAGCGGCGCGCGCGTGCTGACGACATTGCTCTACGCCCTGAAAGAGCGCGGCCTGAAGCGCGGACTCGCCTCGCTGTGTCTCGGCGGCGGTGAAGCGGTGGCGATGGCAGTGGAGTTGGAGTAAATAGAAAACCCGGTGGTTGAGTAGAGCCGTGCACGAAGCGTTCGGCTCGTATCGAAACCACTCATTTCATGAAAATCTCACATCAAAGTGGTGGTCTCGATATGCCTTCGGCTACACCTGCACTTGCGCCAGGTGCAAGTGTCGCCTCAGTCTACTCGACCATCGAGGGATGAATGTTATGAACAAACAAGAACGCAATGAAAAGATCGAACTTTACGGGCGCGGATATGATCTGTTGACCGCCGCGCTGGCAGAGGTCCCGCGCGAGGCCTGGCTATTCAAGCCGGAACCGGAAGAGTGGAGCGTCTACGAGGTGTTGATCCACCTGGCGGATTCCGAATCGAATGCGGCATTACGCGCCCGCAAGTTGATCGTCGAACCCGGTGGGACCTTGATGGGATATGACCAAGCGCTCTGGGCCGAGGAATTGAATTATCACGATCACAGTTATGAAGACGCCCTGGAAATCGTGCGACTCGTCCGCAAGACGACCTATGAACTGCTCAAGAAACAGTCGGATGAGGTGTTCGAACATACGGTGAAACATCCCGAATACGAAGAGCCGTATACGTTCGAGCAATGGATCAATATTTACTCGGCACATATCCCGGGGCATATCGAGCAGATCCAAAACAACTACAAGCTTTGGAGAGATACACAGGGATAGACTCGCGCTGAGCGGAGGGACAGTGTTTGTCTGTCCCGCAGACGAAGCGCAGGTTCCAAAGGCGCGCTTCGTCTACAACGCCTCTACGTTCATTCGGCGTCTCCGCTCAGCGCGATATCAGGAGCCAACATGACCATCAAACACATTTTTGTCATCGGCGCGGGGACCATGGGCAACGGCATCGCTCAGGCAGCCGCGACCTCCGGCTACCAGGTCACCTGCATGGACATGATGCCGGCTGCGCTGGAAAAAGCCAGAGCGACAGTTGCCAAATCCACCGCGAAACTTTTGGAAAAAGGGACGATCACGAAAGAGCAAAAAGAGGCGGCAGAGCAGATCGGTTATGTCAGTAACATGGATACGATCCAATCTGCCGATTTCGTCATCGAAGCCGCGACCGAAAACCCGGAACTGAAATTCAAGATCTTCAAAGAGATGGATTCCGGAGCGCGCCCAGGTGTGATCTTAGCCAGCAACACTTCCTCCATTTCGATCACCAAAATTGCTTCTGTCACGAAGCGTCCCGAAAAAGTCATCGGCATGCACTTCATGAATCCTGTGCCCCTGATGAAGCTAGTGGAAGTGATCAAAGGTCTCGCCACGAGTGATGAAACCCTGCAAACCACATTGGCACTCTGCAAAGTGATGGAGAAAGAACCTGTCGAAGCCAATGACTCACCCGGTTTCATCTCCAATCGGATTCTATGCCCGATGATCAACGAAGCGATCTTTGCACTACAGGAAAATGTCGGCACACCCGAAGCGATTGACACCGTAATGAAGTTGGGCATGAACCATCCGATGGGTCCGCTGACACTGGCAGATTTGATCGGGCTGGATGTCGTCCTGTTTGTGATGGAAGTGTTGCAACGTGACCTGGGTGAAGACAAGTACCGTCCCGCCCCATTGCTGAGGAAGATGGTGGATGCAGGGTATTTGGGAAGAAAGAGTGGGAGAGGGTTTTATCAGTATTAGCGATTAGCTTTTGTGCCGACGCTTTGTATTGATAAAGGTGGATTATGAAAAAGATCTTCCTGCTTGTAGTTATTGTTTTACTTAATGCTTGTACACCTGTTGCAACGCAAGTGGCGCCGCCGTCAGCCACGCCTTCTATCATATCAAAATCAAGTGAAACATTTACCGTTACACCGACGATTACTAAAACACTACCGCCCATAACGCCATCTGCTACAGCTACACCTGCACGAACTCCGACGGAGACGCCCCGACCCAATGTTGCTCCCACGCTCCCGCATACAGAGGTCCGTTTTATTGAGTATGGAGATCGCGACAAACCCTACGTTGCACTGACGTTTGACCTGTGCCAAAAGCCGGAATTACCTTCCTGGTTCGATCAAGGTATCGTAGACACCCTCATAAAATATAATGTGCCTGCAACCTTCTTCATGGGCGGAGACTGGATGCGTACGCATGTAGATGAAACACTTTTGCTTGCATCCAATCCCAGGTTCGAACTTGGCAACCATTCATGGAGCCATCCTGATCTACCCGGCTTAAGCGAAGAAATCATCAACAAAGAGATCCTCAAAACACAAAATTTGCTTTATCAACTGACCGGCAGACAAGCCAGACTTTTCCGCCTGCCGGCCGGTCTGTACGACGATTTAACCTTGAGCGTGATCGCCTGGAATGGACTTTACACGATTCAGTGGGATGTTGAAACCGGCGACCCTGACCCCACCATCGATGCAGAACGCATGAACTGGGCAGTACGTGAGCGCGTCCAAAACGGATCGATCATCATTATGCATGCCAATGGACGCGGCTGGCATACCGCCGAGGCATTGCCTGAAATGATCGAACACCTTCGAAATGAAGGTTATACCCTGGTAACCGTTTCACAGCTATTAGGGCTGGCGCCCGTTCCGGACGATTGAAACAGATAGAGATTTCCTATCCATCTGGCTAGGCAGCGAACCGGGCTGTTCATCTTATAATAGATTCAAATCCACAATGAGTTAAAAGGCTTCTTCCATTCGATGGAGTTTCTATGAACCGCGCTTTGCAAATATACCGGGAATATCCACGCGACTTCTGGATGATGATTCTCGTCAACTTTGTTGACCGTCTGGGAGGGTCACTCCTATTTCCATTTTTCGCCTTGTATATTACGAAGAAATTTGAGGTTGGCATGACCGAAGTGGGCGGACTATTTGCCATCTTCTTCGTATCCAGTTTTATTGGCGCTTTCCCTGGCGGCGCATTGACGGACCGTTTCGGGCGTAAGGGCATCATCATTTTCAGCCTGATCGCCACTTCCTTTAGCACACTACTAATGGGCTTTGTCAATGAATTCCAGTTCTTCCTGACAGTAGCGTTCATTTCAGGCATTTTTACCGATGTGGGCGGACCCGCTTACGAAGCCGTTTTCATGGATCTGTTGCCCGAGGAAAAACGTGCCAGCGGGTTCGGCATCCGACGGGTGGCTTTCAACCTGGCGGTCGTGATCGGTCCTGTGATCGGCGGTTTTATCGCGGCGCGTTCCTATCTTGCCCTGTTTGTCATCGATGCAATTGTCAGTGCGATCGTAGCATTTATGGTTTTCCGATTAATTCCGGAGACCAAACCGGCTGCCCCGGAGGGACAAGAACCCGAATCAACTGCCCAGACGTTTAAGGGCTATCTACAAGTATTGCGGGATGGAAAATTCATGGCATTTACTTTTGTCTGCCTATTGATCTGGCTGGTTTACATGAACATGAACACCACGCTGGGGGTCTTTCTGAGAGACCAACACGGTATCCCTGAATCAGGTTATGGATGGCTCATTAGTATTAACGCGGCGATGGTTGTCCTTTTGCAATTCCCGATCACGCGCCGGATCGAAAAGAGTCCTCCCATGTTGATGATGGCATTCGGGTCCTTCTTCGTTGCTTTTGGACTTCTTTTATATGGCTTTGTCAGCACGTTCTGGTTGTTCGCAATCGCCATTGCGATCCTCACGATTGGCGAAATGGTCACTGTCCCAGTTGCAAATGCACTTGTAGCAAGTTTCTCCCCTGAGGAGATGCGCGGCCGCTATAATTTTATTTATGGAAATTCATGGGGGATCTCTTTTGCTGTGGGTCCCTATCTGGCAGGGCTGATCCTGGATAACTACAATCCAAACTGGCTGTGGTATGCATGCGGCATTATTGGAATGCTCGCCATCCTGGGATTCCTTGCCTTACATTGGAACACCCAAACCAAACCCATTCTATTAACGCAAGAGTAGGATCACTCCGAAGAAGGATATAGCACAACCCCTTTGTCCCGTCTTGCTTGACCCGGGACAGGATGTTGGCTATATTTCGCCCATGCGTTTCCCTTTCGAAAAACACTGGACTATCTCCGATCACCCGCCTTCCGAACCGGATTGTTTTGTCATCCCTTCCTATGCTCTGAAGGATCGTTCCACTCCCACAAAACCGACCATCGCTCAGATCAAATTAGCCGCCGAATGGTGGCAGCGATTCCCTCGATCTTCGCTCATTATGTGCACCGGCGACAATCAGCGACTGGGGGTCACGAATGCCAGCGTGATGGCGGCCTGCGCGGTAGGGCTGGGAGTTCCCGCCGCGAATATCGTCGAAGAGGATCAATCCCTTAATACGTACGAGAACCTGTACTACGCCATGCAGATCATCCGGGAGCGGAACTTCCGGCAGCCCACCCTGGTCACCCTGGACCTATACACGCGGCGCGCCGTTGCCACCGCCCGGAAAATGGGGTGGGAGGACTTCTACTGGCTCTCGGTTTATTCGAGCGGGGAGCCAGCCTACGGTTACAAATGGTTCCAGACCCATTCGCGCTTCACGCTCTACCTCTATGAAGTCCTGGCGATGGTTTATAGTAAGATGGTGGGTTGGGTATAGCAACCACGGATAGACATAGATGAACGCGGATTTTTTGAGGACCGGTTTTAAAATCGTTTTTATCCGTGGTGAAATTGCAAAGCCGCCAGCCCTTCGGCGCTGGCGGCTGATTTTTATCCTCTCCAAACCTTCTTTACAAGGGCAACCACATCCCCAGGCTCTGTTCTTGCGCGCGCTGAACAATCGTCGGGGCAACGGCCATATCGTCCAGTGCCAGGCCAAGGTTGATCGCAAGTAGCCGCTCTTTTTCATCCTTGCGGCCAGGCTTGAGACC
>Ga0105104_10003257_pt1 | contig 11644 bp, 7 predicted proteins | sample PPLLaktember2015_3_FD_87034 | JGI IMG/M metagenome (GOLD analysis project Ga0105104, IMG submission 87034) | Freshwater sediment microbial communities from Prairie Pothole Lake near Jamestown, North Dakota, USA - PPLs Lake P7 Core (6) Depth... | ecosystem: Environmental > Aquatic > Freshwater >...
ACCGAGGGTATGCGCTTTCCCGTGCGTTCGGTTTGTTGATCTGGGGATATGTCTTCTGGTTGTTCGCCTCATTTGGCGTTGCCCAAAACGATACTGGCGGATTATTGCTGGGACTTGTGATTCTGGGGGGATTAAGCGCCTGGGCGTTCGTAAATTGCAAATGGGAACTTACAAATTGGTTGCGCGCGAATCGTCGCTTCATCATTTCAACGGAAGTCCTTTTCCTGCTTGCGTTTGGGCTCATGACATTTATCCGCGCCGCGAATCCGGAGATCGTTGGCACCGAAAAGCCCATGGAGTTGATGTTCATCAACGGCATCATGAACTCGCCAACCTTCCCGCCGCGCGACCTGTGGCTCTCCGGTTATTCCATCTCTTACTATCACTTCGGTTATGTGATGGCATCCATGCTGGCGCTGTTTACAGGCGTCCCTGCCACGATGGCGTTCAACCTGATGATTGCCCTGATCTTTGGCTTGAGTGCCATCGGCGCGTATGGGATTTTGTATAACTTGCTGGCAAACCGTCAATCGGGAGTCGAAAGTCAGGAATCGGAAGAGCATGCCAGACCTCACGATGTGCGAAACACGGTTCCCGCGCTCCTCGCCCCTCTATTTCTCCTCATCGTTTCCAATGTCGAAGGTTTTCTCGAAGTTTTGCATCGCAGGGGATTGTTCTGGCAATTCAACGCCGATGGTTCGGTTACTTCCCGTTTTTGGACCTGGCTGGATATCAAAGGATTAACGGATGCTCCCGCGCAGCCCCTCCAATGGATCCCAGAACATTTCTGGTGGTGGTGGCATGCTTCGCGCGTAGCACAGGATTATGAGCTGAACGGTACGTGGCGCGAAGTGATCGATGAGTTTCCATTTTTCTCGTACCTTTTGAGCGATCTTCACCCGCATGTGCTGGCAATGCCGTTCAATTTGCTGGCGGTGGCAGTGGCATTGAACCTCTTTTTTGGCGGCTGGCGCGGAAAAATCGATCTATTCTTCGGTCAACTGCGGATCAATAAAGTGGGCTTCTTCACCCTCGCGCTTGTGCTGGGCGGACTGGCATTTCTCAACACGTGGGATATTCTCATCGCTGGTTCGTTGATCGTTTTCAGCTACGCGCTGGCGCGGGCGCATGAGTCCGGCTGGGGTTGGGAAAGACTCGAAGATGTCCTGCTACTGGGAGCCCCGGTTGCGTTGGCCGCTTTCGCGATGTATCTGCCGTTTTACATTGGCTTTGATTCGCAGGCGGGCGGCATCGTGCCGAGCTTCATGTTTGTGACGCGCGGCGCGCACATCTGGGTGATGTGGGGCACATTGTTTGTCCCGCTCTTTGCTTATTTGATCTATTTATGGCGAAATAGAACGCCTGCAGGTTGGCGTGCAAGCCTGTTCACAACACTCGGTCTTTTGATCGTCCTGCTCCTGGCAATGTTCGTGATCGGTTTGCTTGCTCAGTGGCTAAAGCCCGATCTTGTGAAGAGTATTCTGGAAGGCCAGGGACGTGATGCCGCGACGTTCATCGCAGAGAGTATGATGCGCCGATTGACGTACATCGGCAGTTTACTCACCTTGCTGGCTTTGTTCGTCCCGGTGCTCGCATTTTTATTTAGATCTGAAAACAACTCGTCGGCATTTGTTCTGTTGCTGATTGCTCTGGGCGCGTTGCTCATCATTGGTCCGGACTTTTTATATCTGCGCGACAACTTTGGATGGCGCATCAACACGATTTTTAAGTTTTATTACCAGGCCTGGATCGTGTTGAGCCTCGCCTCTGCCTATGGGATCATTGTCCTCCTGCGCAGGTTGCGCGGCGCTGCGAATGTTGTCTTCAGCGTTGTGTTTGCGTTGGTTTTAATGGTTGGGCTGACCTACCCGGCCTTGAGTCTTCCCAATAAGACCAACAATTTCAAACCGCCATTCGGATATACCCTGGATGACTTCGAGCGCGTGCAGAGAGAGAATCCTGATGAAGCTGCGGGGATGCGCTGGCTCGAAGCCGCGCCCGATGGAGTCGTTGCCGAAGCCGTTGGGGGTGCCTATTCCAGTTACGCGCGCATTTCCATTTATACCGGCTTGCCGACCGTATTGGGCTGGGACAATCATGAAAGCCAATGGCGCGATCAGGCTCTGCAGGGTACTCGCAAGAGTGATATCGAGATGTTATACACAACCAATGATTGGATCACAACCCAGGAGATCATCAATCGCTATCACATCCGTTACATTTTCGTCGGTAATCTCGAGCGCAGCACCTATCCGGTGAACGAAGAAAAATTCAACCGTTTCCTGAAGCCTGTCTTTCAACAGGGCAGCGTGACCGTTTATGAAGTGCCGTGATAACTCGTCATTGCGAGGGAGCCGTTGGTCGAGACGCAAGCGTCGAGACCCGGCGACCGGAGCAATCTCATATTAATTAACCCGGGATTGCTTCGCCTCTGGCTCACAATGACATAATATAGAAGGTAAAATACCTTTATGAATTCATCCTTACTCAAAAACGAAGGCTGGCTGTATTGGCTGGCTTTTCTTATCGCGCTGGGTTTCCGTCTCATTCAACTAGGGGCGTCTCCTCTAACGGATTCTGAGGCGACACTGGCTTTACAGGCTTTGCACATTGCACGAGGCCAGGCTCCTTTGTTGGCACCTCAGCCCGGCTATATTCTTCTGACCAGCGTCTTCTTTACTATTATTAACAGCACAAACTTTATGGCGCGCTTCGTCCCTGCCATGCTGGGAAGCGCGCTTGTTTTTGTGCCCTGCTTTTTTCGTGAAAGAATCAAACCACAACCCGCGCTGATCCTGGCTTTCCTCTTTGCCATTGACCCCGGACTCGTAGCGCTTTCCCGCCAGGCAAATGGAACGATGCTGGCAGCTGCATTTCTGCTCTTCGCCTGGGCAATGTGGATCAACGGACGCGCCATCCCGGCCGGCATCTTTGCCGGTCTCGCGCTGCTGTCCGGACCTTCTCTCTGGGCCGGGTTGCTCATCCTTGGACTTACCTGGCTGTTTCTGCGAGGCATGGAAGCGAGACCCATGGTGGGCGCTGAATCTGAAATTGCCGACCAACCCCCGACCTCTGATCCCGAATCATCGAATTCTCACTTCACCAGGAGCGAATACCGCCCGGCGATCTTCGCTATGGTTGTTACCCTGCTCTTGGGCGGTACGCTCTTCTTCCTCTCTCCAAATGGATTAAGCGCCTGGCTTTCGGCGCTGCCCGCTTACCTCCAGGGCTGGGTATCGCAGGCTTCCATGACCCCCGGGCGCATGGTATTGGCATTCGTTGCTTACGAACCGCTGGGAATCTTTCTTGCAATTCTCTCTCTGATTCGCGGTTATCGAACAAAGAGTCGGCGCATCGTTCGCCTAAGCTTATGGCTGGGCGTTGCGTTTCTTGTTGCAATTTTCTATCGCCAGACCAGTGAGCTGGTTTGGGTGATTATCCCATTGCTTACTCTCTCAGCGCTTGAACTCTGGCGCGCACTCAATATCTTCGCGGAAGAACGTCTGGAAGTGGGCGTGGTTGTTCTGGCGTTGATGATCCTGCTCGTTTACATTGGGTTTGATGTTTCAAAGATCGCGCTCGATCCCCAAAGCCAGCTTGCAGCCACCACCTTGCCGCTCTTTGGCAGGGATATTCAAATTGCAGCCGCACCTTATGTGATTTTGCTGGGTGCGTTTCTGATCCTCATCCTCTGCATTTCGTTCGTAGCGTTCGGCTGGTCTGCACGCACCGCCTGGCTTGGAACGACCTGGGCTTTCGTGATTTTCCTTGGGTCATATACTCTCGCGGCCGCCTGGGGTGCCAGCGGGCTGCGTTCACAAAACGGCTTGGAATTCTGGAGGCCCGACCAGCCTCCCATGCAGGCGAAACTGCTCCTCTCCACTGTGGATGACATCTCCGAGTTCAGCCTCGGTCACGCGCAGGCTCAACCGGTTACCGTCATAGGGATTGATTCGCCGGCGCTTGAGTGGGTCCTGCGAAACCATGAGGTAGTGATTGTTTCCACACTCGACCCACAGGTGGCGCCTCCGATTGTAATTACTCCTGTCATGAATGATCTGGGGCTGCCCGCTGCCTATCGCGGCCAGGATTTCACCTGGACACAAAACCCTCAATGGCAGGAAATTACTGCTCCCGATTGGATTCGCTGGCTGGTATTCCGCCAACTGCCAAGAGAAAATGAAACCATTGTGCTCTGGGCGCGCGACGATTTGTTTCCCGATGCACGCGAAGCCTCACAACAACCGTAGGGGCACGATATATCGTGCCTATAAATATGAATACTCAACCTCCCTCCATCATCGCAATCGACGGGCCGGCTGCATCGGGCAAATCTACAATTGGTTTGAGACTTGCCAATGCTCTTGGTTACCTGTTCTTCGATACGGGGGTGATGTATCGCGCCGTCACCTGGCTTGCCCTGGAGCGCGGCGTCGACGTCCGCGATGAAGCCGCGGTCGCGGCGCTGGCAGAGCAGGCGAAAATCGATGTCGCGCCCGCTTCGAAGTCCGATGGACGCACGTGTGATGTTTCTGTGAATGGTCAGGATATTACCTGGGAAATCCGCGCGCCGAGAGTGGACGGGCAGAATGTTTCCATCATCGCCGCAAATCGCGGGGTACGGAGTGCATTAACCCAACAGCAAAGGCGCATTGGGCAGCGTGGGAACATTGTGATGGTCGGACGGGATATCGGCACAGTGGTCCTGCCGGATGCAGACCTGAAGATCTACCTGGATGCCAGTGCCGAGGAACGCGCCAGGCGGCGTTGCGACGAGATCCTCGCCCGCGGGGAACAGGCGGATTACGCTGAAATTCTCAGAAAGGTGCGAGAGCGCGACCGCATCGACTCAACCCGCGACGTGGCTCCGTTAAAAGCCGCCGAGGATGCAATTGTGCTTGACTCTGACAAACTTACTGCCGATGAGGTCTTTGAACAGGTGCTGGCATTAGTCAAATGAAAGAAACGAATGTGTATCACGTTCCTCTTCGGTTCAAGATCGCTCGGCCTCTCATCCTGGCTCTTTTCCGCGGCATCTTTCACGTTTTGGCGCGCGTAAAGATCACTGGCAAAGAGAACGTTCCTTACGGCAAGCCTTATGTGGTTGCCATCAATCACGTCTCGATCTTTGATCCGCCATTCGCGGGGGCGTTCTGGCCCGAAGAATTGGAGATGATCGGCGCCTCAGAGGTATTCGCGAAACCAGGCCAGGGGCAGGTCTTGAAAGCCTACGGGGTGATCCCTGTGCATCGTGGAAATTATGACCGTTCTTTGTTCACAAAAGTAATTTCTGTCATCCGGTCAGGTCGTCCATTATTGATCGCGCCGGAGGGTGGACGTTCACACGTGCCAGGCATGCGGTGTGCAATGCCTGGCATTGCCTATATCATCGAAAAAACACGCGTTCCGGTGCTGCCGGTTGGAATTGTAGGGACGACGGAAGATTTCTGGCAACGCGCGAAACGCGGTAAAAAGCCTCCGCTTGAAATGCGGATTGGCAAACCCATCACACTGCCTCCGATCGCAGCCACAGGTTCAGAAAAACATGCCGCGCGGCAGAGAAATGCAGACCTGGTCATGTCTTATCTGGCTGGCTTGTTGCCAGAGGAATATCGTGGTGTGTATGCCGAATCAACTATCTTCCCCTCCCCCTAAACCCATTACCGAGGTGTGGCGGCCGGACCTGGTCGCTTTACCACGCCTTACTTTCGGGCGGCGAGTCTTGCGGATGTTTGCACGCGGGCTGACAAAGCTGCTTACCTTTCTTTTGCTGGATGCCAGAGTGACCGGTCTGGCTAACTTTCCAAAGCAGGGACCCGCTTTGATTGTGTTCAACCACCTCGGTGATGCAGATGCCGTACTTATGCTGGCAACTCTGCCGTTCAGGTCACCAGCGGAAGGAATTGGAAAGATCGAATTGAACGATCACTGGTTCGTAGGACCGCTATTCCGCGCCTATGGCATCATCTGGGTACATCGCGGTATGCCAGACCGCAAAGCCTTGCGCGCCGCGCTGGATGGGTTGGCGGAGGGCCGTATCGTCACGCTCGCGCCAGAGGGCAGGCAAACTGTGATCAACGGCTTGGAAGAGGGCAATGATGGTGCGGCATTTCTTGCGCTGAAGTCTGGCGCACCGATCGTTCCGGTTGGGATGACGGGAACGGAGAACAGTAATATTTATGGCCACTTGAAAAGGTTGAGACGCGCGCCGGTAACGCTGTCAGTGGGGAAACCGTTTTTTCTTTCCTCGCAGAGGAAACAGGCCGAAAGCGAGGTCCTGGGCAGGGCGAAAGGCCAGAAGGCGATCCGAGCAGGCACACGCCAGATTATGGAGTCACTGGCAAGCCTTCTGCCTGAATCCTATCGCGGCAAGTACAAATCCAGTTCATAGCCGTCACAGGGAACCTTTGCACCCTCGAAAGCTCACAGGCGCGGGGAGTGCAGGTGTGAGCTTTTGGCGCTATAATGATTTTATATGCAATTCCTGGCAACATTGCTGACCAATCTTGCATACTTGAATCCCATTCCGCTTGCAGGAGGATTGGTATGGTTTGGATTGGCAGGCTTGCTTGGGGTCGCTCTTTTTAATTGGCGGAAATATCACATCGAGTGGAACGCCCGCGCAACCCGCATTTTGGTTGTGCTGGCGCTGGCTGTTCCCTTTGCCTCTTTATTTCTAGGTTTGGAATTTTCGACAGGTTCCACGTTGCCGGTGCCCGGTGTGCCTGAAGAGCCGGCCGGTTCCACGATGATGCTTTTCTCTGGCATCCCGTGGATTTTAGCGGGCGGCTTGTTGGGACCTTTTGCAGCGGCAGGGCTGGGCATGTTGAGTGGATTACTGCGCGGCATCTGGGATACGCACACTCTCTTCACCATGCTCGATTTCGGATTAATGGGGATCATGTTTGCTGTTGCAAACCGGCAGCGGTATCGCACCTTCCTTTATCGTTTATTGCGGCAGCCCCTGGTCAGCGCACTAAGCCTTACGTTGGTACACGCGGTGCTTTTTGTATTGAGCGCGCTCTTTACTGTTTCCACCTCCGCTTCCGTGACCGGGCGCCTGGATTACGCCTTGAGCAATCTTGGCGTGGTGAGTCTGACATTTGCCGGTGAGATGCTGGTTGCAGGGATCGCCGCGCAGGTGATCGCAATTGTTTTTCCAAATTATTGGGGCGGATTGGGAAAATTGCAACCCTCACCTGCCGAAAGAAGCATCGAGACACGTTTCATTTTTGGCGCGGGTACCATCATTTCGCTATTGCTTTTCACGTTGCTGGTCGGTGATTGGGTTGTAGCCGGCGCGGCGGCCCGAAATCTGTTGCGAGACCGCCTTAAAAGCTCGGCGGAACTGGCATCGCAAAATGTGCCCTTCTTCCTCGAAACAGGTCAAAACCTTGTCTTGCAGGTCGCGAATGATCCACGCTTGCAGGATCCAGATGCTGACGTGTCAACGATCCTCACCGAGCACAGCCAATCTGTGCCATACTTCAATCAACTGGTCATCTTTGATGCGCAGGCCAAAACCATCCTTGCCAGTTATCCCCCTGAGACTGTTTTTCAGGTGACGAGGCAGGAGGAGGATGGATTAACGCTGGCTCAGCAAGGTGTGCCGCATCAGATCTATACCGTTCCACCGGTTGTGGCAGGCGAAGCGGCGGGTGTCTCTTTCCTTGCATCCATTCCAGGAACTGACCGGGTTTTGATTGGGCGCACGTACCTGAGTGCTAATCCCTATATGCGTTCGATCATCAACAATCTCAACAGTCTCGCAGGAGTCAACGGGGCCGGCATGTTGATCGCCGATGACGTGATCGTTTATCACTCACACGCTGCCCAAAATTGGACAGTCTATGAAGGTCAACGCAGCGACCAGCCGGCCTTCTTCGAAGAAACCGCTTCCCTTGGGACCCGTGAACTGGTCTATTATCAACCGGTGCCCGGCCAACCCTGGGCGATCGTATTGACAATCCCTGCCCAGGAAACACAGCAAATTGCGATAAACATTGCCCTGCCCATCTCATTAATGATCATCCTGCTGGGGCTTATCGCATTGATCTCCTTGCGTGTGAACCTGCGCACAGTCACGGGTTCATTGCAAAGCCTCGCGATCGAAACAAAATATCTTTCCACGGGTCAGCTTGATCGTGCCTTGCGGGTGGATGGAGAGGATGAAGTCAGTGAACTGCGCCGGGCTTTCGAGCAGATGCGCGTGAGTTTGCAGGCGCGTCTTCAGGATCTCAATCGTCTGCTGGTTGCCAGCCAGGGAGTTGCCTCCAGTCTCACGCTGGGTGATGCGCTGCGTCCGGTGCTGGAGGCAGTCGTTGCCAATGGAGCCAGTGCCGCGCGCATTGTCCTCGTGCGGGAAATGCTGCCAACCTCGGTGGAGACACCCGTCCGTTTTGCGGATGGGCCCGAGCAGGATATTTATATGCATTTGGATCAGCAGATCCTGGCGCTCGCCGAGCAGCAGGAACGCACCGTCATGGCGACTCTCTCCCGGACCCGCGGCCTGGTCCTGGATCCCAGCCTGCCTTACCCCGAATCCTTGATCGCGCTGGCTTTGCGGCATGAGAATCGTTATTACGGTGTTTTGTGGGCGGCCTACAGTAAGCAGCGTATTTTTACCGAGGCAGACCTGCGCTTTATCAGCACACTTGCGAGCCAGGCCTCTCTGGCGGTGGCAAACATCCGATTGTTCCTCACCGTCGAACTGAGTCGCCGTCAGCTTGAAGCGATTCTTAACTCCACCCCCGACCCGGTCCTGGTGACCGATGCGTCGAACCGCCTCATTTTGGCGAACCCGGCCGCGGGTCACCTCTTCGGTATATCGATTCGCCGTGGGGAAAGACCGGATTTCGAGAAAACGATCCAGGTCAAGGGCTTGAGGGAAGTCCTGCAGGCGTCCTCCACAGAGCGGCGTTCGGCGGAGATCACTCTGGACGATGGAAAAACGTATCTTGCGATGGCGTCCCCAATGATGGCGGATGGCAAAACGGTAGGTCGTGTTTGCATTCTGCGTGATGTGACGCAACTGAAAGAGATCGATACGTTGAAGTCCGATTTTGTTTCGACGGTCAGCCACGACCTGCGTTCACCCCTGACGCTTATGCGCGGATATGCCACGATGCTCGAGATGGCCGGTGAGTTGAACGAACAGCAGAAGAGTTACACCAAGATGATCGTGCAGGGCGTGGATAGCATGGCGAAGCTTGTCAGCAATCTGCTCGATCTCGGGCGGATTGACTTTGGTGTGGGTTTGCAGGTGGAAAGCATTTCGGTACTCGATATTCTCGAGCGCGTCACCAGCTCCCTGCAGATGCAGGCGAAACAGAAACAGATTTCGCTGGGGATGGAGATTCCCAAAGACCTGCCGCCTACCATGGAGGCAGACCCGGCGCTTTTACAACAGGCTATTTATAACCTCGTGGAAAACGCCCTGAAATACACACCGGAAGGCGGCGAGGTGACGATCCGTCTTCAGACAACTGCCTCCGTATTGATCTTTGCTGTGCAGGATAGCGGCATTGGGATTCCGGGGAGCGATCTGCCGCGCTTGTTCGAGAAGTTTTATCGCGGTACGAATCGCGAAGCGCTTACCAAACGCGGTACCGGCCTGGGGCTGGCGATCGTCAAGTCCATTGCCGAACGGCATGGCGGCAAAGTTTGGGCGGAAAGTGAACTGGGCAAGGGCAGTACATTCTATTTGCAAATCCCCCTGACACAACCGAAAGCGTCCCAGCACGTTTCGTAGTCTCATCCCTCCGGATGCATCAGTAGATGGATTGAGATAATAATTTTCTTTATCCTTTCTTGACCTTTTTTAAACCCTTCTTGTCCCCTTTTTGATCGACAATTGCATACACTAAAGTCCGATTGGAGGCAAATATGGATGATTTGCTATATCTTGGGCTGACAGTATTGTTCTTCACCCTCACGTATGGGTTCATCTTAATCTGTGAGAGATTGATGGAGAACAAATCATGAACATTTTATACGTCATCACAGGCATTATCACACTGATCCTGTTCGTCTATTTGGTTTTGGCTCTACTTAAACCGGAGTGGTTCGGATGAATCTCTATAGCTGGTTACAACTCATTTTCTATATCGTGGTTTTGCTACTGCTTGCAAAACCGCTCGGCTCGTTCATGGCAAGAGTCTATCAGGGAGAGCGTACTTTTCTCGATCCTGTCCTTCGCCCCCTTGAGCGATTGATCTATCGCCTCGCAGGTGTCAACCCCGAAGACGATATGAACTGGAAGACTTATGCCATCGCAGTGATGCTGTTCAACGTGCTCGGTTTGCTTGCAGTCTATGCCCTGCAACGGCTTCAGGCCTTCCTGCCTCTCAACCCACAGGGACTGGGTGCAGTGACCCCGGATTCCTCATGGAACACCGCGGTCAGTTTTGCAACCAATACCAACTGGCAGGGCTACGGCGGCGAGGTGACGCTGAGTTACCTCACCCAGATGCTTGGCTTAACGGTGCAGAATTTCGTTTCGGCTGCCACAGGCATAGCCGTGCTCATAGCGCTCATTCGAGGGATTGCCCGTCACACAGCGAAAGGGATCGGTAACTTCTGGGTGGATCTCACGCGTTCCACGCTGTATATCCTCCTGCCGCTTTCAATTGTGGTCGCCCTCGTGCTCGTTTCGCAGGGCGTGGTACAGACATTCAGCCCGTATAAGACTGTGACGCTGTTACAGCCTACGGTGGATGCAAATGGAAACACGGTGACCGAACAGGTTTTGGCTGTTGGGCCGGCGGCTTCGCAAATTGCGGTCAAACAATTGGGTACGAATGGTGGCGGATTCTTTAACGTCAATTCCGCACACCCATTTGAAAATTCGACACCCTTCTCGAACTTCCTGGAGATGCTGTCCATCCTCGTCATCTCGGGTGCATTGTGCTACACCTTTGGAAAAATGGTGGGTGACACGCGCCAGGGCTGGGCAATCCTCATAACAATGACCATCATCATGGTGGCGTTTCTGTCGCTGGCCGTTTGGGCGGAACAGGGCGGCAACCCGGCCCTCGTTGCAATGGGCGTGGATCAAACACAAACGGATATCAACCCGGGTGGCAACATGGAAGGCAAGGAAGCGCGCTTTGGAATTGCCAACTCTGCATTATGGGCAACGGTTACCACTTCTGCCTCCAACGGCTCGGTCAATTCCATGCACGATTCGTTTATGCCGCTCGGTGGGTTGGTGCCACTGTTTTTGATGCAATTGGGCGAGATCATCTTTGGTGGGGTCGGCTCAGGCTTGTATGGAATGCTGGCTTTTGTCATCGTAGCGGTCTTCATCTCTGGTTTGATGGTGGGACGTACGCCCGAATATCTCGGCAAAAAGATCGAGGCGCATGAGATGAAAATGGCCTCACTCATGCTTTTGATCCCAATTCTGTTGGCGAAGGTTGGCACAGCGATTGCAGTGGTGCATCCGTTGGGCCTCGCCACAATTTGGAATACCGGCGGACCGCATGGTTTCAGTGAAGTGCTCTATGCCTTTTCTTCAGCGGCCAACAACAACGGTTCAGCGTTTGCGGGCCTGGGCGCCAACAACCCCTTCTACAACATTGCACTTGGCATTTGCATGTTCTTTGCCAGGTATTGGCTGGTCGTTCCCGCGCTGGCAATTGCA
>Ga0105104_10003259_pt1 | contig 11642 bp, 10 predicted proteins | sample PPLLaktember2015_3_FD_87034 | JGI IMG/M metagenome (GOLD analysis project Ga0105104, IMG submission 87034) | Freshwater sediment microbial communities from Prairie Pothole Lake near Jamestown, North Dakota, USA - PPLs Lake P7 Core (6) Depth... | ecosystem: Environmental > Aquatic > Freshwater >...
AAAAGCACGGCCGCGACGGTGACCGCGATGATGACCAGGCCGCTGAGTAGTCGGAGCATGAGGCGAGTCAGCGCGGGGTCGCGAGGGTTGCCCCGCCGGGCTCGATGCCGCCGTACCGGCGGTCGCGCTTCTGGTAGTCCAGGATCGCTTCCAGCAGGTGCCTCCGCCGGAAGTCCGGCCAGAGGGTGTCGGTCACCCAGATCTCGGAGTAGGCGATCTGCCAGAGCAGGAAGTTGCTGACACGCATCTAGCCACTGGTCCTGATCAGCAGGTCCGGGTCGGGCTGGCCCGCCGTGTAGAGGAACTCCGAGAAGCGTGCCTCGTCCAGCGCATCCGCGGCGATCCCCGCCTCGATCGCCCGCCGGGCTGCGTCCACGATCTCGGCGCGCCCGCCGTAGTTCAGGGCAATGTTGAACCGCATGCCGGAGGCGTTTGCCGTCCGCTCCGTGGCGAGCGCCAACTGCTCCCGCACGTCGGGCGCGAGGGCGTCGGGCCTGCCGATCACCTTGAACTGGATGTCGTTCTGGAGCAGCGTCTCGAGTTCGAGGCGGAGATAGCGCTTGAGGAGCGTCATCAGGGTGAAGACCTCGGTGCGCGGCCGCTTCCAGTTCTCCACCGAGAACGCATACAGCGTGAGTACGCCGACGCCCAGCCGCGCCGAGGTCTCGACGGCGTCGCGCACCGCGTCGATCCCGGCGCGGTGGCCCTCGACCCTCGGGAGATGACGCCTGGCCGCCCAGCGCCCGTTGCCATCCATGATGATGGCGATGTGCACCGGCAGCCGGTCAAAGTCGACCTGCCGCGCCAGCCCCTCCTCTGGGGAGCCGGGCTCGAGCCACGCCAGGATCTGTTCGAGAGACATTACACCGCCTGCGGGGAAGCAAACCTGGATCTTACACGCCGGGTGGTCAGTAGCCAACCCCGACGAGAAACAGCCCGCAGGCGGGTGCCGTCGGACCCGCCTCGGCCCTGTCGGCCGGACGCAGGAGTTCCTCGAACCACTCCGGCTCCCTGCGGCCCGACCCCACCTCCACCAGGCTTCCGACGATGGCCCGCACCATGTGACGGAGGAAGCCGTTCCCCGTCACCTCGTAACACAACAGCTGCGCCCCGGCGACGCGGTGCTCGGGGTACACCGCCCACCCGAACGCTTCCCGGAACGTGACGGGCGCGAGGCTGGATTGCGAGACCCGTCGGCGGCTGGTCGCCGTGGCGCTCCCTGCGCTTCGGAACGCCGAAAAGTCGTGCTCTCCCTCGACGCTTCGCGCGGCCGCGGCCATCCGCTCGACGGACAACGAATACGGCACGTGCCAGGCGTAGCGCCACTCGAAGGGGCCCGGGGGCTCACCGCACGCCAGGAGATACCGGTACGTCTTCTCGCGCGCCGAGTATCGCGCGTGGAAGCCTTCCCCCGCCTCCTCGACCGCCAGGACCCGGACGTCCGGCGGGAGCATCGCGTTCAGCGCGCGGGCGAGGTCGGCAGTCGAAATCGGGTGGTTGAGGCGGACGCTGGCCACCTGTCCAAGCGCGTGGACGCCGGCGTCGGTCCGGCCGGCACCCGTGACCGTGACGGGTCGGCCTTCCAGCCGGGACAAGCCCTCCTCCAGCAACGCCTGCACCGACAGCCCTTCGGGCTGGCGCTGCCAGCCCACGAACCGCGTTCCGTCGTACGCGACGACGATCTTGAGCGTCCGGGTCATCGCGGGGCCCGGGCCCTACTTGTCGTGCGGCACCGCGATCTGGCGGGATCCCGGCTTCGCGAGCGGCACCCCCTGTGCGCAGATCGGGCAACTCGCCGGGTCGTAGGTCGGCAGCGACAGGGCGAGCAGCGCATGGATCGGCACGTCCAGGTCAGCCCGCCCGCCGCTGCGATCCACGATGGCGGTGGCCGCCACCACCTGCGCCCCGGCCGCCCGCGCGACCTGCATCGTCTCGCGCGTCGATCCCCCGGTGGTCACGACGTCCTCGACAACGACGACACGCTCGGCGTCGCCGATGCTGAAGCCGCGGCGGAGGCGCAGGATCCCGTCCTCGCGTTCCGCGAAGATCGCCCGTACGCCGAGCGCGCGCGCCACCTCGTGGCCGATGATCAGTCCGCCGAGCGCCGGCGAAAGCACAGTCGTCGGCCGAAGGTCGCGGACGCACGCCGCGAGGCTGGCGCCGAGCAGTTCGGCATGTTGCGGGTGCTGCAGCACCAGGGCGCATTGCAGGTAGCCCGGACTGTGAAGTCCGGAGGAGAGGCGGAAGTGCCCCTCGAGCAACGCCGAGCTGCGCCGGAACAGGTCGAGCAGTTCGTCTCGGTTCATGGTGATCCTCTTCTCGCCGCATCTGATCCTTGGTGAGCCGGGGGGAGAAGTCAAGCGCCGCCAGCGGGACGCCTCCGCGCGCGGCGTCCATCCTCGAGCCGGCCTGCTGTAGGTCGAATCCTGGCTCTCACAGCCCTCCCGCGCCCAGTCTCAGGTTCGTCTCGAACAGTTTCAGGATTCGCCGGTATTCGTCGATCCAGCTCGTCTCCTGCTCGAACCCGTGGTTCTCGACTGGGTACGCGGCCAACTCCCAGTTCTCTTTCTTCAGTTCGATCAGCCGCTGCACGAGCCGCACCGAATCCTGGAAGTGGACGTTGGTGTCCACCATGCCGTGACAGATCAGCAGCGCGCCCTTCAAGCCCTCCGCGAAGTAGATCGGCGAACTTTTCCGGTACGCCTCCGCATCGTCCTGCGGCTGGTTGAGGATGCTGGCGGTGTAGCTGTGGTTGTAGTGGGCCCAGTCGGTGACCGGCCGCAGCGCGGCCCCTGCCGCAAAGGTGCCGGGCGACGTGAACATCGCCATCAGCGTCATGAATCCGCCGTAGCTGCCGCCGTAGAGCCCGATGCGCCGCGGGTCAACCTTCTGCGCCGACACCAGGTACTTGGCGCCGTCCACGATGTCGTCGAGGTCCTTGCCGCCCATGTGGCGGTAGATCGCGGTGCGCCAGTCGCGGCCGTAGCCCGAGCTCGCACGGTAATCCAGGTCGAGCACCACGTACCCTCGGCTGGCCAGCAGGTTGTGGAACATGTACTCGCGATAGTAGGTGGACCAGTACTTGTGGGCGTTCTGGAGGTAGCCCGCGCCGTGCACGAACAGGACGGCCGGCCTCGAGGGCGCGCGCTTGGCCCCGATCATCTCCGGCGTGTAGAGCCGGGCGTAGACCTCGGCGCCGTCCCGTGCCTGGAAGGTGATCACCTGAGGGTCGATCCACTTGAATGACCGCCATTCCTCGGTGGGAGTCATTGTGACCTGCCGCGCCGCCGCCCCCTTCTGGTTGACCGCGACGTACACCTCCGGCGGCTTGTTGCTGTACGAGTACAGGATTCCCAGCGACTGGTCGTCCGGCGACACGTCGCAGAGATTCGCCCCGGTCATCGCGGTGATCTGCGTCCGTTCGCCGCCTTCCACCGGCAGCGAGTAGAGATGGCGCTCGCCGGGGTGGCGCTCGCTCGAGGTGACGTAGAAGCGCGTCCCGTCTCGCGAGAGCGACTCGGAGGAAGCCTCGAACCGGCCGCTCGTCAACGCCTTGGACTTCGCGCCCGGCTGCGACGCGTCCACCACGTGCAGGTGCATCCGGCCGTCTTTCTCCGCCGTGAAATAGAGCTGTTTCTGGTCGGCCAGGAACCCGGCGTTGCCCGGGCCGAAACCGCCGTCGAGCACCCAGGCCTCGTCGCCAACCGCGTCGATCACCCGGGTCTTGCCGCTCTCGGCGTCCACCGCGACAATCCAGCGGTCCTTGAAGTCCGCGGCGCGCCCCCAAGCCACGGCCAGGCGACCGTCGCTCGAGAAGAGGGGCATGCTCCAGTTGACCTCGCGGTCCACCTCCTTGCGGTCGCCTCCCTGTGCGGAGGCCTGCACCACCTGGCGCTTCCCCGCAAACGTCGCATCGGCCCACACCGTCCGGCCCGTCTTGAGGTTGAGGACCGCCAGGCGGCGGCGCCCCTGGACGTCTCCGACGTTCGGCCGGCCGGGAATCATCTCGCTGTAAGCCGACTCGGTGATGTAGTTCGGCGTGTCGGCGTTCTTGGTCCCGGTTGGCCGCTCGTTGACCAAGAGGAACACGTGCTCGCCGTCGGGCGACAGCGCCTGGTCGCCCACCGTCTGCCCCTCCTGGATCTCGAAGACCGGGAGCGCGTCCTTCTTGCGCTTCTCCTCGGCCTGCTTCCGTTTCTCGGCTGCCTCGCGGGTGAATTCGATGAGCTTCTGCTCCTCGGCCTTGAGGTACCGTTGGCTGTCAGTGTCGCGGGCGTCGCGACGTTTCGGCTGCACCTCGGTCAACTGCTCGAGGCCGCCTCCCTCCAGCGGCATCAGGAACAGGTGGCCGTCGCGCGTGAAGGTGACGGCCTTGCCGTCCCGCGCCCAGCGCGGATTCGACTCGCCGCCGGAGGTCCTCGTCAGTTGCCGCCGGGTGCGCGTCATGCTGTCGAGGAGGACGATGTCGCCCGCGTCGGTGAACACCACCCTCCGGCGCGCCGTGTCCCATTGCCCCCCGGTGGGCGGCACCAGCTTCCGTTCCTCGTCGGTCAGCCTGCGGGGCTCGCCGCCCTCGCGCCCGACGGCGTACGTGGCCGACTCCTCCTCGCCCGGCTTGCGCCACTCGAAGTAGAGTTCCCGCGAGTCACCCGACCAGCGGAGGCCGGACGGCGGGTAGCCGACCAGGCCGGGGCCCCGCATGATGCTTTCGACGGACAGCTGGAAGGCGGGGGCGGTCGCGGCCCGCGCGGCAGCAGGCTGCTGAGCCCGGGCGGCGGGACGGGAAGAGGTGTGGCCGGCGGTGACGGAGACGGACGCCAACACCACGGCCGTGAGGATCAGCGGCGTGCGGTTCATGCAGACCTCGTGTGGCAGTGCAGGGGGTCATGACGGGGGCGGGCGAGCCGCTAGTATACAATCCTGGACTTCCTGCGAACCGGGACCTCCTGGGGATCGTCTATTACTGAGACCAGGGATAGGAGCGTACTTCACATGCGTCAGATTCCTCGACGAGCGGCGTGGGCGCTGGCCCTCATTACCGTGACCTTCATCCTGCCGGTGTCCGCATTCGGACAATCCGGACAGTCGATCCAGCAGCAGGCGTCGCAGGCGGCTACGGCTCAGGCCGCCGGGGGGGGCAAGCAGCTGTCGGTGGACGAAGCGGTGGCGCTGGCGCTCGAGCAGAACCTGAACCTGCAGGTTCAGCGTCTCGACCCGCAGCTGCAGGACCTGAGCATCCTGCAGGTGAAGACCGCGTGGACACCGGTGGTCTCGAGCACGTTCAGCAACCGCAGCGCCACGAGCCCGGTCAGCAGCGTCCTCGCCGGCGCGGTGGACAGCCTGACCAACGACAACCTAATCGCCAACGTGCAGGCGGGCCAGCTTCTCCCGTGGGGCGCCGACTACCACCTCTCGTGGTCGAGCAGCCGCTTCAAGAGCAACAGCGTGTTCGACAGCCCGAACCCGCTGTTGCAGTCCAACGTGAGCGCCAGCTACACGCAGCCCCTGCTCCGCAACTTCCGGATTGACGGCACCCGGCAGCAGCTGCTGATCAGCCGGAAGAACCGCGAGATCACCGACGTGCAGCTTCAGCAGACGGTCCTCACCACGACTCGCGCCGTGAAGAACGCGTACTGGGACCTCGTCTTCGCTCATGAGAACCTCAAGGTGCAGCAGCAGTCGCTCGACGTCGCTCGCGAGTCGCTCAAGAACAACAAGTCGCGGGTGCAGATCGGCACCATGGCGCCCATCGACATCATCGAGGCGGAGGCCGAGGTCGCGCGCAACGAGGAGGCCGTGATCATCGCCGAGGCGACCATCATGGGCGCCGAGGATGCGCTGCGGCAGTTGATCCTCGACCCCAAGACCCCGGAGTTCTGGAGCACGCGCTTCGAGTTGACGGACCAGCCGACGTTCCGGGATCAGGCGGCGGACGTGGAGGCGGCGGTGCGCAACGCCATCGCGAACCGGACGGATCTCGTGCAGATGAAGAAGAACATGGAGGCGACCGACGTCAACATCCGGTACTTCCGGAACCAGATCCTGCCCGACCTGAACCTCCAGGCCGGGTACGGGCTGACCGGTCAGGGCGGGACGGTGTACGAGTTCGACGACGGCTTCCCACCGGTGCCCTTGTCCTCCACCAGGACCGCCTACAGCTCGGTGCTCTCGAGGATGTTCACCAACGACTACCACAACTGGTCGCTGGCGGTCAGCGTCGGCTACCCGATCGGGCGCAGTGCGGCGGAAGCAGGCCTGGCGCGGGCCAAGGTGTCATACGCGCAGTCGCAGCTGCAGCTCCGGAGCATGGAGTTGGCGGTGACGACGCAGGTGCGAGCGGTGGGCCGGCAGCTCAACACCAACCGGAAGCGGGTGGATGCCACGCGCGCCTCCCGCCAGCTGTCCGAGCGCCGGCTGGAGGCCGAGCAGAAGAAGTTCGCGGCCGGCATGTCGAACAACTTCCAGGTGATCCAGGCGCAGCGCGACCTCGCCCAGGCGCGCAACGCCGAACTGCAGGCCGTCCTGGACTACAACCGGTCGGTCATCGACTTCGAGGTCGTGCAGCAGGCGCCGCTCAGCGGCGGAGGCACGGTCGGCCTCGCCTCGGCCAGCACCGTCCCGCAAGTCAGCAGCGGCAATGTCCCGACCGGCGGCAGCACCGGCAGCAACCGCCAGCAGGAATAAGGGCGTCCGACGGGGGGAGGCGGAGACGTCACCCCCCTTCAGCGCATCCTGCATTCCGCATTCCTCACTCCGCATTTTGCATTCTGCATTTTGCATTCTGCATTCTGCATTCCGCATTCTGCATTCCGCATTTCGTTCCGCCCCCCTCCGCCCCACCCTGCCCCCTCCCGCAGTTTGCATTCTGCATTCTGCATTCTTTGCATTCTGCATTTTGTTAAACTCCCCTTCGTGCCGAAGCTGTCGGTAACGATCATTACCCGCGACGAGGCCGCGAACATCGGGCCGGCCCTCGAGTCGGTGGCCTGGGCCGACGAGATCCTGGTCGTTGATTCGGGCAGCACCGACGACACGGTCGCCCTCGCCCGCCGGCACACCGAGCGCGTGTTCGTGCGCGACTGGCCGGGGTTTCCCGCGCAGAAGAACTGGGCGGGCGAGCAGGCCTGCCACGACTGGATCCTGTCGATCGACGCCGACGAGCGCGTCTCCCCGGCGCTCGCGGCGGAGATCCGCGCGCTCCTCGCGTCCGAGCCCGGCCCGCGCGGCTTTCGCATTCCCCGGGTCAGTCACTACCTGGGCCGCTGGCTGCGATCGACCGACTGGTATCCGGACTACCAGCTGCGCTTGTACGACCGCCGGGTGGCGCGTTGGGGCGGGACGCACGTGCACGAAGGCGTCGAAGTGCCGGGGCCGGTGGGCCGGCTGCGTCACGAATTGCAGCACCTGCCCTACCGGGACATGTCGCACCACCTGCGCACCATCGACCGCTACACCACCCTGTCGGCCACCCAGATGTACGAGGCGGGCCGCCGCGTCAGTGCGCCGGCGCTTGTCCTCCGGCCCGCCGCAGCGTTCGTGCGGAACTACGTGCTGCGCGGCGGCTGGCGCGACGGATCGGTCGGCCTGGTCGTGTCTGGGCTGAACAGCTACTACGTGTTCTTGAAGTTCGCGAAGCTGTGGGAACTCGGGAGGAAGTAGGCTGTCAGGTGGCGATCGACCACTTGGCGAGGGAGCCATCGGAAATGGTCAGTTGACAAGTGGTCAGTTGACAAGTGGTCAGTTGACAAGTGCCCGAGATGTTCACCCTCCAGATCGACACGGCGCACAGCTGGCGCGGCGGCCAGAACCAGGTGCTGCTGACGGCGCGGGGCCTTCACGCCCGCGGGCACCGCGTGGTCGTCGTCGCCCACCCGGAGGGGGAACTGCGCAAGCGGCTCGGGAGCGAGCTGGAGGTCGTGCCCCTCGCCCCTCGCAACGAGATCGACCTGCCAGCCGCCTGGCGCCTCGCCCGCCTGATCCGCGAACGGCAGCCCGACCTGGTGCACGCGCACGATCCCCACGGCGTCGCGGCGGCGGCGACGGCGCTCTCCATGGGCGTCGGGCCCCGGCGCCCCTGGCTCGTGGCTGCGCGCCGCGTGGACTTCCGCCTCAAGGCCAACTCGTTCTCGCGCTGGAAGTACCGGCAGGTGGATCGCTTCATTGCCTCGTCGGACGCGATTCGGGCCATGCTCGTGTCCGACGGCGTCCCCGCCGAACGGGTGATCACCGTCCGGGAGGGAGTGGACATCGCGCGCATCGCGCGCACCGAGCCGGCGAGGCTTCGCGAGGAGTACTGGTTCCCCGCCCACTCCCTGGTGGTCGGGAACATCGCGGCGCTGGTCCCCCACAAGGGGCAGAAGTACCTGATCGACGCGGCCGCGGCGGTGGTGCGGACGATGCCGCACGCCCGCTTCGTCATCCTCGGCGAAGGCGAACTGCGTGCGACCCTGGAGCACCAGGTCAAGCAGCTGCACCTGGGCCAGCACGTCGTGCTGGCTGGCTTCCGCACCGATGTCCTCGCGCAGCTCAAGGGCCTCGACCTCTTCGTGATGAGCTCCGTCACCGAAGGCCTCGGGACTTCCCTCCTCGACGCGATGGCCGCCGCGCGGCCGATCGTGGCCACGACGGCCGGCGGCATCCCCGAGGTCGTGGCGCATGGCGAGACGGGGCTGCTCGTCCCTCCTCGCGAGGCGGACGCTCTCGCCGGCGCCATCCTCGCGCTGCTGCAGGACGACGACCGGCGGCGGCGCATGGGCGAATCCGGGCTTGCCCGCGCGCAGGCGATGTTCTCGGTGGACCGGATGGTGGAGGAGACGCTGGCGGTGTACGAGGAGCTGGCAGGCAGCCGGGTTGAAGCCCTGCTCCGACCGGAGAGATAGGCAGCGGAGACTTCAGCCCTGCTATGCCCCCTCCGTTCTCCGCCTTCCGCCGTGGACCTTTTCGTTTGGCCGGCAGAACCCCCTGAGCGGGCACCGCCCGTCCCCGTGCGGCCGCCGGAACCCGCACTCGTCGCGCATGCCGACGTGGCAGAGGGCGAAGTCGTACCGAACCGGATCCACCGGGTCGAACTGCCGCAGCGATCGCGTGATTTCCTCCGCCATCCGCCACCCGGGGCTTCGGTACCGCGTGAGGCGCAGGCATTGGCCGAGGCGGACCACGTGCACGTCGAGCGGGACGATCAGCCGCGACCGCGAGACCGCTCGCCACAGCCCGAGGTCCACCCGGTCCGCGCGGACCATCCAGCGCAGGTACAGGTTCAGGCGCTTGCAGCCGCTGCCCGACGAGGGCTTGGGGAAGAAGTAGCAGACGCCCGGCTTGGCCGGCACCCGGCCGTAGGCCGGCTGCAGGTCGAACGCGAGGGCCCGCTTCGAGAAGGACTCGAGGCCGGGCCCCACGTCTGGCGTGGACGCATCGTCCCCGTCCGCGAAGAACTGTTCGATCGACCCCGCCTCGCGCAGCATCCGTGCGAGCACCCAGACCAGCGCGACAAGGTCCGGCCCCCGGGTCCAGCGATGCACGATGCGGGACAGCGGCGCGCCGTGCGAGGCCGGGTCGAACTGGCGAACGAAGCGCGCCGGCGATGGGCCGAGCACCGCCAGCACCCGTTCGATTGACTGGAGGACGCTGGCGACGCGGCCGAAGGCGAGGCCCGACGCCAGGAAGCCGACGATTTCCTGGTCGTCCGGACGGGAGAAGCGGCGCACGAGTTGAATCGGATCTTGTGCCGAGTCTTCGTGGTTGTAGGAGTGGTAGAGGCGGTCGAGGGCGGGACCCAGGCCGCTCGCCGGCCGCCTCCCGCCCTCCCCACGCGTGCTCATGCGACCGCGACGTCGCCCGCGAGGTTCGCCGCGCCCGCGACCTGGTCGTTCACGTAGATCGTCCGGCCTCCGACGATCGTCGCGGCCACCGCCCCCTTGAGCGTCCAGCCGTTGAACGGCGAGTTGCGCGATCGGGACCGGGAGCGCGAGAGGTCCACGGTCTGGCTGACCTCCGGCGCGAGGATCGTGATGTCGGCCGGCCTGCCGGGTCGAAGCGTCCCGCCCGTCACGTTCAGGATGCGGGCAGGGTTGACCGACAGGAGCTGGACCAGCCGCCGCATGGTGATCACGCCGGGGTGGAAGAGGCGATCGAGCGTCAGGGGCACCGCGGTTTCCAAGCCGATGATGCCGAAGGGCGCCCGGTCGAACTCGACGTGTTTCTCGTCCGCCTGGTGCGGGGCGTGGTCCGTCGCGATCGCGTCCACCGTGCCGTCCTGCAGTCCCTGCAGCAGCGCGTCCACGTCCACGCGCTCCCGCAGCGGCGGGTTCATCTTGAGGTTCGTGTCGTACTCGACGGGCCCGGTCAAACGCTCGTCGGTGAGGGTGAAGTGGTGAGGGGCCACCTCGCAGGTCACGCGCGCGCCCCTTGCCTTCGCCGCGCGGACGGACCGCAGCGCCTGCCGGGTGCTGAGGTGCGCGATGTGCACGGCGCTCCCCGTCATCTCCGCCAGCGCGATGTCGCGGTCCACCATCACCGCCTCCGCGGCGGCCGGGATGCCGCGCAGGCCGAGGACCGAGGCCACGTAGCCTTCGTGGACGACCCCCTCGCCCTTGAGGGACGGCTCCTCGCAGTGATCGATGACGGGCAGGTCGAACATGCCCGCGTACTCCAGGGCGCGGCGCATGAGGATCGCGGTCGGCACCGGACGCCCGTCGTCAGAGATCGCGACGCACCCGGCAGCCCGGAGATCGGCAATCTCCGCGAGCTGTTCGCCCTTCATGCCCTTCGACACGGCGCCGATCGGGTACACCCTCACCAGCCCGGCGGCCGCAGCCTTCTCCAGAATCGCCCGCGTCACGCTCGCATCGTCGTTCACCGGGTCCGTGTTGGGCATGCAGGCGACCGCCGTGAAGCCGCCTGCCGCGGCGGCCGCGGCGCCGGTCGCCACCGTCTCCTTGTGCTCCTGCCCGGGGTCGCGCAGGTGCACGTGCATGTCCACGAAGCCGGGACAGACGACAAACCCGGCCGGAACGTTCACCACCTGCACGTCACCGCCCGCTTCGAGGTTCGGGCCGACGCCGGCCACGAGGCCGCCCTCGATCAGGATGTCCGCCACCCCGTCGATGCCGTGCACGGGGTCCACCACGTGTCCGCCCTTAAGCAGCCGTTTCATGTTCAGCTCCGCCAGCGAGAAGGTACAGGACGGCCATCCGAACGGCCACACCGTTGGCGACCTGGTCGAGAATGACGGAGTACGGGCCGTCGGCGACCTCGGATGCGATCTCGACGCCACGGTTCATCGGGCCCGGGTGCATGACGAGGACGTCTGGACGGGCCAAGGCAATCCGCTCCGCGGTCATGCCGAACACGTTGAAGTACTCCCGGAGCGACGGGAAGAACCCGCCCTGCATTCGCTCCAGCTGGATGCGGAGCATCATCACGACGTCGGCGTCCCGCACGGCCTCGATGACGTCGTGCGTGATGCGCACGCCGCTTCGGGCGAAGTCGGCGGGGACGAGCGTCGGAGGCCCGCAGAGCCACACCTCGGCGCCCATATTCGTCAGCAGTTGCACGTTGGCGCGGCGCACGCGGCTGTGGAGCAGGTGACCGAGGAGCGCAACCTTAAAACAGGCCAGCCGACACTTACGCCAGGAGAGGGCGAA
>Ga0105104_10003260_pt1 | contig 11642 bp, 15 predicted proteins | sample PPLLaktember2015_3_FD_87034 | JGI IMG/M metagenome (GOLD analysis project Ga0105104, IMG submission 87034) | Freshwater sediment microbial communities from Prairie Pothole Lake near Jamestown, North Dakota, USA - PPLs Lake P7 Core (6) Depth... | ecosystem: Environmental > Aquatic > Freshwater >...
ACGCTGTTCCTCCTCGATGAGCCCGACACGCATCTCAATCCGGTTTGGCAACACTCCTACCTTGACCTGATCCGTGACTGGACTGGCGTTGCGGCTGACGCCTCGAATTGCCAGATCGTCTTGACCTCGCACAATCCGCTCACCATCGCAGCGCTCACGAAGGAAGAGGTGCGGGTGATGTTCACAGATGAGGCGGGGAAGGTGACGGTGAGCGCTCCCTACACCGATCCCAGAGGGATGGGCTTTACGGCAACTCTCACCGAGATCTTCGGTTTGCCGACAAGCCTCGATCCCGAGACGCAGAGGGAGGTAGACGAGCGCAACGTTCTGGCCCGGATCGAGCAGCGCACAGAACAACAAGAGAGACAGCTCATCGCGATCAACGACAAGCTCAACCGGCTTGGTTTCATGTTCGAGGACCGCGAGCCGCTGTACCAGGACTTCCTCCGCGCGTGGCAAGATGTTCGGTATGCCGACCGCCCGCCGCTCAGTCCTGAGCAGATCGAAAAGAGGCATGCGGCGATGGCCGAGCTGATCAAAGAGCTCATGAGTCAGGGGAAAGCCGTCTCATGATCTATGTATGGCGCGATTCCGGTCTCATTCCTAAGAAGCTTCTGCAGGTCGCTGAGAGAGCACAGCAGACACTTGAGGCGTTGCCAACCGACCAGAGACCCGCGTTTATCAAGAAGAAGGCACATGTATGGCGTGCGTTCGCCCGCTACCTGTCGAAGATGTCCTACGGCAAGTGTTGGTATTCCGAGAGCCATGATCCGCAGTCCTTCTTCGATGTTGATCACTATCGGCCCAAGCTGGAGGCACGGCGCTCCGACGAGGTGACGGAACCAGGCTATGAATGGTTGGCGTTCTCGTGGGAAAACTTTCGTTTGTCGGCACAGCGTTCCAATCGAGTGAGTAGGAACGAAGAGACGGACGAGAACGAGGGCAAGGGCAATTGGTTTCCTCTGCTGGAGAGCAGTCCAAAGGCCTGTTGGGAGAACCGCTGTGAGGCTACCGAGCAGCCGGTGCTGTTGGACCCTGTCAAGAAGGCAGATATTCGATTGATCGATGTGCAGGGCGACGGGAGGATGGGCCCGAGCCGCATATGCATTGGCTCAGCGCGGCTCCGAGTCGAGCGGTCAATCGAGCTTTATGGGCTCAATCTCCCTCGCCTGAAGGCCGCGAGACTCAGAGTGATGCGTGAGGTGAACGACCTTCACTCGGTCCTTTTCCAGATGCTGGAGGCCGCCGAGCCGGCCGTAGCGGTCGCGGATGGGATGCCTATCGATAAGCTGGTTGAGTCGATCACATCGAAGACACTGCCGAGCAGCGCTTACTCGAAGGCGGCGCGTGCACAGCTGATGAGACTCCCAGGCGGAGCGGTATTCTGTGCAAAGCCCGAGGAGGTCACGAATTAATAGCGCAGTTTCGACGAAGAGAGCTATTCGGGCAGTGGCACGGGGTCTTGCGCGCGTACCAAGCATGTGCGCGAGAAGGGGGACCTGTCGGCCGTGGCACGGGCATGCATACTGAGCTCGGGCGATCCGCGGCTCACCGGTATCCTTCAGAGCGCGGAGGAGCATTGCTGTGCGGGCAGTATAAGTCCGTACGCGTCTGATAGCCGGCACACGCTCGATTGAGTTGCCGTGGTCATCTGGAGTACAATCCTCTACAGAGATTTTCAGAGCAGGCTACTACTGTTGAGAGTGGAGGAATCATCATCATGGCCACCACGACCATTACCATCCAAGTCGAGACAGAGGCTGCCAAAGCCTTTGCTGCGGCCTCACCGGAAGAGCGACGCAAAATGCAGCTGCTCCTGAGTCTCCGGTTACAAGACCTCGCCACACCGCAGGGGAAGCCGCTGCAAGCTGTCATGGACGAGATCGGTGCACGTGCTGCATCGCGTGGTCTCACCCCAGAGATCTTGGAGTAGCTCTTGCGCGACGAGTAACGTGCGTGTCGTCAGGGATACGAATGTAGTCGTCAGTGCCGCGCTGCTCCCACGATCTACGCAACGGCAGGTGTTCGATCGGGTACCGGAGCACGGCGCGCTCCTCATGTCGTCTGCCACGGTCGCGGCACTGGCGGCACTGAATGATGTCCTCCGCCGTCCCCGTTTCGATCCATATGTGCCGCAGGACGAACGCCTTATTCCCTCCACGTTACTCCTGGTGGCTGGGCCGCCGGCAGGTGGTGAGACGGCTTGCATACCCTGAAGCGGCTGGCATGTGGAAAGCCCATCCGCGTGAGCCCAGAAGTTCAGCCTACCCATTTGCAGTCATTAGGTCTAGCCCGCCTGGATATATCCGTTCTTGCCATCGCATGGTACCCATGCTATCAACATTGCATGATCGTGTCCTTCAGGGGTCCAGGGACAGAGGATATCTTCAACGGTCGAAACTCCACGCCTCCGCGCCAGGCGTGCCTGACGCGGAGGCGTTAGGCGGCTAATACTGCCTGTACATTGCCCGGCTATCATGGTTGAAGAGGAGCTTTTCATGGAGACGGCAATTGTCTCACCAGAATTTCACGTAGTTATCCCGCAAGCCATTCGGGAAGCCCTTGATCTGCAGCCGGGTCAGAGAGTGCAAGTCATCCTCCACCAGAGCCGTATTGAATTGATTCCTGTCCGGTCTGTCAGACTCGACTTTGGCCATTGTTCTCGCCACCAGATACCAGGGAAAATAGCAGTAGATGAGGGCTTTGTTGAAGGGGAATAGGAGGCTCGGGAATTTCATGATATCTGCCTTCCTACCAGACTTCACCGAATTTCTGCCCAGCACCGGCCCGCCCTTGCCCGATCTACAAGGGTTCCATTCCCAGATGGCCAAAGTCGAGTCAGAGACATGCGTGGGTTTCTCAAACGGATTGACACAACGGTGAAGCGGGAGCCAGACCGCGCATGAATGTCGTAGATTCCTCTGGATGGTTGGAGTTTTTTGCTGATGGACCGAATGCGGATTTCTTTGCACCTGCCATTGAGAATATGCCGGAATTGGTCGTCCCCTCCCTCAGCATGTACGAAGTCTTCAAGCGTGTGCTCCAGCAGCATGGCGAAGATGAAGCCCTGCAGGCTGTGGCAGTGATCGCCCAAGGACGCGTGGTCGATTTGAACATGACACTGGCCATGAATGCGGCAAGGATTTCCGTGGACCTGAGATTACCTATGGCTGACAGTATTATCCTGGCAACGGCTCATGCCTATCACGCCATTTTATGGACCCAGGACGCTGATTTCCAAGGCCTTGAGGGGGTGTAGTATATTGAAAGGGGTGCCTGACAGAGCCGTCTCACCACACACTGGAGCGGACGCTCGCAAGCGCTCGCGCCGCTCAGGTCTGGCCGTTAGACCGCCTTGATGCTCGCCCTTGAGTATAATAATCCCGCACTTATTTGCGGAGGTCACCCCTATGCAGGCCTATCGTGTAAATACTACCATTCAGGAAGATGGCACGCTCACGGTGAGTCATCTCCCACTGCAAGCAGGCGAAGTGGTGGATGTGATCATCCTGGTTCAACCATCCACCGTGCGGCCTGGGGACCGTTACCTACTGCGCGGCACGCCCATTACCTATATCGATCCGACCGAACCAGTCGCCGAGGCGGACTGGGAGGCCGCCCGATGATCGTGCTGGACACCCACATTTGGGTGTGGTGGGTGCATGGCGAAGTGCATCTGCCACAAACGCATCGCATATATCTCGAGACACACGAAGCCGAAGGGTTTGGTCTCAGTATTATCTCCTGCTGGGAAGTGGCCAAGTTAGTAGAGTATGCTCGGCTCACCCTGCCCTGTCCAATCGCCGAATGGCTTGACCAAGCATTAAGCTATCCTGGCATGCGACTGCTGGATCTCACGCCGCGCATTGTGGTGGAGTCAACGCAGTTACCGGGCACGTTTCATCGCGACCCCGCTGATCAGCTGATTGTGGCGACGGCACGCATCTATAACTGCGCACTCATGACGGTTGACCCAAAGATTGTGGCATATCCGCATGTCCAAACGCTCCCATAGGCCGCGCTATCCACGGCATGCAGCGGACGGGGGGACAGCGGGCATTTGTGGTTCGGTTGCTCAGTCAGAGGGCGGTGGTGGTGCGGCCGCTACCCATCGGCAGTCATTGGGCCTATCCCGCCTGGATATAGCCGTTCTTGCCATCGCATGGTACCCATGCTATCAACAGTGCATGATCGTGTCCTTCAGGGGCGCAGGGACAGAGGATATCTTCAACGGTCGCAACTCCAGGCAATGGGCCAGACGTGCCCCCGAACCCGCTGGCCCATTGCCGTTCGCAAACTCGACCAGCTGGTTGCTGTCGTGAGTCTCGATGACCTTCGGATTCCTCCTGGAAACCAGCTTGAAGCCTTAGGGGGACCGGCGCGGTCAATTCAGCATTCGCATCAACCAGCGGACCCGCATCTGCTTTATCTGGACGGAGAGCGGTCCCGCACAAGTGGACATGGTTGACGATCACGAATGGGGAGACGTTGTATACCATGATTCGAGTGCCCACCCATCGCGAACCGACACACCCAGGAGAGAGGTTAGTAGAGGAATGCCTGAAGCCCATGGGACTGACGCAACGCGACCTGGCCCAAGGGATCTACGTGCCCTACCAGCGGGTGAATGAGTTGGTCAACCGGCGGCGTGGCCTCACTCCCAGCACAGCGCTCCGGCTGGCGAAGTACTTTGGCACATCGCCGGATTTTTGGATGCATCTGCAGCTGCGTTGGGACCTCTACTATACCCAACAGGCTAAAGATCATGAGCTGAAAAGGATTAAGAAGGTCAAGGTCGTGCGCTGAGTAAGATGGAGAAAAGATGACTTAACGCAGGTCACGGCGGAGAGACCAGGGGCCTGCAAACAGTTTATGCCGGTTTGGAGACGGCTTCATACAATTCGGCAATGGGTAGCCGAAAGCCGGGCAGTACCTCCCCGCCATCCAAGGTGTCGGTGCGTTCCAAAATACTGACGTGCGTCGGCGACTGATAGACGTATACCCGACCAGAATCCGGATAAAAGACCCACACCAAGCGAACCTCTGCCTGAAAGTAGTCCGTAATCTTGCGGTCGATCTCCTCCGCCAGATTCGTGGGACTGACAATTTCGATGGCCAAGTCGGGTACGACATTTCAGGCGGGTTCGCGCGCCACAATGGCTGTGGGCCAACGGGCATAGGACACGAAGGCCACGTCAGGACGACGATTGAGGTTACGAGCCGCATACAACACGAACAGGACTTCATTGACTGCCAGGCCCAATTTTTTGCCCGCCGCAAAACTATTAATCACATAGCACAACCATGATGCCAGCACCGTCTCGAAGGCCCCCATCGGCTCTCGCTCTACGTGCACGCCATCGATGATTTCATAGCGTTCGATGTCCTCACCAGGGGCAGGGCCTTGTGTCAGTAGAGAGTTTGACGCGTTCATCAGCTGCTCCTTTCTCCTTGTACGTTCGAGTATACAGCGTTTGTCATCAAGCTGCCGACACATGCCTTGGTCTGCAGCTATACCCAACGAGAAGGGCTGTCACGAGCTGAACATGCTGAAAGAGACTTCGAAAGATGTCCCAGAACCTTCTTTGGTAGTGTGTCATATGAGGTGGGTAGCGCGGCGCCTCTGCAGTCGTTGATCCAGCGTGCTCAGGAGGGGGAGTGCTGCTCTGTGTGAGGCGCATGTGAGCAGTCATAGGCGAGGCCTGCCAGCGGGGGCCCTGTGGTCACCAACTCAATTCGCCGAAGTTCGGCAAGCTTTCGCTGAGCCTCTCAATACCGGCAGAGGCGACATCAGGATAAGGTTGAAGGGGCACATCAAGCGCCCAATCGTTGGCATCACGCCCATTGATCCCTGCACGTGACTGGCGGCGAATGGGGGTTGGTGGGTGTCATGATGTCTATGCCACCACCCGCTATACCGGGATGGATTCACGTTCCATTTCCACTTTCGAGACGCGGTATCCAGCGCGTTCGACATCGGAGATGGCCGAAGAGATAGCGGCCTGTAATGATTCTGCGGTTCGTTCGAACAAGATCTCTATGCCGTCAGCATGCCCGCGGATCGATGCGTCGATACATCCGGCGTTGCCGAGCGCATCAGCGGCATCAAGGATTTCCTCGTGCGTCATCGGCGGCGTTGGCACAATCACGGAAAATTGATAGTCAGCCATGATCGGGTTCTCCTGTTATGCCCCAGAGCACCGGTCCACAGTACGTCGAATGTCTCGTGCGTGCCTTTCTGGGTTCTTCGGTGTTGAGTATATGGCCATCCAGCATTCCCTATGGCCAAACGAGCAGTAGATGACACCCCAGGCATGGGCACGCGGGCCAGACTTCCGGATGGTCCAGCCATGCTCTTCCGCATGGTGCAGAGCTTCACGAATATATCTGTTTGGATGGTCGACCACTTCCTTCCCTTCGCAATGCTTGTTGAGTTAGTATGGATATTATACCATTATGTCACCGTCCAATAGCAGCGGGCACCAAACGGCGGCCAGCGCGGTATAGAGGCGTGCCGCAGGACGGAGTACAGTAGGGCTGTCAGGAGTCGCATGAGGGAAGGCCTCTCGAAAGGCGATCGGATTTTAAACGCTTGGAGGTTTCGCTCGCTTACGAGACACCTATCCGTCGTATGCACTTGGCCAGGGAAACCACGCGTGCTGCGATCATCCGCAGCGACCCCTGCCACGGACCAACGAGCTTCCACGGGAGGAGATGCTGATGCAACCGCAACGCTATGGGCCGTTTCCTTACGTGCCGATCAACCGCCGCCCCACGATCACGTGGCCAAACGGCGCTCGCGTTGCCCTCTGGGTCATCCCCAACATCGAGACCTTTCCGCTGAATGAGCCGGTGCCTGGCGGCACGGGCAAGGCGCCCGACATCATCAACTGGGCACCGCGCGACTATGGCAACCGCGTCGGCATCTTTCGGATCATGGACGTGCTCGCACGGCATGGTATGCGCGCGACGGTTGCCCTCAACAGCGAGGTGTGCGACGATTATCCCCAGATCGTGGAGGACGCAGTCAAGCTCGGCTGGGAGCTCATGGGCCACAACCAGAGCAACGCGCGTTACCTCCATCTCATGTCGCCGGAGGAGGAGCGCCACGTCGTGTTCAGTACCTTCGAGCAGATCGAGAAAGCGACGGGGACGCGGCCGAAGGGCTGGTTGTCGTCCGGCCTCCAGGAAAGCTGGCATACGCTCGATTACCTCGTGGAAGCTGGAGCCAGCTACGTCGCCGACTGGGTCAACGACGACCAGCCCTATGTGATGAACGTCGGCGGCAAGCGCCTGTGCTCGATCCCGTACTCTACCGAGATCAATGACCTGCCCCAGATCATCCGCGAGGGCCGGTCGTCGGACGAGTTCGAACTGATGATCCGCCGTCAGTTCGACACGCTCTACCGCGAGGGCGCGCAGTCGGGACGTGTCATGGCGATCTGTTTGCACCCGTTCGTCATCGGCGTGCCGCACCGGATCGGCGCACTCGACTCGGCGCTGGCGTATATCTTGCGCCACGAGGGCGTGTGGCGCGCGACCGGGAGCGAGATCATCGAGCACTATCTCGCATCAGGCGCGACGTTTTAAGCGGTGTGGACGCTGGAGCTGGTCAGCGGGCGATGGGGGTCGGCCAGGGACTCGCTTGACGACTATCGCCCAATACGCCGAGTGCCACGATTGAACTGCCAACGCCGAAAAACGACTGGTCTGCGTTTTGGCATGGGGGCAACCATCAGGCTAGGCGACCAGTGGCGCAATATTCATGGCTGCGGGAGTGCCCAGATGCTAGAGATGCGCTTTCGGCAATGGGGTGGCTGGTGCAGCGCTGGGAGCAGCGCTGAGAGGGGCTTGGCCAGAAGGTGCTGGGAGGCTTCGGAGGGTGCATTCCCGAGCAAACGCCCTGTGGCATTCCTGTCTGTTATAGATTGACTCATCTATTTGGTATTGTACAGCTTTCAGGCCGTGCTATCCACCGATTTGGTCGTTCGTGGAGCGACGTCTATTCTCCCTTGAATTACTCGCAATTTGCATCAAGATTTGATAAGGTGGAGCATAACGTTTTCGAAGAGTATGCGCATCGGTGGGAGGTTTGACGATAGACAACTGCACCGGATACTTTCGAACCGAAGAACCTGCCGAGATTTTGGGTGTGTCACCAAACACGCTTCGGAAACAGGTTATGAGAGGAAAATCCCTACTCGTTGCAATCCAGCCAACGGATACCGACAATACAAACGCAGAGGCTTGGGGAAGTTTCCCAATCAAGCTGAATAACCTCGTCTATAGGCTCCATCGTTAGCTCTGCTCAAACCAGGACAGAAATGGGTGAAAGCCATCAACCCACGCGACAACGCAGGACTACGTATGATCGCAATGGTTATCCACTAACCGGAAAGAGTCCAACATGAGTCGAACCTTAGTAGTTGAATATCCGGACCGGTTACCAGATTCGCTGCACATGTCGCCAAGTGAGTTCGAGCGTGAAGCACGGTTGGCTATGGCGGTGAAGTTATTTGAGATGGGCAAGTTGACATCCGGTCAAGCGAGCCAACTCGCCGGGATGGGGCGCGTCGAGTTTCTGTATGAGCTCAAGCGGTTCAACGTCTCCGCCATCCAGGTCGAAGGGAATGAATTGCAACAGGACGTTGCCAATGCCGCCAAAGCTGCCGGTCGTGATTAATACTGGACCGCTGATCGCCCTGGCGACAGCATTGGGCGATCTAGAGGCACTTGCGCATGTGGCGATGATGGTGGTTGTTCCGGGTGAGGTGTTTACCGAATGCGCGGCCGGAGCACATTATGATGACACAGCAGAAAAGGTGCGAGCAGCGATTTGTTGCCACATTCGTCCGGTGTTCTCGGCGTTGCCACGATTCCTGTTGGACCTTCTCGACATAGGGGAAGCTGCGGTCATTCACACTGCGTTGACCGAAGGAATCATCACGGTTGCCATTGACGAGCTCAAAGGCCGTCGGGTTGCTCGGGTACATGGTCTTCAGGTCACAGGTTCCTTGGGGATACTCATCACGCTACATCAGCAGGGTGTTATTCCCTCCATCGAACAACCCATCCAACGGATGCAAGACAAAGGGATTTTTCTCAGCGAACGGATCATCCAAGAGGCAATCGCAGCAACGCAAACCAAAGGTTAGGTATGCCAGAACGCGAAGAGTTTATTCCCATTCAATCCGTTCTTTGAGACCTGCCTGCCGCATAATGGCATATACCTCCTTTCTGCCCTCGGTGTGCATCCGCCCTCACAGAACCTTTTGAGGGATTTATTCCAACTACGCCAGCGCCGCCGCTCCCGACTCGCTCTCGGTCCGCACCACTGCCGTATCCGCCCCGGAGGATTTGGGATCACAGGTGCGGAAATGAGCGGTCGATCCAACAGGGGGTATGCCACGTCCTCCGTTCGACCATTATTCCCGGTGTTCCGTTCCTCGTCGGACGAGACGTCGCCAACGGGTGCCGCTGGGGTGCTCCTGAGGTGAGCTGCCCGGGCGCCGGCGCAAAAATTCCATTTGTTCTTCCTATGTGCTATTCTCACGCCCCAGAAACATCGGGTTAGCGGGGTCGGAGGAAGAGTCCATTGTCGTACTCTCCGGGTCAAAACCAATGCCCCTCCCCCCTTGAGAGTTGGGGTCTGATATGTGGAATCGACCGAACCAACCCCAGAGGGCGCTCAAACGGGCGCAAAGCTACCCCCGGCTCAGACATTCGTGAAGGAGGGTTCTCATGGCTGAGGAAGACATTCGCGTCGGTTTGATCGGTGCAGGTGGGAACGTCCGCAACCGCCACATCCCTGGCTTTCGCAAGGTCAAAGGGGTGGAGATCGTTGGGGTGGTCAATCGTAGCCTGGAGTCGAGTCAACGGGTGGCAGATCAATTCAACATTCCCCGGGTGTACAACACCTGGCAGGAATTGTTGGATGACGACGAGATCAACGCCATCTGCATCGGGACCTGGCCCTACATGCACCACCCGCTCACCTTAGCGGCGCTGGAGCAGGGCAAACACGTGCTAACCGAGGCCCGCATGGCCTCCACGGCCCAGGAGGCCCGAGACATGCTGGCGGCGTCGCGGAGCCGGCCGCAACTCGTGTGTCAGTTAACCCCAACGTCCACGGCCTACAGGATAGACAGGGTCCTGCAACGGTTGATCGGCGAAGGGTTCCTTGGCGAGCTATTGTCCGTCGAGGTGCAGGCCCTCCAAAACCGCTTTGCCGATCGAGGTGGCGAGTTGCACTGGCGGCACGACTGGGAGCTGAGTGGGTACAACACGCTGAATATCGGCGCCGCCTATGAGTCCATGATGCGTTGGGTGGGCCGAGGCAATCGGGTCATGGCCATGTCTAAGATCCACGTGCCGTATCGGCGCAAAGCCAGTGGTGCGCTCACCTCCGTCAGCATTCCCGACCACGTAGATATCCTGTACGAATTGGCTAACGGTGCCCAGGTCCACATGCGCATGAGCGCGACCACCGGGCTGTCCACGGGCAATCAGATCTGGTTTTACGGCACCGAGGGCACCATCCATGTGGACCAACAGCAAAAGATCTTCGCCGGACGTCGCGACGACAAGCAGCTCGCTGAGGTCCCCAACCCTCCGGAGGCGCAGGCCTTCTACCGCGTGGAGGAAGAGTTCACCAACGCGATTCGCGGCACGGAGGAGATTACCATGGTCCCCTTCGAAACGGGCGTGCATTACATGGAATGGACCGAAGCGGTGGTCCGCAGTGCCCAAACCGGGCAGGCGATCTACCTGCCGTTGTGAAGCGCGGTACAGCTCTCTGCTGGGCCGAAGCAGGGCATCCGGGAGCAGACGGACGACCATGCGCGGTGGAGACCACAGGGATCATCGCTGCTCGTGCAGACGGCGTGATGTTTCCGGTCCTATGACGGGGGGATCAGAAAGGGTAGTAAAAATCCGCCTCGCATCGGCTTGTATAATCGTGCCCTTTTTCTGACTGCGTTTCCCGGTGGCCAGATCCCGGTGGCCAGATGCAATTTGCCATATCACTCTCCCGCGGTCCTGGTATACTCGTGCTGCTGCTGCGACAGAACGGCGCCTGTGAAGTCATGCCATCCGTTGGCGGACACGCCAGCGCGGCGGAGGGTCGGCGATGACCTTCGAGGAGATTGTGGACCAAGCCCTGGCCATGCTCCAACGTCGAGGCCGCGTGGCCTATCGCACGCTCAAACGGCAATTCAACCTGGACGATGACGCCCTCGATGACCTCAAGGTCGAGCTCATCGAGGCCCAGCAGGTGGCCATTGATGAGGATGGCAACGTCCTGGTCTGGACCGGCGACGTTGCAGCACCGCCCCTGCCAGCCTCCACACCGGCGGCGGTGCGGGTGCGCCCGTCGGACGTCGGGCCGCGGACCTACACCCCCGCGCACCTCGCCGAGAAAATTTTAACTGCCCGCACCACCCTGGAAGGCGAGCGCAAGCAGGTCACCGTGCTCTTTGCCGACCTCAAGGACTCGACGGAGCTCATCCGTGGTCTTGATCCCGAAGCCGCCCAACAGCACCTCGATCCTGCCCTGCATCGCATGATGGACGCCGTGCACCGCTTCGAGGGCACGGTGAATCAGGTGCTCGGCGACGGCATTATGGCCCTGTTTGGCGCGCCCA
>Ga0105104_10003261_pt1 | contig 11642 bp, 7 predicted proteins | sample PPLLaktember2015_3_FD_87034 | JGI IMG/M metagenome (GOLD analysis project Ga0105104, IMG submission 87034) | Freshwater sediment microbial communities from Prairie Pothole Lake near Jamestown, North Dakota, USA - PPLs Lake P7 Core (6) Depth... | ecosystem: Environmental > Aquatic > Freshwater >...
CGGGGGATGAAGAACCTCAGAACGGATGCCCGGCGGTTGCTGCACATCGGGCGCGTGCTCGCTGCGCACGGCCTCGCGCACGTCGTCGCGCGCCGCGCCGCCGGATGGCCTCGGCTGGCCCGCAGGGTCCCGCTCGCGTGCCTGGCCGGGCCGCAACGCTTCCGGCGTCTCTTCGAGGATCTCGGCGGCAGCTTCATCAAGTTCGGGCAGATGCTGGCCCTGCAGCCGGACATCGTGCCGATCGAGTACTGCAACGAGCTGTTCAACCTTCTCGATCGCGTCCCGCCGTTCCCGTACGCCGACGTCGAGCGGACCGTGTGCGAGGAGTTGGGGCGGTCGCCGGAGGCGATCTTCGACAGCTTCGATCGCGAGCCGCTTTCCGCGGCCTCGATCGGCCAGGTGCACGTCGCTCACCTGAACGGCCAGAAGGTCGCTGTCAAGGTTCAGCGCCCGTCGGCCGACATCGAGTTCGCCGGTGACATCCGCCTCATTGTCCTGGCGATGCGGCTCATTCGCCGCCTGCGGCTCGGGTCGCTCTACTGGATGCTTGAGCCCATGGGTGAGTTCGCCTCGTGGACGCGCGAGGAGCTCGACTACCGCCGGGAGGCTCGATACGCGGACCGGCTGCGGCGCAACGCAGCGGACAATCCCTCCGAGCGTGTGCCGGCCGTCTTCTGGGAGCTGACGACCCGCCGCACGCTCGTGATGGAGTTCATGCCCGGTGTCACCGCGCTCGACTACCTGCGCGCGATGTCCACCGACGACGAGTTGGCCGCGCGCAGGACACGGGCGAGGGACTTCGACCGGAACCGTTTCGCGCGCCACATCATCGACAACTTCGTCGGCGACGCGTTCCTGCACGGCGTGTTCCACGCGGATCTTCACCCGGCGAACCTGCTCGTCCAGCGGGGGGAGGTGGTCGGGTACGTCGACTTCGGGATCACGGGCGTGCTCAGTCGCTACTCCCGGCGCAACCTAGTCGAGATGACCCTTGCCACCACGAGGGCCGACGTGGACGGAATGGCCGACGCGTTCTTCAAGCTTGCGAGGTTGGAGCCCGGCGCGAATCCCACCCTCTTCCGGACGAGGATGGAAGAGTTGTCGCACGAGTGGTACGAGGCCGAGGGCTCAAGGCTGGTCCTGAAGAAGAACTTCACGCTCGTCATGCTCGACATGCTGATCCTGTGTCGCGACACGGGCATCCTGCCCGAGCGCGACGTCATCAAGTACATTCGGTCGGCCGTCGCCGCCGATGGTCTCATCACGCGGCTGGCGCCGGGCTTCAACGTCGGGCGGTACCTGGAGGAGTCGTGCCGGCAGCTCGTGTCCCGGGAATCGCGGCGGGCCATGCTGTCGGACGACGCGTTCAACTCGATGCTGGCGGCGAGCGTCCGCCTGGCCGAGGACGGCGTCTCTCGCGCGGCCGATGGCTTCCGGCGCTTCGTCGAGGGGGAGGCGACCTTCGTCGCGCACATCACGACGGCCGATGGCACCGAGACGTTGGAGCGTCGGCGCACATTGCGGCTTGTGGGCGTGCTGGTTGCGCTCATCGGCCTGCTCGAGTTGTCCGGGGGCGACGCCCGGCTCGGCTTCAACGTCGTCACGGCCGGGACCGGGCTGACGGCCGTGTTGCTGGTCATGCTCCTGGATTCGGTTCGACGGCTGACACGGGGCGACTGAGGTTTCGCGGATGGAATCTGCTCTGACGAGAGATCCGGCCAAGTCGAAGGTCGGGCAGGGGCCGGCGTGATGGGGGCCGCGAAGCCGCGGATCTCGCGCGCGGCGCTGAGAGATCGCCGCCGGGTCGTCGAGGAGAGACTGCGCGCCGTGGGCAAGCCTCGGCCCTCGCGCCGTCCCCCGCCACCAGAGGGGCGGCTCAGTCCTGAGGAACAGCCGACGGCCCGCTTGCGAAACGCACTAGCGGAACTTGGGCCGGTCTTTGGCGACTTCGGGCGCTACCTGTCTTCGCGGGCCGACCTGCTCCCTCGCCGTGACTGCCTGGACCTCTTCGGAGCCGAGCCCGGGGACCTTTGTGCTCGTGACAGCCGCCAGGGCCTCGACCTTGCGGCGCTCGTTCAAGAGCGGCTTGCCGGGGCGCGCGAGAGCATCCACCGGATCGACCCTCGCCCCCGGCGCGTGACGCGCTGGACGCAGCGGCATCGAGCTTGGTTGACGAGCTCCGTGCCGGTCGAAGTTACGATCGTACGGCCCGATGCCGACCTTCTCCTGGGCACGGACCTGCCGCTCCTCGCCCTGCTGAGCCCGTGGCTCGACATGCCGGCCGATGCCGTGACCGAGGCCATCGAGGATTTCTCGCAAACACTCCGGCGGCGTCTCGACCAGGTGCAGCAGGCCGCCGCCCTCACGAGGCTGGCGGAGGACGCGCGGCTCGGCGGCGCGCTCGACGCGCCATTGTGCTATCGCGAGCACTGCACGCTGCGCATCCTTACGACCGAGCGAATCGCTGGCGTCTCCCTGGTCGAGGCCGACGACGCCGAGACTGCCGCACACAAGCTCGCCTCGGCCTGGTGGCGGCAGGCGACGTCGGGTCGCATGGTGCCGTACGATTTCGACCTGCGCGACGTCTACGTGCGGGATGATCGCTTGGTGCTGGCTGGCGGCGTGCTCGAGGCTCAAGCGGCCTCCGAGCGCGAGCGGTTCGTGCGCTATCTCGTATCGGCGGTGGCGGACGATCCCGATGCCGCCTGGGACTGGATCACCGAGGCAACGGTGCCGGGCGCCGCCGCCGAATCAGCGCCCAGGCTTCGAAGCCGTTTGCGCCAGGCGGTGCCCTTCCGCGACGGCGAGTGGAGCGGCGAGGACAGGCTCGCCGAGCGGCTGCTGGTCCAGTGGCGCGCCGTGCACGATGCCGGCTGGAAGATGCGCAGCCATCAGCTCCACCTCTATCGCGGCATCCAGGCGGTTTCCGCGGCTACTGAGGCGCTGGTACCCGAGGGCGACGTTCTCCTCGACGCGCTCCGCAACGAGCGACTGCGACTTGGGCTTGCGGGCGTGCAACGCCTGGCCGACCCCGGCCGGCTTGCTGACGCTCGCGAGAGGCTGCTGCGGGACATGGTGGAACTACCGCAGAAGCTGAACGAGTTCCTGACGCTGGCCGGCGAAGGACGGGTGCGGGTCGAGCTGCGCCGGCCCGACGCCAGGTCGGACCCCCGCGCGCGGAACAGCACGGTCTCGCTCGTGGCGAGCCTCGTCTCGCTGGCGGGGGTCGCCTATCTCACCAGGCACCTCGCACCCGCCCTCGGCCCGGACGTGGAGCGAATCGGCACCGTGCTTGTGCTGATCATCGGCGGGTGGCTGCTGACGGCTGCCGCCCGCCCCTAGCAGGCAGAAGGCCCGGGGCCACCTCTTCACGCGGTCCCGGAGTGGAGGCGCAATGTCCAGTGGTAGCGGCGGGGGTTCCGCGCTCGACGTGGCTCGCGCGGCGGCCGACCTCGTCACTTCGATGGGGCGCCTTTTACTGGACCTGGGTCTCTTCGCCGCACGGCAGGCGGCGAGGGTCGTTTCCGAGGCAGGCGCGGGCTCGTCGCTCGACCGGGCGTCGAAGGGGCAACGATGGCGAGCCGCGCGCCCCCCCTTTTCGCGAAGACGGCGATAGCGAGTGGCCGGAGGCAGGAGCGGCCGCGTCGCGTGCGTGAGCGTCTGAGTCTCTCCCCTGATGCCAATGCGCGGTAACACCGAAATAGGTAGGTGACTCAAGCGCAGCCCGAGCGGTTATCGGCTGCGCGCACCGCTATTCGACACCTCTCGCGACACATTACGAGCAGGGGTGGTTCCGCGTGGCGCCTGCCACCGCGGTTGGAGGCATTGATGCGCCAGTTTTCGATCGCAGGGCTCCTTTTCATTCTCGCGCTTCTTCCGGCGCCCGCTTTGGCGCAGGGCGCCATGCTGCACGGCATCGGACCGGTCAACAGCTCGATGGGTGGCGCAGGCGCCGCGTTGCTGAACGAATCGCTTGGAGCGCTGACCTACAACCCCGCGTTGATAGCGGGCGCCCAAGGCAACCAGATCTCTTTCACCTCGGAGTTCTTTAAGGACAGCATCATTATCGATACGACGGTCGGCGTCGGCCCGCTCACTGGCCGCGCCCAACCCAACAGCCAGCGGAACGCGGTCCCGGCGTTCGGGTGGATGATGCGGGACCCGAAGGGCAAACTCGCGCTCGGCTTCGGCTTGATCGGCCTCGCCGGTTTCGGTGCAGATTACGGGGCCGAAGAGGCGAGCATACTGTTCGCCCCGATCCCTCACGGCTTCGGCCGAATCTACACCGACTACCGGGCCACGAAGATCCCGGTGGCCCTGGCGTACCAGGTGACGCCGAAACTCGCGGTTGGCGCCTCGCTGAACGTCTACATGAGCGAGTTCGGCGTGGCCCCGTTGCCTTACACGTTCTTCGACACGGACGCTTCCGGCAACCGCTACTACTCCGAGGCAGGCAAGCTCGACAAGCGCTGGGCCGTTTCAGGCCAGTTTGGCTTCGCGTACCAGGCGAGCCCCGTCGTAAGCATCGGAGGCTCTCTCACCCTGCCGCAGAACTTCGCCACTCACGAGTGGAACTCGACGATGGCAAATCCGGGATCGGGTGACTTCGGCAAGCCACGGACGGTGAGCTTCGACCTTGATGGTCCGATGATCGTGACCTTCGGGGTGGGCCTCAGGCCCGGCGCGAAGACCCAGGTGGCTGTTGACGGCATGTTCACGAAGTACGAGGGCGTCCATGGGTTCGGAGGACCCGGAGGCATCAACGACGGCGTGATCGATCCGTTCGGGTGGCGCGACGTCTGGACCTTTAAGGCAGGCGTCCAGCACCAGGCGACGGAGAAGCTTGCGCTACGCGCCGGATACAACTACAGCCAGATGCCGCTGCGGTCCGAGGTCGTCCTGTCGGCAACCGGGGCTCCGGCGACGTTTCAATCCCACTACTGCGCGGGAGTGGGCCTCAAAATGTTCCCGTTCCTCGAGGCCGAGGCCGGCTTCTACTACGTCCCGCGGGACCACGTCGTGGGTCCCTTCCCGGACCTCGAGAGCAACGTCCGGGGGACACTCGACGAGTCCAATTCGTTGAACAGCGTGCTCATCGGCCTGAACTTCCGATTCTAGCCGCCGGCGCGGGGTCGGACGTGCGGTCCGCGCTCCCGCCCGCGCGGACTGGGAGCGAGCCGATGCTATGATGAGGGCCGTTCGACCCACGGAGGTCACCATGCCATCGGAGTGGAAGCGCACGGCGTGCATCCTGTGCAGCGAGAATTGCGGCATCGAGGTCCAGATCGACGGCCGCCGTTTGACCCGCATCAGGGGTGATCGCAACAGTCCTTCCTCCCGCGGGTACCTTTGCGACAAGGCGCTACGTCTCGACTACTACCAGAACAACTCGGAGCGGCTCACGACGCCGCTGCGCCGGACTGCTGCGGGAGGCTTCGAGCCCATCGACTGGGACACGGCGATCGCGGAGATCGCCGCCCGCATCGTGCACCTGCGCGACGCCTACGGCGGCCACGCGCTGGCGCTCTACGGCGGTGCCGCCCAGGGTAACCAGCTGTCGCTGCCGTGGGCCGTCGGGTTCCGCTTCGCGATGCGGACCCCCTACATGTATCACGCGCTCGGGCAGGAGAAGACGGGCGAGTTCTGGCTCGACGGGCTTCTCTTCGGCAGCCAGACCTGCCATACCAGCCGCGACATCGAGAACAGCGACTTCGTGATCTTCTCGGGTAACAACCCGTGGGAATCCCATGGCTTCCCCCGCGCGCGCCTGATCCTTCAGGAGCTGGCGAAGGACCCGGCGCGGACGCTCGTGGTGATGGATCCGAGGCGGACCCGCACGGCGGAGCTTGCGGACGTCCACTTGCAGGTTCGGCCGGGCACCGACGCGTTCGTGCTGGGCGCCATGCTCGCGACGATATTCGACGAGCACCTCGAGAACCGCGCGTTCCTCGACTCGCGGACCACCGGGTTCGAGGCGGTGCGCGAGCAGTTCGCCGGGATCGACGTCGAGCTGTGGGCGCGAATCGCCGGCGTGGATCCCGAGGCGGTGAGGCGCGTCGCAAGGGGGTTCGCCACGGCGCGCAGCGCCTGCGTCCGCTCCGACCTCGGGCTCGAGCAGAGCCTTCACAGCACCCTGAACCTCTACCTCGAGAAGCTGCTCTACCTCGTTACCGGCCAGTTCGGAAAGAAAGGCGCCGTCACGTTCCATGCGCAGACGATCCCGCTGCTGTGGGACAGCAACCCGGCCGACCCCGGGTTCGAGTCGTTGAGGACGCGCGTGACGCGCATGATACCGATCGCCGGCTTCTATCCGCCCAACATCCTGCCGGCGGAAATCGACAGCGACCATCCCGACCGGGTCCGCGGCGTCTTTGTCGACAGCGCTAACCCTGCCGTCACCGGCGCTGACACGCGCGCCTACCGCAAGGCATTCTCGCGGCTCGACCTGCTCGTGGTCATCGACAAGGACATGAGCGAGACGGCCGAGCTCGCGCACTACGTCCTGCCCGCGTCGACGCAGTTCGAGAAGTTCGAGTGCACGTTCTTCAACTGGGGCTTCCCCGAGAACTACCTCCACGTGCGGCACCCGGTGCTGCACCCGACGGAGGGGACGCTGCCCGAGTCCGAGATCTATCGTCGGCTGGTGGCGGCGATGGGGGAGGACGTCTCGAAGAACCCACTGCTCGGCCCGATGACACAGATCCTGGCGATGCCGGCGTTCGAGCAGATGCCCCCGGGAATGCGCCTCGCTGCCGCGCCGTTGCTGATGGCGTCGATGATGTTCGTGCAGCAGCACGAAGCTGCCGTCCGGCGCGCCGGGGTCGTGGACGAGGGCGAGGGATTGGCAGCCGTCCTCTTCAAGCGAATCATCTCGAGCCCGTCGGGAGCCGTCATCAGCCTCCACGAATACGAGGACAGCTTTGGCTTCATCCGGCACGCGGACGGGCGCATCCACCTGGCGGTCGAACCCATGTTCGCCGAGATCGTGTCTCTCCGCGCCGAGGCGGCGGTCGGGCCAGTTCGCGACGAGGCGTTTCCGTTCGTGCTGAGCGCGGGCGAGCGAAGGCCGTCGAATGCCACGAGCTCGTACCGCAACCCGGCGTGGCGGACTCGCGACAGCGAGGGCGCACTGCGCATCAGCCCGCACGATGCCCGGCAACTCGAGATCGCGGACGGCGACATGGTCGAGGTCGAATCTCGTGCCGGGAGGATCGTCGCGACCGCTCTAATCGACGACTCTGTGCAGCCGGGCGCGCTCAGCCTGCCTCACGGTTTCGGCCTGAAGTACACCTCGGCAGATGGAACGCGGGTGCCGCACGGTCCGCAGGTCAACCTGCTGACGGCCTCCGATCATTGCGACCCGTTCACGAAGGTCCCCTACCACAAGAACATCCCAGCGCGGATCTCGAAGCCGCTGCCAGCAACCTCGTGACCATGCCCGTCAACACGGAAACGTTCGACACAGTGCCGCCGGCCGCGAGGCCCGCGAGCCGCAGACTGGCGGGCCTCGAGCGCGCCATGCTCATCACCGACGCCGTCGTGCCGTTCAACGTCGTCGTCGCGCTGCGCCTCGATGGCGACCTGGCCCCTTCGGCGCTGCGCTCCGCGCTCGACGCGCTGCAGCGCCGCCATCCCCTGTTGCGCGCCAGTGTTCGCAACGGCGGCAGCAAGCCGGTCTTTCAGTTCGAGGCTGCGGGCCTGATTCCCCTCGACGAAGGCGAGAGGCAGACGTCCGAAAGCTGGATCGCGGCCGCCGAGGAGGAACTGGGGCGCCGCTTCGACTTCGAGGCCGGGCCCCTGATGCGTTGCCGCTACCTGCGCGGCGAGTCGTGCGGCGACATCGTCATCACTTTCCAGCACATGATCGTCGATGCGACCTCCGCGGTGCGCTTGATCGGCGACTTGCTCTCCCTGTGCGCGGGTCGGGAGCCCGCTGGCGGCGGCGATCTCAGCGAGGAGGGACGGCTGCCCGCATCGGCGCTGTTCCCGAAACAGTACTCCGGGGTGCGCTTTGCGCGCGCCGTCGCGGCGTTCATGGGGAGCCAGGTAGCTGACGAGGCCTGGTTTCGCAGGCATTCCCGTGGCGTGCGCAAGCCGGTCGTCGCCGAGAGAGGCACTTGCCGCATCCTTCCGGTGCGGTTCCCGGCCGCGCTGACCACCGCCTTGATCAAGTCGAGCCGTCGCGAGCGCGTCACCCTCAACGCGATTCTCAGCGCAGCCATGATGGCGGCCGTGCAGCGCAGCCTGTACCCCTCGGCACGCGCTCCGTTGCGGCACATCGTTTTCGCCGACCTCAGGCCGCGCGTGGCCCGCACGGTGCCCGAGGACATGCTTGGGTGCTTCCTCACCATGGTACGTTTGTCGGTCATGGTGGAGCGGGACGGCGACTTCTGGGCCCTCGCCCGGTCCATCCAGGAGTCCACCGGCCGCGCCGAGCGTTCCGGGGAGCGTTACCTCGCCTATTCCCTGAGCCCCGGAGTGATGAAGATGATCCTGGGGCAGAAATCGCTCCGCTGGGGCGCGACCGCGTTCAGCTACAGCGGGCCGGCGAACTTGCCCGTCGAATACGGATCCTTTGAGTTGAAGGGGCTGCACGCCTTCCCCAGCAACATGACTACGGGCCCGGAATACAGCGCACTGGCGCGGCTCTTTCGCGGCGAGCTCTGCTGCGACGTCCTGTATCTCGATTGCGACATGGATGCGGCGGGTGCCCGGGAGATTGCGAGCGGAATGCAGGCCGTCCTGGAAGGGGCAACATGCTGATCGACCTGGAGGATGTGTGCCGCACGGTCGGCCTGGTGCTGGGCAGGCGTGTCGTGCACGCCAATGACCGGCTGATGGAGGACCTGGGCGCGGAGTCAATCGATCTACTGAACATCGTCGTCGCGCTCGAGCAGAAGCACGGCGTCTCGATCGACGAAGCCGCGACTGGCGACGTCTCGACGGTGCGCGATCTGCATCAACTCGTCTCGAGGAGCCCTCGTGCTGCCATCGTGCCCGCGGACCCTGCTCGAACTGCTTGAGCAGCGCGGCGCGCTGACGCCGCAGCAGGCAGCGTTTCTCTGGGAGGACCAGCCCGTCTCCTTCAAGGAGCTTTGGGACAAAGCCAGTCGATTCGCGGCCTTCCTGCTCGGGCTCTCAGTCGCGCCTGGCGACCGCGTCCTGATTCGCCTCCCCAACGGACCGGATTTCTTCCGGGCGTTCTACGGCGTGCTTCGCGCCGGCGCCATTGCGGTCCCGGTCTTCCCGGCCTCCGGGCCCGACCGCATAGCCGCGCTGGCGCGGTTGTGCGGCGCGTCGATGGTCGTGGCCGCGGGTGGGGACGGCTGCGACATCGCCGGCCTGCGGACGGTCAGCGTTGCCGACAGCGGCGCTTGCACTACCCAGGCGTCGTTTCCCGCCGTGGCCCCGGACGACGTCGCGTTCCTTCAGTACACGTCGGGCAGCACCGGCAGTCCCAAGGGCGTCATGCTTTCCCACCGAGGGCTGCTCGCCAACATCGGGCAGTTGATCGACGGGATGAATCTCACCGAGTCGGACTGCTTCGTGAGCTGGCTGCCGGTGTTCCACGACATGGGGCTCATCCTCATGACGATGGTGCCCTTCTACCTTGGCGCGAAACTGGTCCTGTTGCCGACGTCGCTCGCCAACGTCCGGCCGTGGCTGCTCGCCATCGAGCGACACCGCGGCACCGTGACCGCCGCCCCGGACTTCGCGTACCGCCTCACGCTGCGCCACGTGCGCGAGGCGGCATCCCACGACCTGCGCAGCCTGCGCGTGGCGCTCAACGCCGCCGAACCGGTGCGCGCGAGCACCATCGAGGAATTCGAGTCCGCGTTCGGCTTGCGCAACGCGCTGATCGCGGGCTACGGGCTGGCCGAGGCGACCGTCGGAGTCAGCTCGGGGCAGCCGGGTTCAGCGCCGCTCGTGGACGCCCGCGGCGTGGTCAGCGTAGGCCGCTCCTTCCGTGACGTCGACGTTCGGATCATCGAGGACGGGCGGCCCCTCGCCGCAGGACGAATCGGCGAGATAGCCGTGCGCAGCCCGGCAAACACTCGTGGCTACTACGGCGACCCGGTGGAAACGGCACGGCTCTTCTGGGGCGACGGCTACATCCGCACGGGCGACCTTGGCTACCTCGACGACGCCGGGCGGCTGTTCGTGACCGGGCGTCTGAAGAACATGATCAAGCACGGCGGCGAGAGCATCTTCCCGCAGGAGGCCGAGGAGGTCGCCGACCGAATGCCGTGGGTGCGCAGCAGCGCCGCCGTCGGCATCGATTCAGGCGGCCCCGAGGGCGAGCAGCTCTACCTCTTCGTGGAACTCTCGCGGCCAGGCCGCTACGACGAGCCGCAGCTCTATGAACGCGCGGTGGACATCGTCCAGGCAGTGCAGGCCAGGCTTGGCATTCGCCCGGGACGCGTCTATCTGCTGCGGCCGCACGCGATCCCAGTCACCCCGAACGGCAAGATCCGGCATGCCGACCTGCGCGAGCGCCACCTCTCGGGCGGGCTGCGCGCGGACAAAGCGGTTCTCTTCCCCGGCTACTGAACGATCGATGCTCGAGAGAACCTGCATGGTCACCGGGGCGACGAGCGGGATCGGGTTCGCCACGGCCCGCGAAATCGCTCGACACGGAGGGACGGTCGTCGTCGTCGGTAGGAATCCCGAGCGGACCAGGGCTGCCGTCGATCAAATCAGGGAGCAGACCGGCAATCCGCGAGTAGACTTCCTGCTGGCCGATCTCTCCAGCCAGACACAGATACGGCGGCTGGCGGAGGACTTCAAGGAGCGGCATCCGAACCTTCACGTGCTGGTGAACAACGTCGGAGGGCTGTTCCTCAACGGGCAGGTTGCCGAGGGCGGGATCGAGATGACGCTGGCGCTCAACCATCTCGGCTGCTACCTCCTGACGCGACTGTTGCTCGATCGCCTCGAGGCCAGCGTACCGGCGCGCATCGTCAACGTCGCCTCCGTCGCGCATTTCGGCGCGCGCGTCGATTTCACTAACCTTCGTTTCGAGGGCTGGAAGGGGTACAGGCGGTCCAAGCTCGCGAACATCCTGTTCACCTACGAGCTCGCCCGTCGCCTCGAGGGCACGGGGGTTACCGCGAACGCGCTGCACCCGGGGATCGTGGCCAGCGGCTTCGGCCTGAACAACGCCGGACTCTTTCCCTTGATCAGGCGGTTGCTCTATTGCTGCGCGATCGACAACGACCGGGGCGCCCGGACCAGCGTCTACCTGGCGTGCTCGCCGGCAGTGGATGGAGTCACGGGCAACTACTTCGTCGAATGCAAACCCAGGCGCTCGTCCAGGGCGTCCTACGACCGTTCCACAGCAGCGCGCTTGTGGGAAACGAGCGCCCTGATGACCGGCCTTTCCGCCAGCTGATCACGGAGCACTCCTAATGCTACTCACAGTGTTCGTCTGCATCGGGTTCATGCTATCGGTCCTCTACATCGACCTGATGTTCGATGTCACTGCCGTTCCATATCGACGGACCGGGGCCGCACTCCCGAAGGAGGTGCTGGTCCCGATAACCCACTACTACGGACGCATCACGCAGAACCCGTACCTGCTGATGTTCGTCATGCTGACAACGACGGCATCGCTCGTGGCGCAGATCGTGTACGACCTGGTA
>Ga0105104_10003262_pt1 | contig 11641 bp, 8 predicted proteins | sample PPLLaktember2015_3_FD_87034 | JGI IMG/M metagenome (GOLD analysis project Ga0105104, IMG submission 87034) | Freshwater sediment microbial communities from Prairie Pothole Lake near Jamestown, North Dakota, USA - PPLs Lake P7 Core (6) Depth... | ecosystem: Environmental > Aquatic > Freshwater >...
AAAGGTGGTTTCATCCCGCTGGCGGAGGAGCCGGGCCGCGAGATCGTCTTCGGGCTGGTGGGGCAGTTCTGGACACTGACCGGAGGCATTGAACCAAACGTCCCGAACGCAGCAGCTTTCCTGTCCTTCGCCGATCCCGCATTTGCCCGAGCGGCAACCAACCTGGCGGTCAGTGTGGACGACCGTGGCTGCACCCGCTGCAGTACCGAGACGCGCATCCATGTGCCCGAGCCGTCGACGCGGCGCAAGTTTGCCTTTTACTGGCGGATCATTTCGTTGGGCAGCGCCTTTATCCGGGTGCTGTGGTTGAAGGCGATCAAGCGCAAGGCGGAGGAGTAGGAGTTTAGCCATGGATTTCACAGATTTACCATCCTGGACGCGGTTTAAGCAACTAAAACAAAATCCGTGTTTATCTATGTAATCCGTGGCTGTACTCTCAAGTTTCGGGTAATCGTATTTTCACTTCATTAATCGACAGATCGAGGGGGATTGGCATTTGTTATTTCTGCGTATAGGCAAGCTACTAAACTTGGAATAAATTGACAAAGCATGCAACCTACGATATTATATGACGTATACAATATAAGATAAATCCTATATAAGGAATGTCGTATATGTCCCTTGAATTCGCCATCCTCGGTTTCCTCAACTATCATCCCTACACAGGCTACGACCTGAAGAAGATCTTCGACACGTCGATCCGCCACTTCTGGCCTGCCGACCAGAGTCAGATCTACCGCACCCTGGCGCGCCTGACTAAACAGGGCTTCGCAGAAGTGGAAAAAGTCCTCCAGGAGGACCGCCCGGACCGCAAGGTCTACCACATCACCGACCCTGGGCGGGCGGAACTGCTCAAGTGGCTGGCAGGTCCGCCCCCGCTGGAGGAGCCTCGCAGCGCTCCGCTCATTCAGGTCTTCTTTGCCGGGCAGCTTTCAGATGATGAAACCCTGGCAAAGTTCGAGGGCTTCGCCGCTATTATGCGGGCGATCCTGTCCCAGTACGAACAGGTCCCGGGCCAGATCGGGCCCTATCAGCAGGAGATCACCTCGCCGCGCGAGCACTTCTTCTGGCTGCTCACTCTCGATAACGGCATCCGCAGCATGCGCGCCAACCTGGAATGGGCGGAGAGCGTCATTACTCAAATCAAAGCTGGAAAGGCACCCCAGAAATGAACCGTCAATTTCCCCTGCGTCAACGCGTCCGCAAAGCGCTCGTCATCCTGACCTTTCTCTCGTTCCCCATCACGATGAATTATCTCTCGCCATACGTCATCATCGACGGGGCGATGAATGGCATCGTCAATGGCAGCCTGGTCATGTTCGGACTGATGTTCGTCTCCTCCCTGTTTCTCGGGCGGGCCTGGTGCGGCTGGGTCTGCCCGGGCGGCGGGATGCAGGAGATCGTCGAGCCGATCAACAGCCGCCCGGTCAACGGCAGGAAAGTCGACTGGATCAAGTGGCTGATCTGGACCCCCTGGATCACGCTCATTGTCCTGCTGGCTGTGAATGCCGGCGGTTACCAAAAAATGGACCTGCTTTACCATACACAGGGCGGTATCTCGGTTGCCGGGTCAGCCGACCGCCCGATCCTGTTTGCCTACATCATCTATTACTTCGTCATCGCTCTATTCGTTGGACTGGCGGTCTTCGCCGGGCGGAGAGCTGGCTGTCACACCATCTGCTGGATGGCGCCTTTCATGATGATCGGCCGCTGGCTGCGCAACCGCCTCGCCTGGCCTTCACTCCGCCTGAAGGCGGAGCCTTCTGCATGTGCTGACTGCAGGAAGTGCACCGGCAGCTGCCCGATGAGTCTCGACGTGAATGCCATGGTGCAGATCGGCAAAATGGAAAACGTCGAGTGCATCCTGTGCGGCACCTGCGTCGACAACTGCGCCAAACAAGCCATCCGTTATTCCTTTAGCTCCGGAAAGTAGCTCAACATGAAAATCACCATCCTGAACGGCAATCCCACAGCCTCGACGTTCGACTCGTATCTCGCTCGACTGAAGTCCGCCCTTGAAGCCGGCGGCCACAGTGTGGCACAACTCGACTTGCGTGACATGCCGCTGCGTTATTGCATTGGCTGCTGGGGCTGCTGGGTCAAGACACCAGGCGAGTGCGTCTCGCGTGACGCCTCGCTCGAGATGGACCGGGCGGTCATCAACTCGGACTTCGTCGTGTGGGCGGCACCGCTGAAGATGGGCTTCCCCGCGGCCTTGCTGAAAATGGCGAACGACAAACATCTGCCGCTGATCCATCCCTACATGGTCGTGGATCACGGCGAAGCGCACCACCTCAAGCGCTATGCCCGCTCTCCGCGCCTGGGTTTGCTCGTTGAGAAAGAAACGGATACGGATGAACGTGACCTGCAGATCGTGACGGATATCTATTGCCGGACGGCGCTGAACTTCAAGACCCGCCTGGAGTTCAGCCTGACGACCGCAACATCGCCTGCCGAGGTCGTTGCCCACATCGCCGCGCGGACCCTCCGCCCGCTCCCGTTACCCGGTCGATTTGCCGCGACCGAAGGGACGACCATTAGCGCTCCCTCCCGCCTGGCGCTCTTCAACGGTTCGCCGCGCGGCAAACGCGGTAACACAGCCATCTTTCTGCGGGAGTTCGCCCAGGGCTTCGGCGGCGAGTCTGAGATGCATCACCTGATCCAGATCAAACAGATGGAGCGCCACGTGCAGGCTTTCGCCGAAGCCGAATGCGCCTGGATCGGCTTCCCGCTCTACACCGATTCCATGCCCGGCTCGGTCAAGCACTTTATCGAGGCGCTGGAGCCGCTCGTGGGGCGGAAGGGCAATCCGCCGGTGGGTTTTGTCGTCCAGTCCGGCTTCCCGGAGGGACTGCACTCGCGCTATGTTGAGCGCTATCTGGAGAAACTGGCTGCCCGGCTGGGCAGTCCATATCTGGGGACGATCGTCAAGGGCAATGGGGAGGGGGTGCGGATCATGCCGCCCGAGGCGACGCACAGTCTATTCGAGGACCTGCAAGCGCTGGGAGCAGGGCTGAGGCGTGACGGTCGCCTCGAGCCTGAGATCCTGGCTCACGTTGCCACCCCTGAGCGCTTCCCAGCGTATCTGGGTCCCGTTTTCCGGGTCTTTCTGCGCCTGCCGGTTGCCCATTCCTACTTCGACGCTATGTTGAAAAAGAATGGCTCCTATGAAAGGCGTTTTGCCCGCCCGTTCCTGGCGGAAGAGGGTTGAGGTGTAATCCAAATTCAACTGACATGGCTTCCAGAATTTATACATGACTCACCCTGAATCTCATGAAAGGAAAGAAAGACAGGGAGCGGTGAAAAACCGCAGGCAAGCCAGTCACCGACAGGGGAGGATAGACCTTGACCGAAGGAAGGATATAGCTCCGATATAGCTCGGATATAGCTACGATATAGCTACGATATAGACAGCCTATCGATGCATCGAAGGATGACCCAGGATTAAGGATCCAGCTACCGGCAGGTGCACAAGCCGGGTTGCCCATGTGTCAACTCCCTGCCTTCCCTGTGCAGCGCGCGAGATATGAGATCTGCTCGCACATGGTTCTGGCAGAGTTGGAAAGGAGTCCGCGGATTTACGCTAACCCTTGCACCTGCAAGGGCTGCCTCTACTTTACTTCAACCAGCACGGCGCGGACGAGGACCCGGTAACGATAGCTGGCCGTTTCCTTGTCATAGCCTTTGCAGGAGACCAGGGTCAGCCAGGGCAGCTCCTCGTGTTTCATCATCGCGCTGACGTCCGTCGGGGCGACCTCCTTCAGGCTGCGGACTTCGTAGATGTACTGCTGCCCGGAGAGATGGACGATGACCTTGTCACCCCACCAGAGGGTGTTGAGATCACGGAAGGGACCGGCGGAGTTGTCGGCGTTCCAGACGTGACCGGTGAGGACGGAGTTGCCCGCCCAGGAGGGATAGGCTGAGCCTGCGAGCCAGCCGGCATTGGAACCCAGCCACGAGACATCCCAGGCCTCATTCTTCTTTGGCACGCCGACGATGGACATCTTCAAGCCCAGTTTGGGGATCTCAAGCCAGAGGTCGCCCAGGTCAGCGTAGAAAATCGTTTGGGATGGAAGAAGGGTTATCCTGCCCGGGGCAAAGCCGCTATTCGGCAGACTCGACCTCTCGGAGGCTGGATCAGACCCGGCTCCGGGGACCGCGGTTGGAGAGGGAGGCGTGTAATCCACCTCATAGACGAAGACATCATACATTCCATTCGTATCCCCTGTCACCAGGTTACTGGCTTCGGAATGGAATGTTACATAGTGTCCATTGGCAGAGATAGATGAGTAGTATGTGTCAACTCCCGGCCCACCACTGAAATTGACAGAGATGCGCGTGGTCGCACCGGTTATGCGATCATGGACGAAGATATCAGGTGTTCCATTCGTATCCCCAGCCACCAGGTTACTGGCAGCTGATGCGAACGCCACATAACGCCCATCGGCAGAGATAGATGGAGCAGATGGTCCATTATTCGCCTGCGCGCCACTCGAACTGACAGAGACGCGTGTGGTCACACCGCTCGTGCGATCGTGGACGAAGGCGTCATACCCTCCATTCGTATCGTTAGCCACCAGGTTACTGGCAAATGACAGGAACGCCACATAGCGTCCATCGGCCGAGATGGATGATGTGTAAGAGATACTGTCCCCCTGCGCGCCACTCGAACTGACGGAGACGCGTGTGGTCGCGCCGCTCATGCGGTCGTGGACGAAGACATCATGCCATCCATTCGTGTCTCCTGCCACCAGGTTACTGGCAGTCGAATAGAATGCCACATAGCGCCCATCGGCGGAGATAGAGGGGTAGCTTGAGTCCGAGTTCGCCTGTGAGCCACTCGAATCGACGGAGACGCGTGTGGTCGCGCCGCTCATGCGGTCGTGGACGAAGATTTCTCCATGTCCATTCGTATCTCCAACCGCCAGATTGGTGGCAACCGAGTAGAACGCCACGCAGCGCCCATCGGCGGAGATGACCGGGTAATAGGAGGCACCGTTCGCCTGCGCGCCACTCGAAGCGATGGAGACACGCGTCGTTGCACCGCTCGTGCGGTCGTGGACGAAGATATCGGGCCATCCATTCGTATCTCCAGCCACCAGGTTGCTGTCAGATGATATGAACGCCACATAGCGCCCAGCGGCGGAGATGGAGGGGTAGCTTGAGTACCCGTTCGCCTGCCCGCCGCCTGCAGCCACTGAAACGCGCGTGGTGACGCCTGTCGTGCGATCATGGACGAAGATATCAGACCTTCCATTCGTATCTCCGGCTACCAGGTTGCTGGCGCTTGACTCGAACGCTATGTAGCGCCCATCGGCGGAGATGGATGGGAATTGTGAATGACTGTTCCCCTCCGTCCCATCCGTCGCGATCGAGACGCGCGTGGTATCGCCAGGGGCAGCAAGAGCTGGCGTAACCAACAGAGTCACCAGAAAAATAATAGCAAGAAAGAGATAGCGGCATTTCATGTGATGTTCCTGCCAAAGGGAAGGGCTTCAATACATACGGCTTCCTGCGCTCCAACCGTTAAATTCCCACCAATAAACTGTAGTCATTGTATATTTGTGAAGAATATTACGCAAGACGTAACACGTGCTTGTACATGTTTTGAGAGAGCCGGGAAGGAGTCCGCAAATTTACGCCAATCCGTGCAGATCGCAGCCACAGACACCTGCACTCCCCGGCATGATTTTGAAATGCTTTAGCATTTCAAAATCATGCAAGTGTTGGCACGGATTTCATGGAATTAGGAGGTAATCGTCCGGCTAAAAGCCGGACCTACTTGACCTGCCACAGTTCGCGCAGTTTATGAGCCGCCAGCTTTGGTCTGCGGTCGCGGGTGAAGACGCCTTTCAGGTTGAGGCCGCCGACACGGCGGACACTCTGCCCGGTCTTGAAATCGCACAGGTTCCAGACGTGTTCGCCAACCACAAAAGGCTTGGTGCGCAGCACCTCGATGTAACGGGTGAGCATCTCCGCCTGGTATTCCTCGCTGAACATTTCGGGCTGTTCGGCATGGCATCCGGCGATGGTGTCCGCGCCGAACTCGGTCAGGATCAGTGGTTTGTGATATTTGGTGTGGAGCGCTTCCAATTCCGCGGAGAGCTTCTGGCAGCCCAGATCGAGTTCGCCGGGGTCGGTATACCAGCCATAGTAGCGGTTCAGGCACATGAAATCCAGAAACTCGAAAGCCTCTTCGTCCACCCCCACGTGGGTGACCACCGTGATCGGGCGGGTAGTATCCAAGTTGCGGGCCAGGTCATACAGCTCGCGGAAGAAGGGCTTCGCCGCCGGTCGCCAGGAATGAGGCTCGTTTGCCAGTGACCAGGCGATGACGCTGGGATGGTTCTTGTCGCGCTGGATCAACTCCTGCGTATACTGGCGGCAGAGCTGAAGACGGCGCTCGAGGCCCGACCCGTCGAAGAACAGGCCGACCGCCGGGGTTTCATCGATCACCAGGATCCCCAATCGGTCTGCCAGGTCCATCATTTGCTCGGAATAAGGGTAATGTGTAGTGCGGAACGAGTTGGCTCCGATCCACTCCATCAGAGCGTAGTCCTTGATGATCAATGCAGGCAGGAAGCCGCGGCCCACCACCGGGAAGTCTTCATGGCGGCCGAAGCCTTTCAGGTACACCGGCTGGCCGTTGAGCAGCAGACGATCGCCGTCGATGCGAACGGTGCGGATGCCGACCGGCAGCGTATATCGGTCGAAGGAATGCCCCTCACTTTCCAATTCGACCGTCAACTGGTAGAGACTGGGCGAGCCGGGAGCCCACAAGTCAGCCCGGGGTACGCGTAAAACGACCGCCGCCTCCGCCGCCATCTCGATTTCCGCTTGAACCGGCTCCCTGCTGCCTTGCAGGGTGAGGCGGGCGCGCGTTAGGGCTGTCTCATCACGCTGTACATGGACGCGTACCAGCCCGGTATCTCCTGCGATGTCCGTTGTAACGGTCAGATCGGAAATGCCGGCGCGGTGGGTCGAATAGAGCAGGACCGGACGGTGGATGCCGCAGTAGGGGAAGAAATCGAATGAACCATCCGGGTAATTGAGTTCAGGGAAACGATCCATTGGGTCCCGCGGGACATTTCCCGGTGGGACACGATCCGGGGCAAGGGAGCCATCCACGCGCAGGACCAGTAGGTTGTCATCTTCCCGGAGCATGCCGGTCACATCGAACTCAAACGGCAGGTGTCCGCCCTCATGGCATCCCAGCCGGAAGCCGTTCAACCAGACATCCGCCAGGTAATTGACCGAACCAAAGCGCAGAAAACTCCTGTGGGTTTCGACTGTCCCGGGCAACTCGAAGCTAGTCTGGTACCAGGCTGTGCCGAAATAGTCGCGCACGTCGGCAAACTGTTCGTTCCAACTGGCAGGCACCGCAATGGGACGCCCGTCCTTGAAACCTGCCTTCCAGCCCAGTGCTTCTCCGGCGTTTTCCGGGTCGAAGCGGATCTCCCAAAAACCGGAAAGGTCAAATATTTGTCGAAAGCGATTGGATTGTGGATATAGCATGGTTGTACCTTTCGTCCGTTGGTCGAGGCTCGTGTTGAGCCTGTCGAAACAAGGCGGCGAGCAGGGCTCAGCATTTGTAAGGCTTCACAATCTCCGCCGCCGGATCGAGACCAAGAGTAACCTTCAAACCCTAGTTTGCTTGAAAATTTGTGGTCTCGCTACGGTCGAGGAAAACACTCGACCTACTCGACCACCGGTGCCGTTCAGGCTGTGTCCACCCCGTGCAGGTTCAGCTGCTCCGCCAGATGACAGGCTACCTTCCGCCCGGGTCCGATTGCGCGCAGGGCAGGTGCTTCGGTCTGGCAGCGGTCGATGGCATAGGGGCAGCGGGGATGGAAATAGCAGCCCGAGGGAGGGTTGGCAGGATCGGCGACATCGCCCTTCAAAATGATGCGCTTCGGATTCCGCCTGGGGACAGTTTTTGGGACCGCCGAGAGCAGTGCTTCGGTGTAAGGATGCCTGGGCGACTGAAACAATTCCTCGGTCGAGGCGACTTCCACCAGCAAGCCCACGTACATGACCGCCACCTGGTCCGCCAGGTACTCCACCACGCTCAGGTCGTGCGAAATAAAGAGATAGGTGAGATTGAATTCCGCCTGGAGGTCCTGGAGCAGGTTCAGGATCTGTGCCTGGACGGAAACATCCAGCGCCGAGACCGGCTCGTCGCAGACCATCACGCGCGGGTTGAGTACCAGGGCGCGGGCGATGCCGATCCGCTGGCGCTGGCCGCCCGAAAAGGCGTGCGGGTAGCGGCGCATGTACTCTGGTCGCAGCCCGACCTTGCGCAGGATCTCTGCGACCCGGTCTTCGACCTCCCGGCCTTCGGCGATCCTGTGGATCCGCAGGGGCTCGGCAACGATGTCCATCACCGTCATGCGCGGGTTCAGGGAGGAATAGGGGTCCTGAAAGATCATGCGCAGTTCGCGCCGGTAGGAGGTCAGTTCCGGGCCCTGCAGTTGAGCGAGGTCCACGATCTTTCCGCTTCCGCTTTGATAGTGAATAGCGCCCTGCGTGGGATCGTAGGCGCGCAGGATACAGCGACCGATAGTTGTTTTGCCGCAGCCGCTTTCTCCCACCAGTCCCAGCGTTTCTCCTGAACGTACCGAGAAGCTGACATCATCCACAGCGCGCACATGCCCGACGATCTTCCGCCCAAAGCCTTTGCGGATGGGGAAATGCATTTTCAGGTTTTCAACAGACAACAGGACGTTCGGGCTGGAGGGGGACATTGTGTCATTCTCCATCATAAAGTACGCAGCGGACCATGCCGCCCGATTTTAATTGTCGCAGAGGCGGCTCCTGCTGGTCGCACAGGCCCGGCACAAATTTGTCGCAGCGTGGGTGGAAGCAGCAGCCCCGGGGCCGGTTGTACGGATCGGGTACCATGCCTTTGATCGGGTCGAGGCGTCCCTGGCGGCGCTGTCCGACCTTTGGGATCGAGCGCATCAATGCCTGGGTATAGGGATGTTTGGGGTCAGTAAACAAAGTTACCGTATCCGCCTGCTCGACGACTTGTCCCAGGTACATGACTACAACCTGATCGCATGTCTCTGCGACCACTCCCAAATTGTGAGTGATGAGCAGGATCGACATCCCAAAATCATTCTGGAGTTCAGACATCAGTTCGAGGATCTGTGCCTGGGTGGTGACATCCAGGGCGGTGGTCGGCTCGTCAGCGATCAACAGGCTGGGATGGCAGGAGAGCGCCATGGCGATCATGACGCGCTGGCGCATCCCGCCGCTGAGCTGGAACGGATAGGCGTCGATGCGCTGCTCGGGTTTGGGAATCCCCACCCGCTGCAGCATTTGGATCGCCTGGTCCCGGGCTTCCGCCTGGCTTACCTCGCTGTGCAGGCGGATGGTTTCCACGATCTGGTCACCGATGGTGTGGATCGGGGAAAGGGAGGTGAGCGGCTCCTGGAAGATCATGGCGATCTCGCCGCCCCGGATGGCATGGATCTCGCGGCTGTTCGGCTTAAGCGCAGCCAGGTCGAGGAGTTCTCCCCCGGCTGACTCAGGGCGCTGCCAGAGCATCTTCCCCGCGACGATCCTCCCGGGAGTTTCCACAAGCTGCAGGATCGAATAGGCGGTGACGCTTTTTCCGCAGCCACTTTCGCCGACGATCCCGACCGTGGTGCCGTGCTGGATCACCAGGTCAGCGCCTTCGACAGCCTTGACCGTGCCTTCATCCAGGAAGAAGTGAGTCTTCAGACCGCTAATCTCTAAAAGTGGAGTTATGTTCATATTCATAAAAGTCTCCATCAGCGAGTGTACGGATCGGCGGCGTCGCGCAACCCATCACCCAGGAAGTTCAATGCCAGGACTGAAACCACGACGGCGATGGCAGGGATCAGCAGCCAGGGCGCGGTCGCGATCGAACGGATATCCTGCGCGTCCTGCAGCAGAACGCCCCAACTGACCACCGGCTCGCGTAAGCCCAGGCCGAGGAAGCTGAGCGAGGTCTCCGAGAGGATCATCCCGGGGATCGCCAGGGTGATGGATGCAATGATGTGACTGGTGAAAGCGGGCAGCATGTGGCGAAAGATCACCCGCGATTGACTGGCGCCGTCCAGGCGCGCCGCGGTGACGAAGTCTTCCTCCCGCAGCGAGAGGAAACGACCGCGCACCACCCTTGCCAGGCTCGTCCATCCGATCAGGGAGAGGATCACCGTAATGGCAAAATATACTCTTTGCCCAGGCCACTGCAGCGGCATCGCGGCAGCCAATCCCATCCACAACGGGATGGAAGGAATGGAGCGCAGAAAATCAATGGTGCGCTGGATCAGTTGATCCCAACTGCCGCCGTAGTATCCGGAAATCCCTCCCAGAAAGATGCCCAGGACCAGGCTGAAGAACACACCGACCAGCCCAATGGACATGGAGACACGCGTGCCCATGATCATCCGGCTGAGCAGGTCGCGGCCCAGGCGGTCCGCTCCGAGGAGATAGGCGGCCTGCGCCGGGTCCGCGGGACCGAACAGATGGATATCCGTCCTGAATATTCCCAGCAGTTTATAGGGCCAGCTTCTCACCCAAAACTTCAATGGGATCACCTGGGATTTGTCGATCGTGAACTCGCGGCGCAAAGCCACCGGGTCAACCGTGCTGGCAACTCCGTAGACATAGGCACCGGGTTTTCCCGGACCGAAATCAAATTGAATCGTTTGGGGAGGGACGTACAGGTAATTCGAATTGGTCAGGCTGGGATCGAAAGGCGCCAGGAAATCTGCAAATAAAGCCACCAGGTAGATCAGGATCAGGATGATCCCGCTCACCATTGCCATCTTATGTTTGCGGAATTTCCACCAGACCAGCTTCCATTGGGGGGCAACAAATATTTGGGCTTCGACTTCCCGGGGTGCTTCGGCGCGGGGAGCCGGAAGGGATTGCGGGGCTTCAGAGACGGTCGTCATCGTGGGTCAGCCTTACACAAACAAATCATTTTCACCACGGAGCACACACACCTGCCTGATTTGCTAGGCAAATCACGGGCGGTGCCAGGGGAGATCACAGAGAAAACCTTTTTAAAAGTCTCCGTGAACTCAGTGTTCTCTGTGGTAAAGGTTCTTAGCCTGTGCATCATTTATTGATACCGAATACGCGGATCGAGCAGCGCCAGCAGGATGTCCGAGACCAGCGTGCCAATCACCGTGGCGACGCTCAGAACCAGGATCATGGAGCCTGCCAGGTACATGTCCTGCGATTGCAGGGAACGCAGTAGCAGGGGTCCTGTGGTGGGCAGGTTCATCACCTGAGAAAGGATGATCGAACCGGAGATCAGTCCGGGCAGGATCCATCCGAGCGTGCTGACAAAAGGATTGAGCGCCATGCGCACCGGATACTTGAGGATCACTTTCCACTCGGGCAGGCCCTTGGCTCGGGCGGTGACCACGTAGGGTTTGCGCAGCTCGTCCAGCAGGTTGGCGCGCAGGATGCGGATCAGTTCCGCGGTCCCGCCCAGCCCCAGGATGAGTGCCGGCAGCCAGAGATGCGCAAGCAGATATTTGATACGTGCCCAGCTCCAGACCGCGCTGATAAATTCATCGGAAAACAAACCGCTGGTCACCTTGCCCAGATACTTGAACTGCAAGTACATGATCACTAACGCCACCAGAAAGGCAGGAAT
>Ga0105104_10003263_pt1 | contig 11639 bp, 9 predicted proteins | sample PPLLaktember2015_3_FD_87034 | JGI IMG/M metagenome (GOLD analysis project Ga0105104, IMG submission 87034) | Freshwater sediment microbial communities from Prairie Pothole Lake near Jamestown, North Dakota, USA - PPLs Lake P7 Core (6) Depth... | ecosystem: Environmental > Aquatic > Freshwater >...
CAGGAGTTTAAGCTCGACCCGCGGTTTAAACTCCCGCCCAAAACGCATGTATTGCCATTAGGTAGTTTTAGTTTTGTCGGCATGGGTGAAGATAAATCCATTTATCGCACTCGTCTTCTTCGAGATGGCTGGAAGCCGGTTGAAGAAGGAAAGCCAATCAAACATTCCCGTGATTCGTCACCGAAGATTCGGTTCACCTATGATCCTCCGCTAACATACGAAAAATCTGTGGGGGATTTTGCACTCCGGATGAAAATCAAAGTTTGGTATATTATTAAGTTCCATATTGTGCGTAAAGGGGATGGGGCAAAATTTGCTCTCAATAGAATGGATTGGGCTGATTGGGACAAGAATGGAGATTTGTTGTTTGCCAGATATGGTAAATTATTCAGAATGAAACAAAATTCGATAGATGCTTTCGATTTGGAAAAAGCCATTAAGCTGGCAGATTTTAATAATCTTAAGTTCGAAGAAAAGGTCGCTCCTTTAGAAGCGTTAAAGTGGTAATAATAAAAACAAAAACATTTATAACTAACAGGATTAAGCAATAACAATCCATGAAAGTATTTCTTCAAACCTTTGGGTGTCAGATGAATAAGCTGGATAGCTCGCTTGTAGAGACCGCGTTGCGGCAGGCGGGCTTTGAGTTCATCGATAACGCATCGGACGCTGACGTTGTGCTTTTAAATACCTGCTCGGTTCGAGACCACGCAGAACATCGGGTGTTTTCGCACCTGGGCAATCTAAAGCATATCAAGGAATCGAGGCCCGATTTGGTTGTGGGCGTTATTGGTTGTATGGCTCAGCGTTTAGGCGATGAATTATTCAAGCAGCCAGTCGTTGATATTGTCTGCGGACCTGCCCGGATAGCCGAGATACCCCGGCTTATCGCCGAGGCGCTTCAGAAAAAGAAAAAGGTCGCTGCGGTTGAGGAGAATATCAGGAAGTCGCCCGAGAATCCCTCACTCGAAAGATTCGAGATTGAATATGGTGTTAAAGATGACAACATACCGGGCCAGGCGTATGTCCGGGCGATGCATGGCTGCGACAAATTCTGCTCGTATTGCGTCGTGCCTTACGTTCGCGGGCCTGAAACCTCCCGGCCGCCTGAGGCGATAATCGAGCAGGTAAAACGGCTCGCCCAAAACGGAATTAAGCAGGTTACCCTGCTTGGCCAGAGAATAAACGCCTATGAGTATAAAGCAGGTGAAAAGACGTATTGTCTTGCGGACCTGCTTGAAATGGCAAGCGCCGTCGATGGTATCGAATGGATGAGGTTTGTTACCAGTTACCCTTCGCGAAAATATTTCGAAGAGATTATGCGGGCAATCGTCTCTTTGCCGAAGGTCTGCCGGTATCTGCATTTGCCCGCTCAAAGCGGCTCGGACCAAATCCTAAAGGCGATGAACCGTGGTTATACGTCGGCCGAATACCTTGAGCTGATTAATATTGCCCGTCAAATCGTGCCCGATATAGCCATCGCGGGCGATTTTATCGTTGGTTTTCCAGGTGAAACCGAAGATGATTTTGCCCAAAGCGTTGACCTTGTCAAAAAGGCGCAATACAAAAATTGCTTCGTCTTCAAATATTCCCCCAGGCCCGGCACTATCGCCGATAAACGCCTCGAGGACAACATCCCCGATGAAATCAAAAACCAGCGGAATAACGAGTTTCTCAAGGCGCAGGGGGAAATCAGCGCTAAACTCGCGGATAATTTATACGGCAAAACCGTCAAAGTCTTAGTCGAAGGACCGAGTAAGAAATCTCATAAAAGACAGGTTATGGCCCTGCCCCAGCTTATCGGTCGAACGGCAGGGGACTGGATAGTTGTATTCAACGGCCCCGAATCACTTGCGGGACAATTCGCGAACGTTAAAATCACCAGGGTAACTCCGCTTACACTTTTCGGCGAGATTCCCTGATTGCAGCTCAATCACGACTTAATCAATGCGCCGTATGCTTCCATTTTTTTGGCCTTGTTTTGCAGCGCCGCGAACATACCCTCGGCTGTCTCTTTAATTGTAAGCTGAGAGTTGGTGTAAGTATTTTTCTTCGTGGCCGCATCGACTTGTTCTATCCATTGGGCCGGTATGGTTTTCGTGCCGGAAAATGCGCCGCACAACGCCGCGGTAGCGGCACAATTGCAGTCGGCGTCACGGCCGTTGTTTGCTGACAGAATTATCCCGTCTTTTACGTTGCCCTTCACGGCCTTGAAAAACGAAAACGCCATCGTCGCGCATTCGTGTGCGCGGGATTGAGGGTAAGCGCCGGCATTGGCCGCGGTGTCGCTCTGCTTGTTGTAAATCTTCGCGAATTCTTTGTAAATTTCCTTTCGCTCGTTGATGGGGTCGCTGTATTTGGCGACTATATCGAGGCACGTCACTATTTCTTTTTTCATATCGGCTGATGTATGTTTCAGCGCGGTTTCGATAACGGAATCCACCGTCGCGTCTGCTCTCAGTGCGTGCGCGGCGGCGGCCATATAAGGTTTGCCCCACTCATAGCCGTCGCTTTCCGCCGGCTGATACACCCGCAAAACGTCCTGCATATCCTTAATTGCGCCTTGCTCATCGCAGGCGTTAATCAGGGCAATCGGGTGAAAGCAGCGTATCGGCGCGTTCAAATGAGGGTAGCCCTTTTCGCCTAATCGCCGCGGCACAACAGTTCCCGATTTCGCTATCGCCATCAGGTCCCTGTCAAACTGCTCCGTCATCTTCTTCATTCCCTCTAACTTCTGGTCATTTATCACCTTGAGCCACATAGCAACCAGGTCGTCGGCGGTTATCCTGTCCTGCTTTTCGATGATGGCCAAATACATATATTTCTGGCGTTCAATCCCGTCTTCCGTCCAGCCGGGGGGCACGGTCTCTTTAAAAGCGTTTCTCGGCTGTAAATCATTCAGCAGGCCGAATTGATTCGCAATCCTGGGCTTATCCCAACCCTCAACCGTCGCTCCGAACGCAGAGCCGATATACGCCCCCGCGATGCAGCCGTAAATCTTGTCAAATAAGCCCGATGTTTTCTGCTCATCTTCGCCTGCTTTGGCAATTGAGGCAATTGTCGCCAAATTCAGGCCTGCTACGCAGGTTCCCGCCTGAAGCAGCAGCTCTCTTCGGTTCAGATTCGTTTTTTCCATAGCCATTTCTCCTTGCTTTTTAAGAAGAGCGTCTTTAAGTTTCTATTAGATTTCGGATAGTTCCATCTTATTATATTTGCCAAAGCTTGGCAAGAAATACGGAATAGCGTTTTGAGAGGTATCAAAAATGGCAGGACGCAGAAAGCGTAGTATTGTTTTATCGTTGGTTTCCTTATATCTGATTTTCAACGCCGGCTGTGCCCAAAACCAGGCATCAAAACAGCTTAAGCGGCTTTTCACCGACCAGTGGGAATTTACGATGAAAGAAAACCCGCTCTTTGCCACCCACGCGGGCGATAACCGCTTCAACGATAAATTGCCCAATGTATCAGAGCAGGATGCTATAAGAGTAAATCAAGCCAATCGAGAGTTCCTTGGCCGGCTTGTTGCGATTGACCGAAATAAACTCAACTCCGCCGGGCAGCTTGATTACGACATCTTCAAACGTCAAAGAGAGGATGGCCTGAAGGAATTCGAGTTTCAAACTTACCTGATGCCCGTTACTCAAATGGGCGGCTTTCATACCTCTTTCGCGGAATTGCCCAGAAATGTTCCTCTAAATAACGTCAGAGATTACGAAAATTATATCGCCCGGCTCAATGATTTCGATTCTTACGCTCAGCAGCATATCGACCTGATGCGGACAGGTTTGCAAAGAGGATATATCGTCCCGAAAGTCGTCCTGACGGGCGTCGGGCAGTCGATACATGCCCATATTGTCGATGACCCCAACGAAAGCTTGTTATTTAAGCCATTCAGGGAATTTCCTAAGATTATCAGTGAAGCCGACCGCCTGTGTCTAACCGAGGCGGGCCGCAAAGCGATATCGCAATCGGTTGTGCCGGGTTATAAGGCGTTTTTGAAGTTTATGGTCGATGAATATATCCCCGCAGGCCGGCAGGATATCGCCGCTTCGTCGCTGCCCAACGGCAGGGCGTTTTATGAATTTTGTGTCCGCGTCAGCACTACCCTCGATGTTACGCCGCAGCAGGTCCATGATATCGGCCTGTCGGAAGTAAAACGCATAAAAGCCGAGATGAATCAGATAGCCGCTAAACGCGGCTTTGAAAATGACATGAATGGCTTTGTGGAGTTTCTAAATACCAGTAATGCCGTCGCGACGCCGGAGCAGCTACTGAAGGAAGTGTCTTTTATTGCCAAGAAAACCGATGGCTCAGTGCCGAAGCTTTTCAAAACTTTGCCCCGAATGCCGTTTGGAATAAGGCCGGTCCCCGCCTATCTTGCCCCCAAAACAGCGGAGGCATATTATTCACCGCCCGCAGGCGACGGCTCCCGCGCCGGCTTTTTCAATATCAATACGCAAGACCTTAAAAGCAGGCGTCTTTATACTCTCACCGCGCTAACGCTCCACGAGACGGTCCCGGGCCATCATCTTCAGATTGCCCTTCAGCAGGAGCTAAAAGACGGTCCAATTTTTCGGCGGTTTGCGCATTTCACCGCTTTTTCCGAGGGTTGGGCTCTTTACGCCGAACGGCTGGGCCTTGAAATGAATATGTATGACGACCCTAATGACGACTTTGGCCGATTGACCCTCGAAATGTGGCGTGCATGCCGCTTAGTCGTCGATACGGGCATCCACTATTTCGGCTGGACTCGCGAGCAGGCAATCGATTATATGGCCGAAAATACGATGAAGTCCCGCCAGGACGTCACCGTCGAGGTTGACCGTTACATCGTCTGGCCGGGACAGGCCCTGGCTTATAAAATGGGCGAGCTTAAAATTCGCGAATTGCGGGCTTTGGCTGAAAAGCAATTAGGCGACAAATTTGACGTCCGCGAATTCCACGACTGCGTCCTCCGCAGCGGTGCCGTCCCTCTCGACGTCCTCGAAAACAACGTCAAATCATGGATAAAGCAAAAGCAAAGCAGAATCTAAAGATATTTGATGTCAGCATGACGTCTACAAAATCATTTGAAAATTCACCCGTTTAAGGTAAACTGGCCGATTGTATTTATACCCCTTTATTTTTATGAGAGAGCTATGAGCGAATTTAAGATAGAGCCATCACAGCGTATAAAACGGTTGCCGCCTTATCTTTTTGGGCGTCTAAACGCGCTGAAGCACACAAAACGCCAGGCAGGCGCCGATATTATCGACCTCGGGATGGGAAATCCCACTGACGGAGCCCCTCAGATAGTAATTGATAAGCTTTGCGAGGCCGCCAGAGACCCGCGCAATCACCGATACAGCGCCTCCAAGGGCATTAAGGGCCTGCGCAATGAAATGGCGAAAAAATACGCCCGCTTGTGGAACGTTGACCTTGACCCCGAAACCGAGGTTCTCGCCTGCATCGGCTCAAAAGAGGGTTTCAGCCACATGTGCCTGGCGATGTTAGGCGGCGGCGATACCGCTATTGTGCCCGACCCGGCGTTTCCAATTCATAATTACGCCGTGGCGCTGGCCGGGGCAAATGTTATTTCTCTGCCTTTGGGTTGTGATAAGAAGTTCATAGATAATATAGTTATGATCTGTGAGCACCTGTATCCCAAGCCCAAGCTGCTGATTTTGAATTACCCGCATAATCCGACCGCGATGACCGTCGATGAGGGCTTCTTTGAGCCGGTTGTCGAGGTCGCAAAGCGCTTCGGCATAGCGGTCATTCACGATTTTGCCTATGGCGAGACCTGTTTTGACGGCTATAAGGCGCCGAGCTTCCTCTCCACCAAAGGGGCAAAGGACGTCGGCGTCGAATTTACGACTATGAGCAAGCCCTATAGTATGGCCGGCTTCAGAATCGGTTTTGCCGCGGGAAACAGGGATATGATTAACTATCTTGCCACTATTAAGGGCTATTACGATTACGGCATATTCCAGGCGGTGCAGATTGCCGGTATTATCGCGATGAGGCACTGCGAAAAAGACGTCATCGCTCAAAATCTCAAATACCAGGCCCGCCGGGATGTTCTCTGCGACGGCCTTACACGCATCGGCTGGGAAGCCCCAAAACCAAGGGCAGGGATGTTCGTCTGGGCGAAAATCCCAAAAGAACACCTCAAAGGTAAAAACACCCTCGAGTATTCTTTGGACCTCATCGAGCACGCCGAAGTCGCTGTTGCCCCCGGCGGGGCGTTCGGTGAAAATGGCGAAGGTTATGTCAGGATTGCCCTGGTAGAGAATGAGCAGCGGCTCAAACAAGCCGTCCGAAATATCAGCCGGTTCATACAGGAAAGGCCCATCCGGAAGGGCAAAACCAAACAGTAACCGTCGGTTTTCGACCAGAATAGCATGAGGTGCTAATATGATTCGTATGGCAACCGTTTTTTGTCTGAATCTTATCATTGCCACAGTTTCAATCGCTGCCGTCGGGCAATTCGAAGGACAAACCGACGTTGGCGACGCCTGCGATCTCGGCATACCCGGCTCGGCGACGTTTGACGCCGCCAAGAACGAATATACGGTTACGGCAAGCGGCTACAACATGTGGTTTGACAGGGATGCTTTTCATTTCCTCTATAACAAGCTCGAAGGCGACCTGCTCATGGTTGCGGATATTAACTTTGTCGGAAAAGGCAAAGTAGCGCACCGCAAGGCCGGCTGGATCGTCCGGCAGACCTTAGACAAGGATTCCGCGTTTATCGGCGCAATTGTCCACGGCGACGGGCTTATCGCTTTGCAGTGGCGTCCGGTCAAAGGCGGCCAAATGAGCGACGACCTTGAAATCCTGCGCACCGTAAAGGGCTTCGCTACAATAAAGCTCGAACGCGACGCAAACACTTATACCCTCTCCGTCGCCCCGGATGGCAAAACTTTCCAGATTGTCGGTGCCGTGTCGCTTGCGATGACTGACCCGGTTTATGCGGGCCTGGTGGTTTGCTCTCACGATGCCAATACTGCCGAAACGGCCGTTTTTTCCAATGTTAAACTTGAAAAACAAGGGGTGGTAAATATGAAAGACCGTGTTCTCGAAAGCACGCTTGAAACAATTAATATCGCAAACGGCGAGCGGAAAACGATTTATCGGGCCCGCGAGCATTTTGAGGCGCCAAACTGGTCTCGCGACGGTAAAACCTTCTTTTATAACAGTAACGGCCTTATTTATACGATTCCCGTTGAAGGCGGAAAACCACAATTGCTCGATACTGGCGAGGCCAACAAATGCAATAATGACCACGGCCTGTCCCCGGATGGAAAACTCCTGGTCGTCAGCACCCAGCACACGGCAGGGGGCAAATCTCTGATTTTTGTCCTCCCAAGCGCCGGCGGAGCGCCTTGTCTTGTAACTAAACAGGGGCCTTCTTACTGGCATGGGTGGTCGCCGGACGGCAAGACGCTCGCCTATTGCGCCCAGCGAAAAAATAATTACGATATATACACAATCCCTGTCGATGGCGGTGATGAGACCCGCCTGACCGAGGCGCCTGCGCTCGATGACGGCCCCGATTACTCGCCCGACGGCAAATACATATTCTTCAATTCCGAGCGAACGGGCCTTATGAAAATCTGGCGTATGAATGCCGACGGGACCGACCAGAAGCAGGTTACCCTCGATACCGATTACGTTGACTGGTTTGCGCACCCGTCTCCTGACGGTAAATGGCTTGTTTTTGTGTCCTATGACAAGACCGTCAAGGGCCACCCCGCCAATAAGGACGTAGTATTGCGGATTATGCCCATGGGCGGGGGTAAACCGAAGGTTTTGACCAGCTTGTTCGAGGGGCAGGGGACCATAAACGTCCCGTCATGGTCGCCGGATAGCTCTCAGGTCGCCTTTGTCAGCTATCGCCTGTTGCTGCCCCAGTAAAATTGGCCCCGGATAACAGGCGTAAATCTTCGTTGCGATATTGTCTATTGACAAATATGACATTAGCCCGCATGTAAAAATATTCTTTTTAGCCAATCCGATATTTTAGGACCTCCCGTTATTTTCGGCCCTGGCGGCCTCAAAAAGGGGCTTTTCGACCCGCGAATGGCACTATAAAAAAAATTTAAAAATTCTCGAAAAACGCTTGACTTGCTTTGACTAATATGGTTTAATACAAACATCAGCTTGGGGGCTGAAGAGAAAACTCACAGTAATAGTAATACCTTTATTGCTCTTTAACAGTGAGTGTTTTCTCGTTTTTCATTTACAGTTCTACGCTTTACGTATCGGGGGATACAAAACAAGAAAACTCACAGGTGTAGATGCGCGTAAGCTCTGTATTTACAATCGCTTACGGCCATTAAACCGATAGTCCGGCAAGGGGTCTGGCTATTGGTATGGAGTGGAGGAATTTCCAAAGAAGAGAACCGAGAAGAGACACGCAACCGGTCTGCGCGCAAACGGCAGAGGGTGTGTGGGACGAGGATTTACGGACGTGGTTTGCTGTCAGATAGCGGAATTATAAATAAATGATAGGAGTTACAAGGCAAACAATGGACGCAAATAAGCAAGGAGGTCAGTGGTGAAAACAAGACATTACATCCAGAGTGGAATTATGTTGGCGGCTATTCTTGTTATTACACAGAGCGGTATTGCGTCAATCAAGGACGACACGGCAGCGATGTCCGGCTATCGGGGCAGCGATTCTTTCTCGGTGGTCGGTGGGCTGGATGTAATTGTTGACTATGCTGTTTATGCCCCTGGCGTTTATAACAAGGCCATTATCCCCTATACCGACAGATATGTTTACGCATATCAGGTTTTTAATAACGCAGATTCAGACGTTGCTGTCGATTACTTTTCCATTGGTTTTCCCGCCGATACCACCGTATTTCCTCCTCAGTATGACCCCGTGAATCCTTATGCGGCGACGGGCGGAAGCATTCCTATGCCTTATTTATTGTCACAACAGGTGATGTATATGTTTTTGTTCGATCCTGTTAATGCAGGCGAACATTCGCAGACGTTGTTATTTACCAGCGAAGACGGTCCCGATATGGGTAAAGCGGTTGTTTCAGGCGGTTTTATGGGCGGCGCCATTCTCGATGTTCCGGCGCCCGCTTCTGAGATTGTCCCCGAACCGGCCACACTTACTCTTTTGGGGCTTGGCTTGGCTTTGGGCTTGGGGAAGAAAAGGCGCGCAGCAGATGTCACACACCCCTGCAGTGCCCTTAACAAAACCCCTGCCTGTCGAAGTTCAAGGGAAGAAACTGGCTTGTACCGGAGTTGAGTAAGGTTGAAAGGACGATGATGATGAAAAGGTATTGTATTTTTGGCGTACTAATTGTTGCCGCCATGATGGTGCAGGATGCGATGGCGTTGCCTTCAGGCGCATACGTTGATGATAACGATAAAACCTGGCGGGGTTACAAGTCATACACAAGCGATGGTTTCGACGTCGTTCTGGACTGGGCGGTTTATGAGATGTCGTCGCTGCCCTCTGTTTTTCAGGCGGTAAATTTTCCCGAGGGCGACAATTTTATCTATGCCTACCAGCTTTTCAGCGACCCCGATGCGACAAAAGATGTCGGCTCTTTCAAGATGCTGGATATCCAGGGCAATCCCATAGCCCAGACCTTAATGCATGCGACTCGTTCTGTTGCTGATGGGGCGGGGATAATGACCGACCCCAATCCCAGCGATGATGATAAGCAGGGGGAATGGAGTTGGACGCCGGGAGTCGGGTTTGTATCGGCGGGAGCAAAATCCGCTTTCCTGATTTTCTCCAGCGTTTACGGGCCTACAAAGGGCAGCTTTGTGATTAGAGGGCCTGACGAGGAAGAACCTCCCGGCCCCGAAGCCCCGGAACCGGGAACTCTCGCGTTGCTGGGAACCGCTGCGGGTATGTTTTTTGCAAAGCGAACAAAGAAACGTCAATCACAGTAATTAATAATGAGTGAATATATTATGCGGGGGATAATGTTAAGCGGCCTTTCAAGTGTGTTGGCAAGGGTGGCGGCAGGGGGATGGTTGGTTCTTCTGCTTTGCGTGGTTCCGGCGTATTGCCAGGACGAAAGCGCCGCCCTGATGCTGCAGGTTTCTCCCGTGGATGGGGGTTCGGTGAACCTTTCGCCGGGTGTGCATATTTTCGACCGGGACTCGCAGGTTACATTGACCGCGACGCCGAAAACCGGCTATCAGTTCGTTTGCTGGCTTGGCAACGTGTCTGACGCCAGGGCCGGCAGGACCTCCGTATTTCTTGACAATCCAAAAATAATCATAGCTGTTTTCGAGCGGTCAAAATTCTCCTTTGTCGAGTTTGAGGAAGATCCTGATATTTCATCAGGCGGCGGCGGCTTGTTCCGTTCACCGACTGAAGCTGGAAGCAACGGATCAGGCATTGGCGGCAACCGACCGCCGAAATTTAATTTCCCCAGACCTAAAACGCCGGACGTTCCCGTCCCCGAAACGCCGCCGGGTGATGTTCCGGTCCCGGATGACACTGAAGGTGACCCTCCGGTCCCCGTTCCTGAGCCGGCTACGGTCGCGTTTCTGCTCCTCGGGATGCTGGCAATGGTAAAACGTCCGCGCAGAAGGGAAAAAGTGCAGAATCCCAACGATATAATTTAATTTGTCCCCCTGTTGTCGAGCTTCGGTTTGGCAACCCGTTAAAGCCAGAAGGCACAAGCTCCTTCTGGCATTTTTTTTGTTCTCATTTTCATAGGATTGTCGGATGACCCTGTTTCCTGTCGGCTATGCTTTTCTGAAGACGGCGACGACGTTTTCGACCTCGACAACGTAAAGACGGTTATCGCCTTCGAAATCGACCGGTATCGCCCCCTTGGGATTGAACAGCACCTTGTCATATTTTCTCAGGGGTAAATCAGGGGTATTCTCGACCTCAGCCGATATTTCCACGATTCTGCCCGTTATCGTGGGAATCTCGATATTATCAGGCAGTTGAATCCCGCCCTTGGTCTGCTTTTTGTCCTCGTCCTTGCGGATCAGGACGCGTTTGCCTATCGGCTCAACCGTCTCAATCGACTCTGTCTTAATTTGCTCTTTGCTTTCCATATTCAAGCGCCCGTCAAAAAAACACATATCTTCTTTATATTATTATGCGCGCAGGCGTGTTTTGTGCAACTGTTTTAGGCGGCTTGTTTTGAAGAGGCAGGGGGGTATCGTCAGTTTGCCATATCAGCCGTTGCCCGGCAGGCGGCGATTGAGCGGGTAAGGCCCGCCGATATCTGGCCCAGCGATTTCAGCTCGTCGCAGGTTATCGGGCTTTTCGATGAGCGGTAAAGCAGAACAAACCCGATAGGGCAGCCGCGATTATTAAGCGGCAGACCCACCGCGGCTATTTTTTCGATGCAAAGCGGATTACTGGCAAGACCCATCGCCAGCATATCTTCCATAGTGCACAGCTTGTTGGATTTGCCGATTTCATCGACCAGCTCGGTAGTGAAAAAGTTCTCGATGCGTTTGGCCTCGATGTCAATTGGTTTGTCGCTCTCGAATATGTGCAGCTCGAAACCTTTGGGCTCTAACACTTCGGTCCTGCCGGAAGCAAGAAGAAAGAATGCGATGTTTATGTCCGGGATTTGTTCCTGGATAGAAATGCTTGCGCTGCCTAATAATTCGTTCAAATTTGTCAGCCCGGCGATTCTCTCGTAAAAGTC
>Ga0105104_10003264_pt1 | contig 11639 bp, 4 predicted proteins | sample PPLLaktember2015_3_FD_87034 | JGI IMG/M metagenome (GOLD analysis project Ga0105104, IMG submission 87034) | Freshwater sediment microbial communities from Prairie Pothole Lake near Jamestown, North Dakota, USA - PPLs Lake P7 Core (6) Depth... | ecosystem: Environmental > Aquatic > Freshwater >...
CAGCGGCACGAGCAGGCAGGATGCCTGCGGCCCCAGTGCAGGCAAGATGCCTGCGCTCCCAGGAGGGGGCGTGCGCTCCCACGACTCCAGCTGCGGCTGAGGCGGTCCCACTCGGCCCGTAACTGCCTTTCAGCTCCTATCGCCCGTCAGCACTCGCGCATTGGAGCGCAGCACGATCTGGGGATAGACGTAGTGCGCTTTGGGCAGTGGATTGCGGTTGATCATGTGATCCAGCGCCAGACGCATGGCAATCTCACCCTGGGCGAACGGCCGCCCGTCAATGGAAGCCGAAATCACGCCTCTCTCGAAGAACGGGATCATCTCCTCAAAGAGGTCTGTTGTGATCAGCCTGACCTTCTGCGCAAGTCCGGCCGCACAAATCGCCCGGCACACCGGGAGGCAGTTGACCGTGTTCACGTACAACCCAGCCACCGACGAATTGCTTGACAGGAGCGTGAAACATTTCTGGAACGCCTCCTCCTCGTCTTCGTGTGTCTCGATGACTTCCAAGGTCCTCCCGCCCCCATTGCTCTTGTACATCTCGCGGAATCCTTCGGTCTTGCGCGCGTGATCCTCGACATCCATCATGCCGGTGATCACCACTACATCCGCGCCCCGGGGAAGGAAGCCGGCCATCAACTCGGCCGCCAGCCTGCCGCAGACGTCCGCGTCAACGCTTACGACGGTGGAACGCTTGCTTGCAGGCGCGTCGGTGTCGACGCAGATCACTCGGATTCCCTTGCTTTCCGCTTCATCGATGATGGGCGTGAGCCCCGCCAAATCGCCGGGGGTGAGGATGAGGAGATCGACATTATGTCCCAACAACTCGGTGGCCTTCTGCACGTGGCCGGTACCGAGGCGCTCCGTTGGAGCATAAAGAACCTCGACGCCGAGCTTTTCGAACCGGCGGGCTTCCGCAGACAGGCCGGCCACCAGTTGATCGAAGTAATGATGTATTTCGCGCGGCACCGAAACGCCGACTTGGACCGGGACGCGGCCGACCGAAAGCGCCCGGGCGGCAAGATCCGGAGTGTAACCGACGCTTTGGGCAAGCGCCAGAATCCTCCGCCGGGTGTCCTCGGTGATCCCCTTTCGGCCATGCAACGCGCGATCGACGGTGCCGGGCGATACTCCGGCGAGCTTGGCGATTTCCCGAATACCGATTTTCTTCATCACTTCTTCCCAAACTCCAGCACTTCGTCAATCTCCATCCACGCGTCAGTGATATAGGCGTCCTGCTGGCGGAACAGGTGCTCGTGCTGGGGGTCTGATCCCAGCTTGGCGATAGCGGCCTGAGCGTCGGCGAGCGTGGGAAACTCCGATTCCCAGATCAGAGTATTCGAGGGTTGGCGGCCCAGGCAGGGCTGCAATCGCCTTCCCCGCATGAAATCGCTCCGCTGCTGTTCCATGGCGGCGAATTTCGCCTCAAGCGCCATGAAGTTTGCCCGATCCTTCACCAGGTACCTTTGCACGATCCGCAACACATACGCCATAGGTGGTCCTCCTTGGACCTTTTCACGTTATCGTTACCGTCGGAGCGCCAAGTTAGCACACGCAAGCGAACAAAACAAGCGTAGAGACGAAACAGCACTAGATGCACGTTGCCGCTAGAACGTTCATAATTTTTCAATACAAAGCAAAAAGAAAGAAAAAGACAGACTTATTATTATTTTTTTCTTGCTTTTCGACAAATACGCTTCTAGGCTGTGTCTCGTGACGGTACCGGTAACGCAGTACCAGGCAGACACCCTCCTAGACCGCCGGCGACGACCCGCCTGGGACGCGGTCGTCGCTGCGGTCTCCTCCGTGTTTTTTGGACAGACTGCGGCATCCCAGGCTCTCCCAAGAGCCTTCTCGATAAACCAATCAACCGACAGGAGGAATTCGATGAGAAGCAAGCGGCTACAGTTTTGCTTTATCGTCCCCATCCTCGCGCTCTCTGTGTTGACTCTCGCGGTGGTACCTGTATGGTCCCAGTCGAGCAGCGGCAGCGTGCGCGGGACAGTGATGGATGAGACGAAGGGAGTGATTCCCGGAGCGGACGTCACTTTAACCAACGTGGCGACCAACGTGCCGATGCACACAATCACCAATGATGTCGGCATCTACGTCTTCCCGGTGGTGGCGCCGGGCCAGTATCGTCTGGCGGTGGATCAGCCGGGCATGCAGAAGTACGAGGCGACACTGACAGTCCAAGTCCAGCAAGTCGCCACGATCGATGTGGCCATGAAGGTCGGAGAAGTGACGACCCAGGTCTTGGTGCAAGACGTAACTCCGATCGTAACCGCGGACAATCCGACACTGGGCCACGTGTTGGAGCGCCAAAGAATCGAGCAACTGCCGATCAACGGGCGCAACCTGAAAGATCTGCTCCAGACCGTCCCCGGTCTTGACGTCAACGGCACGCGCGCCTCGGGCCTCATGGTCGGCACCTCCGACTACATCCTGGACGGCGCCGCGATGTCGGACCCGCTTGATGGCTCCGGCACCCTGGTTCGCCCCGCCGGACTGGATACCATCCAGGAGTTCAATGTTTCGGTCAATGCAACTTCGGCCAAGTTCGCCAGGCCGACCAATGTCGTGATCTCGACCCGCAGTGGAGGCAATCAATTACATGGCTCCTTGTTCGAGACCAACCGGAACAACGGTTATGGCGTGGCTCGCACGCGCGACAACACCAGCGGCGCCAAACCGACTTTTCTAAACCGCAATGAGTACGGTGGTACCGCGGGCGGACCGGTGTGGATTCCAGGCATCTATAACGGCAAGGACAAGACCTTCTGGTTCTTTTCTTTTGAACAGATGAAACTGCGCAATCCCCTCTTCAAAGCCGGCCGGGTCCCAACCATGGCCATGCGGCAAGGAGATTTCAGCGAGCTCAAGGACAGCCAGGGCCGCCTATACGAGATCTACGACCCCTGGACGACGAATCCCACGACGTGGGAACGCCAGCAGGCGATGTACAACGGAAGGCTGAACGTGTTCGATCCCTCCCGGATCAGCCCCCTGGCCAGATACATGTTCAGCGTCATTCCAGAGCCGACCTTTCCGGACCGTAATCCGTTGATCATTAACAACTACGAAGGTGCTGGAAGGCAGTTCACTGACCAATGGACGACGACTATCCGTGTAGATCACACTTTCTCAGAAAAAGACCAGGTTTACGGCCGGTACCTGCAGGGACATCAGAACGCCCAGACGATGGATACAACCCCCGGTCGTATTCCGATGTTGGACGAGGTTGCCAACTTCACGCGGCGGCCCAATTACAACCGCAGCCTCGCTTTGTCGTGGGTCCATACGTTCTCGCCCACCCTGTTTAACGAAGTCCTCGCCAGTGGGTCACGGGAACACAGCTACGGAGTCTCCGGCGATCCCACCGTCGATTACAATGCCGAACTCGGCCTTCCGAACCCCTTTGGCGTGATGGGCTTTCCCACCGTCTTCTCCAATATTATGCAGTCCGGCAACTACTTCCAGGGCTACAACGCCAAAGCCAAGTGGTTCAACTTCTTTGTCGTGGACGACAATATGACGAAGATTGCCGGTCGCCACGAGCTGCAGTTTGGCGCTCATATCCGCTATGACCAGCTGACGATTCTGCCGCAGCAAAGGCAGGCTGGTGGCGTTTATAACTTCGGCGATGCTTCGTACACGGGGCTCTTTGACCCGGCCATGGGTACGAACAACCCCGCCGCGACCTCATTCACGGGCCACGCCATAGCCAATACTTTTCTCGGTCTGAATAACTACCGTCTGTACATGCGCAAAGGCAAGTACTACATCCGGGCCCATGAAAATGCCCTGTATCTTCAGGACAACTTCAAGGCGACGAGCCGTCTGACACTGAACCTCGGCCTGCGGTGGGAATTCACTCCCTTCCCGGCAGACAAGAACAATGTCATGAGCAGTTTCGACGTCGCGAGCAAGTCCGTCGTCTTGGGTCAACCCCTGGAAACGCTCTACAAGATGAACGTGACTTTACCATCCGTCATCGCGCGCCAGGAGCAGATGGGCGCGAAGTTCGTCACCTATGATCAAGTCGGTTTGCCAAGGAAGATGGTCCGCGACAACTGGAAGGATATTGGCCCGCGTCTGGGTTTTGCGTACCAGGCTTTTGATGGGGCAAAGACCTTCGTTGTCCGAGCCGGGTATGCTCTTTCTTACTACCCGGATCCTTATTTCGCCTGGAACGACAGGCATCTGGGCTCGGCACCCTTTAGCGCGGAGTTTAACAACAATATCTACAGTTCTTCAGCTTTCTCTCCGGACGGAAAGCAGCGCTACGGTATGCGTTCTGTGCCGACCCTGATAGCGGGCAGCAATTCCAGAAACGCGATCGACATGAATAATGCCAGCAGCATTGCCCGGGGGACGGTAGAAGGCTACTTCTTCGCGGAAGAGTATCCGACCTCCCGCGTTCACAACTGGAATCTGACCCTCGAGAAGGAAATCCTGCCGGACACCCTCGCACGAGTGTCCCTCGTCGGGAACCACGGAGCAAAGCAGTCTCAGATGCTCGAATTGAACGACCCGACGCCGGACTATGTGCACTACATGACCACCCATGAGCCGCTGCCTCAGGGCGAATTCGCCGACGTGGCGCTGCGGCCATTGGATCAGAGCGTTTACGGGGAAATCGGCGAGTACATGAAGACCGGGCACTCCAACTACAATGGTGTGCAGTTCGAGCTGGAGCGAAGGTATAGCCGAGGCGTGCGCTACCAGGTGAGCTACGTGATTGGCAATGCGTTCCGGGACGGAGTCGGCGGCTATAGTCCCGGCGGCGGCGGCGGTTGGGAGTCGATCATTCCATGCGCCAACCAGTTCTTGCCGGGTCTGGCGCCGGCGGATGTCGACGAGCGCAATCGTCTGCTGAATTACCAGCGGGATTTTTCGTTGCCTAAGCACCGGGTGCGGTGGAACTGGACCGCTGACCTGCCGTTCGGCAAAGGCAAATGGCTGGCCGGCAACCTTGACGGCTTCTGGGGCGGGCTGGCCGACAAAGTGATCGGCGGTTGGCAGTTCTCGGGCATGGGTCACATCACCAGCAGTTGGTTTCGCGTGACCGACAGTAACGATTACTGGCCGACCGGCAACCCGATCGAGTTTTACGGGAACAAGTATCCAATCCTGGACTGCACGGGCGGAGAGGATAACTGCATCCCCGGGTATCTCTGGTGGAACGGTTACATCCCGTCCAACAAGATCAACACACCGGACGGTTACAGGGGAATCCCCGCCAATTACAAGCCGGCCGTGGCACCGCTGATTCCGTGGGGCGCGCCCGCACCCGCAGACATGCCGGCAGGCAAGGATCTCACGGACCTCTGGGACACCAGCACAGTCTTCATCCCGCTGAACAATGGCGACGTGGCCGAAACCACCTACGCTCCGGGGATACATCCTTTCCTGAACCGGTGCCTTCCGGGTCCCTTCACCTGGAATCTGGACGTGGCCCTCGCCAAGCAGTTCCAGATCGGCGAAGGGAAACAGCTACGGGTCACCGTCGACGCTTTCAATCTGTTCAATCACCCGACCGTAGGCCCCGACCCCGCGATTAATTTCGCCAACTATATGGACAATGGCATTCTATACATGAACGGACAAACCAACACACCCCGGCAGTTGCAGTTGGGGTTACGATTGGTCTGGTAGGAGCTTGGATTTGGAGTGCGGTGACTGACGCCGCACTCCCTGTCCTGCTGCTCCAAGGAGGTGACGATGGGAAGCCGGGACAGATTGTTCTTGATCGGTCTAGTTTTCGTACTCGTCCAAGCTCCGGCCCTTGCTCAAGTTAAAGTCTGGGAAGGCACACTCAGCCTCCCCACCTACGAAGAAGGCGATCCGGACGTCAATCCCCCCTTCGACCTCTTTAAAATCCGAAGCTTTATCACCTACCCCTATCCCACCCGCGAGAACCTGACCAATCGGAAGTCAGACCGGACATGGCGGACCCTGAACCTGGAAAACGAGTATTTGAAGCTGGTCGTTCTGCCTGATTTGGGTGGCCGGGTTTACAGCTGTATCGATAAAAGCAACGGCCAGGAGCTCTTCTACGCGAATTCCTCGATCAAATACGCCCAGGTCGCCTTTCGCGGCGCTTGGGTCGCGCTCGGCATCGAGTTCAATTTTCCGGTCTCACATAACTGGATGACGGTCTCGCCGGTCGACTTCGGGACAGTGAAGAACCGCGACGGAAGCGCTTCCATCTGGGTCGGCAACATCGATCGTCCTTACGGCATGATGTGGCGGGTGGAGCTCACGCTGCGTCCGCGGTCTTCACTCCTGGAGCAGGCCGTAACTCTCTACAATCGGAGCGATGTACGCCACCGCTTTTACTGGTGGAATACGGCGTCGGTCCGTGCCTGGGATGATTCGCGCATCATCTATCCGATGGAGCTGAGCGCGAGTCACGGCTATGCCGACATCGACATCTGGCCGGTGGACTCGGCCGGGTATGATCTAAGCATTCCGGCCAACCATACGCGCGGTTTTGTCTCCCGGTTTGTCGTCGGCAGCCGTGAGCCGTTTATGGGGATTTATCATCCGCGAACCAAGTCGGGGATGGTCCATTTCTCCCCTCCCGATCAAGCGCCGGCCAAGAAGATCTGGTCGTGGGGATGGGACGAAGACGGCCGGGACTGGAGAAAAGCGCTTTCGGACGATGACAGCGCTTATCTCGAAATCCAGGCGGGCCTGTTTCGAAATCAGGAAACGTACGCCTTCCTCGAGCCCCAGCAGTTCATTCGTTTCAATGAGTACTACATGCCCGTCCGCGGCATCGGAGGCTTCTCGCGCGCCAATCTGAACGGGGTGGTCAATGTTCGGCGTGAGGCGGGGCCTCCAGGGGCGAAGAGCCTATGGGTCGGGATTAACGTGAATCGGGACGTTGTTGGCGGAAGAATTCGTATCAAGGACAGCGCTCGCGTCGTTGCTGAAGAGCCGTTCGATCTGAAGCCCTCGGGAGTTTTTCAGAGGAACTATCCTCAGTTGAGCGCAGAGCAGCCATTGACGATCGAGATCGTCGACAACAACACCGGAGCTGTTCTGCTCGCGCATACAGAGGGAAAATACGATCTCGACCCAAAGTCGGAGTACAAGCTGGGACCGCAGGATTCCTATGCTTTCCCTCCCCTCGAACAGCGGGCTGAAGGCGATTTCCTGGAGTTGGGAAAAAATCATGAGCTATGGGGCCGACTGCTCGTTGCCGCAGATGTTTACACGCTGGGTCTCGAGCGGTTTCCGGAGAGCTTCGAGATCAACAAGGCGGCGGGGCGTCTGGCCGTCCAGCTCAAACGCTATGATCAGGCTGTAAAAGCACTGTCCAGGGCGCAGTCGCGGATCAGCAACGATCCGGAGATCAACTACTACCTGGGTAACGCAAGGTATCACTCAGGCGAAACGCGGAAAGCTCGGATCGAGTGGGAAAAAGCTGCCCTGCTTCCGCAGTTTCGCCCGGCGGCGCTGCTCAAGATGGCCGGGGCTATAGCCGAGGAGGGCCATTTCGACCAGGCCTTGGCGCAGATCAGAAAAGCACTTGATGAATCTCCTCAGATAATCCGAGCAGGCGGGTGGGAGGTTGCGTTGTTGCGGCGGCTGGGCCGGACAGCCGAAGCGCGCGAGCGGCTGGCTTATTGGCGCCAGATGGACCTTCCCAACTCCTTCCTGAGAAATGAAGCCGTCGAATTGGGCGTCCAGGATGCGGCGCTCTGGCAGCACCTGGCGGGGGACCCGGAACGCATACTCGAAATCGCAGTCGATTACATGGGAATCGGGCTCTACGAGGACGCGGTTAAGCTTCTGGGCCATTCCTACCCTTCGGAAGGCGTCGGCGGCGAGCCCGGTTTTGTCCTGCCCCACAATTATCCCTTGATTGCTTATTACCGTGGTTACTGCCGGGAAAAATCAGGCGGGAGCGGCAAGGCGGATTTCATCGAGGCCTCCCGGCAACCGACAAAATACGTTTTTCCCAACCGGCCAGAGACTGGTGCTGTTCTCCTCAAAGGACTGGAGGTCAATCCCGACGACGCCACCGCCCGATTTCTGCTCGGCTCCTGGTATCTGTCGGGCGGGCTTGCGGAGGATGCCCTCCGGGAATGGAACGCGGCTAAAAGGCTAAACCCGACGATACCGGTGCTCCACCGTAACATAGGCATGACCTTGATCCACGCGAAGGCTGACCCGACCGCGGCTTTGCAGGTGTTCGAGGAGGGAATGAAGGTCGACGCGTCGAATGTGGATCTTTATCTGGGCGCCGATCAGTGCCTGAGTCTGCTCGGCAGGGGCGGGGATGACCGCATCGCCATCCTTCGAAAGTACCCCAATCAGGCTGGGATGCCGGCGGTGCTGGTCCACAAGCTGGCGCTCGCATTGGCCGAAGGCAGGCAGTATGAGGATGCGGAAAAGCTCTACCAGGGCCGATTCTTCCCACGCGAGGAATTTGGGACAAACGCGCGACAGACCTACCTCGAAGTGCGACTCCAGAGGGCGTTGAAGCTCGCCCGCGAGAATCGCAAGGAGGAAGCAGAAGCGGTCAGCGGTGCGATCGGGAAAGAAACGCCGGGACTCGAGTTCACCCGCGATGGGCTGGAACCATTTATCGAGAATGGCCGGTTTCAATACTACCTGGGCGAGATCGATTCCTTGTGTGGGAATTCGGAGTCGGCACGCCTGCACTGGCAGAAGGCCTCCACTGCCACCGGATATGGCGCGATTTTCTTCGCTTATCTGGCCGCGAAAAGGTTGGGACCGGTGGACGAGGCAGCGTGGGTCTCCCGCTTCAATGAAGCCCTGAAAAAGGCGGAGGCGTACGGCGGGCATTTCCCTGGGCTGGCTGTCTACGCCCAGGGGGCGCTGCTCGGAGCCCTCGGTCAGAAAGAGGCGGGCAAACAGAAGCTTAAAGAGGCCCTGCTCTATCCCGACAAAGCCATGTCGCACTATTTGTGCAGGGAGGCGCTGGGTTTTTGATTGACACGGACGAACACGGACGGACACGGACAATCACGGACTGCACCACCGTCCGTGATTGTCCGTGTCCGTCCGTGTTCGTCGATTGCATGATCCAGCAAGGAAGCTTATGCGAAGCAGAACAGCAGTTGCGCTTTTGAATTGGCTAACAATCGCCGCATGCGCATATGCGCAGGCCCAAGAAGCCCGCCTCCCCCAGATCGTTGATGCAAACATCAATGCCACGCACGCCTTTCAGGTGCTGATGCATCAGTCATCCGGAAAGGGAGATGCGTCCGTTTGGTCTTCGCAAGGGCACACGCAAGCCGAGCTCCAGTCTCTGATCGATCATCAGAAGGGTCTTCTCGCCAACGACCCCAAAGCCGTGAAAGCCTGGGTCGACGACGCCTCTTCGGCGTTTGATCCTGCCAAGGACCTCACTCCTCTTCTCCAGGCGCATTTTAACTTTGCCGAAGATCTCCCGGTTAATGTCTTCGCCAACTATTTCCAAGCGAAGACGAGCGCCACGGCATTACAGGCTCGCGCGCTCGCGACCCTTCTCCAGATGATGCTCGATATCGAGCGTGATGCGGACGTGCTTCAGCAGATGTACGCGATGCACGTGGGCGTGGGCCTCCCCGTGCACACCGCCATGATCGGCCTCCAAGCGCAGACCGACGACGATTTCCTCGCTGTTGGGCAAGAGCTATCCCCCAAAATAGCGGCTTCCCCATTCGCCACCGATCCGGCGACACTCCAGATGCTGTTTCGGAAGATGTGGAACTGGGGTCACCGGTACACCGGGGAACGGGACAAGTACACGCTGGCCAACGAGCTTTTGGCGGAACCGGACATTGCCGCGCTGATTCCACGGATAGCCGCAATGCCGAGGCAGCGAATCGGGGTTGTCGGCCATTCATTTACGATGAATGTCCACTGGTCTTCCCCTTCGGCCTTTGTCCCGATCGTCTTCGAGATGATCAGAAAGCACAACCCTAACGTCGAAATGCGCCAGTGGGAGGCGGGGGGACTGACTCCGACACGTGCGTACAACAACTTCTACCAGGACGTGCTGGCCTGGAAACCCAACCAGGTTCTGCTGGTCGTCATGCCTCGAAACGAAGAGGACTACGCGAGACTCGAGGAGATGGCGCGAGGCTTTGCGGCCGCCGGAACCAAGGTCTACATGTTCGACAGTCTTCTGGACCCGGGTGATGCGCCGGCGCGCAACGACCGAGTGGACCGGATTGCGTCGAGAACCGGGATGGTCATCATCGAAGTGGGCCGTGTCATCCAGGCGGCCCCTGACAAGGACAAGTTCCTCGCACTCGACAAGATCCACATGACCGAGCCTTACCACCGCCTCATGGCTAAGGAGTGGCTCAAGTTCCTGGTCGGCGCAAGAGAGGCTCGGTTGTCCGGCCGAGAGCCGCGGGGTGAGCGAAAACCGCGAGCCCAAAATTCGAACCGCACCGGCTGGCGGGTGATCGGGCCTGGCGGAGGCGGTGCCATGTTTTTGCCCACTGTCAATCCTGCCGATCCGGACAACGTTTACCTTCGCTGTGACATGACTGGGGGGTTCGTCACTCATGACGGAGGCAAAATTTGGTCGGGTTACCAGTTGCGCTCGGTAATTCAGGACTTCGAGTTTGACCCGGCCGACCCGGACACCGTCTATGCCGCGGGCACGGGTCTGTTCAGGACCACGGACGGCGGCGCGACTTGGGCGCTGATTTACCCGGCCCCAGACAAGGTCGTCGCCGAGATGATGGTCGGGGATCACGCTGAGCATTCCTTCAAGACCGGCGATGGAGTACCCGTCGGCCAGTTGGAGAAGGTGCGGGTCGACCCGGCTGTCCCCGGGCGGATCTTCCTCGCTGCCGGTCCCGCCTTCGACTACAACCCCGTTTCCGGTCCCCGGCGTACCGGAGATAAAGTCCGGATACTGATTTCCGACGATAAGGGCGGGACGTGGCGCACCGGGGCAGAAGTGCCCGGTCACGCGGTATTTGCCCTGTTGCCGGGCGATTGGGACGCCAAACCAAACGAACTGACCGTCGTTACCGAATCCGCCGTTGCCATCGTGGATGTGAGTACCGGAAAAGTAACCGCTAATGGGGTGCCCGGTGGCCGGCTGGTTCAAGCTGAAGGAGGCAAGATTCCGTCAGGCACGATCATCTACGCCATCGGCAGCAACCAATCGGCGCCCGGCTCCCTGCCTTCCGGTGACACAGTTTTCCTCTCACGAGACCGCGGCAAGACCTGGACCCCGGTGATGAACGGGCTGGCTTCGGATGCCGCCTCCGGAAAGAAAAGCGTGTTCTCGTGTCTTGCGGTTTGCGAAAGCCAAGGGGATTCGGTCTACCTCTCTTGTTCCCATTATTACGGGGCAGTGAATGGCGAGACGCAGCGCCAATTCGGTACGCTGCGCACGGACGACGGCGGGAGCAACTGGCGCTGGGTTTTCCGGGCTAGCGAGGGCAAGATGCTGGACACCGACTATGACGGCGGCTGGGTCATGGAAGAGTACAGCCCCGAGTGGGGTGAGTATCCGCTGTCCCTCGGCGTCAGCCCGATGAATCCGGACATCTGCTATGCCTCGGATTTCGGCTGCACTTATCGCACCCTGGACGGCGGCAAAACCTGGCGTCAGGTGTTCACCGACAAAGTCGGTCAGCAGAGGGCCTGGC
>Ga0105104_10003266_pt1 | contig 11635 bp, 8 predicted proteins | sample PPLLaktember2015_3_FD_87034 | JGI IMG/M metagenome (GOLD analysis project Ga0105104, IMG submission 87034) | Freshwater sediment microbial communities from Prairie Pothole Lake near Jamestown, North Dakota, USA - PPLs Lake P7 Core (6) Depth... | ecosystem: Environmental > Aquatic > Freshwater >...
ATCAAGGCGAACATGTCCGAGACGCTATCACGAAGCGGAGAAGCGAGACAACCGCTATGGCCTTCGGAGCGACAGTGGTTGCGTCCAGCCCTATTGGTTTTGTAGCTCCGGACCTTCGGGACGGAGACACCGTCGCAGTTGCTTCCGTCCCGGAGGTGCCAGGGATGCAGTCTGCCCTGCGGTGGGCCGGGCGCGCTACCCGCGTGATTCAGACCAGCTAAGCCTGGGAGCGCCGGGCAGGATGCCGCACTCCCCGCAACGTGATCGGCGACACCCGCCTCTTTCTTTCTGCGTGAAATACTCACCCAACCTGCAATATGCTCACGCCTGCGCGGAGAATATCTATGAAAACCTTCATCCCGCTTCTCGTCGTCATCCTCCTGTTTGTCATCTCCCCGGGGATCTTCGCACAGCCCCCGGCGTTTCCGGCCGATATCCAAAAGATCATGGAGAAACTGAGCCGAGGCCAGGAACTGACCGATGCCGAGGAAGAACGGCTCAACCAGTGGTCAGAGTCAATGCAGAAAACAGTCGAGGATTTCGAAAAAAGTCAGGGAAAAGCCGGCACGGGCGAGAAAGGCTCACTCCTTGGAGGGGAGAAGGTCGAGTGCCCGAAAGCCCAGACGATCAAGACGCTTCCTACGCGAGCCCCGGCGCTTGACGCTTACATCGCGCTGGTCAATGGCGTGGCAACCAAATACGGGGCGAAGGCTGGAAACGCGAAGACCGGCCTCGACTCCGGGCTCCAGGCCGCGCCGAAAGTAAAAGGCGGCGACGTGGGAGCCGTCCTGGTCGCGGCGCAAGCCGGCTCTGCCGCGGCTTACGTGACTGCCAAAGGGATTCTCAAAGACCCGCTCAACTTCATGTCCGCCAACAATCTCGGGGTCATTCTGACCGGGATGGAGGACTATTCAAACGCCCTCTCGGTTCTCCTATACGCAGATAAGATGCGTCCGAATGTCCCCCTGGTCCAGGTGAATATCGGTTGGGTGTATTTCGGAATTGGTGATCGAGCAAACGCCAAGAAGTACTACCAGAAGGCCCTTCAGTTCTACCCCGACTTTTCGGGGGCGCACAACGGACTTGGACTTCTGGCCGAGTGCGAGGGGAACCACATCGAGGCTATGGCCCATTTCCGTGAGGCCTTCAAAACCGGGTTCTCGGCCGTCGGCGCGGTGGCCTATAGGGCCGCCCGGCAGGCGAATGCAGAGTCGGGTAACAGTGGGAACCAGAGCTCTCAGCCGATCTCCGAAGAAAAGGAAAGCGGCGGGAATTTCAAGGTCCCGGACCCGCCGGTAACCGAAAAGCCGGGTCCGTCACAGGATGCAAAACCCAGGATCGCCCAGATGAACAGCCGCATCGACCAGCGTCTGCAGGCGGTGCAACAAGGGCTCCTCCAGGCGAGCGAGACGCTTCGCCGCCAGAACGAGCGCGCGAGCAAAGACCCGAATGCCCTCGTCTTGAACGTCACATTCGACAAGCAAATCTTCCTCTTTCAGGACATCACCGAAATCCTCCTGGGGGAAAACAGCCAACTCGGAAAGGCACTGAAGACCACCCGGGAGGAAGCGGAGAAGTCCGCCCAGGGGGCGGCGGATCTGTTGCCGGATTTTCAGCTCTACACGCAGAAGAACGAGGAGCACGTCAAGCGCATGGAGCAGCTCTTTAACGAGATGAACGCCTGCGGAGACAATGATCCCTGCCGGAAAGCGGTTGAGGGGAAGCTCGATCAGCTCAGGTATGAGATGGAACAGGAAGCCTACCGGCTCTGCCTGAAGCAGAAGGACATGCTCGAATCGGCTTACGTGCACCAGTTCAAGGGCTGGAAGGCCTACCACGACGAGGTCGGCCGGACGCTCGCGGACTATATCGCCTTCACAACCCCCGTCATTGCTGACGTCTATGCGCCAACGCTGAACGAATTCATGAACCTGTTCAGGGAGGCACACATCCTCACTCGCGAAAAGGCCTCGATTGGCCTCAGTGCGAATCTTCCTGATATGGCAGACAACATCGCGGCGTTGGAGTGCAGGGAGCCTACGCCACCAGAGCCGGCGACCTCCGACGAGGGCGGCGATGTACAGAAGAAGCAACCGAAACCGTGCCCGTTCAAGAAGCCCTTTACCCTCAAGCTCATCGTCGTCAGCATGGAGCTGGACTGCACCTATGTGAAGATCGAGGGTGGGGAAGGCCTGGTCGCCTCTTACAAGCGGGATTTCAACAAGAAGGAGACGACGATCGGAATCGGTGTCGGCGCCACCGCCGAAAGTGAGCTGGGTGGCGGTAGCGCGAAGATGATGATCGAGGTCACGGGCAGCGGCAACAAGGTCAGCGACGTGGCCTTCAAAAGCTCCGTCTCGGGCAAACTGGGTGGAGAGTGGACCGGCGCCTCGATGGAAGGTGAGCTGGGTGGCCGAATCTCGCTGGAAAGCGGCCCCTCGGTTACGTTTGACACGTCAACCAGCTTTGGTGTCGGTGGAATGGGCGTCGGTATCCCGATGAACTAAGGGCAAAGGGACGAAGGGGCGAAGGGGCGAAGGGGCGAAGGGGTCAAGGGGATGAAGGGGTCAAGGGGGTGAAGGGGCGAAGGGGCGAGGGGGCGAAGGGGTCAAGGGGATGAAGGGGTCAAGGGGCCGGAATCGCAGCGGCGGTCGAGTGACTCGCCGTTTGTGGCGAGTTAGGCGGCGAGCCGCATTGAGACCCCGCGGCCTCTGGAGCGCCAGTATTTGCGTGATCTCTTTCGAAGTGCGGCGGCCTTGACGCCGCACTTCGAAAGAGATCACGCAGACACCACCGCTCCAGAGGGGCGGGGTTTCAATGCTCGCCGCTGTCTTCATCCTTCCAGGGTCCATCCCTCCCGATATTCTTTACTGAGCAGACGGTTCGCCTCCTCGTTGTTCGTGACCCGGCCGGCGCCTCCGTCATATTCAATTTTCTGGCCGACGCGATAGGCCACCAGGCCGAGCAGCATTTGCTCGATAGCCGTTCCACCGTAGTTGAAATCGCAGGACGTCTTCAGGTTCCCCTTGCAGGCAGCGGTCCATTCCTTCTGGAAATGTCCCATCGCCGGGATCATCGCATCGGGGGAGCGGCGGGTGTAGTACCTCATGTCCGCTTCGTCGCCAAACGGCAGCAGGATCCGCGAAGTGAAGTCGGCGATCAGGAATCCTTTGGTGCCCTTGAACATAACGCCGTGACCGATCTTATTCAGGTCGATGTACGGTTTGGGCGAGGAAGGCATGGCTCCGCCCTGGTACCAGCTCACCCCGATCGCCGGGCGCCAGTCGTTGGCCGGGTGCTCAAAAGTCGCTTGGAACTCGACCGGGGTCACCTCGGGGTTGAACGGCTCGCCCTTGGCTTCCGCGGAGGTGGGAAGACCAGCATCGATGGCATTCCAGGCGAGATCCATGGTGTGGCTGCCCATGTCACCGATCTGGCCTGTGCCAAAATCCCAGTACATGTTCCAGTTCAGGCAATTGGCTCCCGGCTTCCCGGAGAAGTACTCGGGGTTGTAGGGATGGAAGGCCGACGGTCCCAACCACAGGTCGTAGTGGAGAGTCGAGGGCGGAGTCCCCACGGCGGGGAGGTAGCCAGGCTTGCGGATTTGCCGATTGCCCCACGCGTAAACATGCCTCAGTTCCCCGACCGCGCCGTCCCTGATCAGCTCACGCACCCGGTTGAAGTTTACGTTCGCATGACGCTGCGTCCCGGTTTGTGTGGCCAGTTTGGTTCGGTTCTCCAGGTAGGTCTTCCGGACGACCCGGGCCTCCTCGACGGTGTTGCCGAGCGGCTTTTCACAGAAGATGTGGAGCCCGCGCTTCATAGCCCAGTTGGCGACAAACGCGTGAGTGTGGTCGGGGCTCGCGCAAATCACCGCGTCGAGATCCTTCTGATCCAGGCACTTGCGCCAATCGACATACTGCTTGGCCTTGGGAAACTTGACGGCAGCCTCTGCCAGGTGTTTCTCGTCGATGTCGCAGAGCGCCACCACGTTTTCGCTCGAGATGGGCTCCTGATGTACCAGCCCCCGGCCCCAGACGCCAATCAGCGCCACGTTGAGTTTGTTGCTCGGGGCATCGGGTCCACCCCGCGCGCCGCTGGGCAAAATCACCATGCCGGTGCCCGTCGCCGCCAATGATTTGAGGAACTGCCGTCGTTTCATGTTTGCACCCTCCCTAATTGGTGACACGCTCGTTATTCGATCCTAACTCGGCGTAACAACTGAAGTTTCTCTGAGGTCTGGCACCAATTTCACGATCCGGTCCCGGTCCCGTTTGAACCGCCCTGCCTGCCAAAAACGGAAGTCGCGAACGGGCCCGGTCAGAATTGGTGCCAGATCTAAAACTTCCTCCTTGTGTGTCAACGACTTAGGAGCGTATTACGAGCGTGTCACCATTTCTTTGTTAGTAGCCTTTTTGTTTGTCCACGACGTTCACCAGCGGGCGGCCTTCGACGAAACGACGGATGTTGTCCTTGATCGTTCCGACCATGCGCGCCCGATCTTTATCCGATCTCCCCGCAACGTGAGGAGTGATGACCACGTTGTCGCATTTCCAGAGCGGATGACCTTTAGGCAACGGCTCCGGATCGGTGACGTCCACCCCGGCTCCTGCCAGGTTGCCGGCCTTAAGCGCTTGAACCAAGGCATCTACGTCATATAAACGCCCGCGGCTGACGGCAATAAAGTACGAACCCTTCTTCATTAAGCCGAATTCCTTGGGGCCCAGCATCTTGTGACTGAGAGCCGTATGAGGAGCAGAGACAAAGACCACATCCGCCTGTGGGAGGACCGAGTGAAGCACATCCGGTTTCACGACTTTCGAGATGACAGGCATGAAGGGAATGTCCTCCGGATCGACGCCGATCACGGTCATGCCATGAGCCCAGGCGCGAAAAGCAATCTGAGTTCCGATCCCGCCCACTCCGATCACGACCGCGGTGCGCCCGTTTAACTCGATCCCTTCATAGCCCCCGCGCTGCCAGACTTCCTGACGCTTGTACTCGAGAAAGGCATCGATGTCGCGTGTCAGGGTTAAGAGCATAGCCATAGCGTGGTCGGCGATCTCGGGCCCCTGCACGATCTGATTGTTGGTCAGAACGATGTCGCTATCCCGCAGATCTGTACCACCGGACATATGCAGAACGCTCTCGACGCCTGCGCTCATCACCTGCACCCACTTCAGATTCTTGCCGGCCTGAACCAGGGCCGGAGTGATATTGCCGATGAAGGCGTCGGCATCGGCGATCTGCTGTGCGGCCGTCTCGCCCGTCACCGGTACGATCCGGGCGAGCGGAGTGACGCTCTTCAGCTCTTCGAACAAAGCGGGGTCGGGACTGCTGAGCAGGATCTTCTTCGTCTGGTCCTGCCCCCACACTGTGCTGCTCAACGCAATCAGAAAAAGAAGCACGATTGTTCGTCGCATATCAGCCTCCTCCTGTTTCGGTCCGAAAGTCGAGAAAGACGCTTCGCATTGTACATCACAACTTCCGGAGAGAGGTCAGGATCGCCTGCCGCTTGCGGTAGTGCACTTCGGGTTCTACACTCGTCGCAGGAGACAATGATGGACAAGTCGGAGATCGAAACACAGGAGCTAGAGATTATGCCAGAGAGCGCTCCCCGAAAGAACGCCTCGCGGCGGGAGTTCATGACTCGGATCGCAGCTGCCGGAGTCGGTGCAACCGCGTCGCCGGCAGTTCGGGGAATGAGCTCATCCAACCAGACACAAGTCGCCGGAAGCAACCAGCGCGTTCGGATCGCGGTGATGGGAACGAACAGCCGGGGCGACTCGCTGGCCGGCAGTTTCGCACGGCTCCCCGGCGCCGAAGTCGTTACGATTTGCGACGTAGATAGCCGCGCGATGGCGAAAACGCAGGCTACCGTTGAGAAACACCAGAAATCCCGGCCGAAAGGGGTCACGGACTTGCGCCGTGTGCTGGATGATGCGTCCGTTGATGCCCTTGTTATCGCCGCCCCGGATCACTGGCATGCGCCCGCCGCCATTCTCGCGCTTGAAGCCGGAAAGCACGTGTATGTCGAGAAACCCTGCAGCCATAACCCGCGAGAGGGTGAATTGCTGGTGGAAGCCGCCCGCCAGAGCAATCGGATGGTGCAAATGGGAAACCAGCGGCGCTCTTACCCGCACATGATCGAGGCATTCGCGGCCTTGAAGAGCGGCGTCATCGGTCGCGTCTGTTACAGCCGAAGCTGCTACAACAACAACCGCGGTCCTATTGGTACGGGGAAGACTGCGCCCATCCCCGACTGGCTGGATTACGAACTGTGGCAGGGGCCGGCGCCACGGCGTCCGTACGTCGACAACCGGATTCACTACAACTGGCATTGGTTCTGGAACTGGGGCACCGGAGAGGCGGGCAACAACGCCGTTCACTTTATGGACCTGTGCCGCTGGGGCCTCGATGTTCGTTTCCCTGTCCTGGTCGCGTCGGTGGGAGGCCGTTATTGGCACCTGGGGGATGACTGGGAAACACCGGATACGCAATCGATCGTGCTGGAATTCGAAGGCGGCAAGTCGATGCTCTGGGAGGGCCTGAGTTGCAGCACGCTCGGTTATCCCGGACCCACGTTCCACGGCGAAGGGGGCAGCATGCTCATCACCGACAGCGGCTACACGGTGTATGACGAGAAGAGCAAAGTAGTAAAGGAGGTCAGTGGCGAAGCGGCCGCGCCGGTTGATCTCACGGGACCAGGGTTCAGCAAAGACATGGCGCACCTGAACAACTTCCTCAAAGCGATCACGTCGGGTGAAAAATTGAACTCGCCGATTGAGGAGGGGCACAACAGCACCGTGCTGGGCCATCTGGGCAACATCGCTCTCCGCAAGCAGCGGACTCTGCATTGCGACGGGAAAACCGGACACATCATCGGCGACAAGGATGCCATGACCCTGTGGTCGCGCGAGTACCAGCCGGGCTGGTGGATGCCGAGAAGTTAAGGGGCACTGTCGAACGCCTGGAGCCTGGGAGCGCAGGCGAGACGCCTGCGCTCCCAGGGCTTTCGTCGTCCGACTTACCAGCCCTACGCGAGTGCGTCTTTGCAGAACTGAACGCACTTCTTGATCTCAGTCAAAACGTCGGAGCCCTCTGGTGTGTCGTACTCGTACTCGATACTTGCAGGGAACCCGTACTTCCGTTTCTTCATCAGCTGCAGGATTTCTCTTAGCGGCGTTCCCCCTTGGCCCCACGGCACGTTCGAACCGCCCGCTCCTGGCCGAGCGTTTTCAGGCGCGCTCGTCGGGCCCTTGCGATCTTTCAGATGCAGGCTGGCGATGCGATCCTGGTACTTTTCGATGATCGGGATCGGCGACTCGCCGGTGACACCGTAGTAGTGGCCTACGTCGAGGTTCAGAGCCGTGTACTTAGATGCCCCGAGCGCCTTTTCAAAACCAGAAGAGCCGCCCTGTCCGTGAGTATGGAAAGCGATCGGCAGTCTCCGTGTGGCCGCGTACGCAGCAACACGTTCGAGCAGCGCGTCCTCGGTCGGCAGCTCCATCGTGATGTGGCCGGCGCCAAGGGCTTGCGCCACGTTCCAGATGTAAGCGTACTCCTCATCGGACATCCTCATAGTCGGCGGCAACTTGAAGGCGTAGATCTTGACGCCCGAATCCTCGTACATTTTCCGGAACGCCTTGTACTTGTCCATGGAAACCGAAAGGCGCCATTGCTTCAATTCCTCGGCCGCCTTTTGCATGGCTGCCTGCTGCTCAGGAGTCAATGGGGGGCGTCTACCCGGCCCGCCTTGGCCTCCACCGGGCCGGCCGGCTCCAGGGGGCGGTCCTCCACCGGGTCCGAATCCGCGTCCGGGTTGGGCGGGAGCGCCGGCATAGCTTTCCGCCACGTTGCTCATGAGCTCTACCCCGCTGATCCCGCACTCCGCGCAATACTTGAGCGTCTCCTCAGCGCTGCCCGGGAGCGCACGGAAGCTGTAGGTGATGATGCCAATCTGAACTCCGCCGAAATTCGAGCTCGGTTTCCAGCCGGTCAGTGAAACGGCCGTCCCGGCGGCAAGCGCGATCTTTCCGAAATCCCGTCTGGTGTAGATCATTCTCCTCCTCCTGTCTCTCAGAGAACTTTAAGCTCTTCGGTGGGAGGACACAAAGGGAAAGTGGGAAGAAGTCTGTGGGGACCGCCGGTCAGGACCCGCCGGGGCGTCGGAGATCATGGTAATTAATGTCAGCTTCCGTTAGTGGGAATTGACGCCTCCGGGGGTTGAGTTTGAAGCGTTAACTCCCCGCACGCCCGAGTTACAGCCGCGCTGGAGTCGCGTTACAGAGCCGCGCACGCAGCAGAGGGCTGCGAAGCGCTTTGTGCGGAGCAGCCTGGAGCGAAGTAAGCTGGACCACTCAACGCGCCTTGAAACTCCGTTGGGTGGTCCCGCTTACTTCGCTCCAGGCTGCTCCGCACAAAGCGCTCGCAGCCCTCTGCTGCGTGCGCGGCTCTGTAACGCGATTCCAGCGCGCCTGTAACTCCGGCCTCCGGGGGTTCACGACGACACATCGCCAGCCTCAACCTTCGGTGATTCGTCAACAACAAACGACACTAGAATTGAATCCGAATGCTCTTGGCCGTCCCTTTGGTGTTGACCGCCAGCAGCGTTTTCTTCATGCGATCGCACCATTTGCGCACATCCTGCTCGAAGGTGGGGCAGTCCGCTTCGACCACGAGGATATCGCCCGCCTTCATCTCCGGCATCTTTGCCGCAATCTTCAGTACCGGTTGCGGGCACCGCAACCCTTTTGCATCAATCAACTTTTCCGCCATGGTATCTTCCTCCTGTCACATCGACACGGTATTTTCTAGGCATCTAAGAGGGCGTCTACCTCAGCCCACAACTGTCTGTTGGTAAAGTGCCGGGCCTCAATCGCACCTGATGGGCAGCCGGCAGCGCAAGTCCCGCAGCTCCTGCACAAGACATTGTTGATTTCGGCCGCACGACGCGTTTGATCGAGCGATATGGCCTCGTAGGGGCACGTCAATACACAGATCCCGCAACCGGAACAACGCTCCTCGACGACCAGTGCGGTCGCCGGATCGACCTTCAGTTTGCGTCCGCGAATGAGGAGCGAAAGGACTTCGCCGGCCGCGGCAGCGGCGTGAGCCGTCGTTTCCTGGACGTCTTTGGGCCCTTGTGAAGAACCGGCAAGCATCACGCCTTCGACCAACGACCGGTGAGACTTGAGATGCCGGTGCTCCTCAACGAAGAAATCCTGGTCGTCCACCCTGGTTCTCAGGAGCGCGCCGAGCTGCGGATTGGATGGCGAGCCCCTTAACGGCGGAGCAATCACCGCCATATCGACATCCAACTCGGCCGTCATTCCTTCCTGGGTGTAACGGATGCCTACGCTGGTCCCATGATCCACGAATCGCAGCACGCGATCAGAGTCGCTCAAGCGAATTCGCGTAACCGGGAAGTGGGTGTCGACCTCATGGGCAAACTCCCGGTACCCTTTGCCGCCGGTACAGCGCTCCCAGAGGATTTCGACGACGGTACAGTCCGGGAGTGTGTGCCGCAGTTGATGACGATATTTCGCCATGGACATGCAGCAGACTTTGGAGCAGGCAATGGCAGGTGCCTTTCCATTCTCATCGGCGCAGTAAATGAGAGCGATCGATCGCGGCGGCTCTTCACCGGGCAGGCTGACGATCCCGCCAGTCGGGCCGGCGGAATTGATGAGCCGTTCAAGCACCATGCTGGTGATCACGCGTTTCGGCAGCGGTTTCTTGTCGTGAATCGCTGGTTCGGAGCCGGTAGCAAGGACGATTGCCCCAACCTGAAGCTCCACAAATTCGTCGCCGGAGTCGAAGCGGATGTTGCCGAACGGACAGGCTTCAACGCAAGCGTTGCATTCTTCTCCCTTGAACCGGCGGCATGCGGCCTCGTCAACCAGGGAGGCGTTGGGCAATGCACCCGTATAGGGGATATAAACCGCCTTGCGGTTGGAGAGGCCGAAATCAAACTCATTGGGAACTTCGACCGGACAAGCCGCCTCGCAGGTGCGGCAGCCGTAACACCCGGCCGTGTCCACGTGCCGGGCGAGTTTTCGAATTCGCACAATGAAGTTCCCAAACGAACCCTTCACCGACTCCACTTCGCTGTAGGTGAGGGTTTGAATCTGCGGGTGGTGGAGAATCTCATCCATCAACGGCTCGATCATGCAGGAAGAGCACTCCATGTTGGGGAAGACTTCCCCCAGAAGTCCCACCCTGCCGCCGATCGCCGGAGTCCGTTCGACCAGGAAAACTCGCCGCCCGGCTCGCGCAAGCTGATGCGCCGCGGTTAGACCGGCCACCCCAGCGCCGACCACAAGGACGTCGGTACTGCAGTCTATTTCGGTTTCGACAAGCGGTTGTTGGACGTGGACGCGCGCGATGGCTGATCGGATCAAGCGCTCGGCTTTAACTGTCGCAGGCTTCTTGCCTTCTGTCACCCAGGCGCATTGTTCCCGGATATTGGCAATCGCCATCAGGTAGGGATTGAGCCCGCCTTGCCGGCAAGCCTCCATGAAAGTCGAGCCATGCTCCCGGGGCGAGCAGGACGCGATGACGGCAACATCCTGCCGGTGAGCCCCGAACTCAGCCGCGAGCCAGGCGCGCCCCTGCTCTGAGCAGAGAGTTGGATACCGTTTTACGGCAGCGACGTACGGCAGAGCGACGACGCGCTTTTCCAGAACGGCGAGATCGATCCCTTCATCCATGATAGGACCGCATTCACACAGGTATACCCGCACATTCGCGCGGTAGGCGTTCTTGTCGTCGTTCATCGCTCTTTGCCTGAAGCGACGGTACAAGCTGTCGCAGCATCACTCCCCAAATATCAAAACAGGCTTCTTCTCAAATTCAGGACAAGGTCCGGGCGCAAGGCCCGAGAGCACGGATCTGCTCGGTCATCTCTTTCGCGACGTCCACAAAGCGGTTCGCCTCGGCCGCGCTGATCCACTCGAGCCTGAGGCGTTCGGGCTCAATGCCAAATTGCGCAATCACTTGCCTGAGCATCGGAATGCGGAAAGCCGTTTTGTGGTTGCCGTCAATGTAGTGACAATCACCGGGATGGCACCCGCAGATCAACACTCCGTCCATTCCTCGCTTTAAGGCTTTCAGTATCAGGGAAGGATCGACCCTTCCGCTGCACATGACTCGAACGATGTGGATATTGGAGGGGTATACCGAATGGGCAGAACCGGCTGCATCGGCAGCCGAGTACGTGCACCAGTTGCAGAGAACGGCGAGTATCTTGGGCTCGAAACCCGGATTCGGGGCAGAATACGACTTAGCAGCCGCCACAGCCACAATAATTTCCTCGCCGGGGCGAGATTGTAACGGCGGGATTGGAAACCTGTCAAGTCGGGCAGGCTGTGCCCTAAGAACGCTCTAAGAGCGTTCGCCGGCAGGATTTCAGCGGCGGCTGAGTGACTCCAACTCGGGAGGGGCGTCCGCTGGGAGCGCAGGCGTCTCGCTGGGAGCGCAGGCGTCCGCTGGGAGCGCAGGCGTCCGCTGGGAGCGCAGGCGTCTCGCCTGCACTGGCGGCGCACGCGAGCCGCCCCCGCGCCCCGCGGGCGCCTGCGCCCCAAGCGGCCGACCCCGCACCGAACAACACACCAGCCACCAGCGCAGCCCACAC
>Ga0105104_10003269_pt1 | contig 11627 bp, 9 predicted proteins | sample PPLLaktember2015_3_FD_87034 | JGI IMG/M metagenome (GOLD analysis project Ga0105104, IMG submission 87034) | Freshwater sediment microbial communities from Prairie Pothole Lake near Jamestown, North Dakota, USA - PPLs Lake P7 Core (6) Depth... | ecosystem: Environmental > Aquatic > Freshwater >...
CATACCACCCCCGCCGCCACCCATGCCTCCCCCGCCCATTCCTCCAGCGGCGAGAACCGCTGTTTCACCAAAAATGATAACAAATGTTAATAAAACGATGAATTTTAACGTTACCCTACGCATTTTATGACTCCTTTTTTCAATTTTTAAGGTTAAATTACACGTTTCATTGATAACATAAGAATCTCCTGTAAAAAATAGGGGAATTCCTTAACGGAAGCTTCTTTATTGATTAGCAGACGGAATCGCGCTTGACGCGGTCATGAGAGCGGTTAAACTTGGGGATATGGGGGAACAACAAAAAAAACCCATTATCGGCATTTTAGGCGGAATGTGCTCCGGCAAGAGCACGGTCTCGGCTGAATTTGGCAAGCTGGGCTGTGCGGTCATTAACGCCGACCAGATAGCGCATCAGTTGCTCGACGACAAGGGCGTGCAGACGAAGGTTATCCGGGTGTTCGGGAAGGAAATCCTCGACGACAAAGGGAAAATCAGCCGGGCAGAATTAGCCGACAGGGTTTTTGGCGACCCGGGCAAGCTGAAGCAACTGACCGGCATAATTCACCCTCTCGTTCTGGCCGAGGTCGAGCAGTTGATGGCACGCTACAAACAGGAGCCGGCAGTCAAGGCAATCGTCCTGGATATCCCATTATTGGTGGAAGTAGGGTGGGAAAAAAAGTGCGATTTTTTGATTTTTGTCGACTGCAAGCCCACTTTAAGGCTTGAAAGGGCGCGAAAAACGGGTATTTTTGACGCCGACATGCTAAAAGTTCGAGAAAATCTGCAAATTTCTCTGGACAAAAAGAAACGTATCGCAGATAATGTCATCGATAACAATTCAGACTTGTCGGGCTTGTCCAAACAAATCGCTGGAATTTTCACAAGCATTTTGGGCCGAAAGTAATCGGCTTCAAAGGATTTGTTTAAAATAAACCCGGTTTTGGGAAACTAATAAGAATCGGAAAATCAAATCAACAATACATACCGCGAAGCTAAGGCGGGATAACTTTATCATCTACAATTTGCTAACAGCTAATAGGAGTAAATATGGCCAAGAGTAATCCGAGAGCCAAAAGGAAAAGAAAAGGCGACGAAGTGATTGTTGCGGAACCCGTGCAGGAACAGCCGCAAGTCGAGGCAGCAGCACCGGTTGAGACACCGCCGGTGCCTGTCCAGGTAACAGCGGAAGCCGAGGCCCCCGAGGCCTCGCCCAAGGAAACCGAGGAATCTACTCATGAGAAATATGAGCGGATAAAGAAGGGGCAGCTTTACCTGACCGACCTGCAGAAACTGAGCGTCTCCGAACTTCACGATATGGCAAAGAAGGACGGCATCACGGAATTCACGGCCCTGAAGAAGCAGGAACTAATATTCAGGATTCTAAAGGAACGCATCAGGGCAAACGGCCTGATGTATGGCGAGGGCGTGCTCGAAGTGCTGCCCGACGGCTACGGCTTTTTGCGGAATCCCGATTACAATTACCTATCCAGCCCAGACGATATATACGTATCGCCCTCACAGATAAGGCGATTCGGCCTGCGAACGGGCAATACCGTATCGGGCCAGATTCGCCCGCCCAAGGACTCAGAAAAATACTTCGCGCTGCTCCGCGTCGAGGCAATCAACTTCGAAGACCCGGACAAGCTGGCCGAAAAGACGGTCTTCAGCGACCTGACCCCCCTGCATCCAATGGAACGGCTGATACTCGAAACAAGCGGCGAAGAGCTGAATATGCGGATAATCGACCTGATAACGCCTGTCGGCAAGGGCCAGCGAGGTTTGATTGTAGCTCCGCCGAGGACGGGTAAAACGGTATTGCTCCAGAAAATGGCCAACGCGATATCGACAAACAACCCGCTGATAAAACTGATAGTGCTTTTGATAGATGAACGGCCTGAGGAAGTGACCGAAATGGAACGCAAGACCGCCGCCGACGTTGAGGTAATAAGCTCGACGTTCGATGAGCCGGCTGCACGTCACTGCCAGGTCGCCGAGGTAGTCATCGAAAAGGCAAAACGAATGGTCGAATACGGCCATGACGTAGTCATTCTTCTCGATTCAATCACCCGATTGGCTCGCGCTTATAACTCCGAAATGCCCCATTCAGGTAAAATCCTGACAGGCGGCGTTGACGCAAGCGCGATGCAGATGCCCAAGAAGTTCTTCGGAGCGGCAAGAAAGGTCGAGGAAGGCGGCTCACTGACGATTTTCGCGACCGCCCTCATCGATACCGGCTCTAAAATGGACGAGGTCATTTTCGAGGAATTCAAGGCAACAGGAAATATGGAGCTGCACTTAGACAGGAAACTGGTCGATAGACGCGTTTACCCCGCCATCGATATCAGCAGAAGCGGAACCAGAAGAGAAGAGCTGCTGCTTGCCCCCAAGGAGCTTGAACTGACCTACCGGCTGCGAAGGGTCCTTAGCGATATGAACCAAGTCGAGGCCGTCGAGCTGCTAAAGAGCCGTTTAGGCAAGTGCCGCACGAACGCGGAATTCCTTATGACAATGAACATCGACTAACCTTTACATTACGCGGTCGTTTGATTAAGATTAGAATCCGGCAGTCCAGATGAATCAGGGCTGCCGGAATTTTTTTATTCTTTTTCCGGACGATATATGACTGAAGAATTGAGCAAAGTTTACGAGCCGAAGATAACTGAAGAGCAGGCAAACAAAATCTGGCTGGAGGGTAATTGCTTTCACGCCGAGCCGGATTCCAACAAACAAAAGCCCTATACGATAGTAATACCCCCGCCGAACGTTACGGCCGCACTGCATTTGGGCCACGCCCTCAATAACACCCTGCAGGATATTCTCATTCGCTATCACAGGATGCTGGGAAATAACACGCTTTGGATGCCGGGCACAGACCACGCAGGCATAGCGACCCAGACCGTCGTTGAAAAAAGGATTCTGGCAGAAGAGGGCAGAAAGCGAACCGATTTCAAACGGGAGGAATTCGTGGGGCGCGTGCAGGCGTGGAAAGATGAATACGAAGCAAGAATCATCGAGCAGTTGAAGGCAATGGGATGCTCCTGCGACTGGCAGCGCACGCGGTTTACGATGGACGAGGTTTGCGCAAAAGCTGTCAGGGCGGCGTTTTTCAAACTCTTTCAGGATGGTCTTATCTATCGCGGCAAACGCTTAGTAAACTGGGACCCCGCTACACAAACAGTGCTTGCCGATGATGAGGTCGAGCATGAGACAATTCAGGGAAATTTCTGGTATTTGCGTTATCCTCTCGAAGAGCCGGTTGTTGTTGAAGGGAAACGCATTGAGTTTGTAACCGTGGCAACGACCAGGCCTGAAACAATGTTAGGCGATACGGCTGTCGCGATGAATCCCGCGGACCCGCGGGCAAAATTCCTTGTGGGCAAAAAAGTGAAACTGCCCATCGTAGGAAGAAAGATTCTCATCATAGCCGATGAGCACGTTGTTTTGCCGAATCCCAATAGCGAAGACGAAAAGGCAAGGTTCTCGACGGGCTTTCTGAAAGTCACCCCCGCCCACGACCCGGACGACTGGGCGATTGGTCAAAGACATAAACTCGAAGTAATCAACGTGATGGCGCCTGATGGCTCAATCAGCGATAAATTCGGCTGGACGGATTGGAGCGGTATCAAAAATCCCGACGTCGAAAATCTCATCGGGATGGACCGTTTCGAGGCACGCGAGGCAATCGTCGAATGGTTCAGGCAGGAAGGGCTTTTAGAAGAAGTAAGGCCTTATAGTCACGAAGTGGGCCACAGTTATCGAAGCCACGTTCCCATCGAGCCATACCTCTCGGACCAGTGGTATATAGCAGTCAAGAAGCCGATTGAGCCTTTAACGGAAAAATTCGGCAAAGGCCTCATCGAAGGAACCGATGTGCCGCTGAATTCGTTAGCGGGATTAGCACTGAAGCCATTGCTCGATAGTCGATTGAAATTCATTCCTGAACGATACGCCAAAACATATCAAGCGTGGATTGAAAACCTCCGCGACTGGCCCATAAGCAGGCAGCTCTGGTGGGGGCATCAAATACCCGTCTGGTCGAAACCCGGCCGGCTGCAAAATCGCTGCGAATACGGAACATGCAGTATCGTCGCGGACACAGAGCAAGGCCCTGTAACTTATGCCTGCGTCAAACCCGGATTTGATGAGCTTGAAAAGGCGATGGTTGCGGAAGGATGGGTCCGTGACGGGGACGTTCTGGATACGTGGTTTAGCTCGGCGTTGTGGCCTTTCAGCACGCTTGGCTGGCCTGAGGAAAGCCCGGTATTGAAAACGTTTTACCCGGGCGACGTGCTTTGCACGGCCCGTGAGATTATTACGCTGTGGGTAACGCGAATGGTGATGATGGGGCAATATTGCCTCGGCGATATACCTTTTAAAGACGTGTATATTCACGCGATGATACAGGATGGCGAAGGCAGGAAGATGAGCAAGAGTTTAGGTAACGGCATCGACCCGCTTGTCGCGATTAACAGCCACGGGGCCGACGCTATGCGATTTACCCTTGCCAGTATGACGACCGATACGCAGGATATACGAATGCCCGTCGCACAGATGACATTGCCTGATGGGCGAACTGAAAATACCTCGCCAAAATTAGACGTCGGGCGAAACTTCTGCAACAAGCTTTGGAACGCCTCGCGGTTTGCGATGATGAACCTCGAAGGCACCGACCCCGCGGACTTCGACAAAGAAAAACTTGCGATAACCGATAAATGGATTTTATCCCGTCTCGCGAGAACCATAGCGGAGGTTACGACGGGACTTGACGAGTTTAAATACAACGAGCCGATTAACTCACTTTATAAATTCTTCTGGAATGACTTATGCGATTGGTATCTCGAATGGTCCAAGCCGAGAATGTTCGATCCGGCCCAAAAACCGATTGCCCAAAACGTGCTGGCCTTCGTGCTCGACCAGGTGCTCCGGCTGCTGCATCCCTTTGTGCCTTTCATAACCGAGGGTATTTTTCAGAAACTAAACGAGATATCGCCGAAACGCGGTCTTAAAGGGATAGCGGAATTATCCTGCGCAAAGGCGCTTGTTGTAGCGGACTGGCCAAAAAGGATTGATTCGCTGATTGATGACGATATTGAAAAGCGAATCGATAAAATTCAACTGGTGACCAGGACGCTTCGCGACATAAGGAGCAAATATAATAAGCCGCCAGGTGAAAAACTCGCCGCTTCGGTCAACGCGCCGGCTGAGATTTCCGACGCACTCAACGCCGAGGGCTCGCTTATATGTCTTCTGGCGGGACTAAAGGATTTCAAGGCCTCGTCGACGATAACCAGGCCCAAAAACGCCGCAGCCACGATAGCCGAGCAGATGCAAATCTATGTGCACGACGTTGTCGATATCGAGGCGGAGAAAAAACGGCTGTTAAAACAGAAAGAACAGGTCGGGCAGTCCAAAAAAGGCATCGAGGCGAAACTGTCCAACGAAAGCTTCATGGCCAGGGCCAAGCCCGAATACGTCGAGCAGACAAAAATTAAACTGGTTGAGCTGACCGAGCAATTAACGGCGATTGAAAAACATCTCGCCGAATTAAACGAATAGCGGGAGGGAAAAAAATGGATATCGAAGTCGAACTGTCGAAGATAATCATAAACGAGGCGTCGGACCAGCAGGTTATCGTGCTCAAGGAGCGTTACGGACAGAGGAGCTTTCCCATAGTTATCGGGATAGTGGAAATCTTCGCGATTGACCGCCGGCTTAAAGGTATCCAGCCGCCCCGGCCGATGACGCACGATTTATTAGACACCATAATCACCAGCGTCGGCGCGCGGGTCGAAAGAATAATAATCAACGACTTGCGCAACCACACTTTTTACGCAAGGATAGTACTGAGCATGAACGGCAGGGTAATTGACGTTGACTCACGTCCGTCGGACGCGATTGCACTGGGCGCCGCGACGGGCGCGCCTATTTTTGTTGATGAGCAGGTTTTTGAAAAGATTGGCGGGTAGTAAAGCCGAACAAAACAAGCAATCCCACCGCGATACAAAGCGCCGAATCCGCGACGTTAAAAGCCGGCCAATGCTTCCCTTGCCAGTATGTAACATCAATGAAATCCCGCACATAGCCGTGGTTGAAAATCCTGTCATATAGATTACCTGCGACACCAGCCGCAAATAATGCAAGGGCAACATAGACAATTTTACGGTTGGCCCCGGCAAACAGGATGACAGCAAACACCACAACAAGCGCCGTCGCCGAGACCGCCACCAGAAGAAAACGCTGCCCGGCGGCAATTCCAAACGCCGCCCCTGGATTTCCGGTCAGGTGAAAACCCAAAAAGCCCTCAATTATTGTGAAACTAACCCGTCCGCTATTCTGAAGCCATCCGAAAACAGCGCCTTTACTCCATAAATCCAGTGCCAGGACGACCGCAAAAATAGGCCAGAAAAGCAGATGACGGATAATTAGTTTCTGTCCTCTGTCCCAACCGGGACTCCGCTGCGCTTCGTCTTCTGTCATCTGTCCTCAGTCCTCTGGTTCATTTCGAGTATTTTTCTATGAGCTTAAGAAGCCGGTCGCGCCTGGGCTGGTCCGGCTTGATTTCCAAAGACTGCCGCCAAAGCTCGACCGCCTGCGATTTAAGGGCTGCGTCGTCATTTTTCAGCCCCGCCATCATATAAGCGACGCCAAGCCCGCGATACGCCTCCCAGTCCTGGTTGTTTATCTCGACGGCCTTTCTGTAGCTTGCGATTGACTGGTTGACGTCTTCAAGCCGGAGGTAGCAATAGCCGAGATACTGCCACGCGGAGCTGTTTTCCGGCTGCTGCTGCGTAACCGACGTAAGCAGCTCTTTGGCCGGTTCGTTACGGTTTGACCGCAGATACGCCACCGCAAGCGACATCCTCGCGGCGTTATTATTGCCGTCTATCTCCAACACCCGTTTATAAGACCGGATCGCCTGCTCGTAGTCTTTCTGCGAATCGAAAATATTGCCCAATAGTTCGTGAAGCTCAGCCGTATTTGGCTCGATTCGTGAGGCCCTTTTGCCGTAAACAAGCGCCTGGTTGTAATCGTTTATCTCATAAAGGCACTTCGCAGTATTGAGGTTCGCCTCGAAATGGTCGGGCTTAAGCTCACTGGCCCTGCGATACGCCTTGACAGCCAGCCCGAATTCCTTCATCGTCTGATAGACCCGGCCTAAGCTGAAATAATCCTTGAAAGACCACGGATTTAGCTGGGTGGCCGCCTCGTATGAAGCCGCGCTTCTGGGATAATCCTGCACATGCTCATAAATCTCGCCCAAAAGGGAATGAGCAAGTGAGAAATGCCTGTCGGCCGTTACCGCCTGCTTGAGCTTCACGATTGCCTGATTGCTGTCGTTTAGCTCCCGAAGCGATACCGCGTCAACGTAAAACTCCACGGCCTGCTGCCTCGACTCGCAGCCGGCGACGAACAATAACGCGAAACATCCTATACGAATCAAATTCTTCATCAGCTTGTCTTAGTATATATATCGTCATCCCATGTCATAAGTCCGCAGATTATATCGTGATAAGGCGCACCCGTCAAAAACTTTCGCCCTAGCGCTACCGGCGTTAAGGTTTGACATTAGGGCCGTTAAATTCTATCATATTGAGCTAAGTAATTTTCTTATGTTTTGAAAGGTGTTGCTTAAATGACAAAAAACGCAGGTTTAGAACGTAAACCATTTGTGCTGATTATCCGCGACGGCTGGTGCTATAATGCCGACCCGTCGGAGGACGCTTATAACGCCGTCAAATGCGCAATCGCCCCCGTCGATAACATGCTGATGCGCGAATACCCCAGCACGCTGATTCACACCCACGGCGAATATGTGGGTCTTCCCGACGGCACAATGGGCAACAGCGAGGTAGGCCATCAAAATATCGGGGCGGGCAGAATCGTCCCGCAGGAATCGGTCCGTCTCAGTCACGCCATACGCGAGGGCTCGTTTTTTAAAAATGAGCAATTCGCCAAAGTCATCCAGTTCATAAAGGAGCGTAAAGGCCGCCTGCACCTCATGGGCCTGTGCAGCGACATCGGCGTTCATTCGCTTTTAGACCATTTGTTCGGCCTGCTCGAGCTTGCCAAAAGAAACGACGTTCAGGACGTGTTCATCCACGCCTTTACCGACGGCCGCGATTCCCCGCCCGACAGCGGCGCCGGCTATATAGCCCGGATTGAAGAAAAGGCAGGCCAGATAGGCGTCGGCAAAATCGCCACGGTAATAGGCAGGTTTTACGCGATGGACCGCGACAGCCGATGGGAGCGAGTGCAGAAGGCCTATGATTGCATGCGAACCGGCAAGGGCAATAAGGCCAAAAGCGCCTCCGAGGCCGTAGCAGGCAGCTACGCCAAACAGATTACCGATGAGTTTATCGAGCCGACATGCATCGTAAATGAGGATAATGAACCGATAGGTCTTGTGGCCGACGGCGACGGAGTGATTTTCTTCAACTTCCGGGGCGACAGACCCCGCGAAATCACAAGGGCGTTCGTCCAGCCCGATTTCAAGGAATTCTCCCGCACCGCGAAACCCGACCTTTACTACGTCTGTATGACCGAATACGACGCGTCAATCCCGGCCCCGGTTGCGTTTCCGAAACCGCCCAAAATGAAAAATACCCTCGGCGCCTATCTGAGCCACCTTGGATTGAAGCAATTTCGCTGCGCCGAAACCGAGAAATACGCGCATGTAACGTTTTTCTTCAACGATTACAGGGAAAAGCCCTTCCCCGGCGAGGACAGGCAGATTGTCCCGTCGCCGCGGGTGCACACTTACGATTTGAAGCCGGAGATGAGCGCTTATGAGGTCTCTGACGTGGTCCTTCAACGGCTTGAATTGAACCAGTATGACGTGGTCGTTATCAACTTCGCGAATCCCGATATGGTAGGCCACACCGGTTTTCTCGAGGCGGCAGTCAAGGCGGCACAGACCGTCGATTCCTGCGTCGGCAAAATTCTCGATAAGGTCAAACAATTAGGCGGAGCAGCGATAGTTACCGCCGACCATGGCAACTTTGAAAAAATGATAGACGGCCATCCGAGTATTCCGCATACGGCGCATACCATCGGCGACGTCCCGCTGATTATCTTCGACGAGCGTTACAAGGGCAAAACCTTGCGCCCCGACGGGACCCTCGCCGATATCGCGCCGACGCTGCTCGATATGATGGGCCTCGAAAAACCCGAAGAAATGTCAGGCCAAAGTCTGCTGAGAACTTAGGAAGAGATTGGACGTTTTTTATCAACCTGATACCTGATGGGAAAAAAGCAAAAACCAACTTGTTTTATTATTGCAGGCCCAAACGGAGCAGGAAAAACAACATTTGCGTTACGTTATTTGCCGCAAATAGCTGGCTGCCGCAACTTTGTCAATGCTGACTTGATTGCTTACGGTCTTTCGCCTTTTGACTCGCTATCAGCTCAATATGAGGCCGGACGTTTTTTCCTTCAGCAAATTTACGCTAATATCGAAAGGCGAGTGGATTTTGCCTTTGAGACGACATTGGCAGGACGCAGTCACATAAATCTGATTAAAAAGCTCAGACAAGACGGCTGGCAGATAGTCCTGTTTTTTCTGTGGATACCTGATGCCGCTTTTTCAAAAAAACGCGTTCAAGAGCGGGTCGAGCATGGCGGCCATAACATACCCGATGAGACAATTTACCGTCGGTATCCCCGAATCATGCGTAACTTTAGAAAAATTTATACTCCTCTTTGCGATAAAGTATTTTGTTATGATAATTCGGGACTTAATCTGGTCACTGTCTTTGAACAAGACAGCTCAGGTCTAAAAATTGTGAATCAGGAAATATATACAAGAATTATGAGGCAGTCGGATGACAACAAAACAAACTCATAAAATGGCGATAGTTGCCGGAAGGTGTCTGCAAAAAGCAGTGCGGGAAGAATTGCAGCGAAAAGCATTGCTTGGCCAGTATGTTATTATAAATCGTAACGGCAAGGCCTGCCGCGTATCAGCAAAGGATGCTTTAAAAATCGCTAAAACCAGATAATTTAATTTGTCATACCAAACTCTGCGATAAAAACAGGGGTGGGAGAAAAAATGGGCCGGATAACCGTCCTTGACCAGAACATGGTGAATATGATTGCGGCAGGCGAGGTGATTGAAAGGCCCGCCAGCGTGGTCAAGGAGCTTATCGAAAACAGTATCGATGCCGGTGCGACAAAAATCACCGTCGCCGTCGAGGATGGCGGCAGGAAACTCATATCCGTAACCGACAATGGCTGCGGGATGGACGCCGAAGACCTCGCCTTCGCCTTCGAGCCGCACGCCACAAGCAAAATCAAAACAAGCGACGACCTGCACGCCATATCAACCCTTGGTTTTCGCGGCGAGGCCCTTGCCAGCATTGCCTCAATAGCCCAGGTTAAAGCGACCAGCAGAACCAAAGACCAGCTCGGAGGCAACTTCGTCGAAATCGACTGCGGCGACAAAGGCCGATTAACGCCCTGCAGCGCTGACGTCGGAACTACCATCGCTGTCCGCGACCTTTTCTATAAACTTCCAGCAAGACGCAAATTCCTCAAAACCGCCAATACCGAAATGGCGCACATAATCGAGCAGTTCACCAGAATCGCTTTAGCTAAAACCGATATCGAGCTTGCCCTGACCCATAACGGCCGAGAAGTATTCAAACTCTCCGCAGAACAGGGTATCCGCGCAAGGATTGCAGAATTATTCTCATCTGAGGTCGCCGACGAGCTTCTCGAAACCGAAAACAAAGAAAAGGGCCTGCATATCTTCGGCCTTCTTGGTAAGCCCGTTATCGCCGCGACAAGCAATCGCCTTCAATACATATTCCTCAATGGCCGGTTCATACGCGACAAGTTCATATCGCACGCAATCAAAGAAGCATTTCGCGGCGCCATCGACCCCAGCAGGTTCCCCGCGGCGTTTCTCTTTATACAAATGCCTTACGAAGATTACGACGTAAACGTCCACCCAACCAAAATCGAGGTGCGTTTCTTCAACGCCAATCTCGTCCATTCTCAGATTCTCGCCTGCCTGCGTGAAAAGCTCCTGGCTACCGACCTCGACACTCTCGCAAAAGCTCCTCAATCTTCCGTTACCGGTCTTCCGCCCCTTCGCCGTGATAACCGGATAGCCGAGGCGATGGAAGAATTTTTCAAAAGACATCGCCCCGAGGGGCAACGACATCTTGATTTTGGTTCGGAACTCGCAACCAGAGAATCGAGTTTCGTCAACGAGCCACGAGTCACGAGTCACGAGCGCCGGTTTATGCAGATTCACGACAGCTTCATCATCGCCGAAAGCGACGAGGGCTTCTTAATAATCGACCAGCACGCCCTGCACGAACGCATTATGTATGAAAACCTGAAAAAAAGGGTGCATAACAATCGGCTCGAATCGCAAAAACTCTTAGTGCCTGAAAGCTTCCAGCTCACCAAAGTCCAGTTAGACACAATCGAAAACAACGCCCCTCTAATCGACCGGCTGGGAATCGAGCTTGTGCCCTTCGGACCGAAGACCGTCGCCATTCAGGCCTTTCCCGTCCTGCTCGCAAAAACAGAGCCGGCCGGCTTCCTTCGAGACCTGATAGATATGATAACCGAAAAAGCAGCGACGCTGGACGAGGATTCGCTCTTAGACGAAGTCCTGC
>Ga0105104_10003270_pt1 | contig 11626 bp, 15 predicted proteins | sample PPLLaktember2015_3_FD_87034 | JGI IMG/M metagenome (GOLD analysis project Ga0105104, IMG submission 87034) | Freshwater sediment microbial communities from Prairie Pothole Lake near Jamestown, North Dakota, USA - PPLs Lake P7 Core (6) Depth... | ecosystem: Environmental > Aquatic > Freshwater >...
GGCTTTTTCCGCCTCTGCAAACTTGACTGGCTTTGGCACATCCAGCTCCAGCCCGCTTGGCGCGGAACCAACCATGATCAGCGCTTTCGCTCTGGATGGCTGCGTCAATGCAAAATCCATTGCCAATCCGCCGCCCATGGAACATCCCATCAGGACAAAGGGTACGTGAAGCTCCAACGTATCAAGTAACGAAATTAAATCAGCCATGTGGCTAAACTCGCCATCCACCGGTTCACTCTTCCCATAGCCGCGCATGTCATACCGGAGGACTTGATGGTTCCGGGCAAAGAATCCGAACTCATTGTTCCACTGGCGGCTGTCGGCCACTCCGGCATGGATCATCACCAGGGGTGCTCCCTTACCGGCAATCTCATAATAAATTTGGGCGTTGTTGATCGCTGCAAAGCCAGATTTCGTTTGGGGCGTTAACATGTCAAACCTCCATTGGTACGTGTAGTTTTCTAAAATCTAATTTCAAATCCCTTTTTTGAGTTTCCATTAAATCCAATCGATTCGTAAAACCTGTGGGACTCTGTTCTTTTGGCACTGCTTAACAAGACTACTTTATAACAATTATTTTCCTTTGCATATTGGACTGCATTCTGAATGACTTTCTTCCCGATTCCCTTTCTTCTATAATCATTATCAGTAATCACATTTTCAATAATGGCAAATGATTTCCCGTTGCGCGTCAAATTCGGGACCAGGGTAATGTTGCAAGCAGATGCAATTTTTGTGTTGTCTACAGCAATGAAGTACCTGGTGGCGCCGCCTTTTTCAGTTGCGTCCCAGATCGAATGTGCTTTCTCCATATCAATGGGTTCTTCTTCGGGGTTTAACTGTTTATAAAGTCCAAGCAATTCCTGCAGATCATCTTTTCGGGCGATTCGATATTCCATGACTTTCTTCCTGATCATTATTTTCTGCGGTTATAGGTGCCCAAGCTTACTGTCGTCAGGAACTTGTCAGAGATAAGGTAAGCCACCCAGGGTACAGGTGGTTTGGGCTGTCGATCGTGTGGATGTGGGCGCTCAGACGGGATAGTGACTTCTGCCAGCGCAAACGATTCGCCTTGCTCGCTGCACAGCTCAGCTACCGGGGTGCCATCGGCGGAGATTATCCGGGCGGCTTCCACCACGGCGGCGCTCACTTCCATTTGCCTGACCTGTGGCAGATAGCCGATCAGCCAGGGTGCTGCAGGCAGAAATCCCAGGAACGATCCCACCGGATTGGGAAGGGGCGTGTCCACTTTGCCGCAGGCGGTACTACCGATGAATGGTACGCCCAGCCAGGCAGATTGCTGTGCTGGTGTGTCTATAAACACTCGCAGCTCGCTCTGGCGCAGACTGGCAAAGACCGGACCCATTTGTGACCCTGTTATTTTCGAACCATCGGGGAAGTGGTAGACAGGGTCGGAGAGATTGGGAGGGCAGCTGCATGCCAGGATCAGGTCAACCTTGCCGGCATACTGCTGCCACAAGTCGGCGTGAGCCATATCCCAGCAGAGCATCATTCCAATGGAGCCCAGGTCGGTTTCGGCAATGGTAATGGCGCGGCGTTCACGGAAATAGGCGCGTTCCCAGCCCCAGGGATAGTTCTTGTCGTAGCGCCAGACGCGTCCATCGGGCGCGTATAGCAGCAGGGCATTATAGATGTCCTGTCCGTCACGGAGCAGCAGGGATCCCGCCAGGTGGATTCCCAGATGCGCGCTGACCTGTCTCATCCATTGTGCGGTTGGGCCCTCGGCCGTTTCAGCCAGGGCAAAGTTTTCGTTGTGGTAGGCGTATCCGGTGTTGAAGAGCTCGGGCAGCGCTACGAGCTGCGCGCCAGCCTGGGCGGCTCGCGTAACCAGGTCTTCGGCGCGTGCCAGTCGTTCAGCCAATGGCGCAGGCGTGACATTGAGTTGTGTGGTGGCAAGGGAAATCCGTCTTTCCATGAGTTGCTCCTGTTTTTCCTGAATCCGAACCTCAGAAATATTGTCCAAGACGCAGCAAAGCGGTTTGTTATCTTTTCAATCTACAATAAAAAGCCTGGCTCCGGTGGAGGTGTAAGAACGATGTGATTCCGCATTATCGGCGACTTGATAACTTACGCCGGGAGTAAGAATAAACGTTCGCCCATCGGCAAGCTCGGTATGCAACTCTCCCTCCAGGCATAACAAGATATGACCTTTTCTGCACCAGTGGTCAGCCAGGTAGCCTGGACTATATTCAACCAGGCGAACCCGAATCGCGTCAAATTGTTGCGTGCGCCAGTAAGCCACTCCCGTTTCGCCTTTGTGTTCAGTAGGTTCTATTTGTGACCAGGCGGTGGTGCCAAAGGGGATGTTTTTCATGTCCATGTAAATATCCAAAGTGATTCTTTCCAGTCATTTAACATTCTGACGATGTCCCTGCAATATTCTTTCCACAGATACCCAGCCGATATATCGAGGGTTCGTCCAGCCTGGCGGGCCTGGCAACTGCTCGACTGCCCGATAGTCATCTTCGCGGACCTGGTCCCATCCGTGAATAACCTTCCCATCCCCGTATGATAGACCAACATGTCCCCAGTCCTTTTCCACCCCATTTAACGGACCGGAACAATCATAAAAAACAAAGGCTCCTCTGGGGGGCGTGGAGGAGGATGGTTGAACCCCATATTGGTCAGCCGATTCTTTGGCAGAGCTTCCGCCAAAGATTTCAATCCCATTTCCTTCTTCGTATGCGTCCTCAACAAAAGCCAGGCAAAGGGAAGCCTACGCTCTCGATCCCAGCTTCTCTCTCACCCACTTGATAGCGCTTTCAATGTCGGATTGATAGTCCATTTCACTTCCATCTTTTCGAATTGCCAGGTTGTATTGGATTATGCAGGTTGCCAGGCTTGTGCGCAAAACAACCGTGACCACACGAAAGTGCTTCGTACTTCTATGGTGAACGATCCGACACAGCCCAAGTTGGGCTATTTATCAGTAATCCATCATAGCCATTGATGCTACTGTCGTGAACTGTTTGGCCCGTCCCTTCATTAAAGTTGTAATGAGCAACCAGGCCTTCTTCCTGCTCGGTCAGATCAGCGATTTGTTCGAGGGAGAATGCCCGGTCCCACACCTGCACCTCATCAAGTTGACCTGCCCAATATCTTCCTCCTCCGCCCCAGCATCCCAGCCGAAAAAACTCTGTCCCATCATAATTCACTACCGGCAAGTCGCTGACCTGCCCGGCAAGCGCGCCATCAAGGTAGAGGGAACTGTCAGTTGTATTCCTCACCAGCACTACATGGTGCCATACACCAGGCAATAGATCAAAAGAAATCACGCCACCACTCCCCCAGGCGTATCGATTATTTTGAGCGCCATCCTGTTGAACAACCCACGCTCTCGAATCCGTATGGTTGTTATCCATAATATTAGCCCACTCCATCTTCTGCAACTCTGCCGGTTTTACCCGGAAAGAGATAGTAAAAACACTAAGATGGAGCCACTGCCCCAACTCCACACAATCATTATCACCGTCAAATTGAAGCACGAAATCCACGGTAGGAGTGCTTGTTACCTGTGGAGACAGGGATAAATCAGCAGTGGTCGTTTGACCAGCCACGACAGCCACATCTACAACCATGCTCATATGATCAGATGTAGCTGCCGTCACTGTATAGGTGCCAGGAGGTATATTACGAATAACGTAATGCCCCTCGGCATCGGTAATTACTGCGCTCGTGGGAGGATTGGTACTAATGTTTGCCGCGGATAACGGTGTGCCGCTGCCCGAGTCTGTAACCCGTCCAATGATCTCGCCAACAGGTGAAACTGTCGGTGGCGCTGCGAATGGAACACATCCAAGAACCAGCGGCAAAAGCATGGCTACTACGCACAACTTATATGTTTTCAATTTCTACTTCCTTCTCTATGATGATCGTCCAACGCCTGGCTTCACCCATCATGGATCTGGCAAGGCTCATTTCACTCAAAAGCGCCTGTCTGTGGGATGAATGATTATGGGAATATACTTCATCAGTGGTAATTTGCATATCCATCGAACGCCAGTACTTGAATACCAGCCTGGTAACCGCATTCAGGAACATCGATACGATATTCATAATCTTGCTTGAGCATTTCCAGCAAAGCTGCAATCTGCCGGGCATATCCTCCCCAGATCGCGGTTAGTTTTGGGTCAGGAGTGATGGCTTCCGAGGGAGAGATTGTGCTCTGGTATATGGGTTGGCTCTTTTTCAGCAATGGTGATTGTTGGAGAACTGATTGTTTGGAGGGTCGGCGATTGAGCCGGGACCAGCGTTGCCACACCGCCGGGCAGGTTACAGGCAATAGCCACCAGTGTAAAAATGCATAAAGGAACTATTTTGTTCTTCATTGCGACTTCCTTTTCATTGTAGTTTGCTGTGTATCTTCTCGCAACGGAATGGTTCACTGACGGTCAGGTGCGCGCTGCAATCAAATTACATCCCTGCCCTTGACTAGCCTTTTTAGCCACACCAGAGACTTAACCAGCTTACTGTTTGTTACTTTACTGAGAGTCTTGACGAATTCATCCCTGTGTGCCAGCTCTTCCGGTGTGAAGCTGTCTTCCAAGATTTCATTCTTGAATTCCTGAAAATCACGGTCATCGGGGACGACCCACGATTTAAGGGGTTCGACGGCAATTCTTTGATTCTCTCCCAAAACAAACTGCTCATTAATAACGGTCCCCAGGCCCCTGGCGGAGATCGACCAGGTCGCGTCCACGATCATCTCTCCCTCGGGCAATTCCAGCACCAGATAATTATGCACGTCCACAAAGCGACCATCTGATTCCTTGAGCAATCTCCGCAGTTTTCCGAAAACTTTCTTCGGACTGATGTGCCCTATGGTCGTACAAGCCATCAAACGGGATGAATAGCCAAGTTCGGCAAAGAGCCCTTTCAGCAGGTAATGCTTACCGGAGCAGGTGCCGCGCCATTCGCTGATGATGGTTTCAGGATCGCGGGAACTTGCCCTAATGTAGGGCATGTCTCGCACCAGTAGAAAGGCTTTCTCAAGATCGATTTCCTCCTGCGGTTTGAGCAGCCTTTTTTCAATCGCTTTCGATTTCAGTAATTCAAGCAGCATCAGCTTTTGCATTTCCCTTCTTGCCTGTTCTTGGTTTTCTCCCAGCCGCCGAAGCACAGGGACTGCGCACTGTGCCAGACTATGCCCTGATCCTCTCAGGACCATAGACAACTACACCCGTGTCATGATCCTGCATCAGGGTACGGGGTGAATAGGATAAAAGTCGAGCCGCCATTACCAGGTCGCCTGCCGCACCTGCTGCGTTGAAGATGGTCAAGAGACTGAGGACGGATACAGCTGCCACTGGCGCGACCAGGATTAGCAATGATCCTGCAAGTGTCAGTAGTACAAAGGGTGCTATCCCGACAATCAGATATTGATTGCGAGGAAAATAGACCTCTGGTGACGCGGATGCATAAGGTAACAGTCCTTTGACGCCAAATATAGGACGCTTTTTCGCGAACCACCAGAAAAACAAGCCATGCACAAGTTCATGGATGATGATCGTCAGTACACCGGCAATAATGGCGTCAACAATCGGTAAGTTGATGGACATTCCATCGGCGCTTATGGTCAAAATGTTGTGGAACTTTATGCCTGCCAATGCGGTTGGACGAAGTAAGTAGCTAAACTGTACGAGCAGCCAGGCAACGCCAATCAGCAACACGATGCCCAGGGCAATTGCGCAAATAACCGCCTTCCTGCTCTTCGACAAATCAAAAGTGGCTTGTTGGCGATATTCTGCCGGGAGTATTGTGGTTGCCTGCATGAACTAAAAAGCTTCCTTTGTTGTTACTGTCTGCATCTGGTTCGCGGCGTGCTGACTGCATCGCGTTCATGCGAATTAGTTGAGATATTACGTGATTTGGATTGGATGGAATGAGAAAATTATAGCATGTTCCTGAACCTAACACTGAGGACTGTCTACTGATCGCTGTTTACCGGCTTTTCCCTCTCCGTCAAATTGACCACGGTCGCATGGCTGGCTCGGATCAAATTCTCAGGGGTGATCATGATCTCTTCGCCCCATTGACCCGCGCCCGTGCCGAGGATGGGTTCTTTAACGAGACTCGCCTCGAGGAAGGATCGGAATCCAGACGGCTGCCAGCCAAAGGCGGGGATGGAGCCGATCACATATCCTGTTGTTTGCTTTACGACGTCCGGGTCCGCCATCCGGATATTGCGCGAACCGATCGCCTTCTTGAGATTTCCCGACACCGCATTCTGGTCGCCGCCGAGCATCACAAGCACGCGCTCGCCCGTGTCTGCCTGGAAGATCAGTGTTTTCACAGCCTGACGTTCGGCAAAGCTCAGGACACGCGCCACGTTCGCTGCGCCTTTTTCCGTCTCCGGTGGAAAACGTTTGCGCTCGTAAGGGATGCTGCGTTCATCCAGGTACTTGTGAGAGGGGAGTTGGATCATTTTTGTTCACTCCTGGATGCGAGATAAATGCCGATCAGGATCAATAGGCCGCCGCTGATGACAATGACGGTCGGTGTTTCCCTCAGAAGAAAGAATGCGAGGATCGCAGAGCCGATGGGTTCGCCAAGAGTCGTCACAGCCACGAATGAGGCGGGCAGATAGCGCAGTGCCCAATTGTACGTCGAATGACCGATGAGTTGCGGGAAGGCCGCCAGCAGGAAGATCCATCCGTAGGTGGGCAGGGGGTACCCGAGCGGTGATTGGCCCGCAGCGAACATCGTCACGATCAAGGCAGTTGCAGCGATACCGTACACCATGAAAATATAGGGGATCAGCGACACGCTGCGCGTGGCACGCAATTTTCTGCCGATGATGAGATAACCGGAAACAGTCCACGCGCCGATCAGGGCAAGGAAGTTTCCCCACATGGCGCGCCCCTGCATCACTTGACCGATATTTGAGCATTGGAGTCCGTTGTCCCAGCTGCACGCTTCAGACAAGCCGATCATTGTCCCCCCTAAAATGGCGATGACCAACCCGACGATCGCCGCGCGCGTCGAACGTTCGTTAAGCAGTAGTGGGGACAGCAGCGCCACCCAAAGCGGACCCGTGGATACGAACACAACTGAACTTGCCACCGTTGTGTACTCAAGCGACGAGATCCACGTGGCGAAATGCGCGGCGAGAAAGAGTCCTGAAATGATCCCCAGGGTGATCTCTGCCCGCGTGAGACTTTTCAGCTCGGCACGATGGCGCGTCCAGGCGATCGGCGCGAGCAAAAGAGTTGCAAAGGCCAGCCGGAGCGCGGCGATCACAAGCGAGGGTGCCTCCGCCTGCGCGAAACGGATGAAGATCGAGGCGGTGGAAACAGCCAGGATCGCGGTCAGCAGTGCTGCCGCGACTTTGCCGCCTGCAACGGTGTGAGCTTCGGCAGTTGTGGGTTCTTCCGTCATATTTTGATTTTAACTGCAAACTCTCTCAGGAAATGAAAAGGAGGCTCAAAGCAAAATGCAGAATAGTGCTGAACCAACAGTCTATTCTGCATTTGCAGCTGAATTGTCTACTTTTGCGTGATTGCCCCGGCGACCCCGGAGGTTCAAGGCAGGCTGTCGTGCTACATACGCGGCGTGCGACGATATTCTGAAGGTTTTCCGGTAAATGCCTTGCTTAACCAATCGGCGAATTCATCGATGGCAAAAGCTTCCTGGTGGTTGAGTACCGTTTCAAGGTTGGTAAGGTTTTCGGTTAGCTCCTGCACTTGCGCAAGGAAATTGTCGATGGATTTGGGGGTGGCGTGCTCACGCACCTGCCGGGTGGCTGCGTGCGCCTTGTCGAGCTCATACATGGCATTGTGAATGTATTCGGTCATCAGGTCCCAGTCTGTCATCGCGAACTCCTTTCTGGAACCGACCTGTTCCACTTATACAATAGCACGATTTCGAGAAGATTTCAATACACGTTCGCCCGACTATTTACGTTGTCGCCTCTGCAAGCTCGGTAAGTTCCTCGATCAGCGGGCGCAGGGATTCTGGCATGGCTGTATCCGTCACATGGATCGTGTGCATCGAATTTCCGGCGATCACCGTGATGGTGTATTCATATTCGTCGGGTCCGGCGATCAGATTATTAACAACGGGGATTTCGAAAAAATTCGATTCGGTGAGCAGCCCATGCAGGCGCTGCGCCGCAGCTCCGGGAATACTGCCCAGGTCCACATCCATGGCCATTTCCTTGCCCCTGGCTCCCCCGGTTCGCCTGAAGTTGATCATCGTCATTTGTACCTACCTGTAAGGTTGGCTTTCCAGCCGGAGATGATCCGTATCTCGGTTTGCTGAATTTTATGTGGGTTGTAATGTGGGGCTGGGAAGCACAAATAAGATTTCGGTGCGTGTATGTTTGTAAATGTAATCCTACCATAGTCTGGTTTTGTGTCTGTGGATTCTAAGATTGTGCTAAGAAAAAACAGATTCTGCAAATTGAGCCATTCCGCCTTGCGAAACGCCTTCTCCACAGGACAAAACGAACAGGGATGACTTATGTTCCACCATCGTTAAAAAAGACTCACCCCGCTGAACGGGGTGAGTCCGGTTAGAGGTTACACCGTTTATGGCAGGGCAGGAGTGTTTTCTGCAAAGTACTCGTGATTGTCGGCGTTGGTAACGGCGAGATCGGGATCTGTATCCGCGAGGTTCCTCGCACCCGTCTGGCCGTAAATCACATCGTCGGTGGCAGCCACGACATCGAAGTGGCTCATTTCATGGATGAGCGTGCCAGCCTGTGAATCTGTGCCGGCGAGCGGAGCGCTCCAGAAGACTTTGCACAGATAGATGTTGTAGGGCCGGTTGGGATAGACATAGGCATAATAGTTCTGCTTGCATTTGCAATCGAAGGTGATGCCGGCGTTATCCATCGCATTCGAGATGGCAACGAAGTGATCCGTTGCGGTATCGTGGCGGGTTGTGCTGAAGGCGCCGAACCATTCGAGATAACGTTGTGTCCCTGCATTGAGAGTGTTCAGGTAGTTCTCGGATTCTGAGGCGTAGGCTTTTGCCTGGTTGCGTGCATTGACCAGGGTCGTCTGTTGAGCGGTCGTGCAGGCGTTGAAGGAACTGCCGCCCGGAGGGGGAGTGGGTGGAGGCGTGGGTTTCCCTTTTGCCTCGCGTCCTTCCACTTTCATGCTGACTGCCTGAGAGGTCAGGCTGTCACGGAAGCCGAAGGCGTTGGCTTTTTCATCGTGCAGATTGAAGGAGGCGACTGCATAGGCAACCTCATATTGACCTGATTGAGAGAGATCATAATACTCGGCGAGATCGACCGTGCGGGTCAGGCTTTCCCCAGCCTTCAAAGAAACGTAATCCTTGCCGGTCACAGCCGGGCGCTTGTAATATGCTCCGAGATACGCGACAGGTTCGCCATCCCGCCTAACTGCAAAGAGTGGCTCCTCCACGCCCTCTGCAGGGGTGAACCATTTGAGAACGCGCACGGTATGCTTGGTCGGGTTGGCGATGGTGACCGTGACCAGCACATCCTGCGTTGAATCAAATTCGCTCTGTGCGACGCTCAGGCTGACAAGCGCTCCTCCTCCTTTGGGAGCGGCGCCAGCCGCAGAGGTGAATAGCAGAGCGGCGAGCAGGGCGAACACGAATACATGGAAACGAACTTTGCTTTTCTTCATAGCATTCTCCTCGTTGGGCAAAAGATGAAAACATAGTAGCAAATCGGGAACGTAAAGTCAATAAAGAAAATGCAGCGGACGTTTCAATGAAGCAAAGACATTGTCCGACATCTTGTGGCCGATGATGGCCTGCCTAAGGCTGGATTCATATTGAATCTTTACAATTGCGCCCTTATGTCCGACGTTACACAACCCACCCGGCGCATGGATCGCCTACAGCCCATCCAACCTATTCCCGCACGTCGCAAAACGGCTCGACGCTGGCCCGTTGCATTGTTGGTGTTGACCCTGTTCTATTTCTTCGCGCCATTACGGACAAACATTCTTTTGCTGGGCACAGATGATTCTCCCGAACGCGGCTCTGTGGGGCGGACAGATACGATCATCCTGACGACTGTCCTGCCGTTGAAGCCTTATGTTGGGATGCTTTCGATCCCGCGTGACCTGTGGGTAGTGGTTCCCAATGTTGGAGAACAGCGCATCAATACGGCCTATTTCTTTGCAGAGTCAAATCAATCCGGTTCAGGTCCGCGGGCAGTCATGCAGACCGTTCGTGAGAATTTCGGGGTGCCTGTACGATATTATGCGGTGATGCATATGTCCGGCTTGACCTCTGTTGTAGACTCGCTGGGCGGAATTGATATTCAGCTTGTCTCACCGCTGGGTGGGCGGTCAGCCGGCAGACACCATCTGGATGGATTAGCTGCCCTGGATTTTGTCCGCGAACGCAGCAGCAGCGACGACTTCAGCCGCATGGTGCGCGCACAGGTTCTGCTCTCTGCGATTTTCAGCAAGGCTTTGCAGCCAGCTCAGTGGGGCTCGCTGCCTCAATTCATTTCCGCATTCGCCCGGGTGGTCGATACAAATATACCGATCTGGCAATGGCCGCGTCTGTTGTTTGCATTGTTGCGAACACTGCTGTTTGGGATCGACAGCCAGACGATTACGCGCGAGATGGTCCAGCCTTTTCAGACGTTACAGGGCGCGCAGGTGCTTGCCCCAAAGTGGGACATGATCAATCCTTTGTTGAAAGAGATGTTTGGACGATAGACCGGGTCTTTGTTTTTTCTTTTGCCGAAAAAATGAAAACTGCCTTAATAAAGCATGGATAACATTTTATGGGACTCTTCGTTATACAGGGCATAATAGAGAGATTTCTGTTATGGACTCTGTATCCTTGAAAGGAGTGACCATGAAACTCAAAACTATTTTGTTTTCAATTGTGATCCTGAGCGCCCTGTTCTTGAGCGCTTTTGGCTCACCGGCAGACCCACAAACTGTTAAGTATCAGGATACGGTCGTACCGCCCGATGTGACTGTCGTACCGCCTGACGTGACTGTGGTGCCACCCACCGTGATCGTGGAATTGACACCGGGTGTTCCTGTGACCGGTGGGGATACCCCCGCCGGCCTGTGGACGATTGTTTTGTTTGGGCTGCTTGCCCTGTTGGGAATTGCCTTCCTGGTGGCGTTGTTCTCCCCTCGAACTACACATGAACATATCGATAGGAACCCGCCGCCTCCGGATGTGTAGCGGGTACGCGGGATAACAAACGTCTTCGCTTATCTCCTCTTCTCTGTCCCCTCACTTATCTTGACTTGCTTCTGTTCGTGGAGCTGTGCAGGCAAAGAGTGAGGGGGCTGCAGGGGAGTGCTTCTTAATAGGCAGGATTTATTTGGAGGTTTTGATGAAAGTAAGAGGAACATCATTGCGCCGCTCACGCTCAAATCGTATGATCGCAGGTGTATGCGGCGGATTGGAAGAGTTCTTTGGATTGGATGCATTCTGGTTTCGGTTGGGCTTTTTGATCGCCATGGTCCCCGGCGGTGTCCCAGGGATCGCAGCTTATCTGATCATGTGGCTGATTGTGCCAAGCGAGTAACTGTCAGTCTTACAAATATTCAAGGACATGACCCACCCTGAATTTAATATTTGGAGGTGGGTCAGTCGCTTAACTGCCCGGGCGTTGATGCTTTTCTTCGCGAGCTTGGCGGTTCGATTTCAC
>Ga0105104_10003272_pt1 | contig 11622 bp, 10 predicted proteins | sample PPLLaktember2015_3_FD_87034 | JGI IMG/M metagenome (GOLD analysis project Ga0105104, IMG submission 87034) | Freshwater sediment microbial communities from Prairie Pothole Lake near Jamestown, North Dakota, USA - PPLs Lake P7 Core (6) Depth... | ecosystem: Environmental > Aquatic > Freshwater >...
TCCTTCGACCGCGACCGTTTCGGGATCGCAGCCAAACCCCATAAAACGCGCACCGCGCCCCAGGCGCACGGGCACCCGCGGCCGGACCGGCACGCACAGGCGCTGTCCGTCATCGCCCGCGCACAAAAATGGATGAGATTCTCCACGCGGGGGTCTTTTTTCAAAGGCGCCTGCAACGAATATCGCAGGATGTTCCCATACAGGCACGACCACCCGTAGTATTTGTTTTCCAATTCCTCTTCGACCTGATCCCGCGTGGCGTCGAGCATATATTCGACCCCGCTTTGGAACCGCTCGTCGCTTCCGTCCGCGCCCAGTTCCGCCAGCAGCACCATGCTCCAATGCGTGCTGTGGAACTTCGGCCCGTAATAGCCGTGATCAATATTCCAATTCCCGCCTTTCGACTGGCGGGCGAGGATCGCGGGCGCCGCTCCGATCTGCATGACCCGGTTTTTGGATTTTTGGATTTCACGCGGCGGGGATTGCGGCGGGCGCAGGTCCCGCAGTGCCTGGTGCACGATCGAGGGCGTCTCTGCCTGTAGAAGCCATGCCATCCGATCGTCCATGCGTTTCATGCGTTCCTCCAGGGGAGCAAACGGATCTTCCAGTGGGGAATTATAGAACTGATGCGCGGTAAATTCCCGGGAATTGGGATTTACTATTCTGCCATTAATGGTCGGTCCAGCGGTCCACGCTTCAGGGCGGGCGCATCCCTCGCCGGATTATTTCAAGTCGAGCGCATCGCGTATAAACCCGCCTTTGATGACGGAATATTCGATGGAATCCGGGACGCCCGCCCGGATGATCTCGCGCTTGCGCGCCACGTACGCATTCCGGAGTTCGGGGTCGGCCCGCAGCCGGTCACGGAAGCGGATCAATTCAGAGGCTTCGGCCGAGTCGCGCGCGATGACGTGGGCATGGATCGGAAAAAGCCGGCCTTCGAACATCAGCGAGCCAACCCGCATCGGGCGCGTTTCCGGCCACGGATCACGGCCGGTTTGTTTTTGAAAACCCATGTCCGCCAGGGCCGTTTTCGCGCGCTCCAATCCGCCCGGCTCATACATCACCAGCAGATCCAGGACTCCCTTCCCATCGCATCCGGGAACCGCCGTGCTGCCGACGTGTTCGACCGTTAATAAGGAATCCCGCGCGACGATAAGCCGGATGACCTCCCGGGCGGCTTGCGGGGCCAGCGGATCATAGGGAATACAAACGGCGCCCGGGTGGTTATAGGGACCGATGGACTTCGGGTTTTGCGTCATCATCCGCGCTCAGCTGGTTTGACCCGGTTCAGGATGATTAACGCCGCCAGCACGCCGGGCACCCACCCGAGCAGGGTCAGCAGCGAGACGATGACGATCGATCCGCATCCCATATCAAGGACGGCCAGCGGTGGGAGGATGATGCAAAGAATTACTCTTCCGCAAGACATACCAATCTCCTTGGTACACGGATTACACCGAAAAGAGCCGATTGCACCGAAAAGCATTTGGATTATCTATATCACAAACCACTGCCATCATATCCCCAAAATAAATCGGTGTTATCGGATTTTTTCAGTGTTTCGGTGTACGCATCATCCGACTTGAGAAGTGGTTACGAATATCATTTTACTCTACGGAATGGGGGAACGGCGGTTGTAGCGCGCGGCGTGCGCCGGCCTACAAATTTATCCACAGCGGCCCCAGAACTAGCCGCAGGGAAATATACAGCAGCGCGACGTAATAGAGGATATGGACTAGCGCCTGCCGGCGGGTCATCGCCTGGGCGCTCTCGGCGTGGGCCGGGTTGTCCATCCCCTGGCGGTGCCAGATCCCGGTGGCGATGAGCCCGAACACTACGAACCAACCCGTGCGCAGGAAGAAAGCGATGATCAGATCCGCGAATCCCAGCCAGGCGATCGAAACAACCGCCGCGAGGACCGCCAGGATCAGGATTGCCGCCAAACCCCACGCGACCCGGACGTCGTCCTTCTCCTGCAGCGATGAAAAGATCACATGGAAAAGCAGTCCGCCGTCCAGTTTTCCGAGCGGGATGAGGTTTGAAATCGCGAGCACGCCGCCCGCGGTAAGCAAATCGCCGCCGAAATGCGACGGCCAGCCGGTGGACGCGCTGCGCAGCAGGGATCCGGCGAGCATACCGGCGACATTCGCCATGATGCCGGCCTGCAGCAGCCAGGCGACGCTGTTCCAGGGGAGGCCATCGCTCCTGCGTTTCTCTTCGCGATCGACGGGCGCCGCGGCGGCGCCCAGCGGAAACAGCCACCAGATCCGGCTGCGGATGCCGTTCCGGCGGAATACAAACAAGTGCCCGAGCTCATGGAAATACATTTGCAGGATGAGCGCGGAGCCGAGGCTCAGCGCCCGCCCGGCATCGCGCAGGGCGAGCCAGCAGCAACCGAAAAAGAGCAGGAGGAAGAGCGCAGGAGAAAGCGCCTGCATCCAGCCGGCGCCCTCTTTTTCAATAAGCCGCCAGACGGAATCCTTCCTTTGCGGCTCATCGCCGGTACGGTTGGGTTCATGGCGGGCTAGGTTTTCCCGTGATGACATTGGCAGAATGGTATCCCGCACCCTAAGGGTGCTCAAAGGTACCCTCCACCCTTAGGGTGTCGAAAGGTACCACCACCCTTAGGGTGTTGAAAGGTTCCCCTTACAGTTCCGCCCAGCGGATAAAACGGTTTTGCATCCGGGATTCTACCCGAAGCCTGTTCGAAAATCCGCCTTTTTCAGGCCTTTCCGCGCAACCCCAAAACGGCCCGTAAAAAACCCGGATTGGGTCTTGACTCAAGGAGTTGACTAGAGTACTCTATTTTACAGAGTGCTCTATAGGAGGTCTTATGGAGATCAGCCCTTCCGAAGCCGAAAAGACGATGGCTTCCATCCGTGAAGCCGAGGACCAGATGCGCAAGACGCTGGGCGCCTCCGGCGGCGCGTATCAGATCATCATCTGGGGCGTGATCATGGTCATCGGGTATACGCTGAATCAGTTTGCCGACAAGCTGGGGGTCGTGCTGGTCGCCGTACCCTGGATCGTCATGAGCGTGGTCGGAAACATTCTCTGCGCTGTGATCAGTTTCCGGATGGGCCGCAAATTCCATCATCCAATGGCGGCGCGAATCGGCTTCCTGTGGGCGGTTTTCGTTCTGTTCGGCTTGATCGGAGCGATCTTCATCCATCCCACTGATCCGCGGGAGATCAACCTGCTGATTTACCTGCTGGTGATGCTGTGGCTGGCGGTGATGGGACTCTGGGTGCGGCTTCCCCTGTTGTGGATCTCCCTGGCAGTGACCGGGCTGCTCGTGTTTGGATACTTTGTCCTGCCGGATTACTTCTTCCTGTGGCTGGCGATCGTGGGCGGCGGAACAATGATCGGCAGCGGTCTGTTGCTTCTGAGCGGGAGAGGATGACCATGCCGGAACTCGACGAGATCATCCACCAACCCGTCCGGCTGCGTCTGATGGCCGCGCTGGTGGCGATTAAATCCGGGGAGAGCGCCGAATTCACCCTCCTGCGCGACATGCTGGGGGTCACCGACGGCAACCTGGGGGCGCACCTGCACCGGCTGGAAGAAGCCGGGTACATCGCGATTGAAAAAAAGTTTGTCGACCGGAAACCGCGCTCGTTCATATCGGCAACCGAAGCGGGGCGAAAGGTGTTCCGCAACCAGGTGGCGGCCCTGGAACAGATCATCCGCGGTTCCACCGGCGGCAAAGGAAGAAAGTGAGGATCCCTATCGAATGAAGGACTCCACCCGGGACAATAGAAACGCCGAATGAGAGTTGGAAAATGTCGCTCTGAGCGGAGCGAATGGTTTGGAAAAGCAAAAGCAGATGCTTCGCTTCGCTTCGCTCAGCATGACACCCTTTTTCAAGAGAAGTAATCGGAATAATCCACCAACTTGTGCCCGTTCTTCAGTGAATAATCGGGCGAAGTAATCAAGCGGAATTTCGCACCCGGTTGATCCGTGGCCTCACGCCTGCAGCCGGTCCGACCGGCCGGGGAAATAAAAAGAAAGGTAACTGCCATGACCAACGTTATACAGGTTCAGCATCTTCGCAAAACGTACGGCAAGACCGTCGCCGTGGAAGATCTCTCCCTGGAGGTGAAGGAAGGCGAGATCTTCGGGATGGTCGGCCCCAACGGCGCCGGCAAGACAACCACGATCGAATGCCTGGAAGGGATGCGGGCGTTCGATGGCGGCGAGATTAAAATCCTCGGCCTGGATCCTGTCCGCCAGGAACGCGAACTGCGGTATGTGATCGGGACGCAGCTCCAGAAATCGCAGCTGCCGGACCAGCTCACGGTCGGGGAAGTGCTCGACCTGTTCGCCTCGTTCTACCCCAATCCGGTTCCCTGGCCCGCGCTCGTGGAGCGGCTCGGGCTCTCGGAGAAGAAGAACTCCTGGGTGTCCAAACTTTCCGGCGGCCAGCTGCAGCGCGTGTTCATCGCCCTGGCGCTCATCAACCGCCCGAAGCTGGTCTTTCTCGACGAACTGACCACCGGGTTGGATCCGCAGGCCCGCCGCAGCATCTGGGACCTGGTGCGGGAGATACGCGCCGGCGGCTGCACGGTCTTCCTGACCACCCACTTCATGGAAGAGGCCGAGCTGCTGTGCGACCGGGTGGCGATCATGGACCACGGAAAGATCGTCGCACTCGACTCCCCGGCCGCGCTGGTGAGCAAACTGGGCGCCGACAGTCGCGTGCTGTTCACGACGTCCCACGCTTTCGATCCGGAGTCGCTTCAGGCCCTCGACGGTGTGACCCGCGTCGAGCGCGAGGGAGACCGCGTGATCGTCTACGGCCGCGCCGCGCAATCCGGGAAACAGGCGCTCATAAGCGAAGTGGCCAATTGGCTTTCCGCGCAGGGCGCCGCCTTCAGCGACATCCGCATGGAACAACCCAATCTCGAAGACGTATTTTTACAGTTGACCGGCCGCGCGATGCGCGACTGACGGAGGACATCATGAAAAGCTTCTGGAAGCTTACTCTGGCGGAAGTCAAACTCTATTTCCGCTTTCCGATCGCCGCTTTTTTCACCCTGGGCCTGCTGCCGATGATCCTGGTGCTTCTCGGCGCGATCTTCGGCAACGACCCCGCCGAACAATTCGGCGGGAAAGGATGGCTCGACTGGGCGGTCCCCGGTTTCATTGCCATGGTGATCGCGATCAGCGCCATCATGTCGCTGCCGATGGCTATGTGCACTTACCGGGAGCGCGGCATCCTGCGGCGCTACCGCGCCACGCCGGTCTCCCCGGCGGCCGTCCTGGGTGCGCAACTGGTGACGCAGTTTGCGATGACATTCCTCGGCATGCTGCTCCTGATCTTCATCGGCAAAGTGTTCTTCAACCTGGGTTTCGCGGGAAACATCTTTAGCGTGCTGGCCGCCTTCACGCTGGGCTGCCTGAGTTTCTTCTCGATCGGCTTGCTGCTGGCGGGGGTTTTACCCAACACGCGCACGGGCACCATCGTCGGCAACGTCCTGCTCCAGCCGATGATCTACCTCTCGGGCGTCACCATTCCCAGGGAGGTGATGTCGGAAGGAATGCAGAAAGCCATCCGCTTCAATCCGCTGACGCACGTCGCGACGCTCCTGCAAGGGATGTGGTACGGGGACGCCTGGGCTCAGCATCAAACCGAAGTCTTGGTCCTGGGCGCCATCCTGGTCGTGGCCGGCATCATCTCGGTAAGAATTTTCCGCTGGGAATAACGGTATAAAAATCATTGCGAGGAGGTCGAAGACGGGAACCACTCCCGTCTTCGATCGACAAAGCAATCTCCTTCGTAAAAACAGGGGAGATTGCTTCGTCGCTTCTGCCGATAAACCAGATCCGGCAGAACCTCCTCGCAATGACTAATGCGGCAGCAGAATGCGTTCTCCGTTCAGAGCAGCTCCTCAATCGGCGTGTATTCCATGCCGAACGCGTCCGCCACCCCCTTGCATGTCACTTTGCCGTGGACCACATTCGCGCCGGGCCGGATATCCGGATTCTCCTTCATCGCGCCCCGCCAGCCGCGGTTGGCAATCTCGAGCGCATACGGGAGCGTGGCGTTGGTCAGCGCCTGGGTGGAAGTCTTGGGCACCGCGCCGGGCATGTTGGCCACGCAATAATGGATAATCCCGTCCACGATATAGATCGGATTCGAATGCGTCGTCGGCTTGGAGGTCTCGAAACAGCCGCCCTGGTCGATCGCGACATCCACCAGAACAGCTCCCTTCTTCATCGTCTTCAGCATGTCGCGGGTGATCAGCTTGGGGGCCTTGGCGCCGGGGATCAGCACCGCGCCGACGACCACATCCGCGCGGGTGATCAGATCGCGGACCATCGCCGGGTTCGACATCAGCAGGAAGCAGTTGCTGGGCATCACGTCGCTCAGGTAGCGCAGCCGGTCGAGATCGGTATCCAGCACGTAGACGCGCGCCCCGAGCCCGCAGGCCATCTTGGCCGCGTTGATCCCGACCACCCCCCCGCCGATGATCAGCACCATCCCCGGATCCACCCCCGGCACCCCGCCGAGCAGGATGCCGTCCCCGCCCTGGGCCATCTCCAGGTATTTGGCGCCCTGCTGGATCGCCATCCGTCCGGCGACTTCGCTCATCGGCGTCAGCAGCGGCAGGGACCCGTCCGGCTTCTGGATGGTCTCGTAAGCGAGCGCCACCGAGCCGGACGCGATCAGCGCGCGGGTCAGCCCTTCCGCCGCGGCCAGGTGCAAATAGGTGAAGATGATCTGGTCCTTTCGGATCAGGGCGTATTCGGTTTCGAGCGGCTCTTTTACGTGCATCACCATGTCCGCCCGGGTAAACATCTCCCGGGCGCTGAGCACGATTTCCGCGCCGTGGGCGGCGTATTCCAAATCCGAGAGCCCGCTGCCGATCCCGGCGGAAGCCTCGACCAGCACTGTATGACCGTCCTGCCGGAGCACTTCCACCCCGGCCGGCGTCATCGACACTCGGTTTTCCTCGGCTTTGATTTCCTTTAATATCCCGACAATCATACGCAGCTCCCTAAGAGGGCTTAATAAAAACTGTCATCCACGGAGGGCACGGATTTGGATGTCATTGCGAGCCTGCCCCCGCGGAGCAAAACCGCTCGCCTTTGCTCCTTGAGCAGTTTTGATTGCGAAGCGGGGGGAGCGAGGCGACCCCGGCCTACCCCACCAGGGCAGGCGAAGCAATCTCCTCCTTTTTTTGAAGAGGGAGATTGCTTCGCTCCTGGAGCCTGCCCTGAGACTCGCGAAGGGGTCGCTCGCAATGACACCTGTTTCTTCCTTTTTCAACACCCTGCTAGTGGATTCTATCGGAATTCAGGCCGGCGCGTCAGAGCTCCAGTTTCAGAAATTGCTCGACGGCGCGCTTGTCGAAGTAGGACCCGGAGAGCGAGCGGATGTGGGCCAGGACCTTGTCCTGGGACCAGGCGGCGCGGTACGGCCGCCCGGAACGGAGCGCATCCCAGACGTCCACCACGGCGAAAATCCTGGCCGCGGGCGGGATCTGCTCGCCGCGCAGCTGGCGCGGGTAACCCGTGCCGTCCCACTTCTCATGATGGCAGTAGGGAATGTCGAGCGCCGGGCGCAGGTAATCGATCGGCGAGAGCATCTCGTAGGCGTACACCGGATGCCGGCGCATGACCACCCATTCCTCCTCGGTCAGGGGGGCGGGTTTGAGCAGGATCGAATCCGGGATGGCCATCTTGCCGATGTCGTGCAGGATCGCGCCGCGGCGGATGTGAGCCAGTTCCGTCTCGTTCAGCCCCATGGCGCGGCTCAGGCGCAGGGTAATCTCGGTGACCCGTTTGGTATGGCCTTCCGTTTCCCGGTCCCGCAGATCCAGCGCCCGCGACCAGCCCTCCAGGGTGGTATCGTAGGCCAGCGCCAGATTGGTGTTCGAACGCTGCAGATCCTCGAACAGGGCGATGTTGTCGATTGCGATCGCGGCCTGGTCGGCGGCCATCTCCGCGAAATCCTTCCAATCCGGCCGGGGCGCGAGCGGCGCGCGGTGCAGGAGTTCGAGCACCCCCTTGACGGCGCCCTTGATGACCAGCGGGATGACGTAAGCCGAGACAAATCCCTCGCCCGCCAGGCTCTGCCCGGAATCGCCGAACTCCGAAGAATCGGTGATGTGCAGGCTGCGGCGTTCGAGGGCGGCCCGGCCGGCCGGCCCCTCGCCCAGCGGGATCCGGCTGCGGGCGATCGAATCGCCCCAGAACCCGCGCCCGGCGGCGTATTCGAGGATTTGCAGATGCGGGTTGAGCAGCAGGATCGCGGCGGCGTCCACCCCCAGCTGCGGCAACACCTGATCCAGGAGCAGGTTGAAAATCAGGTGCAGGTCCAGGTTGGTCGTGATCGCCAGGTCGATCGCGCGCAACGCGGCCAGGCGCCGGAACTGGTGCTGCAGCTTTTCCTCCGCCCGCTTGCGGTCGGTGATGTCCTGGACCATCCCTTCGTAGAAGAGCGCCCGGCCGTCCGTATCGAAAATGATTCGGCTGTTGATGGAGACGGTGATCGGGTCCCCTTCCTTCTTCTTCCAGACGGCCTCGAGGTTGCGGACGGCCTTGTTGGATTTGTGCTGGTCGATCAGGGTGCGCAGGTCCTGGGGGTCGAGATAGAGGTCCTTGGGCAGATCGAGTGCCAGGGCTTCATCCGCCGAGCGGTAGCCCAGCATCTGGACCAGGGCGGGGTTGACGTCGACAAAACCCTCCGACGGCATGATGCGGAAAATCCCCTCCAGCGCATTTTCGAAGATCGACCGGTAACGCTCCTCGCTGTCGTGCAGCGCGGCAAGCACCTGCCGGTTCTTCTCCTCCAGATCGATCCGTTCAAAACACCGGCGGAGCGTGGCGGCCAGTTCCTGGAAGTACAGCGGTTTGCGGAGGTAATCGTACGCATCGGTGTGCAGCGCTTTGATCGCCGTTTCGGTATCGGCGTAGGCGGTGATGATGATGCCGAGCATGTCCGGGTGCTTCTGCTTGAGCGCCGCCAGCAGGTCGACCCCGTCGCCGGATCCCATCGGCAGGCGGATGTCGAGCAGCGCAACCTGGGGGTCGAACGCATCCGCCTCCAACAGCGCGTCGCCGGCATTATGCGCCACCCGCGCGGCATACTGTTCCGCGAGCAGCATATCGCTCAGGGATTCGGCGAAATCCACATCGTCATCGACGATCAAGACGCGGCGTTGGGCGGCCATTTCACTCTCCAATGGTTGCGGACGGGAACCATAGGTTATGGAGTTTGTCGTTCTCGATCGCCTGGATGATGTTGATCATCTGCTGCGGATCGAAGGGCTTGATCAGGCAGCCGGCGACGGACATCGCCCGCAACTGATCCAACGCCCCGGCCTCCTCTTCGGCGTAGCCGGTGACGATGATCGTCGGCAGCGAGCGGTTCCGGCGCCGGAGTTCCAGATACACTTCCAGCCCCGAGAGGACGGGCAGCTTCAGGTCGAGGATAAGGATATCGATCCCGTCGGCCATGACAGCCGCCACGGCTTCCCGGCCGTTGGATGAAACAAGCACCTTGTACCCCCGGTCCGAGAGCAGCTGGCGCAGGCTTTCCGCAAAATCCGGATCGTCATCGGCCATCAGGATCACGCCGTCGGGCCGGACGTCTTCGAGCATCCGCAACAGCCGCGCCGTATCGAAGGGTTTGCGCAGCACGCCCAGCGCCCCGTGCTCGATCGCCTGGGTCAGGATCTGCTCGACGCTGTAGGCGGTCATCATCACCACCCGGGCCCGGGGATTGATCTGGCGGATCTCGAAGAAGCTTTCCACGCCGTTCTTGCCCGGCAGTTTGACGTCCATAAAAGTGATATCGAATTTCTGCTGCCGGAAAATGTGCACGGCGGATTCCCCGTCGAAGCACAATTCCACCCGGTGGCCCGCCGACGTCAGAATCTCCCCGAGGCTCTCGGCAAAATCGCGGTCGTCATCGACAATGAAGATATCCAATGGCGTCATGGGAATGCGCTCTCCTTCCACAATCAAGCCGGGCTTCCGATCCGGAAAATCCTTCCCCCTCCCGGATATTAGCCGCCCTGCCGGCAAAAGGGTCCGGTCCAGCCCTATCCGCCGGCCGGGATCAGCGGGAGACGGATAACGGCGGTCGCACCGCGGCCCGCCTCGCTCCCGATCTCGATCGTCCCGCCGTGCTGTTCGACGATACCCTTCACGATCGACAGTCCCAATCCCGCCCCGAAGCCCTTGGTGCTGAAGAGCGGTTCAAAGATGCGCGGCAGGACCTCCGGCGGGATTCCGCCGCCCGTGTCGCGGATCACGATGTTCAGCCGCCCGCCGTCCACGGCGGATTCTACGCTCAAGGTTCCCGCGGCTGCGCCTTCGTTCGGGGCGGATTGGATCGCCTGGCGCGCGTTGTCCAGCAGGTTGATGATCGCGCGCTGGAAGCGTTCCCCGTCCAGGGAAACGCGCGCCCCGGAGGCCAAATCCCTTCGCAGGGTGATCCCCTCCGGCATCGTTTGCTCATCCAGCAGCCGGTTAAGCCAGTCGTCGAAATCGATCGTCTGCCGTTCCAGATCCGGCATGCGCGTGTAATCGAGGAGTTCGGAGATGATGGTATCGCAGCGGGTGATGTTGCGCTGGATCCGGTCCAGCGCGCGTTCCACCCCAAGCCCGCGGTCGCGGGTTTTCAGATCCACCGCGGTGGCCGAGACGCGGATGGTGGCCAGCGGATTGCGCAGCTCATGGCTGACCGTGGCGGTCAACTGCCCCAGGACCGCCAATTTTTCCTGGCGGACAAGACCGTCCTGTGCCTGCTGGAGGGCGCGGGTGCGTTCCTCCACCTTATCCTCCAGATGCTCCGAGTATTCCTGCAATTCCTCTTCGGCGCGCTTGCGCGAGGAAAGGTATCCGAGGGTGGAGGCGAATAAATTCAGGAGCTCGCAATCCTGCTCGGTGACCGGGCGCCGGCGCAGCAGGTTGTCCATGGACACGAACCCGGTCACCTTTTCGCCGTTCCACATCGCCGCCTGGGCTTGGTCGCCGCGCCCGATTTCAACCTGGTTGCCATCCCGCAGGACCGCGTCCGGCCAGATAAGGGCGATCGGATGGGTCTGCCTGAGGATCTCCAGCTGCATCTCCCGGGTGTGGAGATGGTAATTCCGTTCGTCGATGGTGCTGCCGTCGGGGCCGGTGCCATAGGATCCATCGATGATCCCTTCCTCCGGCCGGTGGAACCAGATCCCCAGCCGGTCGAAATCGAGGCGCGTCCGTCCGAGCTCCACCGCCTGGCGGCAGAGGGCATCCACCGATTCGGCGCGCGAGAGCTCGTTGCCGATCTCCAGGAGAATCCGCAGCCGGTCCTGGAAGGAGCGTTCCTTTTGCTCGCTCGCCCGCAGGGTTTCCTCCGCGCGCTTGCGGGAGCACAGGTAGCCGAGGGTGGAGGCGAACGACGTCAGCAGTTCGCAATCGTAGACGGTGATCGGCTGCCGATGCAGGAGGTTGTCGACCGACACGAAGCCGATGACCTTTTCGCCGTCCCACATCGCCGCCTGGGCCAGCGACCCGCGCCCAATGATATGGTTTTTTCCGTCGCTTAAATCCGCATCGGCGGTCAGGAGCGCAATCGGCCGGGTCTGGTCCAGGATCTCGAGGTGAAGTGCCGCCGTCGACCAA
>Ga0105104_10003273_pt1 | contig 11613 bp, 11 predicted proteins | sample PPLLaktember2015_3_FD_87034 | JGI IMG/M metagenome (GOLD analysis project Ga0105104, IMG submission 87034) | Freshwater sediment microbial communities from Prairie Pothole Lake near Jamestown, North Dakota, USA - PPLs Lake P7 Core (6) Depth... | ecosystem: Environmental > Aquatic > Freshwater >...
CATATCGGTGTAAGAGCTGGCGTTGACCAGAGCAATATCGAAGATGGACAGGTAATCCTGCTACCACCGGACCCGATGAAGGCCGCAGGTGAAGTCCGGGATGCGCTGAAGCATATCACCGGGAAAGAGATCGGCGTCATTATCACCGACACATGCGGGAGAGCGTTCAGGCGGGGCCAGACCGGCAACGCCATTGGCTGGAGCGGGATGCCGGCCATACGGGATTTCAGAGGGGATAAGGATCTTTTCGGGCACGTGCTGAAGATCACCGAAGAGGCAGTCGTGGATGAGATTGCCGGGATCGGGAACTTCGTCATGGGTGAGAGCAACAACGGGGTCCCTGCTGTTGTGGTGAAGGGGTGCGGGCGCTGGACCGGGCATGACGATCTTTATTTCCATGCAGAAGAGGACTTTATCCGAAAAGCGCTGGCAGGGAAAATACACCAGAAAACGGAATAATATTTTGGGTAAAGTGCTAATAAAACCCCAAAAATAGATCTCACATTCAGACGTAAAAAATGAATTATAAAAATGAACTAAAAACGGATGAAAAAAAGTTTAACGCTTTACTGTTCCAGCGACCTTAAGTTCTGGATAAGGTAATACGACATAATCACATTGTGGGGGTCGCCACAGCGGCGGGGGCGGAGGCATTGCCGAAGCCCCCTGGAGCGTAAAATATCCTGATCCTAGTTCAGTTTTCGAACAATAACCTCGAATAGTGGGGTGCTAAAATAGCACTTTACCCATATTTTTTCCTCATGTATGGTTTGCTGTCTGATCTGAAGGCTGTTGCATCGAAACAAACTGGTAAATACACCTTCGGGAGATTACCAATTATCTCAGCGATGGGATGATACCTCATGACGGATGAACCAAAACCCATCATTATCCAGGAAAGGCTGGAGGTCTGCGAACTTGACCGTGCCCGGATGGCACTCCTGAACCCTGACCTCATCGAGCAGAAGACAGAAGCTCGGACCATCGATGAAAACGCAAAACCAATGCTTGAAATGACCATGCGGGAAGGCATCGAAACCGTCTGGGATCGTTTCGAGATGCAACAGCCTTCCTGTAAGTATTGTGAAGCGGGGACATCCTGCTCCCGGTGCACCATGGGGCCATGCCGCATCATCCCGCCTCATCGTATCCGAGGGGTCTGCGGTGCTGATGCTGATCTGATCGTGGCACGTAACCTGCTGGACATGATCGCGACCGGTGCGGCAGCCCATTCAGATCATGGCCGCGATATCGTGGAGACGCTGTATCTCCTTGGAACCGGGAAGACCACCGATTACGTAATCACCGATCCAGAAAAACTCAAGAGGATCTGCAAGGAATACGAAATCAAAACTGATGGGAAGAAACCAGAGCAGCTTGCTGCTGAGCTGGGCGGTACCATGCTCGACGAGTACGGCATGAGGAAGAATTCGCTTCAGTTCATCAACCGTGCCCCAAAAGCGACCCGGGAAATCTGGGAAAAACTCGGGATTACCCCACGGGGGATCGATCACGAAGTGGTTGAGGCTATGCACCGCGTCCATATGGGGGTTGGAGCTGATTATGTCAATGTTCTGCTCCATGGACTGCGCGCCTCCTTATCTGACGGCTGGGGCGGCTCGATGATCGGCACTGAGGTATCGGATATCCTGTTTGGCACTCCCACGATCACCAGCTCGAAGATGAACCTGGCAGTGCTCAAAACGGATCACGTCAACATCTCGGTGCACGGGCACAACCCGATGCTCTCTGAAGTGATTGTGAAGGCTGTGGCTGATCCTGAGCTGAAAGCGCTCGCCCGGAAATACGGTGCGAATGGGATAAACCTTGTCGGGATGTGCTGTACTGGTAATGAGTTGCTCATGAGAAAGGGTATCCCGATGACCGGTAATCACCTTAACCAGGAACTGATTATTGCAACAGGTGCTCTTGAGGCGATGGTGGTGGACTACCAGTGCATCTTCCCATCGCTCCCACGAACGGCGAGCTGCTTCCATACGCGGATTATCTCTACGAGTTCGAAGGCCACGATCCCGGGCTCGTACTTCTTTGACTTCAATGCTGAGAATGCCGACCGCACAGCAAAGGCAATCGTGCGGATGGCAGTGGAGAACTATCGTAACCGGAACCCGCAGCGTGTCCTGATCCCCGGTGAGCCTGTGCCGGTCATGACGGGGTTCTCCAACGAGGCGATAAAAAATGCACTGGGCGGCTCATTCAAACCGCTCATTGACTTGATCGCTGCCGGCAAGATCCGTGGCGCAGCCGGGATTGTCGGGTGCAACAACCCGCACGTGAAGCATGATTACGGTCACATTACCCTGGCAAAGGAACTGATTAAGAGAAATATCCTCTGCGTCGAGACAGGTTGTGCCGCGATCGCATCAGGAAAGGCCGGCCTCCTCCGGCCCGAGGCTGCTGCGCTGGCTGGTGATGATCTCAGGGCTGTCTGCGAGTCCCTGAAGATTCCACCGGTGCTTCATATGGGCTCCTGCGTGGACAACTCACGCATTCTCGTGCTCGCTGCAGAACTCGGTAACGCGCTGAACGTGCCTATCCATAAGTTGCCTATTGCAGGTGCAGCACCGGAGTGGTATTCGCAGAAGGCGGTCTCAATCGGATCGTACTTCGTCGCATCTGGTGTGTACACCGTGCTTGGCGTGATGCCACACATCTCCGGCAGCCCGCACGTTGTTTCCCTCCTGACTGAAGGGCTGAAAGGTGCAGTGAATGCGAGCTTCGCTGTTGAACCGGACCCGGTCAAGGCGTCTGTGCTCATATCTGACCATATCGAACACAGGCGGACTGAGCTCGGGATTTGAGTATCCGGATGCGACCAAAGACTAATCCCGTGTCAGGTACCGGCCCAGTGAGCAGGTCCGGGAGAAGCGGGATACGGATTGTTATCACCGGAAAAGGAGGAGTGGGCAAGACCACGATCACCGCTCTCCTCGCTTATATTTTTGCACACGAGGGATTAAGGGTCCTTGCTGTTGATGGTGACCCCCAGCAGAACCTTGGGGTGACTCTTGGCATTCCACCGGAGGAGGCGGGTCGGATCGTTCCTGTTTCGAAAAGCACCGCTTACCTCAGGGAAAAGACCGGAGCGGGACCCGATGTCTCTCCAGGAGGGCTCTTCACCCTGAATCCGGACGTGACAGATGTCATCGACCAATTCTCGGTCCCTGTTGATGTAAATCTCCGCCTCCTCGTGATGGGCGGGGTACGACAGGCCGGATCGGGATGTCTCTGTCCGGAATACACGCTTCTTTCTGCTATATTCCGTCATATGCGTCTCCTTTCTGATGAGGTCGTCCTGCTGGACACCCCGGCTGGCATGGAACATTTTGGTAGGGCTGTAGCAGACGGTTTTACCTGCGCAGTGGTAGTAGCTGATCCTTCCTACAATGCCCTGTCTGTGGCAAAGGAGTCGGCAGAGCTTGCACATCAGCTTGGGATCAGGGAGGTTATCCTGGCAGTGAACAGGGTTGGCAATCCGGCCGATGATGATAAATTACGTGAAAAAACGGGTAGTTTTTTGGGATTTTCCCGCGTGATTTTTTTACCCTTCGATTCCGGAGTCGTTCACGACGAGCCTGCAGTCAGTTCACTCCTTGCAGGGGAATCCGCTTTTATCATGAGAGTCCGGACACTCGCTGCAATGATCAACGGCGGTATGCAGTCCGGCCCACAAGACTTTGAATGACAGTCTGCCTGTATCCGACAGGATCCTATAATTCGGAATCATCTGCGATTTTGCAGCAGTATTCCCCCCATTCAGCGATAAAAGTCCCGGTTGAAACCCACGTCAGTCAAAGGGTTCTGCACACCCCATGAAAAATGGAGAATCCTGTTGTAGTGGACCTGATCGCAACACAACAGGAGATCATCACTGGAGCGGTCATATCCAGCCCTGGAATGAACAAACATGTTGTTCAGGACCGACACTATTGTCCAGAATGCAACACCGGGGCACTCTTTGCTGCATGTCCATGGGACAATGGGCGAAACTTTTATCTTGGTCTCGCATTACATGGATTTCGTGCGGGATATCTGCCACCGTCTCACCTGAGTGGGATTGAAAGATTATCTGCATTAGGATACCTGCTGAGATCCTTGTGCAGGATTCTGTAGAAGAAAAGCTGAACGAGGGGCAGGGAAAAACTTCCATACCCTCATCAACGGAGATGTTATTTACACTATGACAAGCAACGACCAGACAAAGGAAAGAGCATGTGATGATACAACGTGCACTGAAGATTGTGCCACATGCCCTTCTGCTCACAAGCAGAGTGCCTCAAAAGGACTGCCCCCGAAAGCGATGATTGTTGTGAGGCATGTCATTCTCGTGCTGAGCGGAAAAGGGGGAGTCGGCAAATCAACTGTTTCAGTAAACCTGGCATTTGCCCTTGCTAACCGCGGAATGAATGTTGGGTTACTTGACCTTGATTTTCACGGACCAAATATCCCCAAGATGCTGGGTATAGAAAAACAGCGTCCGGCTCTCCTGTCCCATGCCATAGAACCGATTCACGTCACCGAAAACCTTGCGGTCATGTCAATGGGATTCCTGCTCCCTGACACGAGCACCCCGGTTGTATGGAGGGGGCCGATGAAGATGGGGGCAATCCGTCAATTCCTGACCGACGTTAACTGGGGTTCACTCGATTATCTCGTCGTCGACCTCCCGCCCGGCACAGGAGACGAGGCACTCACGATCGCCCAGATTGCACCAAATGTAAAAGGTGCCGTTATCGTGACGACACCTCAGGAAGTCGCAGTCATGGACGCGATCAAGGCGGCTAAGTTCATCGAACAGCTGGATATCCCGGTGCTTGGGGTCGTCGAGAATATGAGCGGGATGATCTGCCCTCATTGCCACGAAGAGATCGATCTTTTCAGCAAAGGTGGGGGAAAGAAAGCCGCAGAGGATCTTGGTGTCCCGTATCTCGGCGGCATTCCCCTCGATCCGGAGATGGTGAAAGCCGGGGATGAAGGAAAGCCATTCATTCTGCAGCACAAGGATTCCCCGACGGGAAAAGCCGTCGATGCGGTGATGGAGAACCTGATACATCTGGTCGAAAGTTAAAATGCCAGGCTGCTTTTTTTCTGCGGGAAAGAGCAGCCCCAAATTGTATTGGGTCCTTGAGAGACAGGAATATCCTCTCATTATATTTCTTTTAACATCAACCTCTGATCAGATGAATCCGGTAAAGCCCCGCACCAGAACATTTCCAGCTCCCCATGCCCATGAAGGTTTATTTTCTGCTCATACATCAAGGGCAGATCATTTCACTGAATCCGTGATCCGTGAGATGACGCGGCTGTCCCTCCAGTTCAATGCGATCAACCTTGCCCAGGGTTTTCCCGATTTTCCCTGCCCGGCCGAACTCAAGACAGCCGCATGTGAGGCTGTACAAAATGATGTCAACCAGTATGCCATCACCTGGGGGACACGGGATCTCAGGGAGGGACTTGCACAGAAAGTGAAAGGATATAACGGGATGATCTTTAACCCCGAATCTGAAATCACGGTTACCTGTGGTTCAACGGAAGCGATGATGGCATCCATGCTTGCCGTCATCCAGCCCGGTGATGAAGTAATTGTACCTGAACCGTTTTACGAGAATTATGGTCCGGATGCGCAGATCTCCGGAGCAGTTCCGCGCTTTGTGCCGCTTGCGGATGATTTCTCGATCGATGAGGAAGCGTGGAAGTCCGGATTCTCAAAAAAGACCCGGGCAATCATACTGAACACCCCAAACAACCCGACAGGCAAGGTTTTTTCGAGAAAAGAACTCACCTTCATCGCTGACCTGTGTACCGAGTATAACACCGTCGCGATCACAGACGAGATCTATGAACACATCCTCTACGATGGGCATAAACACGTCTCGCTTGGATCCCTGGACGGCATGCAGGAACGGACCATCACCATCGGGAGTTTCTCCAAGACCTACAGCGTTACCGGGTGGCGCGTAGGGTATGCCCTTGCATGTGCCGGGATAACGGAACGCATCCGGAAGATCCACGATTTCTTAACCGTCGGTGCTCCCGCACCCTTGCAACAAGCCTGTGTTACCGCACTATCACTGCCTGATACCTACTACCGGAATCTTGTAAAAGAATACGACAGAAAAAGAAAGATACTTTTTGAGGGCCTGCGGCGGGCCGGATTTTCCTGCCAGTTGCCTGAAGGGGCTTACTATATATTCACGGATATTTCCGAATCCGGTATGAAGGATACTGAGTTCGCACGCTTCCTCGTAGAAAAAATGGGGGTTGCAGCAGTTCCCGGCACTTCATTCTATCACACTGGCGGACAGACAAAACTCCGGTTTACCTTCTCCAAGAAAGACGAGACGCTGCACGAGGCGTGCCGTCGCCTGGAGCATCTCGATTTTTCATCGATTCATACGAGGTGGAGATAAAAGATTATTTTTTGGGCTTTGTTGAAACGAACATGAGTCACGGAACTCAGGCATACATGATGAATAACCATGGGTTTTTCATAGTAAATCCTCACACTATTTTTCTCAACGCTCTTTCAGGGTTACGGAACGTAATGCCTCCGCCCCCGCCGCTGTGGCATCCCCTCTGAAGCGATTATTCCAGAGAAGGTCCTCCACCACAATCGCAAAAGCGCAGGGGCGGTTTGGGGGGACAGGCACTGGTCCCTCCGATAGGTGATTCGCAATGTGTGGAAATCTTAGGGTTTCGGCATGAAAATTTCACAATTCCAGTACGATCGGGAAGAGCCAATTCCGGTACTGCGATAACCTGCGCCGCCCCAAAAAGGGACGCCGCGGCACTTCAATTACCTGCCAACTCCAACCCAGCCCTCTCAAGAGGCCCTGGTGCGGATGGCAGTCGTACCTTCACATTTTTCATGGGTCGGGTGCGAACTCCCGTTCATGCCCGTTTCAACAGAGCCACTACACTCAAAAAAGAACCACCCAGCCACCGCTATGCCCAATGCCGCTGAGAGACCCTGAGCCAGGTAACCTCATCAATACCATGATTTTACCAGAGCTTGTTGTTCTATTTCTCAAAATGTTTCACCACTTCCGGGAGACACTGCACAACACCGCGAATTCCCGAAACCGTCAGGGTCATGAGAATAGCATCGATCATTTCTTCCCGTGTTGCACCTGCTGCTTTAGCTAGGGGAATGTGAGCCCTTACTGCCATTTCGTCTCCTGTTGCAGCTTTCATGGCAATATAGATCAGCTGTTTGGTTTTTCCGTCAAGTCCTTGCGATGCAACCAGAGACATGATGAGCCCATTGAATGCCGCCGCGACTTCCGGCGCTTCTTTCTGGAACAGTTCCATTGGGTTGGTATCCATAAACAGGTCCTCAATCAGGTGTTGATTATTGAGTTCATTAACCTGACTTTTGCAGGAATACAAAAAAGCCATCTGGTAATACAGCGAATTATCGTGGGAAGGATGGATCTGCACAGGGAGTCAGACGATTCCTACCGGATTTTCCATCGGCCGAAATAGTTCCAGCATAAAAAAATAGTCTTTCCGGCTTGACAGACGTGCTTCCTTTTTTAGGTGAGTGATTACCGCGGAACTCCCGAGCCATGCCCATGGTCGCCGGGCACCCACCGTCCCCCATGTTTCGTCAGCTCTTTCTTCCAGATCGGGACACCCGCCTTGATCGCTTCAATAATAAACCGGGATCCACGGTATGCTTCATCCCGGTGCCCTGCAGCAACAATAATGACCAGGATATTTTCTCCCACCGCAAGGCGCCCTATCCGGTGGATAATATCGACATGCATGAGATTGAACCGCTCTGTTGCATCACCGGCGAGCTTTTCAAGCTCGCGGGTTGCGACATCCTCATACGCTTCTACTTCCATCTCGGTGATATCGTCATCCCTGACGATACCATCAAAGACTACCACAGCTCCCGTCCCGGGCTTCTGTGCTGCCCTGATGAGGTTCCCGATATCAACATCTTCCGTCTGGATCGCGATCATGGTTCACCTCGTTTATCCGCCCGCAACCGGCGGGAAGATGGCAATATCATCCCCGTTAGCAACGATATTCTTTTCAGCATCCTCCAGGTCAATACGCCTGGCGTTCCGCATCACGATCACATACTCGCGAAAGTGTCCGCTTTCATCGAAGATTGCATTGTACCCTTCGATATTCTTTTGGGTGATCTGCTGTATCAAATCGGGAAGAGTCGTTCGCTCCGCAACCTCAGCAATAAGTTCAGTTCCGAGGAGTTCCCTGAACCTGGCAAAAAATCGTACTTTGACTTTCATTGTTTATCTCCATAGTTTTCAAACAAGGAACCACACGCTGCGCAGCGGGGATCTCTCTCCATGCGGATCTCCTCTGCATGTGCCTGCATCCCATCCCAGATGAAAAGCCTGTTTGTCAGGAGTTCTCCGCTTTTTAAGAGATACTTCAATACTTCGGTCGCCTGGATCACACCGATGATGCCCGGAGTCACACCAACAACGGGAAATACTTCCTTTGGCGGGGCTTTTTGAAAAATACACGCAAAACATGCCGTTTCTCCCGGAATAACCGTTGTTGCCTGGCCATAAAACCCACAAATTGCCCCGTGGAAAAGGGGAATTTTTTTCCGTATGGCGATATCGTTAAGGATGTACCGTGCTGGGTAATTATCCATCGCATCAACGATACCATCTGCCTTACCCACGAGTTTCTCTGCATTTTTCTCTTCAATGGTGGCATCAATTACCCTGATCGTTATATCCGGATTTATTGCACGGAGTTTCTCTTCAGCAGACTCCGTTTTTTTCCGCCCGATATCGTTGTCGTTGTGAAGGATCTGCCGGTTGAGGTTTGACTGGTCCACTACATCCCGGTCAACGACCGTAAGAGTGCCGATACCGGCAACGGCAAGATAGAGTGAAACCGGTGATCCCAGTCCACCGGCACCGGCAATGAATATATGTGCCTTTTTGAGCCTCTCCTGCCCCTCATTTCCAAAGAGCATCATCTGCCGTTTGTATCGTTCGCGTTCACGTTCTGAAAACATGGTTCACCAATACACCCATGGCTTTGTCAGGGATGACAGACTAATGGTCAGCGGTAAGATCTTCGTGGTGATCGCGGGGATGGGGATTTCTCTCGACCCAGGGTTCAAGTCCGTGCTTCTTCCGGTAATCATTGATCGCGTGATGAATACCTTCTTCCGCAAGCACGGAACAATGCATCTTTATCGGGGGGAGACCGTTGAGAGCCTCGGCAACTGCCTTGTTGGATACCTCCCACGCCTCTTCAAGGGTCTTTCCTTTGACAAGCTCTGTTGCCATACTGCTTGAAGCGATCGCTGCCCCGCAACCGAAGGTTTTGAACCGGGCATCGGTAATGATATTGTTCTCGATTTTTAAGAATATCTTCATAATATCCCCGCAGACCGGATTCCCGACTTCCCCTTCCCCATCGGAGTTCTCAATCTCGCCTACATTGCGCGGGTTCTTGAAATGGTCCATCACCGTGTCACTGTACATCGCAGCCACCTTCCTACCCGCTTTTCCGGTATAACGGAGACATATCCCTCAGGCGGGATACAACCTTCGGCAGGACTTCGAGGACGAAATCCACGTCCTCTTCAGTGTTGATGTCCCCGAGGGTAAGCCTTAGAGAACCATGGGATATTTCCACGGGAAGACCCGTGGCGAGCAGGACGTGGGAAGGTTCCAGCGAGCCGGATGTGCATGCACTTCCGGTGGATGCACAGATGCCTTCATCATCAAGCCACAGGAGCAGGGATTCCCCTTCGATGAACTCAAAACTGACGTTGATGTTTCCCGACAATCGTTTCTCCTTATGACCATTGAGATGGGAGCCGGGGATCTTTGTAAGAATGCCCTGTAAGAGCCGGTCCCTCAACCCCTGTATGCGCCTGTTGTGCCCATCAATATCTGCTGTGGCAAGTTCAATGGCTTTGCCAAGACCCACAATACCGGTTATGTTTTCCGTCCCGGCCCGCCGTTTCCGTTCCTGGCCTCCCCCGTGTATCAGGTTGTCGATCTTCACGCCCTTTCTGATATACAGGGCACCGATCCCCTTTGGCCCGTAAAATTTGTGGGCAGAGAGTGAGAGCATGTCGATGTTCTGTGCCTTCACGTCCACCGGCACATTTCCGATGACCTGAACAGCATCGGTATGGAAATACACCTTATGATTGTGTGCAACGGCCCCGAGTTCGGCAATGGGTTCGATAGTCCCGATCTCATTGTTGGCAAACATGACAGAGACGAGGATCGTCTCTTCCGTGATTGCTTTTTCGAGATCTGCGGGATCTACCATTCCGTATCTGTCAACCGCGAGGTATGTCACGGTAAATCCTTCCTTTTCCAGGTATTTGCAGGTATGAAGAACCGCATGGTGTTCGATTGCGGATGTAATAATGTGATTACCCTTTTTGCGGTTGGCAAACGCAACTCCCTTGATAGCCCAGTTGTCGGATTCGCTCCCCCCGGAGGTGAAATAGATCTCTTCAGGATCCGCACCCAGTGCCTTTGCTACCTGTACCCGGGCAGCATCAATGGCTTTTTTCGAATCCCCCGCTATGCTGTATATTGATGAAGGATTGCCAAAATGTTCGCTGTAGAAGGGAATCATCGCTTCCAGGACCTCCTTTTTTGTGCAGGTGGTCGCGGAATGATCCATATAGACGATGCGTTTTTCTCCCATGATCGTTCCTGGTCGTGACGTTTTTCTGATATAAGATCTATTTTGTTGCTTTCACATATCTTTACGTATTCTCCTGTACAGGACCACGTTCAGATTGCCTTATAAGTGCAATCGGCTCGTACCGATCTGCCTGCAGATATCAGATTCGTTCACCATGGTGAATGCAATGTATTATGTCACAATTGTGATAAACTTACACGTTGTGATGAGATGGAATCCCCCTGCCAGAAAATTGTATGGAATGTACTGCCTGCAATCCGTGCGGCTGTCGCACTAGAGCTTGTGAGATACGGAGTGTCCCAGGCAGAAGCGGCGCGTATGCTGGAGATTGCACCCTCAGCAGTTTCCCAATATCTTTCAGGAAAGCGAGGATACCGGATCGAGTTTGAAGAGGATGTAAAGAAATCCATCGGGCTGCTTGCGCAGGACCTGAAAGACGGCAAACAGATCAATCTCGTCAGGAGAACCTGTGACATCTGCCGCCAGTTACGTGAGGGAGATGAGAACCAGGGTAAAAACTCTCCCGATTCATCAATGGAAGGGTGCTGCTCCTGAATGGATCCAGAAGAAGAATTCAATTCCGGATCAAATTCCGGTACGTTTCCGGTGTGTTTCCATGACGCCAAGAGATAAACTGCGGATCCTTGAAGAAAATATCAGAAAACATGGATCGATGCTGGTTGCTTTTTCCGGTGGAGTCGACAGCACCCTCCTCGCTGCAGTATCTCTCGCAGTTCTTGGAAAAAAAAGCTATGGCATTTTTCTTGACAGCCCGGTCGTACCGCGATCTGCACGGGAGCAGGCATGTCAGATTGCCCGGGAGCTCGGTTTCAAGCTGGAGATTATCCACGTCCCGCTGCTGGAACATGAACTGTTCCGAAAAAATCCGGCTGACCGATGCTACTTCTGCAAAAAGATCTC
>Ga0105104_10003274_pt1 | contig 11612 bp, 12 predicted proteins | sample PPLLaktember2015_3_FD_87034 | JGI IMG/M metagenome (GOLD analysis project Ga0105104, IMG submission 87034) | Freshwater sediment microbial communities from Prairie Pothole Lake near Jamestown, North Dakota, USA - PPLs Lake P7 Core (6) Depth... | ecosystem: Environmental > Aquatic > Freshwater >...
ATTGGCACTTGAAAAAGGCGCAGCAGACGCCAAGATCATCCCAACCAGCAAAGTCGTGGTTGAAGACCGCGTAGTGCTCAAATGCAAAATCGGATGCAACCACTACGGCAAAACCCTCGCCTGCCCACCATACACTCCTTCGGCTGAGGAATTCCGAAAAATCGTCTCCGAATACAGCTACGCTATGTTTATGAAATTTACAACAAACGCCACCGCAGACGCCGAAGTCTACAAGCACCTGATGACCTATGAAACAGACCCATCCGTGCCCAAAGACATCAAAGAAAAAGCCGCCAAGTTCTGGCAAGACTGGAAAGACTCCAAACGCCAAATGCTCCAAACCGTAGTGGACTTAGAAAAAGCCGCCATGAAACAGGGCTACAGCCTCGCCATATCTTTCATTTCAGGCCACTGTCAACTATGCGAAAAATGCAACACCGACACAAAAATCTGCAGGCACCCAGAATTGATGCGCATGTCCGAGGACGCCATCGGCGTAAACGTCAAAAAAACCGCAGCCAACGCCGAAATAGCATATATTTTCCCCTTCACCAAGAACGCAGACTCCTTCGCATTGCTGCTAATAGACTAACCCTTTTTGGCAAAGGCTAAAATATTTTTCTTTTAGTTGATTATGCATGAAACTTTTACTTGACGAAATGTACGCAGGACTAAAAGAATACTTCGAAACGCTAGGGTATGAGGTTTTAACGGCGCAGGAAGCAGGGCTTAAAGCAGCAAAAGACCGCGAAGTCGTTGAGTACGCGGGCAAACATGGACTCCTCCTTGTAACGCAAGATCAAAAACCCGCTGAACTCGCCGAGTTGCTAGGGGTTCGTTGCGTATTTATTTCTAACTTGATGATAGCTAAGCTGGTTGACCAAAAAATAAAAGAAGAAACCATTAGACGCTGATGTGCCGAAGATATTTGTTCCAAAGGTAAGCCGTAGCATAACCCGCTGTGGCACCAGTCGCGGGACCCATAAACAGTACAAGTATGTCAATCATGGGGCTGCGTTGAAGAAATAGCCCAAGATAAGTGAACTTTGCGATGTCTTCGGATTGTGGAATTACTGCAAACACCGAATATGTCGTTACAGCAATCAAAAGGGTGCTCAGCCCCATTGCAGCTATGAGGCGATTTCGGTTTACGCCATCCCGCTCTCCCTTAACTTTGAAGATAAAAAGAAAGGCGTCAACGAAGGCACCGTAGAGAAAAGCGAAAAAAAACGTTAGAGGACCCAACGCAGGGCTAATCAACGCTGTCAAGAGCCCGCCGACCGCACCCACATACATCGCGCCCACTTTATGGATAAACAAAGCGCCTAACGCCAACAGAACCGCTTGGACGACAATCATAAGATAGTTGATTGGAGGAGGCAAAAAAACGTTGGCGACAAAAATAATGGCGCCGAATAATGCTATAATGAACAGCCGCTGTAGCCTCTGCATCCAAGTTCCCCGTTTAGTAATAGGAGTCACATATCCATTTAAAAAACCTATATTTCAGGCGAAGCAAATAACTCCACATCCAAGGGCGTTTATTATGAATTGCCAACGTTGCGGTTCAAGCATTCCCGAAAACCAAGAAACCACATACCAGGGTAAAGTGCTCTGCGAAGACTGCTGCTTTGACTTGATGAATCCCCCTAAAACCTGTGACCCCACCGCCGTCCACTCTACTTTGACCGTGCGCAAGCAACTGGGGCAAACAGGAACCGACGGCTTAAGTGAACTGCAAAAGAAAATCTACAACTTAGTCGCAGAGAAAGGACCAATCAGAAGAGAAGACTTGCTTGGGCATTTGCATATGACCCCCCAAGAGTTTGAGCGCGAATTCGCTGTGCTGCGGCACTGCGAGTTGCTTAGGGGTTTCAAACAGGCAAGCACTGTTTATTTTGCAAAGTATTAAGAGAAACGATGCTTTTGGGGCTTTTTTCGCGGTATAGCTACGATTTTAACGGAAAGTTATAAATCTTCAAGGTGTGTTACCATAAGACATCTCAGATTTGACGCTTTAATGTAAAAGAGGTAAAGGGTAAAATTGAGCACTCACGCAGAAGACTTAAAACTTAGATTAATGACAATCGAACTTCTCCGAACAGCAAAATACAAAAGAAACATAACCTACCGCGAACTAGCATCCAAAACAGGCTTACCCGTAACCGTGCTAAGCCGCTACGCGAAAGGACACGTTCTACCAAACACCACCCGGGCAAAACAACTCTGGCGCGTCCTCACCAAATTAGTCGGCCTAGAAGTTGAACTTCGTAGCCGCATAAAATTCGACAACCTCGGCTATTTTGACAACACCGAAATCGTAGGCGACTACAATATCCTCCAGCAAGCGGCAAATCACGCCCTCGCAAACTTCGCAGGCAAACGAGTCACAAAAGTCCTAACCGCAGCCGTTGACGGCGTCCCACTTGCAACTATGGTTTCCAACGCGTTAGGCGTCAACCTAATTGTCGCTAAGCGAAACAAAGAAGTCGGCGTCAAAGCCTTCCTAGAAGAAACCTACATTTTAGGTCGCGACTCAGGTGTAACAGTCACCCTCTACATCCCCAAAGAATCCATCAAAAAACGCGACAGCGTACTCATTGTTGATGACATGATAAAGAGCGGCGAAACACAGGAAGCCCTCGTTAACTTAGTTAAAAAGTCTAAAGCGGAGGTTTCAGGAATATTCTCACTTATAGCAGTCGGCGAGGAATGGAAAAAAAGGCTAAAAAGCGGCGAAGACAGCCCCGTTGAAGTAGTCACCCACCTCAAATCCCCCTTTGACACATCCGCTTAAACTTTTGGGGAAACGTAATCATGCGGATGATTAAGTGGCAAAACGGCGTCGTCATCACGCCTGACCAAACTAAACTGCCTCTCCAAGAGGTTACCTTAGAAATCAAAACGGTTGATCAAATGGCTGAAGCCATAAAAATGCTCCGCGTCCGAGGCGCCCCACTGTTGGGTGCAGCAGCAGGCTTCGGCGTGGCGTTGGCGGCTTATCACTCAAACGCAAAAACTAAAGAAAAACTTCTCTCAGAATTAGAAACTGCAGGTACAGTTATCAAGCGGCAACGACCCACGGCAGTTAACCTGTTTTGGGGCGTAGACCGCGTCCTTTGCAAGGCAAAAACCGTTTCGGGCAGCGTCGAAGAAATCAAAGCCGCAGTCATCGAAGAAGCGCAAAAAATAGCCGACGAAGACGCAGCCAACAACCACAAAATAGGCAAAAACGGCTCAGTCCTAATAAAAGACGGGGACACAATTCTCACACACTGCAACGCAGGCGAACTCTGCGCAGTCGAATACGGCACCGCTTTAGGCGTCGTCCGCACCGCTTGGGAAGAAGGCAAAAAAATCAAAGTAATTTCCGACGAAACCCGCCCACTTCTGCAAGGAGCACGCTTAACCGCTTACGAGTTGAAACGCGACGGAATTCCTGTCAGATTAATCACTGACAACATGGTTGCATACATAATGAGTAAAGGACTCGTCAACTTGGTTATTGTGGGCGCTGACCGCATCGTGCAGGACGCAGTCTTCAACAAAATCGGCACTTACGGCGTGGCAGTGCTGGCACGTGAACACAAAATACCTTTCTATGTTGCCGCGCCAAAATCGACCTTTGACTTAACCCGAAAAGCCTCAGACGTGGAGATAGAGGAACGCGCAGCTGAGGAAGTCACCCATATCGGCGGAGTGCAAATAGCCCCCAACGGCGTAAACGTCTATAACCCCGCATTTGACGCGACACCCCTCAAATACGTCTCAGGCATCATAACGGAAGATAAAGTCTACTACCCCAAAGACTTCAGCGCCTTCAGTAGAGGAAAAATGTAGCCAAAAGGAAACCGTCTACATGAGTGAAAACAAAGCATCTACACCGGAATTCCGAACCATCGGCACCCTCACAGAAAAAGGCGTGCAAATCGTTGAACAAAGCAGTATTAACGCCTTGTCTAGTCGCGGCTACGGCACGCTAGAGGGCAAGGTCTTCACTTTGGCTTTCTTTGAAGCGCTATACTTACAGGACAAAGCAATGCTGGAAGTCAAGGATAAAAACGGCAACCCAGCTGATTTTCAAACCCTTCTCCACTGCTACGAGGCACAGAACCAGAATGCTTGGGTCAACTACCTCGTTTACCGCGACCTGCGAAGCCGCGGATACGTCGTGCGGGAAGGTTTCGGCGGCGGCATCGACTTCCGCATTTACGAACGCGGGGCATACGGCAAAGACACTGCGCCTTACTTGATTTTGGTAACGCAGGAAGGCAAGCCAATGCCGATAAATGACCTTGCCAACGCTTTGCAGCAGTGCCAGAGCCAAAAGAAAGAACTGATTTTGGCGGTTACAAACCGACGCGGCGAAATCGTGCATTACTCAGTCGGCGAACTTCGTTTGCCTTTTTAGCTTTAATACGCTCTACGGTTTTCGATAAGTTCATGCACTGTGAACATTTGGATGTCAAGGTTTAGGCTGCGCCGGGCGCGGACTTTTCCGCGTATAGCATCATCTGCGAAGTTGAAAGCTACCATCACGCCGCCTGCGGCTTTCTTGCGTGCTACCGCTGAAGCGAAGAGGTCCACCGCGTTCATGCCCACGTTGTCAGACTGCTTGATCTGAATCGGCTGATTAAGCGAGGTGTAACCGTCTATACCCATGGCGGTGTCCATAGAGGCGGGTAGTTTGCCGTCCAAACGTTTCAAAACCCAAGCTTGGAATTCGCCGGACGAAAGCCGTCTGAGACTGCTCTCGTTGACTCGGCGCCTCTTGAGCAAAAAGAACCCTGCGAAGCCGCCGCCTAAACCGACTGCGACGGCTGCCCCCGCACCCGCGATAAGTGTCAGATCTAAACCTGCAACTTGTTTGCCCTGCCGTATTTGCTCCGCCACTGCTTCATCAACGTAGCCTTCACCGTTACAGTCCGGACACTCAACAGTTCCTGTACCTTGGCATTCTGTGCAGGTTTTGCTTGAGAGAGTGTTTCCTGTGCCTTCGCAGTAGGGGCAAGTTATCTCTTCTATGTCAACCACTTTGATTTTTAGAGCATTCATGAGTTGCATGGTGGAAAAGGTGGTTGTGAAGGGAAGCACGATCTCTTGGGACAGTTGCTGGTTCGGGGGGAAGGTAACTACATCCGTAATCACACTCTGCCCGCTTAATGTAACATTAATTCGCCCATCAACTGAAAAAGTTTCCTTGTTCTCAAAAGTCGCGGAGATATGGGTGGCGCCGTCATATGTGCTTGCCTGCATAGTGTGCATGTAAACCCTAGGATTCAGTATTCCTGTTCCAGAGCAGTCTCCACATTGGTTTTGGCTACTTTGGGTTATTTCCCCTGTGCCGCCGCATTCTGGGCAGTCGATTATGCCTGAACCGCGGCAGGCGGGGCACTTCACTTCTTTAGCGACTACGAGACTTGTGGCTGAAGAAAGAAGCAATCCAATTAATAGGGCGGTTAAGAGTTTTGTTTTCATGAATTTCTGCCTTCTCTGCTAACTCAAATGATTAATCCAGTAGTCGGTATTGTTGGGTTTAGTTTATTAAATTTCGCAAAAATAACGTTTTCAGGCTTTTATTTTTTGACTAAATTCGTAAGGCGGCAACTTATCGCTATGAATATAACTTATTTTTCTTTATTGATCCACGAATGCTTTATTTTTAAGTGAACTAGCTCGCTGCTAAGGGTTTTATCAAAATTGCTTTGTAAGTGTAGCTTCCGTATTCATTAAGTATATTTATGATTGTACTCTCAGCTTTTGGATTCAGTCGCTTGGCTTGTAGGATACTTAACTCTTGCAACCTTGAAAACATGCTTACAATGATTGCAAAGGTAATACTTTAACTCAAAATATGAGTTTTCCTTTTCACTTTGCATCGTAGTAGACTCTTGTCGACACCTTGGGCACTTAATCATTCTAGTTCAAAAGCAGACTTCATATTGTCCCGTAAAAGCATTTTGGGGTTACTTAAAGGATTTGACCATGAGTTTGACTCTATTGGTTAATCTTTTTCGATGACAACGGTAAGGCACAATAGATCCAAATATGCTGTTATTCTATACGCAAGCCGCATCGGCGAGCAAGAGTTTTAAAAGAACAATCACATCATCAGTAAGCGTCTAGGAGCGAGTTGGATGCCTGCTTTCCAAACTGTCCGCGGAATGCGCGACTTAATAGGCGAAGAAGCCCAAACCTTCACTCACATCATAGCTGACGCAAGAAAAACTGCGGCCCTCTACAGTTTCAAAGAAGTTATCACCCCGCATGTGGAACCGCTGGAATTGCTTAGCGCCAAGTCAGGCGAAGAAATCCGCCAACGCATGTTCATCTTTGAAGACCTAGGCAAACGTCAAGTTGCATTGCGACCAGAATTCACTGCTTCAATCGCGCGGTTAACCACAACAGCCCTGCGAAACGAGCCTAAACCGCTGCGGTTGTTCTCAGTGGGCACAGTTTACCGTTACGACGAGCCTCAGAAAGGTCGTTACCGAGAGTTTTGGCAATCAAACTACGAAATCATGGGCTCCGCTAAACCTGAAGCAGACGCCGAAATCGTGCTATTAACTAACAGCCTCATGGCGTCTTTAGGCTTGCAGCGTTACGCATTCAAAATCGGCCACATAGGCGTCATCCGTGCCATACTCACCCAAGACGGCGTTGACGACAAGACGCAGAATGCAGTTTTTCAACGCATGGACAAAAAAGAATACGACGCAGCACTCACGCTCTTGGAATCAGAGAAAAGCCGCCAGATGATACAAGGGCTAATCGAGATCAAGGGCAAAGACTGGCAAGACACCGTTGAACAGGTAAAAGCCTTCGTTGCAGGATACGAGAAAGCCAAAGCTGCAGCCGAAAACCTTTCCGAAATTCTAAATCTCGTGACCTGCAGCGCGGATTTGACTATAACAGTTGAACCCGCATTCGCCCGTGGACTTGAATATTACACCGGCATGATTTTTGAAGTTTACATACCTGAATTTCAGATTGCTTTAGGCGGAGGAGGAAGATACGACAGGCTCATCGAAGTCTTTGGTGGCGAACCAACACCCGCAGTCGGTGTCGCTCACGGAATCGACCGCGTCGCCATTGCTCTGCAAACTCAGAAAACCACGATAGGGACTGAAACTACGAAAAAAGTGGCTGTGTTACCAATCACTGAAGCACTGAGGTCTGAAGCGTTAAAAATCGCCCAAACACTACGCGCGGCGGGTTTAACAGTTGAGTTTGAGGTTATGGGGCGAAAAATGGCTAAAGCGTTGGAAGACGCAGACAAACGAAAAATCGATTATGCCGTTATCGTTGGCGAACGGGAATTCATAGAAGGTGCAGTTATGCTTAAGGATTTATCCAGTCGCCAGCAAGCAGCTGTCCCTATAAAAGATTTGGCTGCAAAAATTAAAAGTTAAAAAAGAAATTTCGTTGCCCCATAAAAAGGGGCTTTTCTATTTTAGAGTCGTTTGATGTAGCGGTTAACTTCCCACTCGGTGACCTGTATGCGGTATTGGTCCCATTCTTTGCGTTTCTCTTTAAGGAAGTTCTCAAATGTGACTGGACCAAGCGTTTCACGCATCAAATCACTGCTTTCCAATTCGTCAAGTGCTTCCTTGAGGTTTTCTGGTAGTGAGACGATGCCACGTTGTTTGCGTTCTTCATAGCTCATGTGGTAAACGTTGAGTTCAACTGCGTCGCCTGGATCAATCTTATTCTTTATGCCGTCAAGACCTGTGGCGAGTAACACTGCGAACTGTAAGTATGGGTTGCCTGCGCCGTCTGGGCAACGGATTTCCATTCTTGCCGCGCTCTTTCTGCCCCCGAAGTTGGGTACACGGATGAGTGGACTGCGGTTTTTGTGTGCCCATGCAAGGTAAACTGGGGCTTCGTATCCTGGAACTAAGCGTTTGTAGCTGTTTGGCCAAGAGTTTAAGACTGCCGCCATCTTGCGCCCATGTGCCAGTTGCCCTCCAATGTAGTTCCTCGCAACGTCGGAGAGGTAACCTTTCTTTGCGTCATCTGAATAGAAGAGGTTCTGGGTTTTTTCCTTGTTCCAGAGGCTTTGGTGGACGTGCATGCCGCTACCGTTGATGCCCTGAAAGGGTTTAGGCATATAAGTCGTGACGTAGCCAGCACGTGCTGCGACGACTTTGCCGCACATCTTCATAGTAATTGCGCGGTCGGCTGTTACGAGGGCTTCACCGTATTTGAAGTCGATTTCGTTTTGGCCCAGCGCTACTTCGTGGTGGCTGATTTCGATGTCTATGCCGAAGGCTTCTGCGGTGTCGGCTATTTCTCGTCGTAAGTCGTCTGTTAAGTCGCTTGGGTGGAAGTCAAAGTATCCGGCTAAATCGATGGGTTTTGGCAATCCACCGTTTTCGCTTTCTTTAACGATAAAGAATTCCAGTTCTGGGGCGCAGATGAATGTGTAGCCTGCTTTTGTGGCTTTATCCACTGCGCGTTCTAGAATGTAGCGGGGGTCGCCTTCGAAGCGTTTGTTTTCAGGGGTGTAAACGTCGCAGATTAGTCTGCAGGAAGATTTCTCCTTTGGGCGCCATGGAAGTACTGCGAAGGTTGTTGGGTCGGGAAACAGAACCATGTCTGATTCTTCGATGGCTCGGTAGCCTGTGATTGAGGAACCGTCGAAGGATTGACCGTTTTCAAAGATGCTTTCGATGTTTTTGGCGCTAACGGCTAAGTTTTTAAGCATGCCGTTTATGTCGGTGAATTGTAATCTAACAAATTTTATGTCGAGCTCTTGAATTTGTTTGACTACTTTTGTTATTTGCTCTTTCCAGACTGAATTTTTAAAATCTTTCATTTATGTTAAACTCCTGTTTAGGCTTGGCTTGCTCTCCATATGTTATGGAAAACACATTAAACATAAACGTATATAAGTTTATCGCTGACTTATCATCGATAATTGTCCAATAAATCTGATAAATGCTGAAATATTGTGTCGATGGGAAGCTTGAACCTGCGCAGTGGGAAAAAGCAAAAAACGAGCCCTCAGATAAACAATTGTCCAATATTGTACTCAATAACGCTCTCTTCGCAGAAAATCCCCAACATCCGACACATTCCGCACTGCAATTTCATCACTTTGCACTTCACCGTTCAGTCTTCCAACAATTCTGCCGAAACCTAAACATTCGCCAAACTCATTTAGTACCAAAGTGTTCGTGTTCTTTTTGCCAGAACCAAGTATCTGCAGAACACTTTTAGTCAAAACATCTCTACCGCATATGAAAAGCCAAGCTGACTTCCTATCGACGACCACTCGGTTGGCCCCTTGTTTAGCAAGCATCGAGAGCAAATTAAAACTTGGGAAAAACTTGCCTTCTTTGGCTTTCCCCAAAAAAACGCCTGCATAAAAAAAATCATGCCTGACTAAAGGCTTTAAACCTTCGTTAACAAGATAGAAACGCCCATTTTTTTCCATAACTAATTCAGGGTTTAAGGCAACCTGCAAACCGAACTGAGCGGCAAAATTTGTTATCACTTTAGCTTTCATTTTTATTTGCTCCCCTTTTTAAGTTTGCAGACAAAAAAGCCCTGAGTTTGGTCGGGCCAAAGTCTCTTGCAACGCGCCACTGAAGGGTCAAGTTGTTTGCCAAAAACGTTAGTTAACCCGTTGTCTCCTATACAGTTGACTTCTTGAATTTCAAAATCTAAATTTTTTATCGCCCAATCCATGTTAAGCTCGTTTTCTTCAGGCTCCAAAGAGCATGTCGAATACACTAATTCTCCCTCGTCAGATAGGCATTCACTGGTTTTCTTTAGGAGTTCATTTTGCAATGCCGCATTGCGTTCGATATCTTTTAAGGTGCGATTTTTGAACCAGTCCTTGTCGGATGCAAAATTGCCGGAGCAGGGCGCGTCCAGAAGGACGCGGTCAAATTTCACGTTTAAATTGTGGGCTTGCCTAGCATCCAGCAGGTAAACCACCGTGTTGCTAACATGGCACCGCTCCAAATGGTTACTCAAAGCGTTCAACCGCCGTTTATCCACATCGAGAGCTACTATCGCCCCTGTGTTCTGCATCAAATCGGCCATTTGCGTTGTTTTCCCGCCGGGTGCCGCCGTTGCATCAAGCACTTTTTTGTTTTTCAAATCGGAGAACAGTGAAGCTGAGATTTGTGCAGCTGCTTCCTGAATTGAATACAACCCAAGCAGGTATTCTGCCGTGGCTCCAGCGGACACTTTAGAATCTGCTACCCAGTATCCAGTTATCAAGAAGGGGATTTTTTGCAGGTGAACCCCTAATGTTTCCAGCCGCCCCACAAGGTTTTTCCCCTTAACGTTTGATGTGTTAATGCGGATGGCTTGCCGCAGCTTCACGTCTCGGTATTTCCAACCCAGCTGCTGGTAACGGTTTAAGAAGAATTCTTTGCCTGACATCAGCCTTAGATGATTGAATCGTTGATAAAAAGCTTTCAAGAAAAACAATGGCCAAACAAACCCAACAGCCAGCACTTCACAAATGAACCTCTAAAGGCTTTTAGGCACAAACAGCAAATTGTAACCTGTGAAAGCCATGTCAAAGGTAACCCGAGTCGGCGTAACCTTCCCCCCAGAATTACTCAAAGATTTTGACGACATCATAGGTAAAATGGGCTACGAGAGCCGAAGCAAAGCCGTACAGGATGCTGTGCGCCTCTTTGTTTCTGAACGTAAATGGGTAAAAGAAGCAGACGCCCAACAGACAGGCGTACTTCTGATGGTATATGACCATGACACCCGAGGGCTTGAAAGCGACTTAACTGAAGCTCAGCACCACCACGCTGACCTCATCTCTTCAACTATGCATATTCACATAGGTGAACGGGACTGCCTAGAAGTTATAGCGGTGAAAGGTAAAGGCTCAGAAATAAGGCATCTAAGCGACGAATTAGCAACAAGACGAGGCGTAAAGATCCTCAAATCAATGATAGTAACAGTGTAGCGAATTAACTTATTTGGAACATGCGTTCAAGTGAAGCCCGGGCTTTTTCGGCGACGGCTTTAGGCACCTGCACAACATGTTTCTCTTCTTTAAGTGAAGCATACAGCCTCTCAAGAGTAGTTAACTTCATGTTGGGGCAAATGGCACCTTCATAGGCAAGATAGAATTTCTTAGTGGGATTTTCCTTGTGCAGTCTATGCAATATGCCTTCCTCAGTGCCGACTATGAATTCCTGGGTGTTTGATTCTTTGGCATATTTGCACATCTTAGAAGTGCTACCAACGTAGTCTGCGACCAATCGCATTTCTCGGCTGCATTCAGGGTGAACCATAACGGCGGCATTGGGGTGCTGCATTTTGAGAACTTTCACATCTTCAGGCTGGAACAACAGGTGTGTGGGGCAGAAACCGTTTCCGGGGATAGGGATAAGTTTTTTGCCAGTCTTTTCGCTAACATACTCTGCGAGGTTTTTGTCGGGACCAAACAGCACTGTGTCAGCGTCCAGTGATTTGACGACTTCAACGGCGTTGGCGCTGGTGCAGCAAACGTCGGCTTCAGCTTTACAGACTGCAAGCGTATTAACATAAAGCACCACAGGAGCGTTTGGATGCTGTTTTTTGGCGCGCAAAATCTCATCCACGGTTAGCATCTGCGCCATGGGGCATCGGGC
>Ga0105104_10003275_pt1 | contig 11610 bp, 9 predicted proteins | sample PPLLaktember2015_3_FD_87034 | JGI IMG/M metagenome (GOLD analysis project Ga0105104, IMG submission 87034) | Freshwater sediment microbial communities from Prairie Pothole Lake near Jamestown, North Dakota, USA - PPLs Lake P7 Core (6) Depth... | ecosystem: Environmental > Aquatic > Freshwater >...
GAATTCAAATAACAGCCTGAATAAATTATTTCTTTTGCCGAGCAATTTAACATTTATCGTGATCTCGCCGTGATGAGTATATTTTAAGGCATTGCTTAAAAGGTTAATGATAAGCTGTCTGAGTTTTATATCATCACTGTGAACATTCTCCGGGATGTCACCGGCGACATTAAAGTTAAATCCGAGCCCTTTTTTGAAAGCAAGCTCCTTATAGGTATGATTGATTTCATCCAGAAAAATCAGCAGGCTAAACTGCCTATTCTGAATTTCGAGTTTGCCAGTTTCAATTTTTGAAAGATACAGAAGCTGATTTATAAGGTCAGTAACTTTTTTTGATTCATTGATGATAAGACGGCTGGACCGTTTCTGTACGTTATCAGAGCCTTCTATATCCCTGATCTTTTCGGCAAGACCAGTTATTACTGCAAGAGGAGTCTTTATATCGTGGCTGATATTGGTTAAGAATGCGCTTTTTGCATTATTTGCGCTTATTGCTTCCTCGATGGCCTTTTCAAGTTTTAAATTTTGAGCTGATAATACTTTTAAAATATCTGTTCTTTCCTCTTCGTTTTTTTTAATCTGTTCAAGCATTACAGATCCGTAATAAGCGTTTGAAATTATAGAAGTAAGAACTTCAAATATATAACCTGCATAAGTAAAGTCAATATCTACGATATTATAAAGAACATATCCGATCTGCTGATTTTTATATAAGAGTACGTCATGGAGAAGAATATATGACCGGTTTTTTGATATATATCCTTCCGGAAGCATCCGTCTGATGTTGTCTATATATTCTTCCGAAACTTTAAGCCTTTTATACTCCTTATAGGCAAAAAGTTTTTTGACAGGGCTTTTATAATTGCCGATTTCCTTATGAATAAAAAAAAAGCAGTCTTTTATTTTAATCATATCAAGAACTTTTTCAATTTTATTTAAAATTTCCTTGCTGCTGAAGTTGCTTGATATTGTAACATTCATTTTTCGTATAAGATCTGCATAATGATAAAAACCTTCAACTTTTCTGCTTATAAGCTCATTAATATTCTTATTAATAATTGAGTTTATGGTGAATAAAAAATTAAAAATAAGTAATTTTCTTTTTTTATCGCCGTATTCCGCAAGAAGAAGGTTCCATAAATAAAGGAAAATTTTCTGGAAAATAATTAATATATCATTTGCCTGCCCTTCATTTAAATAAATATCTTTGAATATATCTATAATTTTGTTTTTATCAATGATAAAATTATTTTTTATGAAATCATTAAATAAATTTTTTATAACTTCAGCGTCAAATGATTTTACCTGCATATAGTTAAGCTGATCAAGCCTGACATTAATAATTTCTTTATAGGTATTGTCAAAAAAAAGCTTGAATTGATTGCTGTCCATAATCTCATTATGCGATTCTGATATCTGACTGCCGGTAGTCAGTATATCACTGCAGCCGCATGATTCCCTGATTATAAGCTTTGAAGGCATAAGTATAATATCATTGCTGGATGTATTATTTTTTATGTTATTTATCAACAGCTCGGCAGCACGGTATCCTATTTGAAAAAAATCCCAATCCACTGTTGTTAATGGGGGATCAAAATACTGCCCTTCGTAGTAGTTATTTGATCCTATGACTGCTATATCCTGAGGAATCCTTACGCCGATTTCTTTTAACTCCTTTATAAGCTGCATGGCATAATCATCAGTAATTACAATCAGCGCATCTATATTTTTGCCGGGTATAAGAGTTTTATTCTTTATTCTGCCGATAAAATAGTCTATAAAATGATTCTCTTTTCTTATTCCCAGTGCGCAGCTGGGAGAGACAAGGTTTTCATCATATTTAATGTTATATTGCTTCAAGATATCAACATAAGCATGAAATCTCTGTTCCATACTGAAATTATTGTGACTGCCTTTGACAAAACCTATATTTTTACATCCATGATCAAAATAAAGATGATCAAAAATTTTTTTTGTGCAGTCGGTATTTTCAGTAATTAAAGTAGGATAATTTAATATTTGAAGACCTATATTAACAACCGGTTTCGGATAAAATTTGCTTATATATTTTACCAGCGTTTCTTCCTTACCGTAATAATAATAATTAATCAGGCCCGAACCCCAGACTACAAGGCCGTCAAAGTGATTTTTATTTAAACGATTAAGCTTGATAAAATCAACATTTTCTGTTTTTTTCTGATCCTTGATGTTGCCGCTTGTGCAGACGATAAGATTAACATCATTATCGACTGCGGCACGGCAGATCCCTTTAAAATATCTTAAACCTATTCTGCTTAACAGATTATGCACAATATAGCCTATAGTAATCCTGTCTGTTTTCATTTTTTTCATCTTGTCAAATTAATTTCATATATCCTTATCTGTCAGCACAAATCCGAAGCTTCTCTTTGTCAGTATAAGTTTTCTATTGTATCCCGCATCAATTTTCTTTCTTAAACTGTTTAAATGAACATCTATTGCATTTGATACTGTTAAAAGATCTGATTCCTTTCCCCATACATTATTGCATATCTCTGATCTTGATACAATCCTGTTCCTGTTAAAAGCCAGAAATTCGAGCAATGAATATTCTTTTGATGTCAGCGGTATTTCCTTATCTGATCTTTTAACAGTTTTATCTGTTGTATTAATTTCAAGATCCGCGATTTTTATGACTGATGATGAAAGGTTATGCATCCGTCTTAAAATAGACCTGATCCTTGCCAGAAGCTCTTTTGATTCAAAAGGCTTGGCAAGATAGTCATCGCATCCTAAATTCAATAGTGTAACTTTATCCTCTGTCTGATTTTTAGCGGATAGAACCAGCACTGGAACATTGTTATTGTTTGTCCTTAAATACTGAAGAATTGTAGCGCCGTCAATTTTAGGAAGCATGAGATCTAGAATAATAAGGTCATAATTTTCAACTATAGCTTTTTTATAACCGGTTTCACCGTCTGCAGCGCAGTCAATTGCATAATTTTCTTTTTGTAAATAAAATTTTATATTGTCGCTTAATAAAATATTATCTTCTATTATTAAAATTCTCATGTAGATATTTTATTATATATAAATAATTATTTCAAGGAAAAATTTCAGGACATTTATAACTCATTAAGATTCATTAATTCATCTAATCCGAATAAATTTATATGAACTTATTAAAGTTGTAAATTCAGTTTTTTCTTTATTTTTTAAATAAATTTTAAAACGGTGATCTTTATTAATATTTATTAATGTATTCATAAGTTATTATGAAGATTTCATTAATAATTTGATATTTTTGATTATATTCTTTATACAATTATTAGTAAAGTATTTAGCTAATGGTAAAGTATTTAGTTATATTTTATTGTTAATGGTTTTTTAATTGTTCTTTTAGTAAATACAACATGAATAGAGTAATATTCATTTGATTGTTTATCACTTAAATATTACTTTATTAAATAAAGGAGGTGAGCCGGCAGTATTAAAAAGTAAATGTTTATATTAAAAAAATAATATAAACATTTGCGTTAACGTTAACGTCTTATCAAAAAAATGATAAGGACGATTTATTTGATTAAAAAAATATAAAGTTTTAAAGGGATCAATTATTAAAAAAGGGAGAAAATTAAATGAAAAAAGAAAGAATCATTTTATCAGTCATATCTATTATTATTTTAATAATCTGGATAAGCTGTAATCCGTTTAATGAAAAGGATCAAAACAAATCAAACTTTAATATTCTGGATGAGGCTGACTTTGTAAAAGCTTCGGTTAATCCTACTCCTTCATGGAAAGCGGATGCAAGATGTTTCCAGGACACTTCATCTGGTTTTGACAGTGTAGCTGTTAAAGATCCTTCCATTGTATATTCAGGAGGCAAATATCACCTCTTTTATACCGGCCGCGACAGCTCAAGCTGGCGAATGGGGTATGCCGTTGCTTCAACAATAAGCGGATTAAGCAGCGCAACTCACATCTATATGAGTTCTCTGAACGCAGGATCTTATTTTTGCGCTCCGCAGGTATTTTATTTTGCGGCAAAAGGCAAATGGTATCTGATTTTCCAGAGCAACGGAGCATGCTATTCAACCAACTCTGATGTCGGCAACCCAGGCGGATGGACAGCTTCACAACAGATGTTTGCCGCTGAAGGAGTAGATTTCTGGTGCATATCCGACGGCACCAATGTATATTGTTTCTGGTCACCGCAGGACGGTTCATACACAGTTAAGAGAAAAAGCACATCGGTTGCAAATTTTCCGGGCGGTTGGGGTTCAACTTCTACAGTATGCAGCAGTACCTTTGAAGCTATGCATGTCTATAAGAATTTGGCTGACGGTCAGTATTATATGATGGTTGAAGATATAAGCAGGCATTTAGAACTGTGGACTGCATCAAATCCAGGCGGTACTTGGAATAAGGTTTCCGAAGATTGGGCTATTGCAAGCAGGCTTTCTTACAATGCCGATCATTGGACGGATCAGATTTCCCATGGAGAAATAATCCGCTCAGGAACAAACGAATACATGGAAATCAATGATATAAATCATTGCGATATCCTGATCCAGGGTGTTGTAAACGGAAGTTACGGTGATTACGCCAACATCCCATATGACCTTGGTCTTATACGCAATTATTAATAGTAAATTTAACGATTTAGCAATAAGAAATGTGAATAAGTTGAAAAACAAGCATAATGGTAATTATTAATTATGGCAGGAACCATGGGTATTATTCTAAAAATGTAATACCCAGGTTTTGTCAAAATTATAATAAATTTTTATTTAAAAAAAAGGGAGAAGTTAAAAAATGAAAAAAGGGAAAATAATTTTATTAGTTTTATTAGGTATTTTTATTTTATTTCTCTGGTTCAACTGTAACCCGTTCAATGAAAAGGGTAATACAGGTGCATCGGATTTAAATGTTCTGGATAGTTCAGAACTGATCAAAGCGTCAATATCCACAAATCAAACCGGCACGGACGGTATGTGGTATTCATTCTGGACAGACGGCGGCGGATCAGTAACCATGGGTTTAAACGGCGGCGGCAATTACAGTGTTTCATGGTCAAATTGCGGAAATTTTGTCTGCGGAAAAGGCTGGAGTACAGGATCATCCAGCAGAACAGTAAATTATAATGCAGGTAACTGGTCACCTTCAGGCAACGGTTATTTGTGTCTCTACGGGTGGACGACCAGCCCGCTCATAGAATATTATGTTGTTGACAGCTGGGGAAGCTGGACTCCTCCTGGAGCAACATCTGCAGGCACAGTCACCAGTGACGGCGGTACATACAATTTATACAGAACCCAGAGGGTTAACGCTCCTTCCATTCAGGGCACTGCAACTTTTTATCAGTACTGGAGTGTCAGGACTTCAAAGAGAAGCACCGGCATCAACGCAGCCATTACTTTTCAAAACCACGTTAATGCATGGTCGGGTAAAGGATGGAATTTGGGGAGTCACAGTTACCAGATGATGGCAACAGAGGGATACCAAAGCAGCGGTAGTTCTAATGTAACGGTATGGTAGCAGGTCAACTGGTAAGTGGACCATGCTATGATATGGCACTAATCTGACTATTTACAGTAAAATCCCATGCGATTTTTACTGTAGATATAGATTTTTTTCATTTTAATAAAGGCTGGTTGTTATCAGCCAGCCTTTTTTGAATAACAGGCTTGTCATATATATGTACATATAATTGACAAGAATTATTATAAAAAAACTAAAAAGTAATTAAAAAAAATATTAAAAAAGGAGAAATATAAATGATAAAAGGCAGACTTATTTTAGCTCTTATATTGAGTATTTTTATATTTTTTATCTGGTTTAATTGTAATCCGTTTAATGATAAGGATAATTCAGACGCATCAATTTTAAATGTTCTGGATGAAACAGATCTAATCAAAGCAACTGGGGGCAAATTCATCGGAAATATCATTCAATCAAGCGCTCCTTCCAATTTTGCCAATTACTGGAATCAGGTCACACCTGAAAATTCAGGAAAATGGGGCTCGGTTGAATCCAGCAGGGATAATATGAATTGGGGCACTCTGGATACGGCTTATAACTATGCAAAGAACAGGGGTATGGCTTTCAAACAGCATACTTTTGTATGGGGTTCACAGGAACCAAGCTGGATCGGTTCGCTTTCTCAAAGCGATCAACGTGCTGAAGTTGAAGAATGGATCAAAGCATATGGCCAGAGATATCCAAATACAGATTATATTGATGTTGTAAACGAACCATTGCATGCACCTGCATCATACAAGAATGCTTTAGGCGGAAGCGGATCAACGGGCTGGGATTGGATCGTTACGGCATTTCAAATGGCAAGGCAATATTGCCCGAATGCAAAATTGCTAATTAATGAATATGGAATCATCAGTGATACAAATGCTGCAAATAATTATGTCAAAATTATCAATATTTTAAAGAGCCGCAGCCTGATCGACGGGATCGGCATTCAATGCCATTCTTTTAATATGGATAATGTATCCACAAGTACTATGAATTCGGTTTTGAATATTCTGTCAGCCACAGGCTTGCCTATTTATGTATCTGAACTTGACATGAGAGGTGATGACAATACACAATTACAGCGTTACCAGCAGAAATTTCCTGTTTTTATGAATAATTCCAATGTAAAAGGCATCACCCTCTGGGGTTATATCCAGGGTACCATGTGGGAGTCAGAAGCATGGCTGGTTACTTCTGGCGGCAGTGAACGTCCGGCTATGAAATGGCTCAGGGAAAACTATTTACAGTAAAATCCGAAGAGATTTTTACTGTAAAAATACATTTTCTTCATTTTAAAAAAAGGCCGGTTGTAAATCAGCCGGCCAATTTTGAATAAAGGAAGTCCACACTGTGCATTTGTATAATTGCATATATAAAAGACAATTATAATAAAATGAATGTTGACTTTAAAACTGAAGAAAAAGAAATTTTTAAAAAGCTTTTATAATATTAAAAAAGTAATAAATAAAGTAGATAAAAATTTATTAAAAAGGAGTGATAAAAATGAGAAAAGGAAAAATTATTTTATCAATTGTAGTAAGTTTTTTTATTTTTTTAATCTGGTTCAACTGTAATCCGTTTAATGACAAGGATAATACAGGCGAATCAAACTTTGCCATTTTGGATTCATCAGATTCAATCAGAGGTTCTGCCGTTATTGATGCAAATACAGTACAGCAGAATATCAGAGGATTCGGAGGAGCAGTGATAATCGGATGGACAAGTGATCTTACAAGTACTCAAAGAACTACTGCTTTTTCTCCAACCAGCGGCATAGGCCTCAGCATTCTACGCGTCCGCGTGTCTCCAAACAGTTCTGATTGGGATGCCAATAAAGACACAATAAATGCGGCAAAATCCAATGGGGCCATGGTTATTGCATCGGCATGGAGTGCTCCTGCATCCATGAAATCCAATGGCAACACAACGGGCGGAAAATTAAACAGCAGTTCTTATTCGGCATTTGCAGCTCATTTAAAATCATTCTGCAGCACGGTTGGAGGTGTTTCTGCTATAAGCGCATGGAACGAACCTAACTGGACATGCGACTATGAATCAATGAACAATACTGCATCCGAAATAGGAGCATTTTATAAAACTTATGGCGGATCATGTGGTGCCAGTATAATGGGACCGGAAACCCTGAATATGGATTCATCATGGAATAACACTGTAAATTCAGCTGCAGGTTCAGGACTTACCTATATCTGCGGCCATATTTACGGCTCAACTCCTTATGCAATAAATCTTGGCAAAGAAGTATGGATGACCGAACATTATACAAACTCGAGCGTAAGCGGAAACGACTGGACTAATGCCATGAATGCAGCCAAAGAAATTCATGACTGTATGAATGCCGGCTGGAATGCCTATGTATGGTGGTATATAAGAAGAAGCTACGGGCCTATTGATGAAAGCGGCAATATAACCAAACTTGGTTATGTTATGGCTCATTTTGCAAGATATGTACGTCCGGGATATAACAAAATTTCCTGTACAGCTAATCCGAACTCAGGAGTATATGTAACTGCTTATAAAAGCGGTTCAAAATTGGTTATTGTAGCAATTAACCAGAATTCAGGCGATACTTATCAGGATTTCGGCATCAGCGGTTTATCTGTATCAGGTTACAACCGCTACAGGACCACAAGCTCATCGAACCTTACTTCTGACAGCGTCACAGCAGGTTCAAGTTTCGGCATTACGCTTCCTGCAAGTAGTATTACGACGCTTGTTTCAAAATAATAGAAATCCCTTTTTATTTTCTCCCTGTTTATTATAAAGAAGCGGGGAGATTTTTTTATTTATTAATGTAAAATTGCATTTCTTAATCCCCCCTCTATTTGAATTAAGAGAGGGGCAGAATATTAATAATCAAATATGAATTTTCAAAAAACAGGAGTGAGTTTCATTTTTTGATATGCTTTTCTATGAATTTATCCAGATCTATTAAAAATTCATCAGTAGGATCAAGGAACAAAAGTCCGTATCTGGCCGGGCTGTTTTCTCTCTGATCTGACCAGATGAAACGTGTAAATATCATAAGTGGAGGATCTTTTTCATTTAAGAAAATGCCGATTTTAATTTTCAATTTTCCGCATTGGAGATTTTTTAAGATTTTATCATTTAATTCAGCGAGATTGGTTAAGCCTATGCCTGTTATGCTGATATCATAGATCTCGGTATAAAAAGGTTTTTCAAGTTTATACAGGGTTTTTTCGTTCCATTTTACAAATTCATAGCCGATTTTAAGTTTTGCTTTTACTCTCGGATGCTGTCTCTTTTCTAAACTCATGATCCTGTCCTTTTCTATTTAAAATTAGTATTTAATTATTAAATAAATCGACATTGATATTAATTAACTTTATAATTAACAAATTTAGAGGCTTGAGTCAAGAAAACGTTTTGATCTTTATTAAAAAACATGGAAATTTAAATTAATGAATTTTTTATATTATTTAGAATATCAAATAATACTTCATTGGCATTAGATAGAAAGTGTTTTGACAGAATATTTATTTCAAGTTCATTTTGTATGTATTTATCATCTTTGAGTTCTTTTTTACAGTTTTTTATCAGATTTTCAATTGATTTCATTGATGATTCAATATGAAACTGCAATGCAAGTACTTTGTTTTTATAGATGAAAGCCTGATTTTTACATGCTTCTGACCCGGCAAAATGCAGGGCATCCTTCGGTATATCAAAAGTGTCACCGTGCCAGTGAAATGCTATCAATTTATCAGGGAAATTTTTAACAATTGTTCCTGAGATGTCCGCCTTTTTTTTATAAACCGGCAGCCATCCTATCTCTTTATACCTGTTTTTATAAACTCTTGATCCTAAAACATCTGTAATCAATTGAGCGCCCAGACAGATCCCCAGTACAATTTTGTTTTTATTAATTGCCTTTTCAATGAATTTTTTTTCTTCTTTCAGCCATTTAAATTTATTTTCATCATTTGCCCCCATAGGGCCGCCCATAATTACCAGGAAATCAATATTATTAATATCAGGCAGCTTATAGTTTTCATAAAATTTCGTTGAAGTTATATCAAAATTATTTTTATTTGCCCATTCTTCGATCATGCAAAGACCTTCAAATGGTACGTGCTGTAAATAATGAAGTCTCATGTTTCTTCCTTATTATATTAAATTTAATAAAGACAGGAGTACACATTTCTTAAATATTGTTATTTAAGAATATAGTGTACCCTGAATTATTTTAAATCATCTGTCATTATTAAAAAAGTTTCAAATTTATCCTATGGCACCTACGCCTGTTTCTCCTGTTCTAATTCTGAAACATTCTTCAAGATCAAGAATGAATATTTTACCGTCTCCGACTTCACCGGTTTTGGCTGCCTTGCAAATTGCATCAACGGTAGGTTTGACAAAATTATCATTAACTGCAATTTCAAGTTTGATTTTTCTTAATAAATTACCGGTTTCCTTTGTCCCTCTGTAAATTTCATTTGTTCCTTTCTGTCTGCCGTGACCTAAAACCTCACTTACTGTCATCAGGTTTACTTCTGCTTTATATAATTCATTTTTTACTTTTTCAAGTTTATGCGGCTGTATAACAGCTATAATATATTTCATAAATTCCTCCTGTTTATTCTATTATTGTTGTACCGCGTTCACTATGCTGTGAAACGTCCAGTCCAACGGCTTCATCATTATAAGAAACTCTTACTTTCATCATTAAATCAATTATTTTAAAAACAGCAAAAGTAACTATTGCTGAATATGTCAGTGTGACTATTGTGGCTATTACTTGAATTAATAGCTGTTTCGGATTTCCGTTTAATAAACCGCTGTATCCGGATTGAATAGTGTTAGTCGCAAAAATACCCGTTGCTAATGCTCCCCATATTCCGCCTATTCCATGTACGCCGAAAGCATCCAGTGCATCATCATATCCGAATTTGTTTTTTACGACAACAACCATAAAATAACAGATGATGCTTACAACAAGTCCTATTATAATTGCGCTTTCTATGTTTACAAAACCTGCCGCCGGAGTTATTGCAACAAGTCCTGCAACAGCGCCTGTAGCTGCTCCGAGTATGGTCGGCGACTTATGAAAGATCCAGTCAAGTATTGCCCATGTGATTGCCGCAGTTGCAGCAGCAACATTTGTAACAATGAAAGCATTTGCAGCAAGGCCGTCTGCCGCCAGAGCGCTTCCTGCATTGAATCCGAACCAGCCGAACCAGAGCATTGCTGCACCGGTAAATGTAAAGATCAGATTATGCGGAGGAGTCGGTTTTAAATTTTCTCTTTTACCGATCATTATTGCTGTAATTAATGATGCAATTCCGGCATTTATATGAACAACTGTTCCGCCTGCGAAATCAAGCGCTCCCATTTTAAAAAGCCATCCGTTTGATGACCAAACCCAGTGCGCTACCGGAATATAAACCAGAAAAAACCATGCAATAATAAATGCAAGATAGGAAGAAAATTTAATCCTTTCTGCAAAAGCGCCAATAATTAATGCAGGTGTTATAACGGCAAACATACCCTGAAATATTACATAAACAAGGTGCGGTATCCTCGCAGATTCCTGTGAAATAAAATACGGGCTCGGATCATTAATGTTAATATTTTTCAGGAAAATCCATGAAAAATCACCTATAAATCCCGATAAAATACCTTTTCCCGGACTAAAGGCCAGAGTATAGCCCACAGTTACCCATAATACGGAAATAATAGCAAGCGTCATCAGGCATTGCATCAGAATGTTCAGTACATTTTTTTTCTTTACAAGCCCGCCGTAAAATAATGCAAGAGCAGGGGCGGTCATGAACAAAACCAATGCCGAAGAAATAAGCACCCATGCTGTATTGCCTGAATCAATATAAGGTTGATTATTTTCCTTTAATGTTTCTGATTGTGAGAAAGTAAATGCTGAAACAGTTATTAATATTAAAAATATTAATATGTTTTTTTTTGTAATCATAAAATTTTCCTTATAGTTATTTAAAGTTATTTAAATTAAATAAAAGCAAATACCGTGCCGAAAATAGATATTTTTCATATTAGTTTATAACTTATTGATATGTGATTATTTATGAGAAATTTAGTATAATAGGA